>Ga0247758_1000424_pt1 | contig 38058 bp, 32 predicted proteins | sample UWRJL156409C4_FD_180950 | JGI IMG/M metagenome (GOLD analysis project Ga0247758, IMG submission 180950) | Plant litter microbial communities from Arlington Agricultural Research Station in Wisconsin, United States - UWRJ-L156-409C-4 | ecosystem: Environmental > Terrestrial > Plant litter >...
GGGATGGCGATCACGCCGCCGTCAGCGGCGACGGTGACGTCGCGGTCCGATGCACCGACGATCTCGCCCGTGATGTTGCGGGCGCCGTCGATGGCCTCCCGCGTGCGCAGGCGCGCGGTCCGGCCGACGAAGCGGGTGTAGTGCTCGGGCTTGGTGAGCGGGCGCTCGACCCCGGGCGAGGAGACCTCGAGCGCGTACCGCTCGCGGATCTCCACCAGGTGGCGCGTGATGCGCTCGCACAGCTCGAGCGAGACGCCCTCGGGATGGTCGACGTACAGGCGGATCGTCGATCCCCCGGCGACCTCCGCGAGCAGCACCTCGACATCGGGCTCGACGGTGGCGAGCCGGGCCTCGATATCGGATTGGATGCTGGTCACGAAATGTCCTCTGGCAAGAAAAAGAGCGGGCTATTGCCCACTCTCAAACGACTATCGACGCGGGGCGCCGACCGAAAGCTGTACCAGCAGTCTAGCAGTAGCCCCATCTCGCGCAGGGCCCCTGGGCATCCCCGTTCACCACTGCGAATGAGGCGGCTGGCCACTCGCGCTAGGAGTCGACCGCCTTGCGCGCACGATCGCGATAGACCCGGTAGTCGGGCCGTTCGGGATGCAGCGCGGCGGCCTGCGTGAGGGGCGGCAGCGCGTCCGCGTGGCGGCCGAGTTGCTGCAGGCTGCGCCCCAGGCAGAACAGCGCGAAGTCGTTGGTCGGCTCGACGGCGGTCACCGCCGCGAACTCCTCGGCGGCCTCCGCGTAGCGCTGGGTGTGGAACAGGGCGCGGCCCAGCGCCTCGCGCACCGAGGCCTTGTCCGGCTCCAGCTTCCGCGCCCGCTGCAGCGGCAGCACGGCCGCGTGGTGGTCCCCGCCTTCCAGCAGCGAGGTCCCCGAGCGGAATAGGGTGTAGGCGTCCTGGGCGGCGTCGTCGTCGGCCACGCCCTCAATGGTACGCAAGCCGTCCAGCGGTTCGGCGGGTCAGCCGCGCAGGGCGGCCGCGGCGTCGAGGATGGCGTCCGCGATCCGCGCCTTGGCAGCACGCGGCACCGGCAGGACGCCCGCGGCGGTGATGATCGTCACCTCGTTGTCGGGCGTGTCGAACCCGATGCCCGGCTGGGAGATGTCGTTGAGGACGATCGCGTCGAGTCCCTTGCGCGCGAGCTTGCCCTGCGCGAACGCCACGGCCCCCTCCCCGTGCTCGGCGGCGAAGCCGATCAGCGTCTGGCCGGGAGCGCGGCGCGCCGACAGCCCGGCGAGCAGGTCCGGCGTCGCCTCGAGCTCGATGGTCATGCCCGTGCGCCCCTCCTTCTTCACCTTCGCGTCGACCGGGGCCGCCGGCCGGAAGTCGGCGACCGCCGCCGCCATCAGCAGCACGTCACACGCGGGGAAGGCGTCGTCCAGCGCCCGTTCCAGCTCGGCCGCCGTCTCGACGTCGACGCGGCGCACGCCCTCGGGCGTGGGCAGCGCGACGTTGGCCGCGACCACGGTCACGGTGGCGCCGCGCGCCGCCGCCGCTGCCGCGACCGCGAAGCCCATCCGCCCCGAGGAGCGGTTGCCGACGTAGCGGACGCTGTCGATCGGCTCGCGCGTCCCGCCCGCGGTGACGAGGACGTGCCGGCCGAGCCAGGTCTGGCGCTCCTCGAACCGCGCGGCCAGCACCTCCTCCACCACCTCCATCAGCTCGGGCGGCGACGGGAGCCGGCCGCGTCCCTCCGCGCCCCGGGAGGCCAGCCGGCCCAGCCCGGGCTCGACCACGGTCGCCCCGCGCTCGGCGAGCAGGCGGACGTTGGCCTGCGTGGCCGGGTGGTGCCACATCTTGTCGTTCATCGCCGGGGCGACGATCAGCGGCACGTCGACGGCGAGGGCCGCGCTGGTGAGCAGGTTGTCGGCCAACCCGGCGGCGAGCTTCGCGACGGTGTTGGCCGTCGCCGGCGCGACGAGGTACACGTCGGCGTTGCGCACCAGCTCGAGATGGCTGATCGGATCGTGCTGCGGGAGGTCCTGATCCGGGAACGCGCCGCGGGCGGGATCGCGCTCCCACTCCTCGGTGAGGACGGGCGCGCCGGTCACCGCCGCGAACGAGGCGGCGCCGACGAAGCGCAGGGACGACGGGGTCTGGATGACCCGGACGACGTGCCCGGCGCCGGTGGCGGCGCGGACGACGTCGAGGGCGCGGTAGGCGGCGATGCCGCCGCTCACGCCGAGAAGGATGCGAGCCATCGCGACGGGCTCAGCTCATGCCGCGATGGCCGGTGAGGCCGAGGCGGCCGACTACTTGTAGTCGTACTTGATCTTGCCGGCCTGGATCTCCTCGAGGGCGATCGTCAGGTAGTTCTTGGACGTCGTCTCGACCATCGGCGGGGGGAACTCGTCGAACGTCCCCTCGCCGAGGGAGTGGTAGTACGAGTTGATCTGACGCGCGCGCTTCGCGGCCACGATCACGCTCGCGTAGTTCGAGTCGACGTGGTCGAGCAGCTTGTCGATGCGGGGGGAGATCAAGAGAATCGGCGTCCTTGTCAGGCGAAGGGCTAGGCCTCCAGTGTAGCGCCGCACCGGCCGGGACCACCCTGTGCAGGGAGAACGCGGGCCGATCGTCAGTCGCCGAGCGCACCGCGGACGATCGAGACGAGCTCCTCGACCGCGTCGTCCAGCCGGTCGTTGACCACGCGGTGGGCGAACTCGTCCTTGGCCTGGACCTCTTCGCGCGCGACCTCCAGCCGCCGGGCGATGGCCTCCGGAGCGTCCGTCCCGCGCCCGACGAGGCGGCTGTGCAGCGCCTCGAAGGAGGGCGGCTCGATGAAGATCTGCAGCGCCTCGGGCATCGTCTCGCGCACCTGGCGCGCGCCCTGCAGCTCGATCTCCAGCACGATCGGCTCACCGCTGTCCAGCCGCCGCTCCAGTTCGCTGCGCAGCGTGCCGTAGCGCCGCCCCGAGTACCCCGCGTGCTCGACGAAGTCCCCCGCGTCGACGCGCGCGGCGAAATCCGCGTCGCTGAGGAAGTGGTAGTCGACACCGTCCTCCTCCCCCGGCCGCGGGTCCCGCGTGGTGGCGGAGACGCTGAGGCCGAGCTCGGGATGCCGCTCGCGGAGCGTGCGGATGAGCGTGCCCTTGCCGACGCCCGAGGGACCGGTGATGACGAAGACGCGAGCCATGGCGCGAGAAGCTAGTGGGCCGACCGGCGAATGGGACGAGCGCGGGATCTGCGTCTCAGCGACGCAGGAGTCCGACGAGCTCGTTGCGCTGCCGCTCGGACAGCCCGCCGATGGTCTTGCTCGGCGAGATCCGGCACGTGGTGAGGACCTTGTTGGCCTTCACGCGACCGTACTTCGGAACGGCCAGGAGCATGTCGAAGACCTTGGCCGTCTCGAGGAACTCCGGCGGATCCTCGAGCAGCGCGTGGATCGAGATCCGACCCGCCTTGAGGTCGCGCTTGAGCTGCGCGCGACGCGTCCGGATGTCGTTGGCGCGAGCCAACGCGTCCATGCGCTGGTTCAACGATCTTTCCGGTGCCGCAACAGATTTTTGGGGGGTGTGGGCAACCGGCGGCACGGCGCGGGACTCTACAGAACGACGGGGCCCGAACAAAGTCCGATCGGCGAATTCGCCTCGACCTCGACTTGAGGTTCAGGCGGCTGCACCCTGCTTGACCCTGACACCGCGATTTGCAGGGACTTTTGCTATGGGCCGGGCCGCCACCCGGCGTCAGGCCGGGATATTCCCGCTGTTTGCGGGATTCCACCCCAGGTCTGCGGCGATCCGGCCGCCGACGGCGGGGTCCCGGAAGCTCTCGGTCCCCACCGCAACGAGCGTTGCACCAGCGTCGAGGAACTGGCGCGCGTGCGCGGCGGTCTGGATGCCGCCCATGCCGATCACGGGGATCGCGACCCGCGCGCAGACCGCACCGACCTGCGCCAGCGCGATCGTCCGCACGGCCGGACCGGACTGCCCGCCGGTGCCCCCACCCAGCCACGGCCGGGGCGGCGCGTCGAGCGGCACGTGGCCGTCGCGCGGCGCCAGCGGCATGGCCCGCAGCGTGTTGATGAGCGACACCGCGTCGGCCCCGCCGTCCTCCGCGGCCGCCGCGCACGCGGGCACGTCGGCGGTGTTGGGGGTGAGCTTCACGATCAGCGGCTTGGTCGTCGCCGGGCGCACCTGCTCCATGAAGGCCCGCAGGACCTCGGGGACCGCCCCGATGTCCAGGCCGGTCTTCACGTTGGGGCACGACACGTTGAGCTCGATGGCCGCCACCTCGTCGCGGGCCGAGACGGCGGCGACGAGGTCGTGGACCTCCTCCCCCGTGTTCCCCATCACGTTGGTGATGATCGGGACGGGCAGCCGGGCCAGCTCCGGGAGGTCGTGCGCGAGGTAGTTGTCCAGGCCCTTGTTCGGCAGGCCGATCGAGTTGACCATGCCCGCCGCGGTCTCCCACAGCCGGGGCGGCGGGTTGCCGTCGCGCGGGGCCGCGGTGATCGTCTTGGAGACGAACGCGCTGAACGGGAAGGCGGCGCCGAGGGCGTCGCCGAACACGCGGCGGGCGGCCAGCGCGTCGAACGTGCCGGAGCCGTTGACGACGGGATGGGCCAGCTCCAGGCCGCAGAAGGAGATCGTCATGCGGGAGCTCCACCGTGTGCCGCAACGAGGGCCCCGGCCGGCAGCGCGTCGGCGGCGAAGATCGGACCGTCCACGCACACGCGCGCGTAGCCGCCGGCGGCCAGCGGCACCACGCACCCGAAGCACGCGCCGTACCCGCAGGCCATGCCGGACTCGAGCGCGAGCTCGGCCGGCACCCCGCGCTCGACGCACCGGCCGCGCACCGCCTCCAGCATGCCGGGCGGGCCGCAGGAGTAGACGGTCGCGTGCGCGTCACCGTCCAGCGACGCGTCGAGCAGCTGGGTCACGAGGCCGTGGTGGCCCACGCTCCCGTCGTCGGTGGCCACCCGCGCCGGGTCTCCCCCGTCGAGCAGCGCGGCGCCGGCGGCGTGCGGGGCGTCGCGGAAGCCCAGCAGCACCTCGACCGGGACGCCGGCGGCGATCAGTGCCCGCTGCCAGAGGGCGAGCGGGGCGACGCCCACGCCGCCGCCGCAGAGGATCGCCCGCCGGCCGCCCGCCGGGGGCGCGAAGCCCTGGCCCAGCGGGCCGGTCAGCCACAGTCCGTCGCCGGGCCGCAGCTCGCACAGCCGGTCGGTGCCGGGCCCGACGTCCTCGAGCATGAACGCCAGCCCGTCGCGGTCGGCGCGCAGCACCGAGAACGCGCGCGGCAGGAACGGGCGCTCGTCGACACCGCCGCCCCACCGGTCGACGGCGGCGAGCATGTAGAACTGGCCGGGGACCGGGGCCGGTCCGTCGGGGTCGGGCGCGGTGAGCACGACGTACGACCCGACCTGCTCCACCGCGGAGACGGTCACCGCCCGCCGGCCGAAGGGCGCCGGCGTGCGGGCGGGCAGGTCCACCGGCGCGGCCGCGCTCACGCGCCGGCCCCGGCCGTCTGCTCGATGTTGTGGTGCAGCTCCTGCAGGGACAGCACCGGCGCCGGATGGTCCGGGTCGCCGTGGGCCTGGATCGCGCGGGCCGCCGCGAGCCCGCCGGCCAGCGTGGTCAGGCAGGGGATCCCGTGGGCGACCGCGGCGCGGCGGATCTCCCACCCGTCCGTGCGGGCACCGGAGCCGGTCGGGGTGTTGACCACGAGGTCGACGGACCCGGCGTTGATGCGGTCGACGACGTTGGGCGAGCCCTCACCGATCTTCTTCAGCACCTCGACCGGGATGCCCATGCGCTCGATGGCCTCGGCGGTGCCGCGCGTGGCGACGATCTTGAAGCCCTGGTCGTGCAGCGCCTGGGCGATCGCGTAGGCGGCCGGCTTGTCGGCGTCCGTGACCGTGATGAACACCGTGCCGGTCGTCGGCAGTGCGGCTCCCGCGGCGGCCTGGGCCTTGGCGAACGCGGTCGGGAAGTCCCGGGCCACGCCCATCACCTCGCCGGTCGACCGCATCTCCGGGCCCAGCAGCGCGTCGGAGCCGTCGAACCGGTCGAAGGGCAGGACGGCCTCCTTCACCGAGACGTGGTCGCCGCGCATCGGGTCGGCGGGCAGGTGCAGGTCGGCGATCTTCTCCCCCAGCATGATCCGGCAGGCCATCTTGGCCAGCGGGATGCCGATTGCCTTGGAGACGAAGGGGACGGTCCGCGACGCGCGCGGGTTGGCCTCGATCACGTACAGCGTGCCGCCGTGCACGGCGTACTGGGCGTTCATCAGCCCGACCACGCCGAGCCCGAGCGCGATGCCGCGTGTGTGCGCGCGGATCTGGTCGAGCATGTCCGGGCCGAGCGAGTGCGGCGGCAGGACGCAGGCGCTGTCGCCGGAGTGGATCCCGGCCTCCTCGACGTGCTGCATGATGCCGCCGATCCACACGTCCTCGCCGTCGCACAGGGCGTCGACGTCGACCTCGATCGCGTTCTCCAGGAAACGGTCCAGGAAGATCTCGCCGCGGGCCGACCCGTCCGTGGGAGCGTGGCGGCGCAGGTAGTCCTCCAGCCCGTCCCGGGAGTACACGATCTCCATGGCCCGGCCGCCGAGCACGTAGCTCGGGCGCACGAGCAGCGGGAAGCCGACGGTCTCCGAGGCGGCCAGCGCCTCCTCCACCGTCTGGCCGGTCGCGTACGGCGGGGCCTGGAAGCCGAGCTCGTCGAGCAGCGGGCCGAAGCGCCCGCGGTCCTCGGCCAGGTCGATCGCGTCGACGCTGGTGCCCAGCAGCGGCACCCCCGCCTCGACGAGGCCGGCCGCGAGCTTCAGCGGCGTCTGGCCGCCGAACTGGACGATGACGCCCTCCGGCTGCTCCACCTCGCAGACGCCGAGCACGTCCTCCAGCGTCAGCGGCTCGAAGTACAGCCGGTCCGACGTGTCGTAGTCGGTGGAGACGGTCTCGGGGTTGCAGTTGACCATCACCGCGTCCTTGCCGGCGGCCTTCACGGTCATCGCTGCGTGCACGCAGCAGTAGTCGAACTCGATGCCCTGGCCGATGCGGTTGGGGCCCGCGCCGAGGATGACCACGCTCGCGTTGGTCCCGCGGCGGACCTCGTGGGACTGCTCGCGCTCCCACCCCGAGTAGTAGTAGGGCGTCTGGGCCGCGAACTCGGCGGCGCAGGTGTCGACCGACTTGAACGAGCGGAAGCCGGAGAACGGTTCGTCCGGGTTCAGCGCCAGGTCGCGCAGCTCCCGCAGGTACCACATGTCGATCGACGTGCGGCCGTTGATCTCGTCCACCGACTGACCCCGGCGGAACAGCTCGAGGATCACGTCGTAGCGATCCGACGTCGGCTGCTCCAGCCCCGTGAGCAGGACGTCGGTCGGCTCGTCGGCGAGCGAAGGCACGGTGTCCAGCTCGCGGCTGCGCAGCGCCTTGCCGAACGCCTGCTTGAACGTGCGGCCGATCGCCATCGCCTCGCCCACGGACTTCATGTGGGTGGACAGGCGCGCGTCGACGCCGGCGAACTTCTCGAACGCGAACCGCGGCCACTTCACGACGACGTAGTCGATCGTCGGCTCGAAGCTCGCGGGCGTGACGCCGGTGATGTCGTTGTCGATCTCGTCCAGCGCGTAGCCGACGGCCAGGCGCGCGGCGATCTTCGCGATCGGGAAGCCCGTCGCCTTGGAGGCCAGCGCCGAGGACCGCGACACGCGCGGGTTCATCTCGATGACGAGGATCTCCTCGGTGTCCGGGTTCACCGCGAACTGCACGTTGGACCCGCCGGTCTCCACGCCGACCGCGCGGATGACGGCGATCGCCTGGTCCCGGAGCTTCTGGTAGAGCCGGTCGGTGAGCGTTTGCTGCGGGGCGACGGTGACGGAGTCGCCGGTGTGGACGCCCATCGGGTCGATGTTCTCGATCGAGCAGACGATGACCACGTTGTCGTGGTGGTCGCGCATGACCTCCAGCTCGAACTCGCCCCAGCCGATCACCGACTGGTCGAGCAGGATCTGACCGATCGGCGACGCCTCGACGCCGGTGGCCACGATCTCCCGGAACTCGGCCTCGGTACGGGCGATGCCGCCGCCACGGCCGCCGAGCGTGAACGCCGGGCGGATGATCGCGGGCAGACCGATGCGATCCAGCTCGGCCATCGCCTCCTCGACCGAGTGGGCGATCGCGCTGATCGGCATGCGCAGCCCGGCCCGCTCCATCGCGATGCGGAACAGGTCGCGGTCCTCGGCGCAGTTGATCGCGTCGTAGTTGGCCCCGATCAGCTCCACGCCGAACTTCTCCAGCGTCCCGTCCTCGGCCAGCGCCTTGGCGAGGTTCAGCGCGGTCTGGCCGCCGAGCGTGGGCAGCAGCGCGTCGGGCCGCTCCTTCTCGATGACCTGGGCGACGGGACCGGGCAGCAGCGGCTCGACGTACGTCGCGTCGGCGAACTCCGGGTCGGTCATGATCGTCGCCGGGTTGGAGTTGACGAGCACGACCTCGTACCCCTCCTCCTTCAGGACCTTGCAGGCCTGCACGCCGGAGTAGTCGAACTCGGCGGCCTGGCCGATGACGATCGGCCCGGAGCCGAGGATGAGGATCTTCTTGATGTCGTCGCGACGGGGCATCAGGCGCGGCTCCCCTCGATCTGCGTCAGGAACCGGTCGAACAGGTACAGCGAGTCGTGCGGGCCGGGGCCCGCCTCGGGGTGGTACTGCACCGTGCCTCCCGGGACGTCCAGGAGCGTGAGCCCCTCGACGGTGCGGTCGTAGAGATTGATGTGGCTGAGCTGCGCGGCGCCGAAGTCGGTCTCCCAGCGCACCGGCTCGTCGGTGTCGATGGTGCGTGCGCCCCCGGGACCGACGACGGCGAAGCCGTGGTTCTGGCTGGTGATCTCGATCCGCCCCGTCTCCAGGTCCTTGACGGGGTGGTTGGCGCCGCGGTGGCCGAACGGCAGCTTGAACGTCTCGAGCCCGATCGCCCGGCACATCAGCTGGTGGCCGAGACAGATGCCGAAGACCGGCCGGGTGCCGATGAGCTGGCGGACCGTGTCGACGACGTAATCGAGCGCGGCGGGATCGCCCGGGCCGTTGGCCAGGAAGATCGCGTCCGGGCTCTCGGCCGTCAGCTCCTCCACGGTCGCGGTGCACGGATGCAGCTCGACGATCGCGCCGCGCTCCACCAGGTTGCGCACGATCGAGGACTTGATCCCGGTGTCGATCGCGGCGATGCGCGGACCGCGGGCGCCCGGCTGGGCGTGCAGCGTCACGAAGTCCGGGGTGACCTCCCGGGCCAGGTCGAGCCCGACCATGCTCGGCTCGGCGGCGATGAGCTGCCGGGCCTCGTCCACGGGGATACGGGCCGGGAACACGCCGCCGCGCATCGAGCCGGCCTCGCGGATGTGCTGGACCAGCGCGCGGGTGTCGACGCCGCGGATCGCCGGGATGTCGCAGTCGGTCAGCCAGGACAGCCAGCCGCCCTCGGCGTCCGGCGCGTCCTCGTAGTCCACGGCCTCACGCATGATCGCCGCGCGCGCCCACACCGCGTCGGACTCCATGTGCGCCGCGCCGACGCCGTAGTTGCCGATCTGCGGATACGTGAAGGTGACGAGCTGGCGGGCGAACGACGGGTCGGTCATCGACTCCTGGTAGCCGGCCATGCCGGTGGTGAAGACGACCTCGCCGGTGACGTGGCGGTCGGCGCCGCACGCCTCGCCGTCGAAGCGGGTGCCGTCCTCCAGCAGGACGTAGGCGGTGACGGGATTCATCGGCAGACCTTTCGCATCGCGGTCCGCTCAAACGGAACGCAAGCCCTCTGGGCGCAGCTTTTCGCGTTCACGATGCGACCTCCGTACGGGTGCGGGCTCGGAACGCGACCGATCCGGCCGCGACGGTGAGCAGGACGCGCCCGTGCAGGGTGCGGCCGTGGAAGCAGCAGTTCTCCGAGCGCGAGTGGTAGCCGTCCTCGGCCACCGTCCACTGCTCCTCCAGGTCCACGAGGACGAGGTTGGCCCGCTCACCGGCGCCGATCCGCGGGACCGGCAGGCCCAGCAGGCCGCCACCCGAGGTGAGCCGGTCGACGACGAGCTCCAGGCTCAGCACGCCGGGGCGCACGAGCTCGGTGTAGACCGACGAGAACGCCGTCTCCAGGCCGGTGGTGCCGTTCGGGGCCTGCTCGAACGGGACCTCCTTCTCGTGGTAGGCGTGCGGCGCGTGGTCGGTCGCGATGCAGTCGATCGTGCCGTCCCGCAGCCCCTCGACGATCGCCTGGCGATCGGCCTCGGTCCGCAGCGGCGGGTTCATCTTCATGCGGGTGTCCAGCGTCACCAGCTCCTCGTCGGTGAGGCACAGGTGGTGCGGGCTCGCCTCGCACGTCACCGCGAAGCCCTGGGACTTGGCCTCGGCCATCGCCCGCACCGACTCCGCGCAGCTGAGGTGCTGCATGTGGACACGTCCGCCCTCGTAGCCGGCGATCGCGGCGTCGCGGGCCACCATGGTGGACTCACCGATGCTCGGGTAGCCGGTGAGGCCCAGCCGGGCGCTCACCTCCCCCTCGTGCATCGCCCAGCCGGCGCCGGACAGCGACGGGTCCTCCTCGTGCAGGGCCAGCACCCCGCCGACCATCCGCTGGTACTGCAGCGCGCGCCGCAGCATCCCGGCGGACACGACGGGCATGCCGTCGTCGGTGAAGCCCAGCGCGCCGAGCTCGCGCAGCTCGGCCATCTCGGTCAGCTCCTCGCCGCGCAGGCCCCGGGTGATCGCCGGCATGAAGCCGACGGGGATCCGGGCCACCTCGGCCGCCTCGTCGCGCAGCGCGCGCAGGACCGAAGCGGAGTCGATCGTCGGCGTGGTGTTCGGCATCGCCACGACCTGGCAGTAGCCGCCGGCCGCCGCGGACATCGTGCCGCTGTCCAGGTCCTCCTTGTGCTCCTGACCCGGCGTGCGCAGGTGGATGTGCGGGTCGACGAAGGCCGGGAACAGGTGCTTGCCCGCGGCCTCGATCACCTCGGTGCCCTCGGGCGCGTGGAGCGTGCCGGGGGCCCCGACCTCGCAGATCTCCCCCTCGCGGACGAGCACGTCGTGCACGCCGTCGAAGGCGCCGCGCGGGTCCAGGACGTGGGCGTCCTTGATCAGCAGCTCGGCGGGAACGCCGGGCCGGTGGACGAGCGGATCGATGGGCGTCATGACGAGGCGACCTCCTCGGTCACGGTGGAGGGTGCTTCGGATCGCGGGGCGGGCCGGCCGCCGGCCAACACCTCGTAGAGGACGGCCATCCGCACCACGACGCCGGCGGCGACCTGAGCGGTGATCACGGCCTGGGGCGAGTCGACGACCTCGCCGCTCAGCTCCACGCCGCGGTTGACCGGGCCCGGGTGCATCAGCACCTGCTGGGCGCCGAGCCGGCGGCTGTTGATCTGGAAGGCGCCTGCGTACTCGCGCAGCGACGGGACGAAGGCCTGGCTCATGCGCTCGTGCTGCATCCGCAGCGCGTAGACGACGTCGGCCTCGGCCAGGTCGTCCAGGTCGTAACGCACCGTGCAGCCCATGGCCTCGATCCCGCGGGGGATCAGCGTGGGCGGGCCGGCGACGGTGACCTTCGCGCCGAGAGCCTGGAACGCGAGGATGTTGGAGCGCGCGACCCGCGAGTGCAGGACGTCGCCGACGATCCAGACGTTCGCACCGTCGATCGAGCCGAGCTTCTGGCGCAGGGTGTAGAGGTCGAGCAGCGCCTGGGTCGGATGCTCGTGCTTGCCGTCTCCGGCGTTGACGATCGCGGCGTCCGTCCAGCCCGCGACCAGCGCGGCCGAGCCGGCCCACGGGGTGCGGATCACGATCGCGTCGGGGCGGTGCGCCGAGAGGGTGAGGACGGTGTCCTTGAGCGACTCGCCCTTCTCGACGCTGGAGCCCGACGCGGAGAAGTTGACGACGTCGGCGCTCAGCGCCTTGGCCGCCAGCTCGAACGACGCCCGCGTGCGGGTCGACGCCTCGTAGAACAGGTTGAGGACCCGCCGGCCGCGCAGCGCCGGGATCTTCTTGACCTCGCGCTCCCCCACCTCGTGCAGGGCGTCGGCCCGGTCGAGGATCCGCTCGATGCCGGCGCGGTCGAGGTCTTCGATGGACAGGAGATGGCGCATCACACGGCCTCCGGGATCGGGTCCACGTGGGTGGAGATCGTCACGTCGTCGTGGTCGTCCATCCCCGTGACGTGGACGTTCACGCGCTCGCTGCTCGCGGTCGGCAGGTTCTTGCCCACGTAGTCGGCACGGAACGGCAGCTCGCGGTGCCCGCGATCGACGAGCACGGCGAGCTGGACGCGCTCGGGTCGGCCGTAGGCGAACAGCGCCTCGATCGCGGCACGCACGGTGCGGCCCGTGAACAGGACGTCGTCGACCACGACGACGGTGCGACCCTCCAGCGGGAAGTCCACGTGCGAGGCGTGCACCACGGGGGCGTCGCGCCGACCGTGAGCGAGATCGTCGCGGTAGAAGGAGATGTCGAGGTCGCCGAGGGGGATCTCGACGTCGAGGAGGTCGGTCAGGAGGCGGTGCAGGCGGGCCGCGAGGACCGCTCCGCGCCGGTGGATCCCGACGATCGCGAGCCGCTGCGGCTCACTGTTCTTCTCCACGATCTCGTGGGCGATCCGCACGAGGGTCCTGCGCATGTCGTCGCCGTCGAGGACGACCTTCTCTTCGGGCATACGTCCTTCCTGGCCTCTCGGGACCGGGTTAAAGGAGCTTTGCGTCGACTCTATCAACGCGGGTCGGACGGTCCCGACCGGGCTACGTCCCGTCGACGCGTACCGTGACCGTCTTGCCCCGGACGAGGAAGACCGTCGGACCGGGATCCTGGGCGACCACCGCGAAGTCGCCCTCGAAGACCTGCCCGAAGAGGCCGGCGATGCCGAGCCCGTCCACGTCCACCTCGAAGCCCGCGGCGTCGAGGCGATCGCGCGCGTCGGGCAGCGGCAGGCCGACCACGTTCGGCACGCGGACCTTCACGACCACGCCGACCCCGTTGGTGATCGACCGGGCCACGGTGGTCACCGTCTTGGTCGGCGCGTCCTTGGGGCCGCCGAGCAGGATCATCAGGAGCACGCCGACGAAGAACCCACCGGCGCCCGCCAGCGCGACGGCCAGCCACCCCGGGCGCTTCACGCCTGCGCCTCCTGCGGCGTGGCTTCCGCGGTGCCCGCCGCCTCGCCGGCCGCGTGGGCCCGGGCCGCGGCACGCCGGTCGCTCCAGCGCAGCACCTCCGGTCCACCGCGCTCGGGGAACGGCACGTCGATCTGGTCGTAGTCGCGCGGCAGGATCGCCCGGTCGAAGACGGCATGCGCCTCGTCGAGGATCGGGTGTGAGCCGTCGCGCCCGTAGACGTAGCGCGTCGACACGTGCGTCATCGCCAGCAGGCGGACGTCGGCCTCCGCGGCCAGCGTCGCGGCCTGACGGGCGGTGGAGTGCCCGGTCTCCGCGGCGCGGGCGGCATCGTCCTCGACGAACGTCGCCTCGTGGACGAGCACGTCGGCGTCGTGGGCGGCCTCCTCCACCCGTTCGCACGGCGCGGTGTCCCCCGACACGACGAGCTTGCGCCCCGGCCGGTCGACGCCCACGACCTGCGCGGGGTCGACGCCGCCGACGGCCTCCCCGCGCTGGAGCCGGCCGAAGTCGGGCCCGGGCGTCACGCCGAGCCGGGTGGCCAGCGCCGCGTCGAACCGGCCCGGCCGGTCCTCCTCCACGAGCGCGTAGCCGAACGCCGTGCCGCGGTGGCGCACGTTGAAGGCCTGGATCTCGTAGCCGTCGCCGGGGACCCAGTCGCCGTTCTCCAGCTCCTCCACGTGGAACGGGTAGCCGAGCTTGCCGTAGACGAACTTGACCTGCTCGAGCAGCCGGCGGGTGCCGGGCGGGCCGAAGACGGTGAGCGGCGCCCGGCGCTCGCGCAGGTCGAACGACTTGAGCATCCCGGGCAGGCCGAGCCAGTGGTCGGCGTGGAAGTGCGTCAGGAAGACCATGTCGATCTCCGGGAGGCCGATCGACTTGACGAGCTGGCGCTGGGTGCCCTCGCCGCAGTCGAACAGGATGTTCTCGCCGCCCCGGCGCACGAGGAGCGCGGGCAGTCCCCGGCGCGCGGTGGGCACCGATCCGCCCGTGCCGGCGAAGAAGAGCGAGAGATCCACGCCCGCGAGGCTACCGGCCCGCTGCCCCGGTCCCGCCGTTCCCCACCCACGCCCTCGAGCCCGCCGAACGCGCCGCTACCGTTCGGCCGGCCACCGACCCCGACGAGAGGCAGCGCCCAATGTTGAAGGAGTTCCGGACGTTCCTGATGCGCGGGAACATCGTCGACCTCGCCGTCGCGGTGGTCATCGGGGCGGCGTTCGGTGCCCTCGTCAAGGCGATGGTCGACGACCTCCTCACCCCCATCGTCGCGGCGCTGATCGGGAAGCCCGACTTCTCCGACCTCACGTTCACGATCAACGACTCGGTGTTCCGCTACGGCGCGTTCCTCAACGCGCTGGTCGCCTTCGTGACCGTCGCCGCCGCCGTCTTCTTCTTCGTGGTCAAGCCGATGAACGCGCTCCAGGAGCGCATCGGCAGGCGGGAGGCGGCGGAACCGGCGAAGAAGCCGGACGACGTCCTGCTGCTGGAGGAGATCCGGGACCTGCTGAAGGCCGACCGGTCCGCCTGAGTCCGCGCGGGTCGGGGCCGCGGTCCCAAGACCGTCCCAACCTGCCGCCGCACGGGCGCGGCGCCGCTACGCTCGGCGCATGGCACACATCCGCATCTCCATCCTGTTCCTCGCCCCGCTCCTGACCCTCGCGCTCGCCGGCCCCGCGCAGGCCGTGGTCAGCGTCGACGGCTCGAGCTTCATCAACGCCGGATCGGGGAGCTTCACCGTCGCGGGCGACGGGGCGGGCCACTATCGGTTCACCGCCCCGGGGATCTTCAACGCGTCCAGCGCATGCACCCAGGGCTCGGGTGTCGTCACGTGCCCGGCCGACGGCCTGTTGACCATCCTCGCCGCGGGCAGTGGCGGCGCCGACACGATCATCGCCGACGTCGACGTGGCGCCGGCCATGATCGCCGTCGGCCACGACGGCAAGGACACCCTGACCACGGGACCTGGGCCCGACCACCTGTCCGGCGGTTCCGGCAACGACACGCTCAACGGCGGAGACGGGGACGACCACGTCACCGACCAGGAAGGGTTCTCCGGAGTGTCCGGGGGCGGCACCGATGTCCTGCGGGGAGCCGACGGCGCCGACACGATCGACGCCGGGGTCCTCGGCGCCGGCGTGGCGGGAGCCACCAGCGGCGGCGGCAACGACCTGCTCGACGGTGGGCCGGCCCTCGACACCGTGGACTACGGCGCGCGCACCGCCCCGGTCATGGTCACCGTCGACTCGCCCGGCGTCCTGGGCACGTCCGGCAACGACGGCGAGGCCGGCGAGAACGACAACGTCATCAACGCCGAGCACGTCGTCGGCGGCTCGGCCGGCGACACGATCACCGCGTCGAACATCGTGTCCCGGCTGGATGGCGGCCCCGGCGCCGACACGCTGCGGGGCGGGGACGCCCCGGACACGGTCGACCCTGGTGTCGGGACCGACGTGGTCGAGGGCAACGGGGGCGCCGACACCGTCCTGGCCCAGGACGGCGAGCTCGACACGGTCGCCTGCGGGCCCGGCACCGACGCCGTCCAGGCCGACGCGTTCGACGTGATCGCCGCCGACTGCGAGAACGTCACCCGCACGGCCGCCGTGCCCGGGTCGTCGCAGACCGTGACGGTCGTCGAGACCGTCACCCAGACCGTGACCACCAACGTCCCGCCGCCGCTGGCCCCACCGCCGCCCGGCCCGGTGCTCGCCCTCCCCAAGACGCTGAAGGCCGATGGCCGCGGCCGCGTCACGGTGGCCGTCGGGTGCCCGAGGAGCGCCGTGCCCGGCTGCCTGTTCGGGACCGCAACGCTCACCACGGCCCCCAAGAAGGGCGCGGGCAAGCGGCTGGGCACGGACACCTTCACGACCCGTGCAGGGAAGACCGCCAAGGTCAGGATCACGCTCAGCGCGGCCGGCCGGCGGAGCCTGGCCAAGGCCCGGAAGCTCACCGCGGTGCTGACCGCCACGGCGATGAACGGCGAGGCCCAGACGAAGACCACCACGGCCCGCGTCACCGTGAGGCGCTGAACGCGCCCGGCCCCTCCCGCCCGCTAGGCTGCGCGAGCACGCGCCCGTAGCTCAGTGGATAGAGCGCCCGCCTCCGGAGCGGGAGGTCGCAGGTTCAAATCCTGCCGGGCGCGCTGACCGAAACCCGTGCTCCGGCGGGGGTTTCGTCGTTCGGGCCGCCGCGCGCCGAACGGATGGCGCGCGGTGGACGTTCTCCACATTCCTCCCGAGGGGTGGGAGCAATGTGGAGGACGTCCACCCGGCGGCAGCGGATGCGCGCTACCGGCGGCGGGCGACGGTGAAGCGGGACTGTGCCGGCCGCGCCGAGGCGTTGCCGGCTGCGTCGCGCGCGGTCACCGACAGGCCGTAGCTGCCGCGGGCGAGCGCCCGCTTGCCGATGCGGCCGCTGAACGCCACGGCGTTGGCGCCGGCTCGACCCGCCCGGCGCAGTGCGCCGGACCGGACGTAGCGCACGCACGCCCGGCCCGTGCGGTTGGCCTTCGACGGGGCCCGGCACGCGGCACCTTGCCGGCGGCCGCTCGCGGACCGTTCGATCGTCAACGTCACGGCTGACGGCTCCGAGAGCGTGAAGCGCACCGACGTCCCGACCGGAACCCGCTTGGTGCTCGCCGCGGTCGTAGCGGTGGGCTTGGGCCCCACCGCGAACGTGCGCGCCGTGAGCTTCAGGCCCGACACCACCGGCCGCCTGGTGTCCGGCGGAGGCGGCACGTCGGGGACGGTCGGCGTCGTGGGCGTCGTCGGCGTCACCGGCGGGTCGGGCGGGGCGTCGACGGTGATCCGCCCGATGCGGTTGCCGGTCTCCTCCGTGAACCACATGTTCCCGTCGGGCCCCTCGGTCAGCTCGCGCGGCCCGGCGCCGGCGGTGATGCCCCCGCCGAACTGCTGCAGCCCGAGGTCGGGCCCGATCCGCCCGATCTGGCTGCCGTTGAAGATCGTGAACCACATCGCGCCGTCACGGCCACGCGTGATGCTCTCGGGGTCCGACGTCCCCGCCGCCAACGTCCCGCTCGAGGCGAGCCCGCTCCCGTCGGGCGCGATCCGGTGGACCTTCGGGGTCCCCGACGCCTCGGTGAACCACAGGTTGCCGTCGGGCCCAGCCCCGATCCCGAGCAGGCTCTTGCCCGCGGGGAACTCGGTGATGGTCCGGGGCGTCACGTTCAGGTTGACCCGCCCGATCTTCCCGGGGTCGGTGAACTCGGTGAACCACATGTTGCCGTCGGGGCCAGCCTCGATCGCCTGCGCGTTGGCTCCGGCGGTCGGGATCGTGATGGCCTGGACCTTGGTGCCGTCGGGCTTCACCTCGACGATCTTGTCGTTGCCGGCGCTGACCACGAAGAGGTTGCCGTTCGGGCCGGTGGCGATCCCGCGCGGCGTCTGCAGCTCGAGCCCCGCCGCGGGGAACACGGTGACGACGCCGGCTGGCGTGATCCGCCCCAGCGCGCTGTTGTTGTTGTCGCCGAACCAGAGGTTGCCGTCGGGACCCGAGGCCAGCCACTTCGGCGCCGGCGCGGCGGGTGCGGTCGTGAACTCGGTGATGGTCCCCGTCGCTGGATCGAGACGACCGATCTGCTTGGCGACCCCGGCCGGCATCGTGAACCAGACGCCGCCGTCCGCGCCCGCGGCGATGCCGAACGGCATCGCGGCCGGCGTGAGGAGCGGGTACTCGGTGACCGTGCCCGACGCGCTCACCCCAGCGGGCGCCGCCAGCGCGACGACCGCGGCGAGCACGACCCCGACCGCCGCGACACGGAGGGCGGATCGGGAGGAACGCCGGGAGGTCATGGGATCCAGTGTGCTCTCCGTCCCGCGGGCTGTCCAACGGGTTGACACCAACCTGAGACGGCCGGGGCCGGGCCGCCCACCGCGGGCGGCCGTCGCCCGGTCGCGCTACTCGTCGGTCGCCTTGTACGTGCCGCGCAGGACCTCGAGCTCCTCGATGAAGCTGTCCGCGAGCGTCGAAGTCTCGGGGAGCAGCGCCTGAGCCCCGACCTCCTCGCCCCCAGCCTCGAGCTTGCGCACGCGGTCGGCGAGCGCGGCCCAGGTGACGGGCGACAGCGGCGCCGGGCACGGGGCGGTGCGGATCCGGGCCCTCCAGCCCTCTACGACCAGGAAATCGCCGGGCGCCGTGCGGTGGGCGAGCCCTGCGGCGATGAGGGCGATGAGGGCGTCGTAGACCGCCGTGCGCGACAGGTTGGGCAGGGTATCCGCGGCGCGGGAGCTCCGCATCGGTCCCCCGTCCTCCAGCACCACCAGGAGGTGCACCCACACCGCGGCGGGCTCGACGTGGCGGGGGGCGTCGGGCGCCGGTTCTTCCAACAGCGCAGCGGTATCCGAGTTCATGCACACGATCGTGCCGAAAGCCGATCCGCCCAACAAGCCGGACTGGAACGTTCATACCTTGACCAACACCGGACGCCAACCACTTGGCAACCATCCGCGCGGTTCACTACGCTTGTTCAGGCACGTGTCCGTGTGCGATCTTCGCAACCGGATTCTGGTGCACATCAGTCGAAACGGCGCCGCGGGCCGCCGGAGGAGCCAAAGCAGTGGCGCGATCAAACGTGACGTGGGCCGTACTGGCATTGGTGATCGAGAGACCAAGCTACGGGTACGAGCTGGGCCAGCGGTTCGACCGCCGGTTCAACGGCGTCCTGGCCTCCAGCATGTCGCACGTCTACGCGGCTCTGGACCGGCTCGAGCGCGACAAGCTGATCGCTCCCATCGCCGTGAACGGCCGCTCGGGCGGCCCCCGCCAGCCCAAGCTCCAGTACCGCGTGACACCCGCCGGCGTCCGCGCCTACGACGAATACGCCTCCGCGAGCATGCGGGCCGACTTCCCCCAGACCGAGGTGCTCGGGCTCCTCGCCGGTGCCGTCGGCCGGGACGTCGACACGATGCTGAAGATCCTCGACGAGTACGAGCTCGTCTGCCTCGACGCCGCCACGCAGCTCGAGGTCATGCCGGAGGAGGCCGAAGGGGACTCGGCGCGCGCGCTGATGGCCCGGCTCGTGATCGAGCAGCGCCGCACGTCCTCGCTGGGACAGCTGGAGTGGATCGACTACGCGCGCGTCCAGGTCGAGGCGTTCGCCCGGCGCAACGACGTGCCGCTCGATCCCGCCGAGGAATGAACCCCGCGACAGCCGGACGCGGTCTGCACGTCGACCGCGTGTTCAAGCACTACGGAGCCGAGGGCCAGCGCGTCTACGCGGTCGACGGCATCACGTTGCGCGTGGAACCGGGCGAGATGGTCGCGCTCTACGGACCGAGCGGCTCCGGCAAGAGCACCCTCCTGCTCCTCGCCGCCGCGTTGCTCTCCGCCGACGCCGGCCGCGTGACGTTCGACGGCGTCGACCTCGCCGGCCTCTCCGAGCGGGCCGCGGCCGCGTTCCAACGCCGCGACGTGGGCTTCATCTACCAGGCGTTCCACCTGCTGCCCGGCGTCAGCGCGATCGACAACGCCGCGATCAAGCTGCTCGCGGACCGCGTGCCGCTGCGGGAGGCGCGGCGCATGGCGGCACCGTGGCTGGACCGCGTCGGGCTGGAAGATCGCCACCAGCACATCCCGGAGCGCCTGTCGGGCGGCGAACGCCAGCGGGTGGCCATCGCCCGCGCGCTCATCAACGAGCCCCGCCTGCTGCTGGCCGACGAGCCGACCGGCAGCCTCGACAGCCGCCGGGGCGCGGAGATCCTGCGCCTGCTGTCGCAGACGTGTCACCAGCGCGGCGCCGCCTGCCTGCTGGTGACCCACGATCCTCAGACCGCCTCGATCGCCGACCGGGTCCTCGTCCTCCGTGACGGCAAGCTGCGCACCGGCCATCGACGGGAAGTCCTCGATGGCGAGCTCGCGTGAGCTGCCGGCGCCCGAGCCTGCGCCGCGCGCCCGCAAGCTGCGCTCCGGACTGCGTCTCGAGGCGATCGTCTTCCTGTACCTGCGCCGGCTGCGCCGGCACCCGGTCCAGGAGCTGCTGACCGGCACCGGGATCGCGATCGGCGTCGCCCTCGCCTTCGCCGTGCAGATCGCCGGCGGCAGCGTCGGGGCGAGCTCCCGCAACGTGGTGGACGGCGTCGCCGGGCAGTCGACGCTTCAGATCGCCGGCCGCGGCGGCACCGGCATCGACGCGGGGTTGGCGGCCCGCGCCCGGGCGCTGCCCAGCGTCCGCGCGGCCGCACCCGTGCTGGAGCAGCCCGCGACGCTGATCGGCCCGACCGGACGCCAGGTGGTCGTACGCTTGGCCGGGATCAACGGGGAGCTGCGGACGCTGGGCGGGCCGCTCAGCACGCTCGCCGTCGGCTCCGGCGGAACGGCGCCCCAGGCGGCCTTCCTGCCCGCGTCGGTGGCCGAGCGGCTCGGCGTGCGCATCCCGAAGTCCGAAGCGCCCGGTCCGCAGTTCCCGCCCTGGCTGCGCACGCCGAGTTGGGCGCAGCTGGGTCCGGCCCGCCCTCCCTCGACGAGGTCCCGAACCGTGTCGGTGGTGCTTCGCGGCCGGTCGACCCCGGTGTTCGTGGTCGCGGCCCTCGGCGCCGGCGCCATCGGAGCGCTGGCCGAGGCCAACATCGCGGGCCTCACCCTGGACAGCCTGCAGACGCTCGCGGACCGTCCGAACCGGGCGAGCCGGATCCTCGTGCGCGCCGAGCCCGGACAGGAGGCCGTGGCCCGCCGGGCCCTTCGCAGGCTGGTGGGCGACACCGCCGACGTCGAGGGCATCGACACCGACGCGCGGCTCCTCGAACAGGCCACCGCACCCACCCAGCAGGCAACGACGTTCTTCGCCGCGATCAGCGGTCTCGTCGGGTTCCTGCTCGCCTTCAACGCGATGCTGCTGACCACGCCAGAGCGACGCCAGGTGATCTCGGACCTGCGGCTGCTGGGCTTCCGTCGCCGGCAGGTCGCCACGATCCTCCTGTTCCAGGCCACGGTGCTGGGCGTCGTGGGCTCGGTCGCCGGGCTGTTCCTCGGGGGGCTGCTGTCGCGTGAGCTGCTGCACGCGACGCCCGACTACCTCGCCACGGCCTTCCCCCTCAGCACGCAGAGCATCGTGGCGCTCAAGCCGATCCTGATCACCCTGGCCGGCGGCCTGATCGCCACCTACCTCGCGGCGCTGCCACCGTTGCTGGACCTCCGGCACGGTCGGGCGCTCGACGCGGCGCACCACCGCGACGAGCCGGCCAGCGGGATCGCCCCGCGGACCAGCCGGTGGTGCCTGGGCGCGGCGCTGCTCCTGCTCGTCGTGTCCGCCGTGCTGCTCGCCGCCGTGCCGTCCGCGGCCTTCGTCGCCGGCCTCGGCGTGGCAGCGGCGGCGCTGTTCGTCCTGCCCGCGGTGTTCCCGATGCTCGTCTCGGCGACCCAGCTGGTCGCCGCGCGGTTCGCGCGGCTCAACACGCTGACCATGGCCCTGATGGGGCTGCGCACCACCACCGCGCGGTCGCTCGCCCTGGCCGCGACCGGGGCCATCGCGGTGTTCGGCAGCGTCGCCGTCGGCGGGGCCCACCACGATCTGCTCCAGGGCCTGTCCTCCGAGTACCGCGGCTACGTGTCGTCCGCCGACCTCTGGGTCGCCCCGCCCCACGACAGCCTCGCCACCACGAGCTTCCCGGGCACGGCGGTGGCCGCACGCGTGCGCAAGGTGCCGGGCGTCGAAGCGGTGCGGGGCACCTGGGGCAGCTACCTGGACGTGGCGGGACGCCGCATCTGGGTCCAGGCGCGCTCACCGGGCGACGATCCCCTCATCCCGCCCGGGCAGATCGTCCGGGGCGACCAGGACGCCGCGACCGAACGCGTCAGCCGCGGTGGGTGGATCACGGTGTCCGAGACCATCGCCGCCGCGCACCACGTGGGCCCGTCGGACACGCTGCGCCTCCCGACGCCCACCGGCATGGTCCCGTTTCGCATCGCCGCCACGACGACCAACCTGGGCTGGAGCCCGGGGGCCGTCGTCATGAACGCCGAGGACTACGCCCGGAGCTGGGGCTCCGCCGACCCGACGGCGCTGCAGGTGGACGTCGCTCCCGATGCCGACGTCGCCCGCGTGGAGGGGGACGTGCGAACGGCGCTCGGCCCGGCCTCCGGGCTGCAGGTGCAGACGGCCGCCCGCCGCGAGGCCGAGGCGGTGGCCATGGCCCGGCAGGGGCTCGACCGCCTGAGCCAGATCTCGGTGCTGCTCCTCGCCGCGGCCGCGCTGGCCATGGCCTCGGCGATGGGCGCCGCGATGTGGCAACGCCGGCGCGGGCTGGCCGGCCTGCGCCTGCAGAGCTTCCGCCCGCGTCAACTGTGGGCGATCCTGCTCGTGGAGGCTGCCGTCGTGCTCACCGCCGGCTGCCTCACGGGGGCGGTGTTCGGCCTCGCCGGCCAGGGGCTGATCGACCTGTACCTGCGGGAGAGCACCGGTTTTCCCGCCGCCTTCACGATCAGCGGCTGGGAGACGATCCAGCGCGTGCTGCTCGTCGTGGGCGCGGCGCTGCTCGTCCTCAGCGTCCCGGGCTATTTCGCCTCGCGCGCCCCGGCCCGGATCGCCCTGCAGGAGTGATCTCCCGGTAGGTGGGCGGCGCCGTCGCTCTTTGATTGCGAACCCCTGTCGCAGTTTCGTTGCATTGGAGGTTCACAAACAGTCAAAGTCTGACTATGCCAAACATTCATGGTGCCTCAACATCGTCGACCGCGCGGGACGGGCTCTCCGCCCTCCGCGTGGTCTCCCACTACTACATCGCGGTCGCGCCCCAGGTCCGCCGGGAGCTCCGTCGCTGGAGAACACGCGCCGAGACGATCCCCGATGCGACTCTGCGCACCGAGGCGCTCGCCAAGCTCGACGGCGAGGCCCTCAACGCCGAGGCCGCTGCGACGTTCGCCGTGCTGGCCCCCCGGCGACATCGCAAGGACCTGATCCGGCTCGTGGTCGCGTTCCAGGTCATGTACGACTACCTCGACGCGGTCTCCGAGCACGCCGTCGCCGACCCGCTGCGCAACGGCCTCCACCTGCACAAGGCGCTCCTGTCCGCCATCGACCCCGTCGCCGCCCCGGTCGACTTCTACGCCTACGACGGCGCCGGGGACGACGGCGGCTACCTGGCCGAGCTCACCACGGTCTGTCGCGAGGCGTTCGCGGGACTGCCCGCAGGCGCCGTCGTCATGCCGCTCCTGCGCAAGGCCTGCCGGCGCTGCGGCGGCGGGCAGAGCCGGACCCACGCGGTCGACGCGGCCGGCGTCGGCCAGCTCGCCCGCTGGGCCGCCCGCACCTCACCCGACCGCACCTACGCATGGTGGGAGCTCGCGGCCGGCGCAGCATCGTCGCTCGCGCTCCACGCGCTCTTCGCGGCGGCCGCCGACCCCCGCACCGAGCCGCGTGTCGCCACCCAGGTCGACGCCGCGTACTTCCCGTCGGTCTGCGCGCTCAGCACGCTGCTCGACAGCCTCGTCGACCACGACGAGGACGAACGAGTGGGCAGCCACAGCTTCATCGCCTACTACTCCCACCGCGAGCACGCCACGATGCGCCTCGCGGCCATCGCCGACGAGGCGGCCTCCGGCACGCGACGGTTGCCGTCCGGCCGCCGGCACGCAGTGATCGCGACTGGCGTGGCGTGCTTCTACCTCTCCAACCACACCGAGACGCGCCGCTTCAGCGGCCACGCCCACGACCGAATCACGAAGCCGCTGGGCCCGATCAGCAACGCGCTGATCGTGATCCTGCGGCTCCGCCGATACGTGGCGGCCTGAGGGAAAGCGCCGTCCGCCTAGCCGCCCGCGACGGCGGGGAGGATCGTGACCTCTCCCCCGTCCCGCACGGCGGTCTCGAGCCCGTCACCGAAGCGGATGTCGTCACCGTCGACGTAGACGTTGACGAACTTGCGCAGGCCTCCGTCCTCGTCGCTGATCCGGTCCCGCAGCTCGCCGTGGGCGGTGAACAGGGCGTCCAGCGCCTCACCGACGGTGGCGCCCTCGACCTCGACGGTCGCGGCGCCGCCGGCGTTGGCACGCAGCTGGGTGGGGAGCTTCACGATGATCGGCATCAGACGCTCACCGCCGCACCCTCGACCTGCTCGACGAACGCGTCGAACGAGGCGGGGATCTCGAAGGCGGAGAACGTGTCTCGCACCGCGTCCAGGGTCTTCAGGCCGTCGCCGGTGATGACGAGCACGACACGCTCCTCGGGGTCGATGTCTCCACGCGCGGCCAGTTTGGCCAGCGTGGCGGTGGTCACGCCGCCGGCGGTCTCCGTGAAGACCCCCGTGGTCTCGGCGAGCAGGCGGATGCCGGCGCGGATCTCGTCGTCGGTGACGGCGTCGATCCCCCCGCCGGTGCGGCGGGCCAGCTCCAGCGCGTACGGGCCGTCGGCGGGGTTGCCGATGGCCAGCGACTTGGCGATCGTGTCCGGCCGCACGGGGCGGCACACGTCGTGGCCCGCCTCGTAGGCCTGGGCGACCGGCGAGCAGCCCGTCGCCTGGGCGCCGTTCATGGTCGGCGTCGAGCCCGTGATGAGCCCGAGCTCCAGCCACTCGTCGAAGCCCTTGGCGAGTTTGGTGAAGAGCGAGCCCGAGGCGATCGGCGCGACGACGCGGTCCGGCGTCTCCCAGCCGAGCTGCTCGGCGATCTCGTACGAGAGGGTCTTGGAGCCCTCCGCGTAGTACGGCCGCATGTTGACGTTGACGAAGGCCCAGTCGCGCTCGCCCGACAGCTCGGTGCAGAGGCGGTTGACGTCGTCGTAGTTGCCCTTGATCTTCACCAGGTTCGTGCCGTAGATCCCGGTGGCGAGGATCTTCTGCTCCTCCAGGTCCGACGGGATGAAGACGTACGAGGGCATCCCGAACGCCGCGGCGTGGGCGGCGACCGAGTTGGCCAGGTTGCCGGTCGAGGCGCAGGCGAGGGTCTCGAAGCCCAGCTCACGGGCGCGGGCCACCGCGACGGAGACCACGCGATCCTTGAACGAGTGGGTGGGGTTGTGGGCGTCGTTCTTGACCCACACCTCCTTGAGCCCCAGGCGCTCGGCCAGGCGGTCGGCCCGGATGAGCGGGGTGCAGCCGGCCGGGAGGCCGACCTGCGACGAGCGGCGACCGGCCGCGGCGGGCGGCGTGGTCAGCGGCAGGAAGTCGGCGTAACGCCAGATGTTCTGGGTCCCGCCCTGGATGCGGCGACGCACCTCGTCGGGGGAGCCCAGCGCCGAGTGGTCGTACGTGACCTCGAGCGGTCCGAAGCAGCGATTGCAGACGTAGCTCGCGTCGAGCGGGTACTCGGTCTTGCACTCTCGGCAGGTCAGATGTGTTGCGGCCATAACGAAAAAACCTCCACCAGTTGTCGTGGCGAAGGCATCGAAAGGAAGCGCTTTGCCACATCTCGCAGGAATTGGCACCTTCCCCTCAGCTTTCGCTGTGGGGGGTTGCCGGGGTTTCATCGGGCCAGTCCCTCCACCCCTCTGGATGTGTCCTATGTGATTGGGAAGAATAGCAAGCGCGCGAGTCCGGACGACGTCACGCACGTCGCGCCGGCCGCACGCAAGGGACGACCCACGGGCGAAGTCCCAGCGGTGCGGGCCGATACACTGGGAGACGTCATGCCCACGACCGACGACCCGCGAAGTCCCCGTGCCCAGCCTGCCGCGGCCCCGCCTGCGACGGCCTGCCCGTGCCCGCGACCTCTCGGTCGGGCACGAGCCTGAGCACGACTCCTCCCGCGTCGAGGAGGTCGACGCCCACGGGCTCCGCTGGCTGCACATCGAGCGGCCCCGGCAGATCGACCGGGCGTTCCTCGAAGAGCACTTCTCCTTCCACGACCTCGACTACGAGGACGTGTTCTCGCGCAACCAGCGCCCCAAGGTCGACACCTACGACGACTACCTCTTCGTCGTGCTGCACTTCCCGGTCTTCGACAAGACCGTGGGCCGGCTGAACGCCGCCGAGCTCGACGTCTTCGTCGGGCCCGACTTCCTCATCACGCTGCCCAACTCGGAGCTCCCGCCCCTCGAGTACCTGTTCGAGCGGGTCCGCTCGCGCGACGGCCTGCGCGACGACATCTTCAGCAAGGGCCCCGGCTACCTCCTCTACCGGATCGTCGACGACCTGGTCGACGCCTCGTTCCCGATGCTGCGCAAGATCGGCAACAAGCTCGAGCGCCTCGAGGACGCGATCTTCGAGGGCGACTCGGAGAAGATCGTGCGTGACATCTCCGACGCCAAGCAGGAGATCATCACGTTCCGCAAGGTCGTGCGCCCGCAGCGGGCCGCGCTGGCCGACCTCGAGCGGACCAAGCGCTACATCCCCGAGGACCTCGAGATCTACTTCGACGACATCAACGACGCAGGCGAGCGGATCTGGGACATGCTGGAGAACTTCAAGGAGGTCATCCAGGGCATCGAGGACTCGAACGAGTCGGTCCTGCAGCACCGCCAGAACGACATCTTCCGGATCCTCACGGCCGCCAGCGTCATCTTCCTGCCCCTCACGTTGATCGCCAGCATCTGGGGCATGAACAACCACGTGCCGGGCGAGGGCTCGACCGAAGGCTTCTACGTGGTGATCGGCGTGATGCTCTGCGTGCTCGTCGGGATGATCGTGTTCTTCAGGAAGCGGCATTGGCTTTGAGCGTGCCGCTGCGGCCGGGGGCCTTGCGGCATTGCGAGTTCTCGGGCAGGGCCCTCGAACGTCGCGCTCACTCCTGTGTCAGCCAGTCGAGGAAGCCGCCGGCCAGGACCAGGTCGGCCAGCACCGCGTAGCCGCCCGCTCCAGGGTGGGTGCCGTCGGAGGCCGCAGCCTCCCCCGTCCACGCCGGGTCGTCCATCAACGCCTCCGTGACCGGGACGTACGGCACGTCGAGGTCCGCGCACAGGGTCGCGAACGCAGCGTCGAGCCGCAGCACCCGGGCATCGGCGTCGTCCTCCCCGATCGGGCCGGGTCCGACCACGAACGCGGAGAGCCCCAGCTCCGCCGCGGTGACCAGGATCGACTCCAGGGCTCGCCGTGAGGCGGCCGGGGAGACCCGTGGATCCACGGCGTCGTTCGCGCCGACTGCGACCACGACCCGGCAGTCCGCTCCCACGACCACGCGGGACTCGGCCTCTCCCCACCAGCGATCCGCGACCTCCACGGAGGTCTCCCCCCGCACGCCGAGGTTGTACGGGGTCACGGTCACGCCGGCGGCCGCCGCGCCCTCGACCACCCTCCCGACCCACCCGCGGCCCTGCGGATCGCCCATGCCCGCCACGAAGGAGTCACCGAAGAAGAGCAGTCGCCGCTCGATCACGGTCCAGAGCCTACGGCGGGCAACCATCTAATGTTCCGCCCAGCATGGCCAGCACCGAGCCCTTCGAGCGACTGCGCGACACCGCCTCCCTCCGCGCTCCGGGGCCGCGCAAGCGCCTCCTGGTCATCGTCAACCCGTACGCGACCACCGTGTCCGGGCACCTGGCCCAGCTCGTCGTCGCCGCGCTCAGCGCCACCTACGACGTCGAGGCGGTGCACACGACGGCCCGCAACCACGCGACCGAGCTGTGCCGCGAGGCCGCGGACGAGGGGTACGACCTCGTCGTCGCGTTCGGCGGCGACGGCACGGTCAACGAGGCGGCCAACGGGCTCGTGGGCTCGCAGACGCCGCTCACCTGCTTGCCCGGCGGCTCCAACAGCGTGTTCGCGCGCATGCTCGGGATTCCCGACGACATCGTCGACGCGACCGAGCACCTGCTGGCCATGGTCGACCGGTGGGCGCCACGGGCGATCGACGTCGGCCTGGTCAACGACCGGGCGTTCCTGTTCGCGTCCGGGATCGGCCTCGACGCCGCAGTGGTCTCCCGGGTCGACGACAACCCGAAGATGAAAGCCCGCTTCCGCCAGAGCTACTTCGCCTGGTCCGGGGCCACCACGTTCGCCCGCAGCTATCTGCTCAAGGCGCCCCAGCTCCAGCTGCGCTTGGCCGACGGCACCGTCACGGACGGCGCAACGGTCGTGGTCCAGAACGGCGATCCCTACACCTACTTCCACGGCAAGCCGGTGCGCGTAGCGCAGGGCACCGCGCTGGACAGCGGCGAGCTCTCCGGGATCGTCCTGCGCAAGACGACGGCGACCGTGATGCCGTCGCTCGCCTCCCGCCTGCTCGTCGAGCGCCTCGACGTGGCCAAGAGCCGCGCGGTCGAGACGTTCGCCACCGCCGAGGACTTCTCCGTCACGTCCGCCGACGGCCGGCTCATCCCGATCCACGTCGACGGCGACCACATCGGCGACTTCGAGCGCGCCCGCTTCGGCGTGCGGCCCAAGAGCCTGCTCATCGTCGCCTGAGCCGGCTCAGCCGGCGCCGGGGGTGACGCGGAAGGCGTCGAACACACCCTCGACGTTGCGCAGCTTCCCGATGGTGGACTTCAGGACGCCCGTGTCGGCGACCTCCACCACGAAGCTGTTCTTGACCATCGGGGGATGCGAGAGGCAGCGGGCCTCCACGATGTTGATGCCGGACTCCGCCAGGGTGCGGCTCAGGTCCTCGAGCAGGCGATGGCGGTCGTAGGCGTCGATCTGGATCTCCACCTTGAACGACGTCTCGTGATCGCCCTCCCAGTGCACGCGCACGAACCGCTCGGGATCCTTGCGCAGCGCCGCGGTGTTGGGGCAGTCGTCGCGGTGGATGGTGATGCCGCGGCCCAGCGAGACGTACCCGACGATCGGGTCGCCCGGCACCGGCCGGCAGCACTTGGCCATCCGCAGCATGACGTCGTCGACGCCCTCCACGGCGATGCCGTAGGACGCGGACGAGCCCGTGGGCTGGCGCCGCTTGCTCGAGGAGGAGACGAGGTCCTCGGCCGCGGTCGGGTCGGTCTCTGCCGCCTCGCCCTGCTTGAGGCGCTGCAGGACCTTGTTGACCACGACCTTCGGGGAGATCTTCGCGCCGCCCAGCGCGATGTAGAAGTCGTCGGCCTTCTTGAAGCCCATCTCCCGGATCACGTCCGCGAGCAGCGCCGATCCGGCGATCTTCTGCGCCGGCAGGCCGGCCTTGTTCATGTGCTCCTGCAGGAGCTGGCGGCCCGTGTGCTCGGTGTCCTCGCGCGACTCGGCCTTGAACCACTGCTTGATCTTGTTGCGGGCCCGCGTCGTGCGGACCAGCGTGAGCCAGTCACGCGACGGACCACGATCCCGCTTGGCGGTGAGGATCTCGACGATGTCGCCGCTCTTGAGCTCGTAGTGGAGCGGGACGATCTTGCCGTTGACCTTCGCTCCCACGCAGCGGTGCCCGATCTCGGTGTGCACCTCGTAGGCGAAGTCCAGGGGCGTCGCGCCGCCGGCCAGCGACTTCACCTCGCCCTTGGGCGTGAAGACGAAGACCTCCTCGTCGAAGAGGTCGACCTTCAGGTTGTCGACGAACTCCTGCGGATCCTGCAGCTCCTGCTGCCAGTCCAGCATCGAGCGCAGCCACTTCAGCTTGGCCTCGCCCTCCACCGCCTCGCGCCCGCCGCCCTTGGCCGGGCGACCCTCCTTGTAGATCCAGTGCGCGGCCACGCCCAGCTCGGCCATGTCGTGCATCTCGCGCGTGCGGATCTGGATCTCCAGCGGGAGACCCTCCGGGCCGATGACCGTCGTGTGGAGCGACTGGTACATGTTGAACTTCGGCATCGCGATGAAGTCCTTGAACCGTCCCGGCAGCGGCTTCCACAGCGAGTGGATGACGCCCACCGCGCCGTAGCAGTCCTTCACCGAGTCGGTGACCACGCGCATCGCCGTGAGGTCGTAGATCTCGTTGAACTCACGGCCCTTCTTCGTCATCTTCGAGTAGATGGAGTAGAAGTGCTTGGCCCGGCCGGAGATCTCGGCGTCGATGCCCAGCGCCTCGAGCTCGCGCCGCAGGTACTCGCCGGCCTTGACGACGTACGTCTCGCGCTCCTCGCGCTGCTGGTTGACCAGGCCCTTGATCTCCTGGTACTTGCGCGGGTGCAAGGCGGCGAACGCGAGGTCCTCCAGCTCCCACTTGATCGCGTGGATGCCGAGCCGATGCGCGATCGGCGCGTAGATCTCCAGCGTCTCCTTCGCCTTCTCGATCTGCTTCTGCTTGGGCAACGCCGCGATCGTGCGCATGTTGTGCAGACGATCGGCGAGCTTGATGAGGATGACCCGGATGTCCGTGGCCATCGCGATCATCATCTTGCGGTAGTTCTCGGCCTGCGCCTCGTCGCGCGACTGGAACGTGATGCCGGTCAGCTTGGTGACGCCGTCCACCAGCGCGCAGATGTCCGCGCCGAAGCGGGCCTGGACCTCCTCGAGCGACGCGGTCGTGTCCTCCACCGTGTCGTGGAGCAGCGCGGCGCACAGCGTCTCGGTGTCCAGCCGCATGCCGGCGCAGATCTTGGCCACGCCGACCGGGTGGATGATGAACGCCTCGCCCGACTTGCGCCGCTGGTCGGCGTGGTGCTCGCAGGCGAACAGGAAAGCGTCGACGACCCGCTCCCGATCGATCTCGGTCGCTGCGTCGTCGGCGTGCTCCTCGACGATCGCGAAGAGGTCGCCGAGCATGCGCTGCTCGACGTCGGTCAGGCGCTCGTCGACCAGCGGGGTGCTGACCGGGTCGCTCGGACCCGGACGGTGCTCGTCGACCGGCCCCCGGGAGACCTGGGTCGGGGCGTGGCCGTCGGCGGGCGTGGGCTTCGCGCTCAAGCCGCCCGCGGGAGCGATCGGCTCAGCCATGCCGACCCCTCCGCCAGACGTGCGGCACCGGCCCGGTACGTGGCTGAGCGGTCCAGTTCCGTGCGCTGCGCTCCCGCCCGGACGGCGACACGCCGATCGACCGCATCGACGTCGGCCAGTTCCAGCTCGTCCAGGACGCGCAGGAGCCGTCCGGCCAGCCGCGGGGACCGTCCGTCCGCCAGCAGGAGCGCTCCGAGGGCGTCGCCCGCGACCGGTCCGGCGTCGCGGAGGGCGCGAAAGAGCTTCGCGAGCGGCGGGCGCAGGTCGTGGGTTCGCGTGAGGACATCCTGTGCAAAGCCTAGCTCAGGCTCACCCCAGGCAAGATGGGTGAACTGCCCGCCGCGTCCGGCACGCAGCCGCAGGTCCTGATCGCGCGTGACCGGCGGGTCGAGCACGACCACGTGCGGGAAGGCCTCCAGCGTGTCTGGGCGGCGCTCCAGCTCCTCGTGGTCGGTGAGCGTGAACCCGCCCATGCGCTCCCGCAGATGGGTCAGCCGGGCCGTCGCGCAGGCCGCGACCACGAGCACCGGCTCGCCGGTGGCGACCAGCGCGCCGACCGTCCCGGCGACGCCCGCGCCGCGCCGGTCGCGCACCATTCGGCCGTCCGGGGAGGTCCCGGTGAACGGCGCGGGATCCGCGCGGGGCGAGAGCGGCTCCTCCACCGGCTCGGCGAACACGGCGAAGGCCTGGCCCAGCGGATCACCGTCCACATCCAGCCGGGCGATCGGCCCGGGGACCGGAGCCAGGACGGCGCGCAACCGCAGCCGCGCCTCGACCGCGCCGTTCCACTCGTTGCGCTCCAGCGTGAAGGTGGCGTCGAGCCCGTCGGCGGCCTCGGGCGGCAGCGACCCACGGCCGAACGCCACCGCGCTGGCCCGCACGCCGCCCGACCGGACGGTGAACCGCACGTGCTTGCCCTCCCCCATCGTCCGCACGTCGGTGAGCCGGGCGACGGGTACGAGCAGCGACGGCTCCAGGTTGCCGATGCCCACCGGCTCCAGCGTCCCCAGCTCGTCGCACAGCGCCAGCCCCAGCTCGTCACCGGAGACCACGGCGTCCACGCGCTCCACGGGCACGAGGTCCTCCGGCCGCAGCACCGCCGCGGCGTGGGCGGTGAACGCGGCGCGCAGCGCGTCGACCTGGCTGCGCTCGACCGTGCAGCCGGCCGCCGCGCGGTGGCCACCGTGCCGCAGCAGGTGCGCCGCGCTGGCATCGAGCGCCCCGAGGAGGTCGAAGGCAGGGATCGAACGGCCCGAGCCCGTGCCCGTGTCACCGTCGAGGGCGATCAGCAACGTCGGGCGGTGGTGCTTCTCCGCGATACGGGAGGCGACGATGCCGATCACCCCGGGATGCCAGTCGTCGCCCGCGAGCACGAACGCCGGGGCGTCGTCGGGGGCTTCGCGCACCTGCGCCTCGGCCTCGAAGAGGATGCGCTGCTCCAGATGCTTGCGGTCGCCGTTGGCCCGGTCCAGCTCCTCGGCGATCTGCTCGGCCCGCTGGGCATCCTCGGTCAGCAACAGCTCCACACCGGCGTCGGCGCGCTGGACGCGGCCGGCCGCGTTGATCCGCGGCGCCAGGCTGAAACCCAGCGAACGCGCGTCGACCGCGCCCGGGTCGAGCTTCGCCACGCGCATCAACGCGCGCAGGCCGGGACGGCGGGTCCCGGCGATCGCGGCCAGGCCGTCCTGCACGAGCCGGCGGTTCTCGCCCCGGAGCGGCACGCAGTCCGCCACCGTGGCCAGCGCCACGAGGTCGAGATCGCGGTCGGCCAGCGCCACGTCTCGGCCCGCCGCGCCGAGCAGGGCGCGGACGAGCTGGTGGGCGACACCCGCGGCGCACAGGTCGGGACACGGGTAGCCGCCCAGGCCCGGATGCACGATCGGGGCGTCGGGGAGGCGGCCGTCGGCGCGCGGCTGATGGTGGTCGGTGACCACGACGTCCATCCCCGCCGCGCGGGCGGCGGCGACCTCGTCCACCGCGGTGATGCCGCAGTCCACGGTGACCAGCAACTGCGTTCCGCGGGCCGCGAGCCGGTCGACGGTGCCGGGGCGCAGGCCGTAGCCATCCTCGGTGCGGCTGGGTAGGAACCAGTCGACGGTGGCCCCGAGCTCGCGGAGCGCGCCGACGAGGATGGTCGTGCTCGTGACCCCGTCGCAGTCGTAGTCGCCGTGGACGGTGATGGCCGTCCCGGCCTCCACGTGCCGCAGGATCAGCGCGACGGCGTCGTCCATCCCGGCCATCAGCCGGGGATCGTGGCGCTCCGGCGGGGTCAGGAACGCCCGCGCGTCGGCGGCGTCGCCCAGGCCGCGCCGCGCCAGGACCTGCGCCATCGCGGTGCTGACGCCGAGCTCCTCGGAGAGCGCGGCGACCTGCGCCCAGGGGACCGCGGGGATGTCGAGACGACCGTCCATCCCCGCCACCTTAGAGGCCGGATCGGACTGCATTTCCGGGGTCCGACGGCGGACCCCGGAACGAGCGGGTTCTTACTGGGTCGGCTCCGCGACGACGGGCTCGCCGGAGCCCCGGCTGATGCCGATGATGTACATCACGCCGATGCCGATCGCGGCGCCGGGGATGCCCTCCAGCGCGGTCAGGAGATGCGTGTCCTCCTGCCCGGGCACCGTGAAGCCGCTGATGATGAAGCCGAACAGCGCGGAGCCGATCAGGGCCCCCAGGAAGGCGCCGACGATCCCGCCCCACTCGCGGTCGGGCAGGAACACCGTGAAGTGCCACACGGCCAAGCCCATCATGATCCAGGCGAACATTCCCATGGTCAGCGGCTCCGTCCGTGCTTGCGATTTCGCGGCGTTCTCTTCTTGGGCTCGTCCGGCATCACGGTGTCCTCGGGGGTGGCGTCGGCCGCGGGATCAGCCGTCGCCGCCTTCGTGGGCGTGGGCGTCGCGTGGAGGTCGGCGACCATCTCGTCGAACTCCCGCTTGGAGACCGCGCGATCCGGATCCTCCGGGGCGGTCAGGCGCCCACGGGGCGCCTTCTCCTTGACCGGGACGTCGACCGGCGCCTCACCGGGGCCGGCCACCGCGAACGGCGGGACGATGCCGCCGTTGGCCGCGGCGATGCGAGCGTGGCGACGGCGGTAGGCCGGCTCGCGCTCCTTGGAGCCCGTCAGGACCGGACCGGCGATGAAGATCGACGAGTACGCGCCCGACAGGATGCCGATGAGCAGCGCGAACGCGAAGTCCTTGAGGGTCTCGCCGCCGAAGAAGAACAGGCACAGGACCGGCAGGGCCGTGACCATCGACGTGGCGAGGGACCGTGTGATGACCTCGGACATCGACCGGTTGTAGATCTGGGAGAACGCGGCCCGCGGCATGCGCGGCACGTTCTCTCTGATTCGGTCGAAGACGATGATCGTGTCGTAGAGCGAGAACCCGAGGATCGTCAGCAGTGCGGCCACGGTCGCCGTCGTCACCTCGTAGCCCGTCAGCGCGTAGATGCCGGCCGTGATCAGCAGGTCGTGCATCAACGCGATGAGGACCGGCACCGCGTACTTCCACTCGAATCTGAGCGCGATGTAGGCGCTGATGACGATCAGCGACGCGATGATGGCGATGATGGCGCTGGACGCCACGGTCTGGCCGAAGCTCGGCCCGATCGTGTTGACGCTGGCCTTGGCCTGCGCACCGGTGCCGCCGACGATGCCGAACTTCTGGTCGAGTCGCTGCTTGACCGCGTCGCTCTCGGTGCTCGTCAACGTCGTCGTGGCGATCGAGAACGCGTTGGTCCCGAACTCCTGGCTCGTCTCGGACTGGATCTTGGCCTGGTCGGCGTCGACGCCCGGCACCCCGGAGAGCGCGCTGCGCACCTCCTCCGACGTCGCCGGCTTCGTCAGCGCGACCTTGACCTGCGTGCCCGACTCGAAGTCGATGCCGAAGTTCAGGCCGTTCGCGCCGATGGCCAGCGCGCCGATCGCGAGGATGACGCCCGAAGCGGAGAAGAACCACTTCGAGTAGCCCATGAAGTCGAACCGGAAGCGGGCGCGCTGCTTGCCCGCGCCCAGGGCGCTCGGGCTGGAGATCATGCGCGAGTTGCCGAGGGTGCCGAGCACCGCCTGCGTCGCGACGACCGCCGTGAACAGGGAGGTCAGCGTGCCGACGCCGAGCGTCAGCGCGAAGCCCTTGACCCCGGCCGTGGCCAGGATGAAGAGGATGAACGCGACCATGATCGTGACGACGTTGGCGTCGACGATCGCCGCGATGCCCTTCTTGTAGCCGGCGGCGATGCCGGCGTGCACGGATCGCCCGTTGCGGATCTCTTCCTTGACGCGCTCGAAGATGATGATGTTGGCGTCCGCCGCGACGCCGATCGTCAGGACCACGCCGGCGATGCCGGGCAGCGTCATCGTGATCGGGATCAGCTTGATCAGCGCGAACAGGTAGATCGAGTAGATGATCAGACCGCCGACGGCGATGATGCCGAGCACGCGATAGAAGGCGAGCAGGAAGATCGCCACGAGCAGGAAGCCGATGCCGCCGGCCAGGAGGCCCTGGTCGAGGGCCTGCTTGCCGAGGGACGCGGAGACCTGCGAGTTGGAGATCAGGTCGAGCTTGATCGGCAGGGCGCCCGTCTGGAGCAGGTTGGCCAGGCGCTGGGCCGACTTGATCGTGAAGCCGCCGGAGATCTCCGAGCCGTTGGACCCGTCGATGCCGTCGGGGTTCTCCTGGAAGTTGATGTACGGCGCCGAGATCAGCTTGTTGTCCAGGACGATCGCGAAGTGCTGCGACGCCGTCTGGGGATCCGTCCCCGGGACCTGGGACTCCTGGCCGCGCTGGGCGATCTCCCGCGTGACCTTCTGCCAGATCTCCTGGCCGCGATCCGTGAAGTTGAACGTGACGTTCGGGTCGCCGTTGGAGCCGACGCCCTGGCCGAACCCCTGCTTCGGATCCGTGATGTCCTTGCCGCTCAGCGCGGGCTTGTCCTGCAGGACGAAGTAGCTGGCGGAGACGTCGTCGTCGTTCGTCGTCTCGGCGCCCACGACGATCGTGCCCTCCGGCACCTTGACGACGCGCGTGTTCGGCGGCTGCTTCTCGTCCGCGAAGGCGGTGTAGAGGCCCTCCTCGGAGTCGTCCGGGCCGGCGATGACCGACTTGGCCGGGTACCCCTTCGTCTTGCCCGTGTTGAGCGTGACCGTCGTCGCCTTGTCGGTGACGAGGTAGTACGAGCCGTCCGTCGTGGCCGTCGGGCTGGGCCGGGGCGCCTGCTTCGAGGCGCGCATGACGGCCTCGTAGTGGCTGATGCCCGCCGAGGCGTTGCCCGCGGAGGGACCGCCCGTGACCGTGGCGTTCGTCGGGTCGGGCCGACCGTCGGGCCCGATGACGTTGGGCTCCCAGTCGTAGAAGTACATCTGGGCGACCGTGCCGACCTGCTTCTCGGCCTCCGTCGCGTTCTGGACGGCCGGGAGGTTGACGATGATCTGGTCCGCGCCCGACCGCAGGATCTCCGGCTCGGCGACGCCGAGCTGGTCGACGCGGTCGCGCATGATCTCGATCGCCTGGTCGACGGATTCGCCCGTGACCTGCGTGTCCTTGGTCGGCTTGGCCTGGTAGACCAGGGACACGCCGCCCTTCAGATCGAGCCCGAGCCGCGTGGGCTGCGTTGCGATGACCACCAGTGAGCCGGCCAGCAGGCCGGCGACGAGGAGGAGGACGAGGAGATTGCGGCGTTTGTTCTTCATGTGCGAGCGCGCACCCTACTTTGTTGGAGTGAGGACCAGCAGCAGCCCTCCGTCGTCGTCGTACGCGGGGAACAGATCCGCGACGGCGTTGGCTGGCAGATCGCCCTCGGCGTTGACCTCGACGGACTTGCCGAGAGCACGAACGCCCCATTCCAGGACGGTCCCGACCGGGTCGTCCCCGGCCTCGAAACGCAGACCCAGGACCTCGTTGACCGAGCGTCCCATGACGCGTTCCTCGGTCAGCCCGGTGAGCTCGCGCGAACCGCGACCGAGGCCGATGAGCCGGCGCTCCTGGTCGCAGACGAAGAACGCGGCGTCCGGCGCCGGGTAGTAGTCGTCGAGCAGCTCGAACAGGAAACCGAACCCGCACGACGAGCAGCCGCGCGCCTGCGACCGGAAACCGGCGTTGCGATCGGCCTGCGTGGAACGGGTACCGCAGCTGGGACAGATGAAGTGGTGAGCCATGGGTCGAGCACAGGGTACGCGAACCGGACGGACCGACGCGGCAGCCGCGCCGACAACTGCGACGCAATGCGGGATTTCGCCTCGGACCGAACGGACGTCAGAACAGCCCGGCCTCCGGAGGCGGCGTCAGACCCAGGTGCTCGTAGGCCCGGGGAGTGGCAACGCGCCCGCGGGGCGTGCGCACGATCAGCCCCTGCTGGAGGAGGTACGGCTCATACACGTCCTCGACCGTGTCGGACTCCTCGCCGACACTCACCGAGAGCGTCGACAGACCGACCGGCCCCCCGCCGAAGCGCTCGCAGATCGCGCTCAGCAGCTCCCGGTCGAGCCGGTCCAGCCCGAGCTCGTCGACCTGCAGCATCCGCAGTGCCAGATCGGCCACCTCACCGCCGATGACCCCGTCGCCGTGGACCTCGGCGTAATCCCGTACGCGCTTGAGCAGGCGGTTGGCCACGCGCGGCGTACCCCGGCTGCGCCCCGCGATCGTGAACGCGCCCTCCTCGGTCACGGTGCAACCGAGGATCGTGGCCGACCGGCGGACGATCGCGGCGAGGTCGGTCGCGTCGTACGTCTCCAGCCGGTGCTGGATGCCGAAGCGGTCCCGCAGCGGCGTGGTGAGCAGGCCCGCACGCGTGGTGGCGCCGATCAGCGTGAACGGCGGCAGGTCGAGCGTGACCACGCGGGCGCCCGCGCCCTGCCCGACGGTGATCGGGAGCGCCCGGTCCTCCATCGCGGGATAGAACGTCTCCTCCAGCGCGCGCGGGAGCCGGTGGATCTCGTCCACGAAGAAGACGCTGCGGGGTTCCAACGCGGTCAGGAACGACGCGATGTCGCCCTTGCGCTCCAGGGCGGGGCCCGCGGTCATCACGAACGGCACGCCCAGCTCGGCGGCGACGATCTGGGCCAGTGAGGTCTTGCCCAGACCGGGCGGGCCGGCGAGCAGGACGTGGTCCAGCGCCTCCCCACGGGCCGAGGCGGCCGCGACCGAGACCGCGAGCTGGTCCTTCAGCGCCTCCTGGCCGATGAAGTCGTCGAGCGTGCGTGGCCGCAGCGAGCCCTCGACCTCCTCCTCGGCCGGCGCGATGGGCTCAGGGGCCTGCAGGCGCGACACCGAGATCGTGGACCGGAAGGCGGGCT
>Ga0247758_1000425_pt1 | contig 38001 bp, 33 predicted proteins | sample UWRJL156409C4_FD_180950 | JGI IMG/M metagenome (GOLD analysis project Ga0247758, IMG submission 180950) | Plant litter microbial communities from Arlington Agricultural Research Station in Wisconsin, United States - UWRJ-L156-409C-4 | ecosystem: Environmental > Terrestrial > Plant litter >...
GAGATGATCGTCGACGAGGAGCGCAACTTCTACTTCCTGGAGATGAACACGCGGCTCCAGGTCGAGCACCCCGTCACCGAGCTGGTGACGGGCATCGACATCGTGGCCGAGCAGCTGCGGATCGCCGGCGGCGAGGAGCTCGGCTACACGCAGGACGACGTCCGCCTGGACGGCCACGCGATCGAGTGCCGCGTGTACGCCGAGGACGCCGACGCCGGGTTCGTGCCCGCCACCGGCCCGCTGCTGCTCGTGCGCTTCCCCAGCGGCCCGGGGGTCCGCGTCGACCACGGCGTGCTCGAAGGGCAGGAGGTCTCCTCCGCGTTCGACCCGATGATCGCCAAGGTCGCCGTCCACGCCCCGACCCGGGCGGAGGCGGTCGCGCTGGCCCGCCGCGCGATGCGCGAGACGGTGCTGCTCGGCACGATCACCAACACCGCCTACCTCGAACGGGTGCTCGCCCATCCCGCGTTCGCCGCGGGGGACACGCACACCGGCTTCCTCGACGAGCACGCCGAGGCGCTGCGGCCCGTGCCGCCCACCGAGGACGAGGAGCGCGTGCTGCTCGCCGCCGCCGCACTGGCCAGTCCCCGCTTCGACCGCCGCCACGCCGTGCCCGCGCCGCTCGCGGCCATGGGCGACTGGAGGGCCTGACCATGGGCTACGAGATCTCCCTCGACGGCGCCGGCGGCCACGCGGTCACCGTCACCCGCCTGGGCCTGTCCACCGGCGCCACGATCGCCATCGACGGACGGCCGCACCGCTGCGCGCTGGCCCCGGACGGCGACGCGTTCGCCGTCACCGTCGACGATCGCACCGACGCGGTGCGCCTCGTCGCCGATCGCGACCAGGTGCACGTCCACGCCTTCGGGCGATCGTTCACGCTCAGCGTGGTCGACCCGGTGGAGCGCGAGCGTGCCGCCGCCGTCGGGGCCGACCTGGCCACCGCGCCGATGCCCGGCACCGTGGTGTCCGTCGCGGTGGGGGTGGGCGACGCGGTCGTCGCCGGCCAGCCGCTGGCGGTCATCGAGAGCATGAAGATGCACAGCGAGATCGTCGCCTGGCGCGACGGGACGGTCGAGTCCGTGCTGCTCGCCGTCGGCGACACGTTCGACCGGGGCGCGGGCCTGCTCGCGCTCGTGCCGCAGGACGCCGACGCCGACGGCGACCCCACCGACCCCGCCGGGCAGGAGTAGAGATGCGCCGCATCGACTCGCACGTGGACACGTCGTCCCCGGGCTACCGGGCCAACCGCGAGCACAACCTCGCGCTGGCCGCCGAGCTGAAGGCGCGGCTGCACGCCGCCCGCCACGAACGGCCGGAGAAGGCGCTGCGTCGCCTTGCCGAGCAGGGCAAGCAGACCGTGGCCGAGCGGCTCGACCTGCTGCTGGATCCGGGCGCCCCGTTCCTGGAGCTGTCGCCGCTGGCCGCCGGGGAGTCGTACGGGGGCGAGGCGCCGCGCGCGCTCGTGGTCACCGGCATCGGCGTGGTCAACGGCCGCGAGGTGGTGGTCATCGCCAACGACAGCTCGCTGAAGGGCGGCGCCTGGTACCCGCACACGGTGAAGAAGATCGTGCGGGCGCTGGAGATCGCGCTGACCAACCGCATCCCCGTCGTCAACCTCATCGACTCCGGGGGCGCGTACCTGCCGCTCCAGGACGAGATCTACTCGCTGGCCGGCAAGATCTTCCACGGCCAGTGCCTGCTCAGCGCCGCGGGCGTCCCGCAGCTCGCGGTCGTGCTCGGCCACTGCACGGCCGGCGCCGCGTACCTGCCCACGCTGTGCGACCAGTCGATCATGGTCCGCGGCACCGGCTACGTGTTCCTGGCCGGGCCGCCGCTCGTGAAGGCGGCGACCGGCGAGGAGGTCACGGCCGAGGAGCTGGGCGGCGCCGACATGCACACGTCGGTCTCGGGGACCGCCGACTACGCGGTGGACAGCGAGGCGGAGGGCCTGGCCCTGGCCCGCGACATCGTCGGCCTGTGGGCCAAGCCGGACAAGCCGGTCAACGACCTGCGCGAGCCGGAGGCGCCGTACTACGACCCCGCCGAGCTGTACGGGATCGTCCCCGACGACATCAAGAAGCAGTTCGACATGCGCGACGTCATCGCCCGCATCGTCGACGGCAGCCTCTTCCACGAGTTCAAGCCGGCCTACGGCGACACGCTCGTCACCGGCTGGGCCTTCATCTGGGGCTACAAGGTCGGCATCCTCGGCAACAACGGGGTGCTGTTCAGCGAGGCGGCGAACAAGGCCACGCAGTTCATGCAGCTGTGCGACCGCGACGGCATCCCGCTGCTGTTCCTGCACAACATCACGGGCTTCATGGTCGGGCGGGAGTACGAGCGGCGGGGCATGTCCAAGGACGGCGCCAAGATGCTCATGACCCAGGCCAACGTGACGGTGCCGAAGCTGTCGGTGCTCACCCACGCCTCCCAGGGCGCGGGCAACTACGCGATGGCCGGCCGCACGTGGGACCCGCGGATGCTGTTCTCGTGGCCGAACTCGCGGTCCTCGATCATGGGCTCCGAGCAGGCGTCCAAGACGCTCACGCAGGTGCGCGTGGCCAGCCTGAAGCGGGAGGGCCGCGAGCCCGCGCCCGACGAGCTGGAGGCGATCCAGGCCGAGGTGTACGAGCACTTCGAGGCCACCAGCCAGCCGTACTACCTGACCTCGGAGCTCCGCGACGACGGGCTCATCGACCCCATCGACACGCGCAACGTGCTCGGGATGGCGCTGTCCGCCGTCCTGACCGCGCCGATCGTCCGCACGCCCGGCGGCGTGCTGCGCATCTGATCCAGGAGAACCGGAGAACCATGTCCGCCCAGCAGGTCACCTACGAGGTCCGCGACCAGGTCGCGTGGCTGACGATCAACCGCCCGGAGGCGCGCAACGCGCTGAGCAAGGAGGTGCGCGACGGGTTGTGGGCCGGCTTCCGCGGCTTCGCCCGCGACGACGACGCCGCGGTCCTCGTGCTCACGGGCGCGGGGGAGAAGGCGTTCTGCGCCGGCGGTGACCTGAAGGAGATGGCCAACGTCCAGCTGCAGGTGCCGCCCGCCGACTTCCTGCCCTACCTGGGGCGCAACATCGAGGTCGACAAGCCGGTCATCGCCGCGGTCAACGGCGTCGCGTTCGCGGGTGGCTTCCTGCTCGCCCAGTTCTGCGACCTCGTCATCGCGGCCGATCACGCGCGCTTCGCGATCACCGAGTCCAAGGTCGGCCGGGGCGCGCCGTGGGCAGCGCCGTTGCCGGGCCTGATCCCGCCGCGCGTGGCGATGGAGCTGCTCGTCACCGGCGACCCGATCTCCGCCGCCCGGGCCTACGAGGTCGGCCTCGTCAACCGCGTCGTGCCCGCCGCCGACCTGTGGGAGGAGGCGCAGGCGCTGGCCGAGCGGATCGCCGCCAACGCCCCGCTCTCGGTGCGGGCGGCGAAGGCGATGGTCCACGCCGCCGCCCCGGTCGACTGGGACGGCGCCGACGCGCTGTGGGAGGCCGCCTACCTCAGCGAGGACGGCCAGGAGGGCCCGCGGGCCTTCCGCGAGAAGCGCGCGCCGCAGTGGAAGGGGCGCTGACGTGAGCGCCGTCGCCGTGCCGTCCATCCCGCTCGTGGAGTCCGACGAGCACCGCGCGCTGCGCGAGGCCGTGCGCGGGATCGCCTCCTCGTTCGGCCCCTCGTACATGACCGAGCGCGCCGCGGCCCAGCTGCCGCCCCACGAGCTGTGGGTCGCGCTCGCCTCGCGCGGGTACCTCGGCGTCAACGTCCCGGAGGAGTACGAGGGCGGCGGCCTGGGCCTGGTCGAGCTGGCGATCGTCGAGGAGGAGCTGAGCGCCGCGGGCTGCCCGCTGTTCCAGCTCCTCACCTCGGCGGCCATCGTCGGCACCGTGCTCACGCGGTACGGGACGCCCGACCAGAAGGACCGGTGGCTGCGGGAGATCGGCAGCGGCCGCGAGCACTACGCGTTCGCGATCACCGAGCCCGACGCGGGCTCCAACACGCACCGGGTCGCCACCCGCGCGCGGCGCACCGACACGGGGTTCGTCCTGCGCGGGACGAAGACGTACATCTCCGCGGTGGAGGACGCGCCGGCGATGCTCGTCGTCGCCAACTCCGGCGAGCCGGGCGACCGCGCGCGATCGCGCCTGTCGCTCTTCATGGTCGACACGGACGCGCCGGGCCTCAGCCGCCAGCCGATCCCCACCGCGCCGCAGCTGCCCGAGCAGCAGTGGACGCTCTTCTTCGACGACGTCGAGATCGACGCCGACCGGCTCGTGGGGGAGGAGGGCGGCGCGCTCTCCCTGCTCTTCGACGGGCTCAACCCGGAGCGGGTGATGGCCGCCGCGATCTGCACCGGCGTCGGCCGCTACGCGCTGGACAAGGCGGTGGCGTACGCCAACGAGCGCGTGGTGTGGGGCGACACGCCGATCGGTGCGCACCAGGGGGTCGCCCACCCCCTGGCCGAGGGCAAGATCCAGCTCGAGGCCGCGCGGCTGCTGGCGACCAAGGCGGCGATCCTGCACGACGCGGGCGCCCCCGCGGGCGAGGCGGCGAACATGGCCAAGCTGCTGGCCGCCGACGCCGGCCTGCACTGCCTGGACCAGGCGATCCAGACGCACGGCGGCAACGGCCTGGCCGACGAGTACGGCCTCACCGGCCTGTGGTTCGCGGTGCGGCTCCTCAAGACCGCCCCGGTCTCCCGGGAGATGATCCTCAACTACGTGGCCCAGCACTCGCTCGGGCTGCCCCGGTCCTACTGACCGGATCAAGGAGGTGGAGCGGATGGACATCGACGTCACCCGCCTGACCGGCCGCCGCGCGGTCAACCGCTGGGAGCGCACGAGCGTGGGGGACATGTTCGAGCGCCTCACGTGGAGCGTTCCGGACAAGGAGGCGATCGTCGCCGGGCCGGGCGCGTTCTCCGCTCCCGAGTTCGAGCGGCTCACCTACCGCCAGGCCGACGAGCTGGCCAACCGGGTCGCCAACGCGCTGCTCGCCCGCGGCCTGGAGCGCGGTGACCGCGTGCTGCTGTTCTGCGAGAACTCGGTCGAGGCCTACGTCACGAAGATCGGCATCGCCAAAGCCGGGCTGGTCTGCGCGCCGATCAACGCGATGGTCGCGCCCGACGTGGTGCGCCATCTCGTCGACCGGGTCGAGCCGAGCTTCGCGATCGTCGACGCCGAGCTGTGGCCCAAGGCCGCGCCCGCGTTCGCGGCCGCCGGCATCACGCCCGACGTGACGATCGAGCTCGGCGGCGGGCCGGTGGAGGGGACGGTGTCGTTCGCCGCGCTGGTCGCGGGCGCGTCGACGCAGGAGCCCGACGTCGAGATCCACGGCGACGACATCTGGGAGCTCATCTTCACCTCCGGCACCACCGCGATGCCCAAGGCGGTGATGATCTCCCACTCCTACAGCTACCTCGCCGCCTACAGCTTCGCGCTCACGCTCAGCCGCGGCCTGCGCTTCGAGAACGAGCTGAAGCTGTGCGCCTTCCTGCCGCTCGTCTACCACGTGGCCGACCAGATCTTCAGCCTGCCCGCGTTCCTGTGCGGCGGCACCCTGATCATCGGCCGCGGGCCCGACCCGGCGGCCATCGCGGAAGCGGTCTCGCGGGAGGGGGCGACCGCCCTGTGGGCCGGCTCGCCCGCGATGCTCGGCGGGCTGGTCGACGCGCTCGACGCGGACGCGTCCCTCGACGCCTCCACGCTCACCGTCGGCGTGTACGGCTGGACGGCGATGCCGCCGCCCACGCTCGACGCGCTCAAGCGCCACTGCGGGGAGGACTTCGTCGCGGTGGAGATCCTCGGCCAGACCGAGTGCATCTCCTGCCACCGCTTCTGGCCCGACAAGTGGCCCGAGGTCTTCGCCGCCACGGCGCCGGCCGAGAACTACGTCGGCATCCCCAACCCGCTGCTCGGCTCCAAGCTCGTCGATCCGCAGGGCCGCGACCTGACGGGGACGACCGGCGTGCCCGGCGAGGCCGTCTACCGGTCCCCCGCGGTGACCGCCGGCTACTACCGCGACGAGGAGGCCACGCGCGAGGCGTTCCGCGGCGGCTGGTTCCATTCCGGCGACAGCTGCGCGTTCGGCCGGGACGGCCTGCGCGTGATGCTCGACCGTTACAAGGACGTCGTGAAGTCGGGCGGGGAGAACGTCTCCAGCCTGCGCGTGGAGGCCGTGCTGCACCTGCACCCGGCGATCGCCAAGGCGGCCGTCGTCGGGCTCGCGCACGAGCAGTGGGGCGAGGCGGTCACCGCGTTCGTCCTCCTCGCGCCCGGGACGGAGTGGGACGAGGACGCGGTGGTCGCGTTCTGCCGCGAGCGCCTGGCCGGCTTCGAGACGCCCAAGCGCGTCGTGCCGGTCGAGGCCCTCCCCGAGACGGTGGGCGGCAAGGTCCTCAAGTACAAGCTGCGCGCCCAGCACGCCGCCTTCTACGGCTAGGGAACCCCACCCCGCCGTCCCCACCTCCCCGAACGAAAGCGCAGGTATGCACGTACTACGTGCATACCTGCGTCATCGTTCGGGGCGTCGGGGCTAGGCCTGGCCTTCGCGGAGGCGGTCGCGCAGCTCGGTGCGGCGGATCTTGCCGCTGACCGTCTTGGGCAGCTCGTCCACGAAGTGGATCTCGCGCGGGTACTTGTAGGGCGCGGTGAGGGTCTTGGCGTGGGCCTGCAGCTCCGCCGCGAGGGCGTCGCTCGCCGTGTGGCCCTCGGCGAGGATCACGAACGCGGTGACGATCTGCGTGCGCTTGGGGTCGTCCTTGCCGACCACCGCCGCCTCGAGCACCGCGGGGTGCTCGACCAGCGCCGACTCCACCTCGAACGGGCCGATGCGGTACGCCGACGAGGTGATCACGTCGTCGTCACGGCCCTCGAACCACAGGTAGCCGTCGCCGTCGCGCCACGCCTTGTCGCCCGTGTAGTACCAGCCGTCGCGGAACGCCTTGGCCGTGGCCTCCTCGTCGCGGTGGTAGCCGTCGAACAGGCCGACCGGCCGCCGCTCGTCGCAGCGCACCGCGATGTTGCCGACCACGTCGTCGTCGGCGCGGGCCCCCTCGTCGTCCAGCACGTCGACCGTCCAGCCGGGGACGGGCTTGCCCATCGACCCGGGGCGCACGGGGACCGTGCGGTAGTTGGCGACGAGCAGCGTCGTCTCCGACTGGCCGTACCCGTCGTACACGGTCAGGCCGCCGGTGCCCTCGCTCCACGCGCGGATCACCTCGGGGTTCAGCGGCTCGCCCGCGCTGGTGCAGTGGCGCAGCGCGGACAGGTCGTGCTGGGAGAAGTCGGCCTGCACGAGCAGGCGGTACAGCGTGGGCGGCGCGCAGAACGAGGTGATCTTCGCCCGGGCGATGATGTCCAGCACGGTGTCGGCGTCGGGCCGGCCGAGCGCCACCTGCACGACGGTCGCGCGCTCGTGCCACTGCCCGAACAGCCCGCCCCAGGCCGCCTTGGCCCAGCCGGTGTCCGACACCGTCCAGTGCCGGTCGCCCGGGCGCAGGTCGTGCCAGTAGCGCGCGGTCGACACGTGGCCGAGCCCGTACGACGCGGGGTGGAGCACCATCTTCGGGTAGCTCACCGTGCCGCTGGTGAAGAAGAGGACCATGGGATCGGACGCGGCCGTCGGGTTCTCCGGCGTCGCACCGTCGCCGGTGGCCTCCACCAGGGCGTCGAAGCCGATCCAACCCTCGGGGACGTCGTCGCCGGTCACGAGCCGGTGGCGCAGGCTGGGCAGCGGCTCCGCGACGTCGTCGAGCTTGCCGGCGCCGGGCGCGTCGGTGATCGCCACGACGGCATCCGCGCTGCGCACCCGGAAGGAGATGTCCCGCGCGGTGAGCTGGTTGGGCGCGGGCATCGCGATGGCGCCGATGCGGATCGTGCCGAGCATCGCGGCGTACCACGCGGGGCCGCGCGGGAGCATGATGAAGACGGGGTCGCCCTTGCCGACGCCGAGGCCGAGCAGGGCACGCGCGGCGCGCCGTGACTCGGACGCCAGCTCGCTCACCGTGTGCTCGGCGATCGTCTCGCCCGCGGGCCCGAGGGAGACGAGCGCGAGGTCGTCCGGCGCCTCGGCGGCCCACCGCTCGACGATGTCCAGCACGGGGTTGAAGCGGACCGGGACGTCGACCGCGTACGACGCGCGTTCGTCCTCGTAGCGCTCGAGGCGCGGAGGCGCGGAGCGATCGGGTCGGGTGCTCGATTCGGGCAAGGTCTCTCTCCTCCAGGGGTGGCTCGACCAGGCTACCGCTCGGACGGGAGCGCCCCCGTCGGCGGAAGCGACAGTCGGACCGGGTCCGGGGCCCCGCAAACCCGCTGTCTGAGCCCTGATTAGCGGTTGCGCTAGTAGACGGGGCCTGGCGGGCCGCAGACACTGATGCCCGCTGCCGACCGGAAGTCGTCGGCGCTCGTCAGGACCGACCGTCTGGTCGGTAGACCGAGCCCACCGCAGGAAGGAAGGACGCATGCCCGAGGAGATGCTCAGCCCCGCTGCCGCGACGGTCGTCGGCACGCCCGAGGGACCGCGGGAGCCGGTCGCGGCCGAACCCGGAGCGCGGGCCCACCGCCTGAACGGCCTGCTCGCCCGCTACGGGCTGCTCGCCGCCTTCGTGCTCACGGTCGTCGTCTTCAGCATCGCCCGGCCGGACACGTTCCCGACGATGGAGAACCTCAAGTCCATCCTCACCGCGGCGTCGCCGCCGCTCATCATCGCGGCCGGCCTCACCGTCGTCCTCGTGATGCAGGACTTCGATCTCTCGTTCGGGGCGATGATCGGTCTGGCGAGCGGTGCGGCCGTCGCGCTCGCCGTCACCTTCGGCTGGTCGTGGGAGGCGGCCATGCTCGCCGCGCTCGGCTTCGGCCTCGTGGCCGGCCTGGTCAACGGCTACCTCGTCGCGGTGGCCGGCGGCTCGTCGTTCATCGTCACGCTGGCGATGGGCACGGTCCTGACGGGGATCGAGTACGCGATCACCAGCCAGAACACGATCTACAGCGGCGTCTCCCAGGACTACGTCGACATCGCCAGCGGCACGATCCTCGGCCTCAGCAACATGATCTGGATCGCCGCGGTCCTCGCCGCGGGCATCTGGCTGCTGCTGGACCGCACCGAGATCGGCCGCTTCATGTACGCGATCGGCGGCAACCCCGAGGCCGCGCGCCTGTCGGGGATCCGGGTGCGGACGCTACGCACGATCGGCTTCGTGATCGTCGGCCTCAGCGCCGCGGTCGTCGGCATCCTCATCACGTCGCAGAGCGGGTCCTACACCCCCAACTCGGGCGTGTCCTACCTGCTGCCCGCGTTCGCGGCGGCGTTCCTGGGCTCGGCCGTCTTCCGGCCCGGCGAGTTCAACCTGCCGGGCACCGTGGTCGGCGTCCTCTTCCTCGGCGTCATCCAGACCGGTCTGACGATGCTGGACCTCCAGACGTACATCATCAACCTGGTCCAGGGCGGCATCCTCGTCACCGCCGTGCTGGTCAGCCGGCTCGGGCAGCGGTCGGCATGAGCGCGAACCCCGACACCGCCGTCCCGCTCGTCGCGGTCCGCGGCCTGGTCAAGCGCTACCCCGGCGTCGTCGCCCTCAGCGGCGCGGACGTGGACGTGCGGGCGGGCAGCATCCTCGGGCTCGTCGGCAAGAACGGCGCCGGCAAGAGCACGCTGATCAAGGTGCTGGCCGGCGTGGTCCAGCCCGACGAGGGCGAGGTGCGGGTGGAGGGCGAGCTGGTCGACCCGCACGGCGCCCACCAGTCCGCGCAGCTCGGGTTCGCGTTCGTCCACCAGGAGCTCGCCGACGTCCCCAACCTCACGGTCGCGGAGAACGTGCAGCTCGGCCTCGGCTACCCCAAGCGCCTCGGCTTCGTCCGCCAGCGCGAGCTGCGCCGCCGCACCCGCGTGATCCTCGACCGGCTCGGCGCGGACCTCGATCCCGGCGCTCCGCTCGGCGCGCTGAGCATCGCCCAGCGCCGGCTGGTGATGATCGCTCGCGGCCTGGCCGCGGACGCCCGCGTGCTCGTGCTCGACGAGCCGACGGCGTCGCTCACCGACGAGGAGATCGGGCATCTGCACGACGTGCTGCGCACGCTGCGTGACGAGGGCGTCGCCGTGGTCTACGTGAGTCACCGCCTCGACGAGATCTTCTCGCTCACCGACCAGGTCGCGGTCATGCGTGACGGCGCGACGGTCCACGCCTCGCCCACCGCCGCGCTGACCCCGCCCGGGCTCATCGCCCTCATCACCGGCAACGTGGAGGCGGTCGAGGAGCGCCCGCGTCGCCCCTCGCCGACCGGCACGCCCGAGGTGCTGCGCGTCGAGCACATGACCGCGCCCGGGATCGTGGAGGACGCGAGCTTCGCGGTGCGCGGCGGGGAGATCCTCGGCATCGCCGGCCTCATGGGCGCCGGGCGGACCGAGCTCGTGCGGCTGATCTACGGCGCGGACCGCCCCGCCTCCGGCACCGTGTCCATGCACGGCACCGAGGTCAGGATCCGTGGGCCGAGGGACGCGATGGCGGCGGGCATCGTCCTGCTGCCCGAGGACCGGCGCAACCAGGGCGCGGTGATGGACTTCTCGATCCGCAAGAACATCACGCTCCCGGCGCTCTCCCAGTTCCGTGTCGCCAAGCCCGTGCCGCTGCCCCACAACGGGCGCGAACGGGACGCCGCCGAGCTGCTCGTCAAGCAGCTCAGCATCAAGGCCGCGAGCGTCGACTTCCCCGTCCGGCACCTGTCCGGGGGCAACCAGCAGAAGGTCGTGCTGGCGAAGTGGCTCCAGGCCGGTGCCGACGTCTTCATCTTCGACGAGCCGACGCACGGCGTCGACGTGGAGGGCAAGCAGGAGGTCTACGACCTCATGGCGACCCTCGCGGACGAGGGGAAGGGCGTCGTGTTCATCTCCTCCGAGTTCACCGAGCTGGTCGGTGCCTGCAACCGCGTGCTGGTCATGCGGGAGGGGCGCCTCGTCGGGGAGCTGGAGGGAGACGCCATCACCGATGGGGCGTTGGTGGAGCGCTGCTACGCGACCACCTGACGCCGGGACGGACCCCGGAGGGAACGGGGAGGCAGTGCACACCAACGATGGAGGAGAACGATGAGAGGCATGACGCAAGCCCGGGGCACCGCCCTGCTGGCGGTGATCCTCACCGCGGCATTGGTCGGCGCCGGTTGTGGGGACAGCAAGGACAGCGGAGGCGGCGGCGACTCGACGCAGGCCAAGGGGTCGGGCATCCGCGCCGGCACCGGCACGCGCGCCGAGACGGCCGCCACGGCCGGCACGGCTGCCGGCGAGGCGGCCGGTGCGCCGGTCACGCTCGACACGAACAAGACGGTGGGGATCATCAACTTCCTCGACGGCATCGAGTCCGCGGACCGCCTGCGCGACACGACGAAGGCGGCCCTGGAGGGCCTGGGCTACAAGACCGTGCTGTGCGATGGCGCCGGCGATCCGGCCAAGATGGTCGCCTGCGGCAACAGCCTGCTGGACCGCGGCGTCGACGCGATCATGGAGGACGCCATCGACCCGTCGCTGATCACCTCGGTGATCAAGAAGGCGCAGGCCAAGAAGGTGCCGATCGTCCAGGTCGGCGGCGCGACGAGCGAGGGTCTCAGCGGCAGCTACTACCCGGACGAGGCCAAGGCGGGCCAGGTCCTGTCGGACTACCTGCTCAAGCAGCTCGCGACCGTGCCGGACAAGCCGGCGGACATCGCGGTGCACGACTTCCCGGCCCCGTGGGCCAAGGTCCGCACCGACCAGCTGCGCGCCGCGGTCAAGAACGACCCGGACGTGAAGATCACGGCCAACACCCAGACGGACTCGACGAACCTGGTGCAGGGCACGCGCAAGACGGTGGCCGACCAGCTGACCCAGAACCCGGACCTCAAGGCGTTCTGGTTCGCGTTCGACACGGCCGGCCAGGCCGGCGGCCCGGTCATCACCGCGAAGTATCCGGGCAAGGAGTTCCCGGACCGCCCGCTCGTCGCCACGTTCCACGCGGACGTCGGGACCACCGACATCATGCGCAAGGGCGGCATCGACGTCGCGCTCGACACGAACTACGACGCGGCCGTGTGGGTCGGCGTGGACAACCTGCTCGAGTACTGGGGCCGGGAGAAGCCGTTCGACACCACGCCGCAGCCGGCGTACGAGGGCATCGGCGACGGGTACAGCTACACCGTCATCACCAAGGACAACCTGCCCGCGGCGGGGAAGTACGTGGAGCCGGAGCACGACGTGCCGGCGTACTTCCAGGCCAAGTGGAAGCAGGAGTTCGGGACCCCCTAGGTCACGTGCTCGCACTGGCATACCGCGGCCAGGGCCGGCTCTCCGTGGAGGAGACGCCGGCCCTGACGCCGGGGCCCGACGAGGCGCGCGTCCGCGTGCACGCCGTCGGGCTGTGCACCTCGGACGTGTACGGCGTGAGCGGGGTCAACGACCGCCGCGACGCCGTGCTCGGCCCGGGCGACACGCTCGTCATGGGCCACGAGGCGGTCGGCCACGTGGCCGGCGCGCCGGCGGGGGCGGGCGCCGGGGTCCAGCCCGGCGCCCCCGTCGTCGTCAACCCGATCCGGGGCTGCGGCGCGTGCGCCGACTGCGCCGTGGGCGCGGCCAACGTATGTGCCCGGCGCCGCGTCTACGGCTGCCTGCCTGTGCTGCCCGGCGCGTACGCCGACGAGCTCGTCGTCCGCGCCGCCAACCTCCATCCCTTCACCGGTCCCGCGCCCCTCGAGTGGGGCGCGCTGGTCGAGCCGATCGCCGTTGGCGCGCACGGCGTGCGCCTGGCCGGTGTGGCCCGGGGCGACGAGCTGCTCGTCGTGGGCGGCGGCATGATCGGCCTGGGCGCCGCGCTGTCCGCCGCCCGCCGCGGCGCGGAGCCGCTGGTGCTCGAGCCGCGCCCGGAGCGCCGCGCGCTGGCCGCCCGCCTGGGCCTGCGGGCCGCTGAGCCCGCCGCCGTGCTCGGCTCCGGCGCGCGCTTCGCGGCCGCCGTGGACTGCGTCGCCCGGCCCGAGACGCTCGCGGGCGCCGTCGAGGCCGTGGGCCGCCGCGGCACCGTGGTCCTCGTCGGCATCTGGGCGGACGAGATCCCCCTGCCGGTCTCGGCCGTCGTCGCCGCGGAGACGCGCGTCGTCGGCTCCTACGCCTTCACCGACGCCGAGTTCGCCGACGTGGCGGACTGGGTCGCGTCGGGCGCGGTCGACCTCGGTCCGCTGATCGAGCACCGCGCCGGCTGGGACGACCTCGTCGACGCCTTCTCGAGCTACGCCGACGGATCGCTGACCGCCGTGCGCACCCTGTTCCGACCCGGAGGCCCCGCATGAACTTCGACCTGCCCGACGACGTCCAGGCGCTCGTCGCGATCGCCCGCGCGTTCCGCGAGGAGCACCTCGATCCGCTGGAGGCGCAGTTCCTGCGCGACGGCAACGTGCCGTGGCCGCTGCGACCCCAGCTCCAGGCCACCGCGCGCGAGCGCGGGCTGTGGGCGATCGACGTCCCGCGGGAGCACGGCGGGCTGGGGATGGGCCAGCTGGCGGTGTGCGCGGTGCACGAGGAGCTCAACCGCCACCCGATGATGTTCGAGGTCGGTGGCGCGCCGGAGCCCGTCCTCTACCACTGCTCCCCGAACCAGTGGGACCGGTACTTCGCGCCGGTCGTGGCGGGGGACAAGCGCAGCGCCTACGCGTTCACGGAGCCCGGTACGGGCTCGGACGTGGCGGCCCTGGAGACCACCGCGGTGCGCGACGGCGACGGCTGGGTGATCAACGGCGGCAAGCTGTTCATCGGCCTGGCCGAGCGGGTGGAGTTCCTCATCCTCTTCGCCGCCACGTCGCCCGAGAAGGGGGCGCGCGGCATCAGCACGTTCCTGCTCGACTCGGGCACCCCCGGCTACGAGGTGGTGCGCACGATCCCCACGATGGGTGACGCGTGGGACCCCTGCGAGCTGCGGTTCGACGACTGCCGCGTGTCGGACGACCAGCTGCTCGGGGAGGTCGACCGCGGGTTCGCGGCGGCCGACCACCAGCTCAGCCACGGCCGGCTGAAGATCGCGTCGTACCAGCTCGGCATCGCCGCGCGGTGCATCGACCTGGCGGTGGAGTGGGCCCGGGAGCGCCGCACGTGGGGCGCCCCGATCGCCTCCCGGCAGGGCATCCAGTTCATGCTCGCCGACAGCGTGGTCGAGCTCGACGTGGCCCGGCTGCTCGTGTACAAGACGGCGTGGCGGGCCGACCGCGGCGAGGACGTGCGCATCGACGCGTTCAAGGCCAAGCTCTACGCGACCGAGATGGCCCAGCGCGTGACCGATCGCTGCCTCCAGGTCTTCGGCGGCCGCGGCTACGCGCGCGAATCTCCCGTCCAGAGCTTCTTCCGCCAGGCGCGGCTGTGGCGGATCGGCCACGGCACGGCGGAGATCCACCGGTGGATGATCGCCCGCGACCTGCTCGGTCCCGCCGCGACCGAGGGGGCGTCGTGATGGCCGGGGCGCTGGCCGGTCAGGCGGGCGCCGTCACCGGCGGGGCGCGTGGCATCGGCCGGGAGATCGCGGCGGCGTGCGCGGTCGCGGGCGCCCGGGTCGCGGTGCTCGACCAGGACGCCGAGGGCGCGCGGCGAGCCGCGGCCGAGCTGGGCGACGGCGCGCTCGGCCTCGGGGTCGACGTCACCGACGCGGCGGCGGTCGCGGAGGTCCTCGCCGAGGTGGACGCCACGCTCGGCGGCCTGGACTTCCTCGTCAACAACGCGGGCATCCGCCACATCGCGCCGTTCCCCGCGCACGACGTCGACGTGTGGCGCCGCACCATCGACGTCAACCTCACCGGCACGTTCATCTGCAGCCAGGCGGCGGTGCGGATCATGCTCCCGCGCGGCCGGGGCAAGATCGTCAACCTCGCGTCGATCGCGGGGGAGCTGGCCCTGCGCGAGCGCGCGGCCTACAACGCGAGCAAGGCCGCGGTGGTCGGCCTCACGAAGTCGATCGCCACCGAGCTGGGCAGCCAGGGGATCTGGTGCAACGCGGTCGCCCCGGGCATCGTCGAGACGCCGCTCAGCGCGGAGTACTTCCGCGACGAGGCGATGACGCGGACCATCGTCGACAACACGCCGCTGGGCCGGTGGGGCCAGGTCCACGAGATCGCTGGCCCCGTCGTCTTCCTGTGCAGCGAGGCTTCCGACTTCGTCCAGGGCGCCACCCTGTTCGTGGACGGCGGCTGGGTCGCCGGCAAGGGCTACTAGAGGAGATCGGGATGCTGGACAGCGGACTTCAGGGCCGGACGTGCCTCGTCACCGGCGGGGCGAGCGGCATCGGGCTGCAGGCGGTGCGGATCCTGCTCGAGCAGGGCGCGCACGTCGTGGCGGCCGACCTGCCGGGCGAGCGGCTCGACGCCGTGCCGGTCGTCGAGGGCGGGGCGGGCACGCTGCTGCGCCTGCCCGTGGACGTCACCGACCCGGGGTCGGTGACCGGGCTGTTCGCCGCGATCCACGAGGGGCTCGGCCCCGTCCACGCCGTGGTGCACTGCGCGGGCATCTACCGCTGCGCGCCGGTCGCCGAGGTCGACGTCGCGGAGTGGGACGCGGTGCTCGACGTCAACCTGCGCGGCAGCTTCCTCGTCTCCCAGGCCGCCTTCGCGGACATGGCGGCGGCGGGGGACGGGCGCATCGTCCTGTTCGGCTCCTTCGCGGCTCGCACCGGCGGCCTGCGCGCGGGTGCCCCGTACGCGGCGTCCAAGGCGGGCGTCGCCGGGCTCATGCGGCATCTCGCTCAGCACGGCGGGCCGCGGGGGATCCGGGTCAACTGCATCCACCCGGGCTTCCTGCAGACGCCGATGAACGCGGGGCTCGGTCCGGTGGCGGAGGCCGAGGCGATCGCGGCCACGCCGCTGCGCCGCCTGGCCTCGGCGGCGGAGGGCGCGGCGATGGCCGTGGTCCTCGTGTCCGATCTCTCCAGCTTCGTCCACGGCGTCGAGCTCGACGTCAACGGCGGCATGTACATGGCCTAGCCCGCCGCTCGCGCGCCCCCGCACCGACCCGTCCGCCCCGAGGAGCACCCCGACCCATGACCCTGACGACGACACCGCCGGCCATCGACACGATGGGCCACCGCAGCCTGGCCGACCTCCTGGAGGAGCGGGCCGCCGCGGACCCGTCGCGCAACCTCGTCGAGTTCGAGGCGGCCGACGGGACGGTCCAGGAGATCACCTACGCGGACATGCTCGCGCGGGTGGCCGACGTCGCGGGCGGTCTGGCGGCGGTGGGCGTGAGCCGCGGCGACCGTGTCGTCCTGCACCTGCGCAACAGCCCGGAGTTCCTCGTCGCGTGGTTCGCGCTGGGGTACCTCGGCGCGGTCTTCGTCCCCTCCAACGTGGCCAACGCGCCGGCCGAGGTGGCCCACGTGGTGCGCCACACGGAGGCGGTGCTGGCGATCACCGAGCCGCACCTGCTGGAGGGCCTGGAGAAGGGCATCGCGCTGGCGGGGCGCGACACCCGCGTCGTCGTCGCCCGGGGGCCGGCGGGGGAGCACCTGGGCTACGACGCGCTGGTCGAGGTCGGCCGGGCCAACCCGGCGCCGCGGGCCCCGGTGCGCGGCGAGGATCTCGCGGAGCTCATCTTCACCTCGGGCACCACGAGCAAGCCCAAGGCGGTGATGCTCACCCACGCCAACCTGCTGCGGGCCGGCCTCGACGCCGTGCACTGCCTGTGGCTGGAGCCGGGCGAGCGCTGCCTCACCGCGCTGCCGCTCTTCCACGTCAACGCGCAGGCGATGTCGGCGCTCGCCGCGCTCACCGTCGGCGGCACGCTGATCCTGCTCGAGGAGTTCCGCGCCTCCCGCTTCTGGTCGCAGATCCAGGCGCACGGGGCCACGCAGACGGCGATCGTCGCGATGCAGCTGCGCACGCTGATCGCCCAGCCGGTCGCTCCCGGCGAGCGCGACCACTGGCTGCGCCGTGTCTTCTTCGCCATCAACGTCTCGGATGGGGAGAAGGAGGCGTTCGAGGAGCGCTTCGACGTGCGGATCATCAACGGCTACGGCCTCTCGGAGGCGATGACGCTGACCGCGGTGTCGCCCATCGTCGGGCCGCGCCGCTGGCCCTCGGTCGGCCTGCCGTCCCCCGGGCGACGGGTGCTGCTGCTGGACGAGGCGGGTGAGCCGGTCGCCCCCGGCGAGGTGGGCGAGGTGGTGGTCGAGGGCACGCCGGGGCGCACGCTGATGCTCGGCTACTACCGCGACGAGGAGGCCACGGCGCGCGCGTTGCGCGGCGGGCGCCTGCACACGGGGGACAACGCCTACGCCGACGCCGACGGCTACCTCTACTTCTTCGACCGCAAGAAGGACATGATCAAGCGGGCGGGGGAGAACGTCTCGGCACTCGAGGTCGAGGCGGCGATCGTCGAGCACCCCGGCGTGGCCGAGGCCTCGGTGGTCGGCATCGTCGACCCGATCCGCGACGAGGCGGTGGCGGCGGTCGTGGTGCGCACCGGGCCGGGCTCCGTCGACGCCCAGGGCGTGATGGACCACTGCGCCGAGCGGCTCTCCCGCTTCAAGGTGCCGACCGTCGTGGTCTTCCGCGACGAGCTGCCCAAGACCTCGATCGGCAAGGTCCGCAAGGACGTGCTGCGCGCCGAGCTGGTGTGAGGCGGGGTGGTGCGGTCAGCGCGTGAGCAGGCCGCGCAGCGCGATGTCGGCGAACACGTCGGCGACCTCGTCGGCGCTCATCTCGCCGCCGACCTGGAACCAGGTGTAGCCCCAGTTGGCCATGGCGAGCACGGCGCGCGCGGCCAGCTCGGGGCGGACCTCCACGAACGCGTCGGCCTCGGTGCCCTCGGCGATGATCCGGGCGATCATCTGCTCGTAGAAGTCGCGCTTGACCACGAGGGCGGCCCAGCGCTCGCCCTGGACCGCGCGGCGCTCCTGGAGGAAGACGGTGACCGCGTCGCGGTTGCGCGCGACGAAGCGCATGTTCACGTGCAGGACGTTGCGGACCTTCTCCGCGTCGGTCTGGCTGGAGGAGAGGACGTTCATCGTCTCCGCGATCAGCTCGTCGATGAGCCGGTCGTGGATGGCGAAGAGGAGGTCCTCCTTCTTGCGCACGTGGTGGTAGAGGCTGGGCTTGCGCATCCCGACCTCCTCGGCGATCTCGGTCATCGTCGCGGCGTGGTACCCCCGGGCGCTGAACACGCGCGTCGCCGCGGCGACGATGTCGGGGCGCAGGTCGACGGCGGGGTCCTGGTTCTGGGTGCTCACGGATGTCCTGTCCCGCGGGTCGGGGGGATGGCGGGGCGCCACTGTAACGCACCGACCGCTCGGAAGGCGACGCCTGGAGGGCGGGCTGGCGCATCCGACAAGTTGCGGTGCGCTCGCCCCTCACGTAGGCTCATGGCCGTCCGACCGGTAGGTAGGGAGAACCCACACGCATGACCGACTTCGATCACCCCCACGACCCCGCCGTCGCGCGCTACCGCACGATGCGCCTGAGCCGCCGCTTCGAGGAGACCGTCCACGAGCAGTTCGACGCCGGCAACGTCCCCGGCCCGCTGCACCTGTCGATCGGCCAGGAGGCGGTCGCCGCCGGCGTCTGCTCCGACCTGCGCACGACCGACGTCGTCACGTCCACCCACCGCGGGCACCACCACTGCCTGGCCAAGGGCGCCGCGCCCGACCGCATGATGGCCGAGCTGCTCGGCCGCACCGCCGGCTACTCGCGCGGCCGCGGCGGGTCCATGCACGTGGCCGTCCCGTCGATCGGGCTGCTCGGCACCAACGGCATCGTCGGTGGCGGCATCCCGATCGCCACCGGCGCCGCCTACGGCATCCAGGTGCAGCAGCGGGACGACGTCGCGATCTGCTTCTTCGGCGAGGGCGCGGCGGCGACCGGCGGCTTCGGCGAGGCGCTGAACATGGCGTCGCTGTGGCGCCTGCCCCTCGTCTTCGTCTGCGAGAACAACCAGTACGTGGAGATGACGCCGCAGAGCCTCCACGTCGCCGGTCAGATCTGGCGGCGCGGCGAGGGCTACGACGTGCCCGGCGTGCGGATCGACGGCAACGACGTCGACGAGGTCGCCGCCGCCGCCGCCGAGGCGGTGCGCCGCGCCCGCGAGGGCGGCGGGCCGACGCTGATCGAAGCGGTGACCTTCCGCTGGTTCGGCCACTACGCCGGCGACAAGGCTGCGTTCCGCTCCGAGGAGGAGGTCGAGGCCGGCCGCGCCGGCGACCCCCTCGTCGTGGCCCGCGCCCGGCTGGCGGAGGCCGACGCCGGCGCGGCCGACGCCTCGGCCGAGGCCGAGATCCAGGCGGCGCTGGCCTTCGCGCTGGCCACCCCGATCACCGGCCCCGACGTGCTCGCCCTCGACCACTACTCCCCCGTGACGGCATGAACACGACCACCACCGAGACCAAGTCCCTCAAGCTCTGGCAGGGCGTCAACCAGGCGTTCGTCGAGGAGATGGACCGCGACGAGCGCGTCGTGCTCGTCGGCGAGGACGTCGGCCGGCCCGGCGGGCCCTACGGCGTCACGCGCGGGCTGCTCGACCGCTTCGGGCCCGACCGCGTGCGCGACACGCCGATCAGCGAGACGACCATCCTCGGGCTCGGCGTCGGCGCGGCCGCCGTCGGGCTGCGCCCCGTCGTGGAGATCATGTTCTTCGACTTCGCGATGCTCGCGATGGACCAGATCGTCAACCAGGCGGCGAAGTACCGCTACTTCTCCGGCGAGTCGATGCCGCTCGTGGTCCACACCATGTGCGGCGCCGGCGGCCCCAACGGCGCGCAGCACTCGCAGAACTTCGAGGCCTGGTACTGCGCCGTGCCCGGGCTCAACGTCGTCATGCCCTCCAACGCGGCGGACGCCAAGGGCCTGCTCAAGGCGGCGATCCGCGACGACGACCCGACGCTGGTCATCCAGACGCTCGGCCTGCTCACCGCCCGCCGCGACGTGACGATGGGCGAGGACGTGCTCGTCCCCCTCGGCGTCGCCGACGTGCGCCGGTCCGGCACCGACGTGACGGTCGTCGCCATCGGCCGGCTCGTGGACCGCGCCCTCGCCGCGGCGGCCCAGCTGGAGGAGGAGGACGGCGTGTCGGTCGAGGTGATCGACCCGCGCACCCTCGCCCCGCTGGATCGCGACACGATCGCCGCCTCGATCCGCAGGACCGGCCGGCTCGTCGTCGCCCAGGAGGCGACGGCGCCGTTCAGCTTCGCCTCCGAGGTCTGCGCGATCGCCGTGGAGGACTGCCTCGCGGAGCTGCAGGCCCCGCCGATCCGCGTCACCTCGCCGTTCGTGAACGTCCCGACCCCCGTGCCGCTCGCCGAGGCGCGCGCCCCCGGGGTCGACGCCGTCGTGGCCGCCGTCCGTACGACCCTGGAGAGCCGATGAGCACCAACGTCACCCTGCCCGATGCCGGCGACAGCGAGGAGATCGAGGTCGTGGAGGTGGCGACGCAGGTCGGGGCCACCGTCGCGGTCGGCGACGTCCTCTTCGAGGTCGCGACCGACAAGGCCAACGTCGACATCGAGTCGCCCGCCGCCGGCGTCGTGGAGTCCGTGCTCGTCGCCGAGGGCGACATCATCGGGCCCGACGCGATCCTCGCCACGATCGCGGAGGCCTAGCACGATGGGCACGGTCGAGGGCGCGGGCGGGCCGGTGGTCGACGCCGACGTCGCGCTGGCGCCGGTGCCCGGCAAGGGCGCCGGCGAGCCCGTGCGGATGTCGATCATGCGCCGCGCGATGGCCCGGCGGATGGCCGAGGCCGTCGCCGTGCCGTGCTTCTACCTGCGCGTCACCGCCGACGTCACCGACCTGCTGGCGGCGCGTGCCGCGGCCCGGGCCGCCGGCGGCCCGGTGCCGTCGGTCAACGACTGCGTGGTCCGCGCCGCCGCGCTGGAGCTGCGCGCCCATCCCGAGGTGAACGCCACGTACGACGACGGCGCGCTGACGGTCCATCCGCGGGTCAACGTCGGCGTGGCCATCGCCGTCGAAGGCGGCCTCGTCGTCCCCGCGGTCTACGACGCGGACACGCGCGACGCGGCGAGCATCTCGGTCGCGGTGCGGGAGCTGGTCGGCCTCGCCGGCCGCCGCAAGCTGGGGCGCGACGTCCTCTCCGACGCCACGTTCACCGTCTCCAACCTCGGCTCCTACGGCATCGAGGACTTCGACCCGATCATCAACCCCCCGCAGGCGGCGATCCTCGGGGTCGGCACCGCGCTGCCCGCCGGCGGCCGGCAGACCATCCGCCTGACGCTGGGGTGCGACCACCGGGCGCTGACCGGCGCCGAGGGCGCCGTCTTCCTCACCGCGCTCCGCGACCGGCTGCAGACCGGCGCCGCGCTGCTCGAGCCCGCCGGGAGCTGAGCCCGTGCCGGCGACCGCGCCCCACCGCGCGCTGGCCGCGTTCGCCGCCGGCCTGGAGCTCGCCGACCTGCCGGAGGCGGTGGTCGAGAAGGTCCGGTGCAACCTCCTGCACGACCTGGCCTGCGCGGTGGCCGCCCACGAGGTCGGCCCGTCGGTGTGGCCGCTCGTCGCGGATCGCCGGCCCGCCGAAGCCGCGCTGCTCTGCGTGGGGACGCAGGTGCCGGCCGAACACGCGGCGTTCGCCAACGCGGTGCTCATGCACGCGCGGGCCCAGGACGACACGCACTTCGCCGCAAAGTGCCACGCGGGCTCCGCGGTCATCCCCGCCGCCCTGGCAGTGGCCGAGCGGCAGGGGTCGACGGGGGCGGAGCTCGTGGCGGCCGTCGTCGCCGGCTACGAGGTCGCCACCGCGGTGGGGGAGCGGCTGGCCCCCGCCGCGACCGCGCGCGGCTTCCGGGCCTCCGGCATCCTCGGGCCGCTCGGCGCGGCGGCCGCCGCGGCGTCGCTGCTGGGCCTCGACGAGGAGGGTGCCGCGCACGCGCTGGCCCTGGCCGCCAGCTTCTCCGCGGGGCTCAATCAGACGTGGCTGGACGGTTCCAGCGAGTACCGGTGGGAGCTCGGGATGGCCGCCCGCAACGGCGTGCTCGCAGCGGACCTCGCCGCGCACGGCGCGACGGGCGCCGCCCACGCGCTCGACGGCGCCGCCGGGTTCGCGGCCGCGTTCGCCGGCGTGCCGGCCGATGCGTTGGACGACCTGGAGCTCGGGCGTCACTGGCGGATCCTCGACGTCATCTACAAGCCCTATCCGGTTTGCAACATCACCCAGACGCCGGTCGCCGTCGCGGTGGGGATCGCCACCGCGCACGACCTGCAAGCGGCCGACGTGGAGTCCGTCGTCTGCGCGATGCACCCGGCCGACCGCGACTACCCCGGGACGCTCGGCCGCGCTCCCTTCACCGGCGTCGGCGCCAGCCTCATGAGCGCGCCGTACTGCATCGCGCTCGCGCTGCGCGACCGTACCGCGACGCTGCGCGGCCTCGGCGACTACGACGACCCGGAGCTGGTCGCGCTCGCCGGCCGCGTGACGGTGACGGCCGACCCGGCGCTGCCCGCACTGGCGGCCCGTCTGCAGGTTCGCACCCGGGCCGGCGCGCGGCTGGAGGGGGAGCTGATCCCCGACGCCGCCACCTACGGCTGGGCGTGGGCCGGCGTCGCGGCGAACGCCGACCGGCTCCGTCCCGAGATGGGTCCGCACGCCGCCGGCCTCGACGCCCTGAAGGCCGCCGTCCGCGCCGTCGACCGCCTGCCCTCCGTCACCCCGCTCCTGTCCGCCACCGAAGGCTGAACCATGACCGCGACCACCACCCGCACCCCCCTCGTCCGCGCGCTCCCCGACGCCCTCGGCGACATCCCCGACGGCGCCGTGGTCGGCGTCGGCGGCACCGTCACCGCCAACCACCCGATGGCGCTGCTGCGCGAGCTGCTGCGGCGCCGGCCGAAGGCCCTGACGATCGTCGCGCCCACCGCCGGCCTGGACGTCGACCTGCTCGTGGCCTCCGGCTGCGTGGCCCGGCTCGTCACCTCCTACGTGGGGGCCGAGGCGCTGGCGGGCGTCGGCCCGGCCGTGCGCTCCGCGGCCGAGGCCGGGACGCTGCACGTGTGGGACGCCGACGAGGCGCACTGCGCGATGGGGCTGCGCGCGGCGGCGCAGGGCCTGCCGTTCCTGCCGTGGCGCGGCGGCGTCGGCACCGACCTGCCGACCGCCAACCCCGACCTCGTCCCGTTCGCCGACCCGATCCGGGGCGAGCCGCTGCTGGCCATCCCGGCCCTGCGGCTCGATGTCGCGCTGATCCACGCCGAGACGGCGGACGCCTTCGGCAACGTGCAGTTCGTCGGCCCCGGCCACATGGATCCGCTGATCGCCGCGGCCGCGGACCGCGTCGTCGTGCAGGTCGACCGCCTCGTCCCCAACGCGGTCATCCGCCAGGACCCGGGCGCGACCCGCTTCTGGCGCGACACCGTCGTCACCCGCGCACCGTGGGGGACCCATCCCTATTCCAGCGCGGGCATCGAAGCCGACGCTGCGCACCTCGCCGAGTACGCCGCGGCCGTGCGGGCCGCGGGCAAGGGCGACCCCGACGCTCTGGAGCGACACATGCAGACCTACGTGTATGGCCCGGCCGACCACGCCGGCTACCTCGAGGCGGTCGGCGTGCGCCGGCTGGCGGAGCTGGTCCAGTGAGCGCCGCCGACGTCACCGCGCTGTCGACCGACGAGCTCACCGCGCTCGTCCTCGCCCGCGACTTCCGGCCGGACGACCGGGTCATCCAGATCGGGGCGAACATGGCCGCCGCGCGGGCGGGGGCGATCCTCGCCAACCTCACGCGGCTGCCCGACGCGCGCATCTTCGTGGGGCTGGCGGTGGAGAACCTCGCGGGTGGTCGTCCCGCGCCGCCCGTCCACCCGTTCCTGTTCGACGCGCGCGGCCTGCAGGCCGGTGAGGCGTACCTGCACCAGCACTCGGTGTTCGACGACATGGCCCGGCCCGACGTGTTCTTCGTCGGCGGCCTGCAGGTCGACCGCCGGGGCAACGTCAACCTGCTGGGGATCCCCGACGGGGAGGGCGGCTGGAAGCTGCGCGGCCCGGGGCCGGTCGCCCTGGCCACGATGAGCACCTCGTGCCGCGGCTACTACATCGTCATGGGCCGCCACGATCCGCGCACGTTCGTGGAGCGGGTGGCGTCGATCACCGCGCTCGGCGACCGCACGCGCCGCGCCGAGCTGGGGTTCCCGGGGGGCGGCCCGCGCCTGCTCTGCTCGCCGCTCGGCGTGTTCGACTTCGACGAGTCGGGCGACATGCGGCTGGTCAGCGTCCACCCGGGCGTCACCGTCGACGACGTGGTGGCGGCCACGGGGTTCGACCTCGTGCTCCCGGCCGACGTGCCGCAGACGCCGGCCGCGACCGAGGAGGAGCTGACGGTCCTGCGCACGCAGGCCGACCCCCAGGGCCTGCTCCGCGGGGGCGTCGCATGAAGGTCGGGGTGATGCTCCTGCCGCGTGGGTTCGACGAGACGCGCGACGTCGCCGTGGCCGCCGAGCGGCTCGGCTTCTCGTGGCTGTCGGTGGCCGACTCCCCATCGGTCTACCAGGAGTCCTACCTGCACCAGATGGAGGTCGCGCGGGTCACCGAGCACGTGCGGATCAGCGCGATGGTCAGCCATCTCGTGGTCCGCCATCCGGTGATCGTCGGCAACCTCCTGGCCACGCTGGACGAGTACGCCGGTGGTCGCGTCGTCGGCACGCTGGCCACCGGCAACAGCGCGGCGCGCGGCCTGGGCCTGGCCCCGTCGACCGTCGCCGAGCTGGGCGAGGGCGTGGAGGCCATCCGCGGGCTGTGGCGGGGCGAGGGCGGTCCGTTCGGCGCCTCGGAGATCCCCGCCACGGGCATTCGCCGGGAGGGCTGTCCGCTGTTCGTCGCGGGTGACGGGCCGAAGGCCGTGGCGCTCGCGGGCGCGGTGGGCGACGGGCTGCTCTACGGCGGCACGATGGCTCCCGCGGTGGCCGCGCGGCGGCTGGCGGCGGGCCGCACCCGGCCGGGGCAGGAAGCGTGGATCGCGCCGACGGTCTCGCTCGGGGAGACACACGCGGAGGTCCGTGCCGACCTGGGGGCGATGGTCGTGGCGATGGCCAACCGGGCGATGCGCGGCGACCTGGAGGAGCGTGGCGTGCCGGCCGCGGTCCAGGCCGACGTGCTGGAGATGCGGCGCGCGTACGACTACGGCTTCCACGCCGACAGCTCGCGGCCCCACAACGACGGCGTGATCACCGACCGGCTCGCATCCCACCTGGTCGACGGCCTCTGCCTGTGGGGGGACGCGGCCCGCTGGGCCGAGCGGCTCGACGCGCTGGAGGCCCAGGGCTGGGACGGCGTGATGCTCATCCTCGGGCAGGCCGAGCAGGGGCCGGCCGTCCGCGCGGTGGGCGAGCGCCTGCGCGCGCTGGGCCGGCTGACGCCCGGGGCCGCGTGAGCGATGCGCTTGGCGGAAGCGACAGTGGCGTGGGGTGAACCCGTCGTTAGTATCGACCTACCAGTCGGTAGGCATTTCCCGTCCACCACTGCGCCAGGAGCATCCCCGGTGTCCGAGCTCGAAGACAGCCCATCTCTCTCCAACGTCGCGTTCGACGACCTCGTCGTGGGCGCGCGTCTCGGGCCGTTCCGCGAGCACGTCGGCGCCGGGGACGCCGGGCGGCTGCGCGGCGCCATCGGCGAGCCCGACGCCGTCTCGGTGGCGCCGCCGGCCGTCTACCCGGTCCTCTTCCTCAAGGCCCTGCGGCGCGCGATGGGCGGCATCCCGTCCGGCAGCGTGCTCGCCAAGCAGGAGCTCGAGTTCCACGGCGAGCTGCCGGTGGACCGCGACGTGGAGATCACGACCTGGGTCAGCGACCGCTACGTGCGCCGCGACCGCCCGTACGTGGTCATCGACTTCGACGTCCGCGCGGCCGACGGTGGCGCGTCCGTGGTGACGGGCCGCAAGATCATCATCTGGCCCACCGGGCCCGGGGAGCGCCAGTGACCATGCCCGAGCTGGACTTCCCCGCGATCGGGGACACCGTCACGCAGGACACGATCGACGCCTACGCCGAGCTGTCGGGCGACTTCAACCCGCTGCACGTCGACCTCGAGGCCGCGCTGGCCTCCGAGTTCGGCGGGATCATCGCCCACGGCCCGATCGCCCTGCAGGCCTTCTTCCGCTCCGCGACGACCTGGCTCGACGTGGAGGCCATGCCCCGCGGCTCCGAGGTGCAGGTCACCTACCGCCACCCGGTGCGCCCCGGCGACCGCATCGTCTGCCGCGTGCGCGACCTGCGCACCGAGGACGGCCGCATCCACCTCGACGCCGAGTGCGTCAACCAGGACGACGTCCCGGTCCTCTCGGTCCGCGCGTCCTTCGCGGCCGACGCCTGACGCGCGACCCTCCTGGGCCCCAGCCGCCCGCGGTGCTGCTCGGTCGCTCGGCGGCGGGTCCGTTGGAGTGGCGCGATGCGGATGGCGTGACGCTGAGGGACCTGCGGGCACGAACCGTGGCGACGACCATGGAACCGGAATAGCGGCGTCTCGCTCGACCCGTACATCACGACCGCTCAGCGCACACGATGTGCGGGTCGACCGCAGTCGGTGCCGGATCGGCGCGGAGTGGGCCCTACTACGCCGCGACCTCTTCGGCCGCGGCGACCGTCTCCACCGACGGCGGCGCCTGGGGGCGCAGGCTGGGGAGGAGGATGCGGGCGGCGATGGCGCCGGCCAGCGCGATCGCGACCGCCACGAGGAACCCGTTCTGGTAGCCGTGGGTGAGGGCCTCGGCGTTCAGCTCGGGGACGCCGTGGGTCGTCGCGTAGGACGCGGTGGCCGAGGCGGCGATGCTGGTGAGGACGGCGAGGCCGAGCGCGCCGCCCATCTGCCGTGAGGTGTTGACCAGGCCCGAGGCCAGGCCCGCCCGCTCGGGCGGCACGCCGGCCACGGCGGCGATCGTCACGGGGACGAACGACAGGCCCATGCCGAGGGCGGCGACCACGGAGGGGCCGAGCACGTCGCCGGCCCAGCTGCCGTCGGCCGACACCTGGGTCAGCCACAGCGAGGCGACGGCGATCAGCCCGAGGCCGAGCACGAGCATCGTGCGGCCGCCGAAGCGGGCGATGAGCCGGGGCGCCATCGTCGCGGTCAGCGCGAGCGTGCCGGTCATCGGCAGGAAGGCCAGGCCGGCGTCCAGGGGGGACAGGCCCAGCACCTGCTGCATGTAGAGGGAGAGGAAATACCAGAGGGCGAACATCGCGCCGCCCATCGCGAGCACGACGATGTTCGCGCCCGACAGCGTGTGGGAGGCGAAGATCGACAGCGGGACGAGCGGGGCCTTGGCCCAGCGGCTCTCGATGAGGAGGAACAGCGCGAGCAGCGCGAGGCCCACGCCGATGCCGCCGAGCACCTCGACCGAGCCCCAGCCGTGCTGCTCGATGCTGACGATGCCGAGCACCAGCGCGATGAGGCCGACGGTCAGGGACACGGCGCCGGCCGCGTCGAAGTGGCGGTGCTCGAGGCTGCCCTTGCTCTCGGTGACGTAGCGCCACGCGACGGGCACGAGGATCAGGCCGATCGGCACGTTGACGAGGAGGATCCACCGCCAGCTCAGCGCGTCGGTGAGGACGCCGCCCACGAGCGCGCCGGCCGAGCCGCCACCGGCGGCCACCGCGCCCCAGATGCCCAGGGCCTTGTTGCGCTCCGGCCCCTCGGCGAACGTGGTGGTGATGATCGACAGGGTCGCGGGCGCGACGATCGCGCCGCCCAAGCCCTGCAGGCCGCGGGCCGCGATCAGCAGCGTGCCGCTGGTCGCCAGCGCGCCGAGCAGTGACGCGGCGGAGAAGACGGTGACGCCGACGATGAACATCCGCTTGCGTCCGAGGAGGTCGCCGGCCCGCCCGCCGAGCATGAGGAAGCCGGCGAACGTGACGGTGTAGGCGCTGACCACCCACTGCAGGTCGGTCTCCTCGAAGTGGAGCGCGGTGCGGATCGACGGCAGCGCGACGTTCACGATCGACACGTCGAGGATGACCATGAACTGCGCGGCGCAGGCGATCAGGAGGACGAGACCGCGGTTGCTCGGACGGCGAGATGACATTTCGCCAGCCTAGCAAAGAAGTTGCACGAGCAACTATCTCGTCATCGGCTGAGGACTCCGTGGGATACGGCCCGATCCGGCGGGCCGCCGGGCCGGCCGCCGCTCAGCGGGTGAGGACGTCGACCAGGCCCGGGAAGCGGGCGTCCAGGTCGACCCGCCGCAGCGAGATCAGGCGCAGCGTCCCGTCGGCCCGGCTGCGCGTCACGCCCGCCTCTCGCAGCAGGCGCATGTGGTACGAGCCGGTCGACGCGGGCAGGCCGAGCTGGCCCGAGAGGTCACTGCACGTGCGCTCCTCCCCGTCGGCGAGCAGCCGGACGATGTCCAGCCGCAGCGGGTCGCCGACCACGCGCATGATCGTGGCGAGGTCGAGTGCCGACGCGTCGGGGTGGGGGATCTTCTCGGTGCGGACGTGAACCGTCATGGCTTCCATGATACAACTCTTTCGAGCTTCCAAGAACTTGGAAATACCGAAGGAGCACGCTCCCGTGTCGACCACCACCCTCTCCACCCCCGTCGCCGACGTCGCCCGGCGGACCCTCTCGCCCCGGCTGGCCTATGCGCTGGTGGCCGGCGTCATCGGCCTGTGCCTGTTCGCGTCAGGCACCCCGTCGCCGCTCTACGGCACCTACCGCGAGCTCTGGGGCTTCTCGCCGCTCGTCCTCACGCTCGTCTACGCGACCTACGCGTTCGGGGTGCTCGCGTCGCTGATCCTCGCCGGGAAGGTGTCGGACGAGCTGGGTCGGCGGCCGGTGCTCGTCCTCGCGCTGAGCGGGCTGATGGCCTCGACCGTCCTGTTCATGCTCGCCGACTCGGTGGCCTGGCTGTTCGTCGCGCGCGGCCTGCAGGGCGTCGCCACCGGCCTGGCCCTGGGCGCGGCCAGCGCGGCGATGCTCGATCTCCACCCGCGCCGCGACAGCGCCGGCGTCGCCCTGGCCAACGGCGTGGTCAGCACCGCGGGGATGGGGCTCGGCGTGCTGGTCTCCGGCCTCATGGTCGAGCTGCTGCCCGCTCCGCGCGTGCTCCCGTACGTGCTGCTCGCCGTGCTGTTCGCGATCACGCTGGCCGGTGCGCTGCGGATGCCCGAGCCCGTCACGCCGACCACCTCGCGGCTGCGCCTCACCCCGCAGCGCCCGAGCGTCCCGCCCGTCGCCCGCCGCCCGTTCTTCCTCGCCGCGCTCGGCGTCCTCTCCTCGTGGTCGATCGGCGGGCTCTTCCTCTCGCTCGGCCCGCAGCTGGCCGGCTCGCTCTTCCACACCACCAACCACCTGGTGGCCGGCGTCTCCGTGTTCGCGCTGGCCGGCTCGGCGGCGGTGGCCCAGCTCGTGTTCGGCCGCGGCCGGCCGTGGCTCGGCGCCGCGCTCGGCTCGGTGGCGCTGTCGGCGGGCATGCTGCTGATCGTCGCCGCGTCGGCGACCGGTTCGAGCGTGCTGTTCCTGGTCGGCGCGGTGATCGGCGGCGCCGGGTTCGGCGTCGCGTTCCTCGGCGCGCTGCGCGTTCTCTCCGCGGCGATCCCGCCCGAGCACCGCTCCAGCGTCATGTCCGCGTTCTACGTGGTCGCCTACGCGTCGCTGTCGCTGCCCGCGGTGCTGGCCGGCATCCTCGTCACGCCGCTCGGCCTGCAGACGACGTTCGAGATCTTCGGCAGCGTCATTGCCGTCCTGGCGCTGGGCGTGGCGCTGGAGGCCTGGCGTCAGCGCCCGCGCGCCGCGGTCCCGGCCGCGCCGCCGGCACCGGCCCCGCTCCGCGCCTGACCGCCGGGTCGAAAGCAACGGGAGTCCCGCTCAGCGGGACTCAGGTTGACTGCGGCGGGTGGGGTACCGCCGGCTCCTCGTCCACGGCCTCCGGCCGGCGCACCAGCCACGCGACCAGGCCGGCCGCGACCGCGCTCAGCACGGCCACGGCGACGAACGTCACCGTGTAGCCGCTGTTCGCCGCGTGCCGGGCGACCCCGAGGTAGCCGCGCAGCGCGGGATCGAACGAGTGCGGGTGCAGACCGGTTGACTCCGCGGCCTCCAGCGCGCTGCGCATCGCCGCGTAGCTGGCGTCGCTGAGGTCGGGCAGGGGGCTGGCCCGCACCCCCGCGTGGAGCCGGTCGACGTAGGTGGAGTGAAAGATCGAGTAGAGGATCGCGATGCCGAGCGCGCCGCCGAACTGCTCGGCGGTGGCCGACACCCCCGAGGCCTGGCCCTGGTCCTCGTCGGCGATCGTGTCGAGGCTGACGGGATCGTTGACCGACAGCACGAGCGACAGCCCGATGCCGTAGAGCAGCAGCCCGGGCAGCAGCGCCAGGTACGACCCGGCGCCCGGCTGGCCGAACGAGGCGGCGTCCACTGCGAGGGCCATCGCCACGCCCGAGACGGCGAGCAGGAGGAAGCCGGTGACCAGCGGCGGCCGCCCTCCGGCGTGGTCGTACCACCGGCCCGCGAGCGGGGCGACGACGATCATCGGCAGCGTGGTGGGGATCAGCGCCAGCCCCGCCAGCGCCGGGCTCATCTCCAGGTTCAGGATCAGCAGCAGCGGGAAGATCACGCCGAGCCCGATCTCGGCCATACCGGCGAGCAGCTGGCTGAGCGACGCGCCGAGGTAGTTGCGGTGGCGCAGCAGGGCGAAGTCGACGAGGGGCATCGTCGCCCGGCGCTCGCGCACGACGAACCCGGCACCGGCCAGCACGGCCACGACCAGCGGCCCGAGCACGCCCGCGCTCGACCACCCCCAGGACTGCGACTGCGACAGCCCGAAGACCACGCCGACCAGGGCGAGCGACAGCAGGACGGTGCCCGACCGGTCGATGTGGCGCGAGCCGTCGGGCACCACCGGGTCGGCGGCCACGTGGCGGCGGGCGAGCACGACCGCCAGCACGGCGAGCGGGACGTTGATCATCAGCACCGCGCGCCAGCTGAACGCCGAGGTGAGCAGGCCGCCGATGGTCGGGCCGAGCGCGGCGGCCACCGCGGCGGCGCCGCCCATCGTGCCGAGCGCCCGGCCGCGGGCGGAGGCGGGGAAGGCGGCGCTGACGATCGCCACCGTCGCGGGCAGCATCAGGGCGCCGCCGATGCCCTGCGCGACGCGGGCGGCGAGCAGCACGCCGAGCCCGGGCGCCAGGCCGCCGACCGCCGACGCCCCGGCGAACAGGACCGCGCCGATCGTGAAGACGCGCCGCCGGCCGATCAGGTCGCCCAGCCGCCCGCCGAACACGAGCAGGCCGGCCAGCGGCAGCAGGCTCGCGTTGAGCACCCACTGCACCGACTGGCTCCCGACCCCGAACGACTTCATGATGTCCGGCAGCGCCAGCGGGACCGCCGTCTGGTCCACGAGGATCATCGCGTTGGCCAGCGTCATGGCCACGAGGACGAGGCGCAGGCGGCGGCCGTCGTCGGTGGTGTCGTGCGCGGAGTCCACGATGCTCGCGATCCTACGGCGCATGCGACGATCCCACCAATGCTCCGGGAGCGCCTCACCGCCCAGCTGCTCGCGGGTCCGCCGGCCGCAGGTCCCGTCGCGGTCGCCGAACGGTTGCTCGCCGTCCAGGCGCAGGACCTGCGCGCGGCCCAGCTCGCCGTCCGTTCCCGCACCACCGGCCTGCGCGTCACCGACGTCGACCGCGCCCTCACCGAGGACCGGTCGCTGGTCGTCACGTGGCTGAACCGGGGGACGCTGCACCTCGTTCGCTCCGAGGATCTCCCGTGGCTGCACGCGCTGACCGCCCCGGGGCTGGTCCGCCCCAACGCCCGGCGCCTGGAGGAGGAGGGCGTCTCGCCCGCGGACGCCGAGCGCGGCGCCGGCGTGATCGAGCGGGCGCTGGCCGACGACGGTCCCCTGACCCGCGACGCGCTGCGGGCGCGGCTGGACGCGGCCGGTGTGCCGACGGCGCGGCAGGCGCTGAACCACGTCCTCCTGTTCACCGCGCTGCGCGGGACGGTGGTGCGTGGACCGATGGCGGGGTCGCAGCAGGCGTTCGTGCTCGTCCGCGACTGGCTCGGTGAGGATCCGCCGGAGCGGGTCGACCGCGACGCGGCGCTGGCCGAGCTGGCCCGCCGCTACCTGGCGGGACACGGCCCGGCCACCGATCGCGACCTGGCCAAGTGGGCGGGGATCGGCCTGCGCGAGGCGCGCACCGGCCTCACGGCGATCGCCGCCTCGCTCGAGCAGCGGCCGGACGGCACGGTCGACCTGGCCGGTCGTCCCCCGGTGGAGCCGCTGCCCGGGCCCCGGCTGCTCGGCGGGTTCGAGCCCCTGCTCATGGGTTGGGTCGATCGTGCGCCCGTGCTCGGCGCGCACACCTCGCTGATCACCGTCAACGGGATCTTCCGCCCGCTCGTCCTGGTGGGCGGCCGCACGGTCGGCACCTGGGGGCTGGACGGCGAGGCCCTGTCGGTCGAGCTGCTGGAGGATGGGGTGAGCGACCGCGAGCGCGCGGCGCTGGCGGCGGAGGAGGTCGACGTGGTGCGCTTCCTCGCGCGCGGCTGAGCGTCCGCCGTGGGCCGGCCTACCGGCTGCGCTGGTACGTGTTCTGCAGCTCGTCCTGGACGATCGTCGCCTTCGTCGTCGTCCTCAGCACGAGGTCCTTCTTCAGCGTGCGGACGCGGAACCGCCAGCCGTCGGGGAGCTTCAGGCGCGATCCGAGCGCGGGCAGGTCCCCGAGGCGCAGCGTCTCGTCCACGATGTGCGAGTAGGCCTGCATCGTGTAGATCCGGCCGCCGGGCGCGAGCAGCTCCTGGACCCGGTGCTTGCGGCTCCAGATGAACGAGGTGTGGCGGTTGACGGTGACCTCCCCGTAGGGCGGCTGGCCGGGAACGCCGTCGTGTATCGGCACCTGGAACGCGGTCGCCTCGCGCATCCGCAGGCCGAAGAAGTCGTGGATCGGCCCGGGGTTCGTGAGCTTGACCCGGTCGATCAGCCAGAAGCGCGGCCCGTTGAGGAGCACGGTGAGGGCCCCCTGCTCGGCCGCGATCCGCTTCGCGTCGCTGGCCTCCCACAGGGCCTTCGGGCAGGTGTTCAGCCCATAGGTGTTCCACACGGTGCCGGTGAGGTCGGGGACCTGGCCCTTGACCACGAGGTACTCGCAGTAGCGCTTGCCGTACATGCCGCTGCTGGTCAGCACCTTGGGCGGCGTCTTGGCGGCGGTGCCGGCGGCCGGGTCGGGGTCGGCCGCGGCGGACCCCGCTCCCACGCCCGCCAGGCTGGTGACGAGCACGGCGCAGACGGCGGCGGTGCACAGGCGAGGGGTCGGCATCGTGTGGCACCGTAACAGGACGATGAGCACCGTTGCGACGATTGTTGACGGGTTGTCAGCAGGCGCGGCATGACCCGGCCGGAGCTGCTCGGGCGCCACGTGGTCCTGCGCGAGACGCGCCGGGAGGACGTCGTGACGCTGCGCGCGCAGCTGCTCACGCCCGAGGTCGCGCGGTGGTGGGGGCCGCCGTGGCCGCAGTTCCCGTTCGAGGACGACGAGCACCACACGCCGTTCACCATCTTCGCGCGGGACGGCGAGATCGCCGGCCTGATCCAGTCCTACGAGGAGCCCGAGCCCGCGTTCCGCCACGCCACGATCGACCTGTTCGTCGGCCCGGCCTTCCAGCGGCGCGGCGTGGGGACCGACGCGATCCGCACGCTCGTGCGCCACCTCGTCGACGATCGCGGCCACCACCGCATCACCATCGACCCGGCCGCCGCCAACGCGGTGGCCGTGCGCTGTTACGCGGCGCTCGGCTTCCGGCCCGTGGGCACCCTGCGCGCCTACTGGCGGGACCCGGCCGGGGTGTGGCGGGACGGCCTGCTGATGGAGCTGATCGTCACGCCACCGGGCGGCGCACCGGGCGTGCCGGGCGACGACCCTCCGTCCGTCCTGGGCTAGCTCACAACAGACCCAGCCGGGATTCGGGTCCGGCCCCATGGTCCTGTCGGTGGTCGCCCGTGACAATGGGTTCGATGCGACGCGGGGGGCGTACGACGACGGCTGCCGTGCTGGTCTGCGCGCTCTCGGCCGTCCTCGCCGCGCTCGGCGCCGGCGCGCCCACCGTCGCTCGGGCCGCCCCGCTGGACCGCCCCGACGATCCCGTCGTGCTCACCGGCGCCGCGACCGCGGCGTTCGCCGGCATCGCCCCCGGCCGGCTCGTCGCCTTCCGGTGGAACGGCGCCTGGCAGCAGGTGCCCGTCCAGGTCGACGAGCGCAAGCTCGTCAACCTCCGCTCCGCCTACCCCACGCCGTTCAGCTGCTCCGGCACGAGCGGGGGCTACTGCTACACGCCGGGCAACATGACCGCCCGCCTGCGCTACGCCGACGCCGGCACGCTGGTCGGCGCCGACACCGATCCGCTGCTCGACGCGGACGACGAGGTCGTGTTCATGGCCAAGGACGCGGGGACGATCGCCCCGGAGGGCACGCCGGACCCGCCAGGCGTCGCGGCCCACACCGGGATGCGCGCGGCCGTCGCCGACACGCTGGCCGGCGGCACCGGCTCCGTGTACCTGTTCACGTCGGACGGCACGCTCGACCCGGGCGCGGGCGCGCAGTACGTCACCTACACGTTCGCGCCGACGCTCGGCGCGTTCCCCGGCGCCTACCGCTTCGCCGCCGGGACCAACCCGGAGACGTCGACCGTGATCACGCCGCACTACCAGCGCCGCTTCACCGACCGCTGGCAGGAGTCGGAGCTGAAGATCACCCGCGGCGCCGCGACCGGGGTGGACATCCTCGACCGCACCGAGGCGCAGTTCTCGCCCGACCTGTGCGTGCGCTCGGGGCTCACCTTCTCCAAGGGCGAGGGGACGTTCCTGATCAACAAGAGCGGGCCGGTCCGGGCGATCCGCTCGTTCCTCGGGGCCAACAGCGGCCCGATGACCGAGAAGCAGCAGATCTTCTACGCGGGCCGCGAGGAGGACACGGTCTTCCTGCGCGTCCACGCCATCCCGGCCATCCTCAGCTTCGTCGACTACAGCGCGGCCGCGAGCGGGATGAAGTACCGCAACAACAACAACCCCAGCGGGGTGACGATCGACGGCGTGCCCGAGGACCCGGTGGCCGGCAACCTCACGTGGGACTCGGTCGACGGGGCGCAGGGTGCGCTGACCAACGTCTACACCGTTCAGACCACGGTGGCCGCGTCGAAGTTCACGTCGTTCTACCGCGACACCACCTCGCCGCCGTCGGCTCCGTGCCAGGGCGACGGCGCGTTCTACGGGGCGAGCGGGCCGTACATCAACGGGGCGATCAACGACTCCGACGAGGTGACGGGCGGGACCGAGCGGCTCAACCTGACCCGCAACCTCTACTTCGGCGCGCCGGGTGCCAGCGATGGCCCCGGGGGCGTGGCGCGCGTCGGGGCGCCGCTGGCCGCGACGATGGGCACCTTCCCGGCCGACGCGCAGGCTCCGGTCACCACGGACGACGTGCCCCCGGCGTGGCGCACCACCCCGGCGACGGTCACGCTCACCGCGGTCGACGCGGGGGCCGCGGGCGGGGCCGTCACCACGTACTACGCCAAGGGCGTGAGTCCCGGGACGCCGACCACGCGCTATGACCCGGCGAGCAAGCCGGTCCTCGCGGGCGGCGAACGCATCCGCTACTTCAGCGTCGACCGGGCCGGCAACGTCGAGGCCGACCGCACGTCGGCCGCGCTGCGGGTCGAGACGGTCGCGCCGAGCACCACCGACGACGTCCCGTCGACCTGGCAGCGGGGGCCCGTCCCGGTCACGCTCACCGCCGTCGACACCGGCGGGTCCGGGGTCGCCGTCACCTACTACTCCGTCGGGGTCTCGCCGGGCGTGCCGGCCACGGTCTACGACCCGGCGAGCAAGCCGACGCTGGCCCACGGCGAGCGCATCCGCTACCTGACCGTCGACGCGGCCGGCAACGCGGAGGCCGCGCGCACCTCGAGCCTCGCGGCCAAGGTCGACACCATCGCGCCGTCCACGCTCGCCGACGTGCCGAGCGGGTGGCGCAAGACCGCGGCCACGGTGACGCTGACCGCCTCCGACGCCGGCGGGTCGGGCGTCGCCCAGACGCTCTACGCGACGGGCCCCGACCCGGGCGTGCCGTCGACGGTCTACGACCCGGCGAGCAAGCCGACGCTGGGCGACGGGGAGCGCATCCGCTACCGCACGATCGACGTGGCCGGCAACGTGGAGGCCGACCGCACGTCCGCGGCGGCGACGGTGGACACGGGCACGCCGGCGACGACGGACGACGTGCCCGACGGCTGGCAGCGCGGACCGGTCACCGCGACCCTCGTCGCCTCCGACACCGGGGGATCGGCCGGTCTGAGGACGTATTACGCCAAGGCCGCGACGCCGGGGGCGCCGACCACGCTCTACGACCCCGCCGCCAAGCCGGTCCTCGGTCACGGCGAGCGCATCCGCTACTCGACCGTCGACGCGGCGGGCAACGCCGAGCCGGCCCGCCTCTCCGCCACGGTGCGCATCGACGCGGTCGCTCCGACGAGCTCCGACGACGTGCCCTCCGGCTGGCGGACGACCCGGCCCGCGGTCACGCTCACGGCCTCCGACGCCGGCGGCTCGGGGGTCGACTCCATCCGGTACGAGACCGGCACGGCTCCCGCCGCGCCGACCGCCGCCAGCCCGGTCTACGCGGCGCAGGCCAAGCCGACGCTGGGCGACGGCGAGCGCATCCGCTACGCGGCCGTCGACGGTGCCGGCAACGTCGAGACGGCCCACGTGTCCACGGCGGCGAAGGTCGACGGCTCGGTGCCCGCCACCACGATCCTCACGGCGCCCCCGGCCCGGGGCACCGACGCGCGGCCGACGTTCACGTTCGCCACCGCGGGGCCGGCCACGTTCGAGTGCGCGATCGACGGCGGCGCGTGGACGGCGTGCGCGTCGCCCTTCCGGCCGCTGCTCCCGCTGGCCGCCGGCGACCACGTGTTCCGGGTGCGCGCAACCAACCCCGCCGGGCTGGTCGAGGGTGAGCCGGTGACGGCGGCCTTCGCGATCGAGAGTCCCGCGCCGTCGCCGCTCCCGCCGGTCGAGCCGGCGCCCGACCCGTTCGTGCCCGATCCCCCCGTCGAGATCCCCACGGTCGTGCCGCGCGCGCTGCGCGTCGCCGTGGGGGAGACGCGCGACGCCGCCGGCCGCGCGCTGCTGCCCGTGGTCTCCGGGCGGGCGACGGTCCGCTGCGAGCCGGACGCGGGCGCGCTGCCGGGCTGCGCGGTCCAGGTGCGCGCCGTGGCCGGGGGCACGGTGCTGGCCGACGGGTCGGGCTCGGCCGGCGAGCTCGTGCTGCGCCCGACGCCGGCCGGCCGGACCGCGCTCGCTCGCGGTCCGCTCGGCGTTCCCGCCACGCTGTCGGCGTCCGGCGGGGGGATGTCGGCCGCCGTCTCGGTGCGCTTGGTCGCGGACGCCTCCCTCACCGTGGGCCCGCTGCTTCGCTCCGCCGCGCTGCCGGCCGCGGTCCGGCGTGCGCTGGACGGTCTCGCCCGTGCGGTGCCCAAGGCCCGCGCGGTCGTCTGCACCGCGTACACCGACGACCGCGGGAGGAGCGCGAAGGCCGATCTCGCGCTCACCCGCGCGCAGGCCGCCGCGGCGTGCCGGGCCCTGAAGGCCCGCGGGGTCGCGGCCGCGTGGTCCGCCGTCGGGGCGGGCCGGGCCCGGCCGGTGGCGAGCAACCGCACGGCCCGGGGCCGCGCGAGCAACCGCCGGCTCGTCGTGCGCGTCACGCACTGACGCCGGTGCGCCAGCCCCTCGGCATCGCAGAACCGCTGTGTTTCGATGCCGGCGGGCCGGGGTACGGCGGGGGAGGTGGCCGGCCCGGGGAGAGGGGCGCCGCCCTGTCCAGCGCTGCGCGCCACAGCGTGTGAAGTCCCAACACGAGGAAGTCCTGCCCATGTCGTCCCACCCGATCCGTTCGGCCGCGCTCGCGGTCGTCCTGCTGGCCTTCGCATTCAGCCCGGCCGCCGCCTCCGCCGCGCCCGCCTGGGCGCCCGCCGCCTCGGCGACCGTCCATCCCGGGGTCCAGACGTTCACCGAGGGCGGTCAGTGCACCGCCAACTTCGTCTACCCCGG
>Ga0247758_1000426_pt1 | contig 37964 bp, 42 predicted proteins | sample UWRJL156409C4_FD_180950 | JGI IMG/M metagenome (GOLD analysis project Ga0247758, IMG submission 180950) | Plant litter microbial communities from Arlington Agricultural Research Station in Wisconsin, United States - UWRJ-L156-409C-4 | ecosystem: Environmental > Terrestrial > Plant litter >...
TCTCAACCCCCCCAGACACCCCCCGTATCATTTTCCCACGACTAAACCAGCGCAGCAGGATCGAATGAGGTTGTCGGATATCTTCCGCCGTTTCGTGTCTCACTTCTCCTCCAACCGCTCCGACCCCGTTGAGACAGCAAAGGAAACCAAGCAACCACTCCCATCACTGTCGTCCGGCACGAGCTTAGGCAAACCGAAATCCGAAAACATGCCTGGACTTACCGCACAGAAGAGCAAGTATGACGCCATCCCCGGTCCCCTGGGGTTGGCGTCTGCTTCGCTGGAGGGCAAGGTCGCTCTCGTGACCGGCGCTGGTACGTTGTGTCTCTCGCTCTCCCCTATCGCCAGGAAATCTTTTTTCGGCCGGCCCGCATGCACACTTTCCCAATTGCCCACTTAGCCGGCAGCATGGCATTTTTGCCATTGCTCGGCGCCTGGGACACGTTCTCAGGGGAAGCCGGTGCCCGGACGGGTCGGTACTTTTTACCCCAACTCGATGTCCGGCCGCCCGCCCAGGCTGCTGGTGCCCCACACCCCACACCACACCCACCCGGCCGTTCATCCCAACGCCGCAATTCATCCTCTTTTGGAAATACCATTTTGGGGCAGGGAGATCCGGGGACACCCCGGCATCCCTGCGCGGCGGAGCGGCCCAGCCAATTAAGGCGCGTCGCGCGGTGCTACCAAGTCATTTCCACATCCGCCGCGATAAGCAATATCACCAACCCTTCCTATCGCCACACCCTCCCGCTTAAACACCAATATCACACTTCCCGATGATCACAATGATAACGGTAATGATGATGATGATGGACTGTGGCTAACAACCCCACGCAGGCCGCGGTATCGGCAGGGAGATGGCTCTTGAGCTTGGACGTCGTGGCGCCAAGGTCATTGTCAACTACGCAAACAGCGATTCTGCTGCCAACGAGGTCGTCCAGCTGATCAAGAAGAACGGCACCGACGCCGCCGCCGTTAAGGCCAACGTCTCCGATGTTGATCAGATCGTCCGGCTCTTCGAGGAGGCGGTCAAGAAGTTCGGCAAGCTCGACATTGTCTGCTCCAACAGCGGTGTCGTCTCTTTCGGCCACGTCAAGGATGTGACCCCCGAGGAGTTCGACCGTGTCTTCAACATCAACACCCGTGGGCAGTTCTTCGTCGCCCGCGAGGCCTACAAGCACCTCTCGGTTGGTGGCCGTCTCATCCTGATGGGATCCATCACCGGTCAGGCCAAGGCTGTTCCCAAGCACGCCGTCTACTCCGCATCCAAGGGTGCCATCGAGACCTTCGTGCGCTGCATGGCCATCGACTTCGGCGACAAGAAGATCACCGTCAACGCTGTCGCCCCCGGTGGCATCAAGACCGATATGTACCACGCTGTCTGCAAGGAGTACATCCCCAACGGCGAGAACCTCGACGATGAGGGTGTTGATGAGGTACGTCCCCTACCCCTTTTCGGGGACCGCACTGAAGAGATAAACAAATGCTAACTCTGCCTCTAGTACGCTGCTGGCTGGTCGCCGCTCCACCGTGTCGGTCTCCCGATCGATATCGCCCGTGTCGTCTGCTTCCTCGCGTCCCAGGATGGCGAGTGGATCAACGGCAAGGTGATTGGCATCGATGGCGCTGCATGCATGTAAATCAGAAGGGTCATGGAATGGGTTGGGGGCGTTTAGAATGGGAACTGCTGGATGGAACAGGCATTTGGATTGGATAGCCGGGCCTTGTGAGGAGGGGAAAGAAAGAGGCGGGAGGAAGATTTGTGCTACCATCACAAACGCATAGAAGTCAACTGGAGTACTGCAACCTACCCTAATTGGCTTTGGTCTTTAAACTCAGTTTCTTTGTAATGTAAGAGGAGGGGGCTCCTTACCATAACCCAGCAAATTCTAGCATAAATCATAATTTCCTGTGTGGTATGTGTGTGTGGTGACACTGTCTGGGCTCGGTCGCGGACTGTGACGAATACGGGCACATCACCCGCGGGCATGTCATGCTCTCTTTTCAGAGCTCAGAGTTCCTGCGATCCCCGGCCGTCACCGCTCGCTCACTCCCTGTTCGGTGACCCCCAACTTTGAACGAACACCGCATTCCCACAGTTGCAGCAGCTCCAAAGGAAGGAAGGGAAAAAAACGAAAGAAGATATAAAATAACTCGCCAACCATCTACCCACCCCACGCTATCGAATGCTATCGAAACTGTTGAGATTGGCGGGCGGGATGGGCTCATCTCAGTATCTGGAGGGCGCCTGCGCAACTGTCACTCGGCGCTCAGGCACCACAGCCAGAAAGTGTTGATGAGTGTGGGTGACCCAGCTCATGATTGGTGCATAATCGCCCGGCGCGCAGCAAGGGTAGGAGGGACATGCAAGGCTTCGTGTGATGGTACAGTACGTGATCCTGGTCAACCCTGCTTAATCTAATTACCGCTGTCATTCCTTTTCTGCTGGTTCCTGGCGGGAAAGTGTCAGTGCTGATGTCCGAACGACATGGGACGGACGGACGACCTGCGCTCTGACTGCACAGCCCACTTCCGTTGCTCGAGGAAAGAGGAACTGTCCACAGCTTTGGGGGGGGGGTTTGTTTATTTTGGTGTAGAGTCTTTTGGCGGTATCTGAGAAAGTTAGAATTGGATTTGAGTGACGTGAAAATAAGACAAGATGGACAATGGTTTGTTGGCAATAGCGACAATACGGAGAAGATACGAAGACACAGAAAAGCGGAAACAATTCACAGTGCACAATGATCAGGAAGTGGCTCAAACGCCGATTTTATTAATTTAAACTCCCCTTTGAACTCCTCCGCTAGTCATATCCCCAAACACACCAGCCCTGCCGAACAGCCGAGGGTAACATCAATCATCAACAGAAGAAGTAATTTAGAGCACAAGGACGGCGGCGGCAGCAGCAGCGCCGAGCATCTTGATCGCGCCCGAAGCCACGTTGGCGGCACCGGCAGTGTAGACGGGCTTGTTGGCAGAGGTGGTAGCCCACGAGCCAGTAGGCTTAGCACCACCAGCGGGCCAAGTGGCCGTGGTCTCGCTAGCAGGGACGGGCCAGTAGTGGCCAGTCTCAACAGGGGCGGGCTTGGGCCACTCGCCACCGGTGGGCTTGAGCGGGCAGGCGGTGTAGGTGGTGGCCGGGACCCAGGTGGTAACGGGGTAGGTCGTGGATGCGTTGGTGACGGTGTGGACGCAGTCCGAGTACGAGGTCGAAGTCTCCTCCCAGGAGTGGGTGGTGAGAGGGATGAGGGTGGTGGCGGCGTAGGGCTTGGTGGCGTTGGTCACGGTGTGCACGCAAGTCGAGAACTCGGTGGAGTAGCCGGTCTTGATGACGGTGGTGACCGGGATCTTGGTGGTGACGGCGAAAGGCGCAACTGCGGTGGTGACAGTCCAGACCTTCTCGGCGAAAGAGGTGGAGGTGGAGCAACTCCAGTCGTGCTCCCACTCAGTCTCCTTGGGCTCCTCGGTGACGGCGCAGACCGTGGTCGACACGGGGACGACCTCGGTGACAACGACAGTGTTGTGCGCGGGGCACTTGGTCACGGTCGGGGCGCACGAGGTGACGGTGTAGGTGCTGGTAGCATACACGGTCGACGTGGTGGAGTGAGGGGCCCAGGTGGCGGCGGGGGCAGAGCTGCTGGAGCTGGAAGCCTCCTCGTGGTGTTCACCCCAGCCGGGAGCGGCGAAGGCAGCGGGCAGCGCGCCCAGGAAAAGAAGCTTGTGCATCATTTTGGTAAAAGAGTGGATACCCGAAGGTGATATTATGTTATTAAGCGAAAGTAGTGGTCCCGAAGGATATGCAAGGAAGGAGCGACGACTTGCGAGGAAGGCAGGCAAGATGATGGGAGTGAAGAGGAAAGAGAAACGGGATAGAAGCGCGGCCGTCGTCCGGCTTCTTGTACGAACGGCCGCATCGCGCACCACGCCCATCTCGGCGCCCTCCAGTCACGCCTGCATGGCGGTCATCGCCAAAATTGCGAGCAGACGCGGGCTGAGATCTCCCCCTGGACAGGGCTGGCCTGCTGCTCTGTAATTGCAAGACCCAGCACTGCTCGTTCAGCGGTAAGCCTCAGGGGCTGCCAAGACCGGCTCGGCCAATCGTGGCAGCCATCACAACGCCATCCCGGACCGCCAGCGGTCAACGCGGTGAGGCCTGCAGCTTTGTTTTCATTTCTCCCCCACTGTTCCCGGTTTTCTTCCTGCACGTGTAATAAAAGCACCGACGAGGCTGGAAATCCGTCCTCGGCCGATCCCACATTGGGCCGGGGGACATGAGCTTGTTGACCTTGATGTTCAGGGTGTTTGCGCCCAGCAGCAGCCAGCAGCCGATTCCGCTTCTGCAGCACATCAAGCCACCGACGGGTGAGCCTGCGAAACAGCCCACTTCGAGCCGTTGCTATCTCCAGAGAGGCGCAACGCGAAACATCGGCCAGAGATAGAGATAATCTTACTAGCCGCTGTCGCCACCGTGTTAGTCATCCGCCACTGGGATGAAGCTGTCGTCGTCGTTCACGGTCTTGTATGCGGAGCAGTGTCGTAGGCAGCGGCACCCAGAATAGCTCCCGCCAGCGGTGGAACACGACGGCAACATTGTCGCACGGGTAGCTGCTCACGATGCCCTACCGATGGGGCCAAGACGGAGCTCCCACGTTACAATGTCCTTGTTAGCAATCTGGAAGTGGAACCTGTGAGCTTATTCCATGAAAGCTTGTCCCACGCGACTTTGGGTCTCCCCTTTCTCCCGCTGTGTTGCTCCGCTTTTCTCCCCTTTCCGACGTCTCTACCCGTCCGGGGCCGTCAACCGGATTTCTGGTAGGTTTGCTCGGTTCTCAGCGTCACAGACTCGCGCTTCCCTGGAAGCGGAGATGAGTGCGAGGTTGGGTGGGAAATTTGCGGACATCGCTAACGACCAGTAGATTGTTGTGTCCCCTGGAGCGCACCAAGCAACCCCCAGTGACTCCCCCGAGAGGTTGCCTTAGCCTTGTATCAGCCGCCAAATCAAATTTCGCCGCGTCCTCCAAGCTTCCTGTGCTAAATCTGGGGAAGGATTCCAGCCTTGTCCCCCTTCAGCAAGCGCAATCTCGCCTGTCCCCTTTCATTGGAAATTACAAAATTCCCCCACTGCACCTCGGAGAATTGGGTGGCAAAGGGAACAAGCAAGTCTTCCCTGGCCCAGTCCGAACCCTAACCCCGCGCTCCAGCTTGCCAATGTCTCCTTCCGCAATCATCACTTGACCCCGCTTTAAACGTCAAAAGCCGTTTTCGACGTCCGAATAGACGGGCAACATCGTAACGTATCGTCCATCGATCCATCGCCGAAGATCCTCATTCTCCCACCCAAGAGCTCGGGTTCTGGCATCCACTTTCTTCCCCGCGACACGAGGCGGCATAACACCGGAAAATGGACACCAAAAATAGCGGCATGAAGGTCATGGTTGTGGGCGACTCCATTTCGCACGGCCGTGAAGGTGACTTCACCTGGCGGTACCGAATCTGGCAGTGGTTTTGCAGCGAAAACGTCGCAGTGCGCTTTGTGGGGCCCTACGAAGGCACCGTCCCACCGGATAAGCCCTCACCGCCCCGGCCGCCGCCGTTGGCCTCGGAGCCGCCAAGACCGGGGGTGGTTCGCAGCAGTGGCGGCTACGCGAAAGGCGTTTCGCCGGCCTTCCTCGCCAATTGCGCCCACTTCTCTGCCAGCGGTCGGCAGGCCATGCAAGCTAAGGGGCTGGTCGCAGAGCAAATTGCCGCGTTCGAGCCCGACCTCTGCTTCGTGCAGCTCGGCTTCAACGACCTTGCATGGTGGGTGAGCGGGGCGCGAGAAACGCTCGGAAGCATCCGCACTCTCGTCGAACACGCCCGCTCCGCCAAACCAGACCTCAAGTTTGCCATCGCCAACGTCCCCCACCGCACCTTCCTCTCCGGCCTAGAAGACCTGCCTGCGAAGACCGACGAGTACAACTCGCTTCTCGCCAAGGCCGTCTCCGACTGGTCGACAGCGGAGTCGCCGGTAGCCCTTGTTCGCTTCTGCGAGAACTACTCCTGTGAGACACAAGCTTTGCTGTCTGCCGCTAGTTAGGTTGGATCCCTGAGGACCAACGGCTGATGCGCTTGCATATAGGCGGTCAACACCACTCAGAGGCAGCCTACGATGGTCTCCATCCTAATGCGCTTGGGGACTATCAGCTGGCCCAGGCTTTCTCTCGCACCCTCGTCGCCGACTTCAACATTGGTCGCCATGAGCTCTGCATCCCAGCCACCATCCCTCCCCGCATCGTCTCAACCCCAACGAACTTCAAGGCTGGCTCCGCTCCGAGCGGCGTGGCCGTAACTTGGGACGCCGTCTATGGTGCTTTCTGGTATGACCTGCGTGTTCGGCTCGCTGGCTCTCACGACTGGACCACTTGCTACGTGCCTTCGAACCGGTATGACACGACCTTCTGCGTCAAAGGTCAGCGGTGGGAGTATCAATTGCGCAGTAGGGCTGGTGACACGATCAAGTCAGCCTGGAGTTCTCTCGTTTCCGCAGTCGCGCACCCCGAGACGCTGCCGGCCCCAAACCACATCATCACGCATGCCACCTCCGACGGCTTTCTGATCAGCTGGGATTATCCCTCTGATCCACTTCGTATCGACCGGTTTGGTGTCCTCTCCCGCGACCGCGATATTCCAGGTGTTTTCCCCAGCATTGTCGGCATCAAGGGTACCGGTGGCCGCGTTGCGGGGCTCGTATCCGGCCATCATTACGACGTTGCTGTCCAGACCTGGAATATGGCAGGAGGAGGACTACCGGGTGGGGCGCGAGCAGTGACTGTTGGAAAGGGAACCCCTCTACCACCTATGCGCTTACAGATTTCCATCGTGGACCGAACCAGCGCCGAGTTGCGGTGGAGAGGCGAACCTGCCGCTGCTGGATATCGCATCTGGGCCCGCAGAACAGCGACTCTCGCGCATCCGTTCGAGAAACGAGAACTGCGCGACGTTCCGGTGGCCGGCATGGTTAAGCCTCTCGTCGACAAGGCTCTCCTGACCGGTCTGTATCCCTCAGTGTGGGATTTCGAGTTTGCTGTCAGTGCATACAACGGCAACGACGAATCCGACGTGTCCCAGTGGGTGATCGCGCCACCCTCTCTGGTTGAGGACGACTCTATCGAGATCGACCTCGATTACGCACCAGATACTGGTCTTTGAACCATGCTGTGTCTTGTATCTTTCTTGGGTTTCAGTTATCTGCCGCACTACGAAGTATGTTTTCTGTACACATTCCCTGTCTGCTCAATCTCGAACGTCACGTCCTTGCCTCGGCCCTGCGCCTCAAGCTCGCGTACAAGCGGGAGGACCTCCTTGCCGAACTGCTCAATATCTACTTCATAGTGCAAGAACGCCGTCAGGACCAGATCGACGCCAAGACTCTTGAGCAGCACAATACGTTCAGCAATCTGCTCCTTGGTGCCGATCAGCTTGGTCTTGAAGCCGTCGTTGTACTGGACCAGGTCGTTAAAGGTACTGGTCGCCCACATGCCTTGCTTGTTATCGGTACTCGCGCCCGCCGTCTGCACAGCGTCGCGGAAAGCGTTGACTGCCTCGACGTCGGCCTTGCCCTGGATCTCCTGCAGAACACGCATAGCCTCGGCTTCGGTCTCGCGCAAAATCACGAAGCCGTTGACAGCGAAGCGGACGTGCCCCTCACGCCCAACCTTGGCAGTCCGGGCCTTCACGTCCAGGATCTGGGTCCGGAAACCCTCCAAGTCATTACCATTCATGAAGTACCAGTCGCAGGCTTCGGCACCGTTGTTCCGAGCATCGTCGCTGTTGCCGCCCTGGAAGATCTCAGGGTGCGGCTTCTGGACGGGCTTGGGGCTCAGCCGGTAATTGCGGAAGCGGTAGAAGTCACCCGCAAAGGTGAAACCCTCATCATCAGGCGCAGTCCAGATGCCTCTCAGGCACTGCATGAACTCGTTGGAGCGACGATACCGCTCAGCATGGTCGAGCCACCACTCGCCGATTGCTGTGAACTCGCCCTTGAACCAACCGCTGACAATGTTGACAGCGATCCGTCCTTCTGAGTAATTGTCGATGCTAGCCAGCTGCTTCGCTGCCACGGCCGGGTTCCATGGCCCGGGCAGGATGGCGGCGATCACCTTCAACCGCTCGGTTCCTTGTAGGAGGGCTTGGGAGAAAGAGACGGACTCGTGCTGGTTGGCAGCTCCATACGACGCTGTGAAGCGGATCTGTGTGAGGGCGTACTCGAAGCCGACCCGCTCCGCTGTTTGTGCGTAGCGCAGGTTGGACTTGAGGTCCCAGCTGGTCTGCTGCCGGATCTTGCTGACGACGAGACCACCTGATACGTTAGGCACCCAGTAGCTGAGATGAAGTCAGTATCTCGATGCGCTTAGGGCTAGGACCGATAACGCACGCGAACTTAAGCCGGCCAGGGTCACTGTTTAGTGTTGCTGCGTCCGCCATTTTTGGTTAGGTGCACGTTCTGTCGTTGGATTGAGGCTCTGAGTTGCGTATTCGTGTGATGATACGCAATGATGTGAGAACAATTCCTTGTGTCGCCTTATTATATCACTACCTGCTACTGGACCTTATACTCCGGATCGGACGGAGACCGCCCACTGCGGTGGATTATTTTCGTAACGCCTTCCTCAATTCCTCAGGTCATCTATGTGATCATGCCGAACAAGACACCCACCGTAACCGCATTCGTGTGCTGCGTAGTCCCGCATCTCGCATCCCATCATTGCTAAGCTCGATGATGCCATCGTAGAGCCGAGCGATGCCACCGCGTCTGGCGCCTTGGCGCTGGGAAGGGCGGAGCTTCCCGGCGTTCGGCGTCTGCGGCACCATTGCGAATCTGCATTCTCTGCGGCAGCGCGGCATTTCCCTGGCGCGTATTTCGTACATTGAGATGCAGATCGATACTATTCATGACTGCAGACATGGTGAGGAGGGCGAAGGTGGGGCTCACGTCGTCTTCTGCCCCACGTGGAGATGGGCTTGGCGCGTGCTAGGCAGTGCGTGATGGTGAGTTCATTAGCTGTGAGGGATTATAGCTTCTATGCGGATGGGATGCCATCATAAGGGCTAGCAGTTGCGCCATTGGGGAATCCGCCAATTGAGACTGGGGGTTGTATGGGGAGGGGCGACGATGTGAGGGTTGTGGGGGAGGGAGACGCGGAGTTGTAGATCGCTAATTATGGGACTTGCTTTCGTGCTGCGGGCTGGGTTGTCTGGAGTTGGAGCGTTAGGTAAGGTAGGTATGGGTGATGGGAGTGAGCTGGTATTTTTGGTTTGTGACAAGGTAAGGTGTGTGCAGTAGCTGGTGGTTGCGAGAGGTGGTGGTCTCAGTTCGCAATATGGGCTTGGGATGTGGTCATTGGGTTTTAGGGTGATATTGGATCAACGGGAAATGGTGTGAGGTACTAAATAGGGTGATATCCGTTGCAGTTCAAGATGATGTTGTTGTTGATTATTACCTACGTACCTATCATTGTTGTTTACTTGCCTTCCGTTGCAGATTTGTGTGATACCCGAATTATCATTTCAACTTTCACATTGAACCTTGATTCTTGAGAAGAGGGATTGCAACTAGGAACTGCGTGGAAATCACACCCCCGACAAAATGGGCGACAACATTCAAGTACAAATCCACCCCGCTACTGATCCTGCGATATATCAGGAATATGAATCAAAGTGGGCAACGCTACCCGCTGATGCTGAAGGATGGATCCAGCGGGCGCGGGATGTTGCATCCGTCCTCGCTACTGATGCCGCCGCTCGCGAAAAGGCCAACAAGTCTCCGAAAGCCGAGATCGCCCTTCTCAAGCACGCCGGTCTGCTCAAAGTTCTCGGTCCCAAGAAGTACGGGGGCGGCGAGCAGCCATGGAGTGTAGGATACAAGACGATTCGTGAGGTGGCAAAGGGAGATGGGTAAGCCACCAACCCCCTTTTTCATACCCAACTGAAGGTATCAAACCGACATACTAACATGTCTTTCCAGCTCCATTGGTATGCTCTTGGGCTACCATCTTCTGTGGTCCACTACAGCGAATGTCGTAGGCTCGGCTGAACAGGCGGACCGCTACCAGAAGCTGATTCTGGAGAATAACTACTTCATCGGTGGTGCTGTCAACCCGCGTGATAATGATCTCAAGATTACAGTCGAGGACGACAAGTTCACATACAATGGCTTCAAGAATTTTAACACGGGCGGTGTCGTCTCGGACCTGACCGTGCTTGAGGGTGCCGTCGATGGAAAACCCGAGGAGCACATCTTTGCGTTTGTGCCCACGCAACAGTCGGGCATCACCTTCTCATATAACTGGGACAACATCGGACTACGTCTCACCGAGTCAGGGAGCGTCAAGATCGAACACGTATCTGCTCCCTGGGCCGATGCCCTCGGCTGGGACGCAGAGACGAAGAAGCCTGACCCGGCGTGGTTGGGGATCCAGTTCGGATCCCTCCTCCTTCCAACGTAAGTACCTATGCTCCTGGTCACATACCCCCAAGGACAAACAGAGAAAACTCACACACCCCCTCCAGCATCCAGCTAGTCTTCATCAACTTCTACCTCGGCATCGCCCAGGGCGCTCTCGACTTCGCCAAGATTTACACTGTCAAGAACACCCGCGCTTGGCCCTTTGGCGGCGAAACCAAGGACGCCTCCACTGATGAGTTCTACATCCTCTCGACGTACGGAAACTTTCTCGCTCATCTCCGCGCCGCCGAGACACTCGTGGACCGCGCCGGTGACGAAGCAGACAAGCTGTACACCAAATACGGCACTGAAAGGGCGGGCCTGACGGCGCGGGAGCGTGGTGAGTGGGCTGAGTGGGTGGCTAGTGCGAAGGTGGTCACGACGGACACGGGGCTGCGTGTCACGGCGGGGGTGTTTGAGGTTACGGGGTCGAGGGCTACGGCGAGTAAGGTTGGGTTGGATAGGTTTTGGAGGGATTTGAGGACGCACACGCTGCATGATCCGGTTGCGTATAAGAATCGGGAGTTGGGGAGGTATTTGTTGTTGGATGAGGTGCCTACGCCGACTTGGTATACGTAGAGAGTTTCAGGGGTGGGGGTTATTTAGTTTGTCTGGGGAAGGTGAGGGGTGCTGTGAGCGAGAAGGGGGTTGTTTGGGAAGTGACGACCGGGGCTTTGTACTTCGCGCAACACAGCTAGCCTTTTGGGAGCCCAGACCTACAAAAATGGAATCCCACTTTCGGATCTAGACCTTTGGTATCACATGAGGTATTGAGACATATCTAAAGTTACGCGCGCAGCATCAGGCCTCATTGATGTGCGGTTGTTTGCAGGTCTTAGTCAGCAGATCTTGGAAAGGGGGTGAAAACCGGTCCAATCTGGCGACACGTGCGAGACTGGGGTCCGAAAACGTGGCGGGCGGCATCGCGCGCGGCAGGGCGGGAGCGTGATCTACGCTTGGTGAGCTTCTGATCGCACGATGTTTCCGATAGAATAACCTCAATATCAAAAGCACTATGTAGCTGGGATGGATTTGCTGTAGACATGTGAGATTTGGAGATTTGCACTGGCCCTTGCGCAAGATTGGGTGATGGCGGACGTCACTGGACCAGGGGCTGCATGGGAGAACCAACAGGCTTTGCGTGTCGGCCGGGATGGATAGGGAGCTTTCCTTGGTAGTTAGCGGACGTTGAGCTAAGTGGCAGCAAATGTAATCTCTGGCGGCTTCGTCATCCGTCTCCTTTTCAGCCTTCATCCACGGCGATAACAAAGCCAATCCATTCCCTCGCAGCAGCCCAACCAGTGTGGCCCAAGCGCCCAGGTTTTCGTCAAAGCCCAACCTCGAACCTGCCTCGAGAAACTTCCGGCCAATCAGCGACCCGCTCACCGAAGGACTTGTGGGGTCGGCCAGGCAGTCAACGTGTTTGGGCAGCGGGCGGGCAGCCCCCAGAGCCCCCGGAAAGCGAGAGCCACCAGAGGGCGTGACCCAACCCGCGGACTTCATTTCAATTTCGATCCACGAAGAACCACATTTCGAAAAGCCTGGAGTCCGCCATCAAACCCGACTACATCGCGCTCCTGTCGGCGGACACTCATGGTACTGGAGTCGTCTTCTTCTCGTCGACCGCCAGGCTCGACACGTGTTTAATTGTAACATTATTTGGCATTCAGGAAATTTCTGTACGTGGATTCCCCCCATTCCCCTTCAACGAGTGGCGGTGTCGGATTCCCAGAGCAGCGACCTCCCTTCCTCTGCCCTCGTTGTGCCATTTCGTGGACGCGGGCTTTGGGTTGCGGAATTTCTATGCGACGGCGACAGCTCGACGAATCCCTGTTTGCGCGCCGGAGACGGCGTTGCGCGTCGCAAGGGAATTGCTGCCGTCAGCGGGGACATCGGGTCGCTTCACGTGCGTCACTGGCGCGAAGTCCTCACCCGCACCCGCACCCGCCACCACTGCCTCCGTGGCCTTTTCTCTCCCCACCACCAGCTAACCTCGAAGCCCGGCAGATACTAGACATTGAGATACCCATTTGCGCGCCGAGCATCTACGCCGGCATTGCATGTTTCCTCGGACCAGGAGTATAGACGACCGCCACGCTTTCCCCACCCTTAGCCGCTAGGCCGACGTATGAACTCGCCCGTTCCTTCGGTCGACTGCCAAAGTTTCTTCTCCGTTCATTTTCGATACCCTCTCACCGGCGCCGTCACGTAACGCGGCCTGTCGCCCAAGATGTTCTGGAGATTTGGCGGCTATGCCAACATCTCGACCATTGATACAATTCTCGAAAAAGACAATTTCGAGCTCGAAGACCTTCTCGACGAGAGCGACCTCATCCAGGAGCTTAAGCAACACAATGCGAAACTAGTCGAATATCTGCGCGATCAAAAGGTGTTGGAGCGGTTGTTGGAGTATGTGGTTGCGCCCAGGCTTGCCCCTGTCGTCACACGCGACGAAGATGACGATGACGAGGATGACGAGGATGGAAAGGGGAAGAGCATTTCACTCCCTTTCGCTAGGTCGCGCGCTTCGTCCAGGGCTGCCGAACTAGGGACTGAGGAAGAAACGGAGAAGAAACGGAACCGATACGCCTTCGTTGCTGCTGAAGTCCTGTCTTCGGATAACTGGTCGATATGCGAGGCTCTGATGGAGAGCAGGTCGCTGCTGCGCAACTTTTGGCAGTTCCTTAAACGCCCCATCCCGCTCGATCCTCTACAGGCCAGCTACTTCACTAAAGTCAATGAGTCATTATTCGATAAGAAGACGGAGGATATGCTTGAGCTGCTCAAGTCGTTGGATGGCGCTATCCCCGATATCCTGAAGCATGTTGACTGTCCAATGATCATGGATCTTCTGCTCAGAATAATTAGTCTGGAGCGAACGGAAAGCGGGCAAGGGATCGTTGACGTAGGTTTACCTTCAAGTTCTTGTGCAGAGCCAAGCTAACAGATTTTTGCACAGTGGCTTTATACACAGGACGTGATCCCGACCCTTCTATCGTTCCTTGGACCCGAGCATAGCTGGGCGACGCAGACCTCAGCAGGCGACTTCATGAAAGCAATTATCACGGTATCGGCCAATGCGTCGCAGAACGAGCAAACGTGCATCGGCCCCAACGAGCTGACCCGTCAGCTTGTATCGCGACCTTGTGTGGAGCAACTCATTAAGTACATGTTGGGCGGTGGTAACCCCTTGACCTGCGGTGTGGGTATTGTGATCGAGGTCATCAGAAAGAACAATTCCGACTACGACCCTGACAGCGTGGAAACCGGCTCAATCCCATCCAGCCGAGACCCTATATACCTGGGAACCCTGCTACGAATGTTTGCGGAGCATGTTCCCGATTTCATGAACCTCATTATGAACTCGCCCGCGCAGAGGGACCGGCTCGAATCCACTTTCGGCAGCAAGATTGAGCCGCTAGGTTTCGACCGCTTCAAGACCTGCGAGCTGATGGCCGAGCTGCTGCACTGTAGCAATATGGGATTGCTTAACGAGGTCGGCTCGGAGGAGTTTATTGCCTCTCGCGACCTACAGCGCCAGCGGTTGCGCTTGGAGGGCCGGCTTTTGCCTGCGCGTGGCGAAGATATTCCGTCTTCAGTGGAAGCTCTCCATATGCGCGCCTCGCACTCGTCTCCGGAGGTCATCTCTCGGAAGCTGGAGATTACAAACAGCTCGGCGGACGACGATGGCTTTGAGGAAGTAACGCACGCTGCGGACGAAGACAGCTCTGGCGTTGAAGAGCTTCCGGAAGCCCCAATGCCTGGGCCAACATCGTCGTTCCTGGATAGGGACGAGGACGACTTTGTCGATGAGCCTCTAAGCTCGCCAAGGTTGAATGTCCGTGAGATCGATGAGAAGGACGAGGCACAGTTTGAAGACCAAGACTTGCTCGTCCCGCCACTTTCTCCTACGAAAAAACATGCCGTGCCAAGTACCGAAGCGGCACAACAGGGAGAGTCGAAGCTGGAGCAAGCAGATACCGAAGAAGCCGATTTGTCTCTCGAGGACCTGTCTCTTGAAGAAAAGAAGTCACAATGCGATGTGTCTGAGCATCAGCCGACAGAGTCCGAGCACGCGAAGGAGGGCGTCTCAGCATCCAGCAGCCAGACTAACACACCGCTCTTGACACCGACCACATCTGAAGCGGGGCCTCACTCGGCAGATACGCTCTCAGTCGAGACTGCGAAGGCGCCTACGACCCACGAAGGGATGTCACCCCATCCAGAGGACACTCCCGCTCCCTTGTTTTCTACCAAGTGTGATTCAACTTCGGACACTTCACCCGAGGAGAAGAATGCTGCAACAAAGCAAGATGACGCGCCGCTTCAATTACCGATCCAGATTTTGGCGACGGAACCGGAGAGCAGGGCACCAGAGGCGGCCGATGTATCCATTGTTATGGGTCAGATGAGTGACCCAACGACCCCCATCGATGATACTAGCCCCATCACCCCCAGGCCCGTGGTCGGTGACTATCTCAAGATGCAGTTCGTTGAGAACAGAGTTGTTCCCACCATCCTTAGTTTCTTTTTCTCATACCCGTGGAACAACTTCCTCCACAATGTGGTATACGATATAGTCCAGCAGGTTTTCAATGGCCCAATGGACCGCGGTTACAACCCAACTCTTGCGATCAGCCTGTTCGAGTCTGCTGACGTCACCAACCAAATTATCAACGGTCAACTCGCCAGCGAGCGCTCGCAGACCGTGAACAAGACCCGTATGGGCTACATGGGCCACCTCACCCTCATCGCTGAAGAGGTTGTGAAGTTTACGGAGCGTCACCCTCCCGAGCTGCTGAGCGAAACTGTTTTGGAGAAGGTGATGGCGCAGGACTGGATCAGCTACGTTGAGGGCGCGCTGGCCGAGACGCGTGAGCGTGATAACGCTATTCTCGGTGGAGTGCGGCCAGATGTTGCGCATGCGAATCGGGCAGGGCAAGGGCTTGCAGGGGTGGGTCTTTCTGGTCTTGGGTCGATTGGGCTGGGAGGTAGCGGTGCATCAAGTGTACTCGCAGAGGCCGGTCTCAATGGTGGCCCGGATCTCTCTGACAACGGAGGAAGCAGCGGAATCGGGCCGTTTGCTATCAGTGCCGGGACTTTGATGAGCGGTTTTGGAAGCTCCAGCGACGAGGATGAGGATGAGGAGCAGGACAACGAAGAGGACGTCAACAATGAGGTAGGTGACTTTTGCTTTGCTTCCGCTGGCAGCCATGCCGATGGCCCAAGTGGGTTCCCAGGACCGACCGATCCGTTTAGCGATGTCAACGAGGACACACCAGAGGATGAGTTGATGGAGGATGCTCCGATGGATGACACCCCGATGGATATCGACGACGATGACGATGCTGGCGCAATCTTAGCCGCAGCGCCAGTCGAGCCCTTTGGTGGATTCTAGAGGATCACCAAGGGCGACGAGGTCGACACGTCTGGAGCCGAGCCGCCCAAGCGAGCCCAGAATGTGGCTCAAGGAGCTTCGGTGTATCTCACCATCGCAGCGGACAGTATCCCACAGGTCGCTGACCAAGCTGTGCCCGATGATTGTGACGAAAATTCCAGCTCCTGGATTTATCCTCCCGCCTACGATCATTTACTTGACCGATGGAACTCACCAGCACCCGATTCGTCGGATACCGAGGACCTGAGTCTGTTTCTCTGTGAAGTTACCAGAATGATGATGGGTTTTGGGAGCTGGAGAACCCGTTGAATCTGTCCTTACGTAACATCGGGCTGCCGGGTTGTTTCTTTTTTTTCCTGGGCGAATCAGTTCAGTAACACGGCGGGGGAATACCCAACTTGGCGATGCAAGCTTGCGACTTCTGTGTTGTACGATGAGTCGTGAGTTACTTGGGCCATAATTTAGACGGCGCAGCCGGTTTTGCTGGGGTTTCTTACCTTTTCTGCATACATTCATTCCCTTGGCCGGACACTTTGGGTTGTAATAACCCTGCCTGCCGCTGTGGTTTCTCCTCAACTCGCCTCATGTTACATCTCGTGCCCAGCACAATCCTCGGTTTCGGTGGCCATATTTCATCACGGTGCATAAAATGAAGGAGAAAGTGCACCGGCTAACCAAGGAGTGCAGTTCCGAGCCTATACTGATCCTCTCAACGCCAACAACGCAAATTCCATGAATCCACCATCGATTCCACCGCCTCCACCGCCACCACCGCCGCTCAACATCCCCCCGTCCCGCGCTCGTCTCCAGCTCGCTGCTCGTTTAGCCATGAACAAGCGTAATGCGGCGGCAGCAGCAGCCAACGGCGGTCAAGAAGGAGACTCGACCTCGACCGGTGACGCCACAAGCGCCAACCAGGGCGGCTCGCTTGGTAATGATCGTCTTCGAAACCCATTTGCCGATGATGAGGATGACGAGGCTGGCAGTGGGTCGGGTAGCGGGAGTGAAGATGGTGACGTTGAGAATTTGGGCAGTGAAGGCGTAGGGAGCAGCGGTTGGAACCGTGGTTCGTGGTGGAGGGGCGTGGTCCGTAGTGCCAGGAGAGGCAACCGCGGGAGTCGCGGCGATAAGGAACTTCGCGATAAGGAGAAGTTCGGCGACGGGCGTGATGATAGTGACTCGGACGGGGCTGACGATGGCGTTGAGGAGGATATCGAGGATGAAGAGTTTGGGGACTTCGCGATGCCTGAGGTTGAAGGGAAGGCAGGGGACGGATCTGGGCAAGGGGGGATGGTTTCTGGGATCGACCCCGCCAGGGAGAAGATCCTTGTGAAGCCCCTGCCGGTGCATCCGAACTCGGTGAAGAGCAACAGCGGTCCTTTCGGGAGTCTTTGGCCCTTCTCGACGCAAACCTTTGGGACAAAGAAGGAGGAGGGCACCAGTCCGTCCGCAGAGAAGGGCGGGCCCGACAACGGAACCACGAGCGAGAAGGTCGTAGGAGAAGCACCCGCCAAGTTGGAGGATAGTGAGGAAGTCGTTGGAGAGGACGGCCACAAGATCGACCGCGCGGTCGAAGCAAAGAGCCGCACCAGCATTGAGGACCCCGACGAGGACGATGTAGTCGTCGGAGAGGAGATCATTGTCGGCAAGCCCAGCATCAGCTAGTAGGGGCCGGACAATCGCGAATGGATTTGATATGATGGGATGTCTGGCCCGGCATGGGATGACAGGCCATTCCGTGGCCATGTGGCGGATTTGTGATTTGAAGCTGTAAAGTGTATTTGTAGTCTAGCTATTCGTACTTGTTGTTTTATGAACCTTCTTTGTGCCTATCACTGGCCAGGGGTACCGATTGTTTGTCTTGTTGGGAGACATCAGCGGGCGGGCGGGCGCTGCTGTTGGCCCACAACCCGAGCCTGCCAAGACAACCCCGCGGCCCTGGTTCCTCGAACTCGCGGGGCAGAGACGCGTCACAATTGCATAGAAAGCGACATTTGCCTTCGCCGTGTACTCGAAACCCATGGGATGGGTTGCGTCAACGACATGATCGGCGCATCAGCCCAATCTGAGCTGGGACGGTGCCAGCTGTCCCTTCCGGTCGCGGTACTGCAGCCTGTCGGGAAACTGCGCGTGGCCGTCCCAGCCACCGGATAAAAGCTCAGCGCTCAACTGGCTGAGTACGCTTTCTCTATTTCACCGCTTCGGCCGATATCATGTGCCCTGTTTGAGGGTGTGTTCCTGGTTCTTCGCTGGCTGTCTGGCGCAATTGCTAAGCCATTGCTAACCAGAGCAGACTGCAGGCACTACCTCCATTACCTACGACGTACGATTTAGCCCCGAGAAGACCTACCTTCGATAGCCCCCTGAACGACGAGTAGCGGCCAGTCTGCACGGGCTGTTTTGCCCCTGGCGCGCGAGCCGAATATGGACACGGCGCTCTCGGAAGCCCCTAAGGAAGATGCGCCGGCAGAAGGAGAGAATGGAAGCAGCAAGGTCCTGAGGCGCAAGCCGCCATCTCTCCTCTCTAAGCTTTCCCTGGCGAGTCACATATATGGCCTCCAGGGGGTTCTCAACCCGCTTTTCTGGCTGCGCGAATGGACCGAATACTTTTCTCCGCCGGACGGCGCTCCCAATATCGTCAAGAGATACGAGTGCCGGCCACATCTGCCTGTCCGGTGAGTCACCTACGAGGCATCGGGTGATCGCATACACTGACCGACGTGCGCCGCAGCATCTTTTTCCCCAAGTCGTACGACCAGACCTCCCCCGCCACTCTCCCGACACTCTTCACCATCCATGGCGGCGGCTTCTGCATCGGCCACATCCGCGACGATGACGAATGGAACCGCGCCTTTGCCGATGGCCAGGACGTCCTCGTCATCGCCCTCAACTACTCCAAAGCGCCCGCAGCTCCCTTCCCCACAGGCGTCTACGACCTCGAGGCGCTCCTCCTCGCGATCCTCGCCGACGAATCCCTCCCCATCGACCGCAACATTCCCACTGGGACGCGACACGCGCGCACCGCGATTTTGGGCTTCTCTGCTGGAGGAAACCTCGTCCTGAGCGTCGCCCAGCTCCCCCGCATCCACGACCATCGGCTAGCCCCCGCGGCGGCTGTCAGCGTCTACGGCTATCTCGATCTGAGCGTGCCGCCCGAGGAGAAGCTCCGCAACCGACCATTCAAAGCCATGCTCGCCTCGCCGCGAGGCGACGCTAAGGATGCCCTGGCGAGCCTCATACCCACCTTTGACTGGAGCTACATCCCCTACGACCAGGACCTGCGCGACCCGCTGCTGAGCCCATACTTTGCTGAACGGGAGAAGCTACCGCCCTTTGTGGGTGTAGTGGCTACAGAGCTGGACATGCTAGCGCACGAGTCATGGGGCTTTGCGTGCCGTCTGGCAAGGGAAGGCAGCAGTGACGAAGAGAAGTACGAGATGCCCGACGCGAAGAGTAAGGATATCAAGCTCAGGCTGTGCGGGAGCCAGGTGGTTAGGTCTAAACCCGGTAGAATAGAGGTTGTCGATCGGGCTGGGAAGCAGGAGGCACGGTTCGCGTTTGAGGAGAACTGGGAGGGCGGCGGGGTAAAGTGGTTGCTTGTGCCGGATGCGCTGCATGGGTTTGATAATAAGCATATCAGGGAGCTCATGGGCGGGGAGGAAACGGTTGAGGATGCTGAGGAGAAGACGAGGGCGGAGATAGAGGAGTTGGGGAGGTGGCTGAAGGGGACGGTGTGGCGGTTGCCTTTGGCTGCGTGAGATCGCTGGGAAGAGCTCCCCGGTCTTGTAAACAACAGGATTGTAAAAAATTAAAAAAATGCATGTGCCTTGCTCTCCGGCCACACTAATCGGCTTGATGCATCCGCTTGTCCCCTTGTCTTGTCCACCAATTCACGCATGAGAGGAATCACTGCAATTTTAGTCCTCGCAGAGGGCTCAAATCCTACTTTGATACAACCTGGAAGTCAGCCTGTGGAACCCAACTCCTCCTCTCAGCTCTGTTACTTTTAAGTGGGGCGCCGTTCCACAACTTACCCACCAGCCACCCACGCAAACAAAGAAACAACCGAAAAGAGAGAGTTTTTTGTTAGATGCCGAGGCCAAAAAAGAATCACGAATGAGACATTTGCCGCCGAACGTGATAGCCAACTACACCACAAGGGGTTTTTAATTGTTGACGTGGGGTGCCTATTGGAATGCTTTTGCGTTTGCGTTGCGTGGCGCCGTTTGGGATCAGTGGCTTGCAGAAGCTGAACAGAGTCATGGCATCGATTGGGTAGTGTTGATGGTGAGGTGAGGTTGCAGTTGAGCGAGCTCTTGCTTGGTGTTGCTGGCCCTGGGAGGATTGGTGTGTCGTACTAGAAAATTGTGAGTTGATGAAAGGACTAGAGCTGCCAATGAGCGCGAGCCTTTGGAAGATGATCTCAAAAGCGTCAAATATGATAGCCAGGGAAAGATTTGATGCATGCTAAGGTAGGTAGGGTAGGAGCGTAGCTCTGTCTCGGCTTTCATGAGCATGTCGGCAGAACATAAAATCATGGGCATCACAGCACAGCCAGGGCCAACCTTGGGTATCCAACTGAGATCAATATCAGATAAAAGACTAATATCTTCGCAAATGGGGCCGCTTAGTGGGATCGACAGGCTTGAATCGTTTGAAAACAACCCGAGAAGCCGAGATTAGTCAACAAGTTCTAGATACCATTATAGCTAACAGTGTCTCAACTCCACCAACAGGAAATCAAGCTAAACGAACAAGGCACTTGAATACCTCAGGTATTCATAATTACAAGCCGTCAGCTGCATACATACACTCAAACTTACAACCCCTCCCCTCTCACCACCTCCTCAAACCTCCTGCCCCTCCAGCTCCTTCTCTGTCCACTCCCACAACTTCTTTGCCGTCTCTTCATTCGTCGCATCCGCATCCGCCGCCTTCACATAGCCAATCGGGTTATAATACCCGCCGCTCTTCGCATCCGCCGCAACACTCGCCCACAGCTGATTCTTCGCGCCGTCCTGGACCGACAAAGCCATCACGCGGAAGTAAAGCATGGCAAACGGACGCCAAAGGATCGACGACTGGGTGAACGGCGTGGCCAGGTTGGTGTCCACCGCACCGGGGTGCACGGCGACGGTGCGAATCTGGGGGTACCGCCTGGCCATCTCGGTGGCGAAGAGGATATTTGACGTCTTGCTCTGGCCGTAACGCGTGGCGGTGTGGAATTTCTCCGCCGTGGTCTTGAGCGAGTCGAAGACGATGCCGCCGCGGGGCTTGAATCGGTGGGCTTCCGAGGAGAGGACGATGACGCGGACGTCTGAGTTGGAGGTTGCGGCGGTCTTGGTAAGGAGCGGGAGGAGGAGCTTGGTGAGCAGGGCGTGGCCGACGTGGTTGGTGCCGAATTGGATCTCGTAGCCGGATTTGGTCAGGCCCGCAGGCGTGGCCATGATGCCGGCGTTGAGCATGAGGATGTCCAGCCGGTCTGACTCGGACAGCACGCGGCGCGCGGCAGCCTTGACGGAGTCGAAGTCGGCGAGATCGAGGTTCAGAGGCTTAATGCTGGCGTTGGGGACTTCCTTGCGGATGTCATCGATGGCGGCCTGGGCGCGGGCCTCACCACGCGCGGCGAGCCAGATCAATGAGGGCTCATGATATGCGAGCTGGAGAATTGACTCCTTGCCGAGGCCGTTGTTGCCGCCCGTCACAAGGATTGTCTTGCCCTTGAGCGACGGGATGTCCGTCCTCGGGTTGAAATTCTTCACGCCTCCCGTGAGGATGTTGAGAAGCCCGAGACCCATTTTGGTAAAGGTTTTATTGGTGTTTTGGTTTCCTTGGCTTTTCTGGCGGAGACTTAGGAAGTGCTGCGAGGGGCGGGTCGCGCGTGTTTATCAAGTGCGGTATTCCAGTTACCAAATGTGGAGAGGCGAGAGGTTTTGTGGTTGCTCGTGACAAAAGTCCCCGGAGGTGTGGTCGGAGACGGGCTATCGCGACCCCGAAGAGATTGCCAGGGGGCTGGGTCGCGCTACGAGCCGTGACGCCATGACGAGAGAAAGCAAATCGAGGGTCGGCTAACTGCTTCGATCTGCCATACTAGACCCTAACCCCGATCTGTAAATGACCTGCTTTATCAGTTTAAGGCCCCATGATTGGCGAAAAATTGGGCCTCGTATCTCTCATTCCAGTGTCCGTGTTCTAATTGCAACCTACCACATACCACATACGACCGACCATAGGTACTGGAAAGCTCGGGATCCCGTCCGCCCTCCCCTCGATAAACCAGTGACCGCCGGACTAGTAGTTGAGTCAGTGACGACCAGTGAATCCCCGGTGTTGTATGTTTTTTGCTTCCTTTTTGCCCTTGTTCTCTCTCCTGTCACAGTCGTACTGCCGCCAACTTGAATGCTCGATGCTGACAGACCTGCGTGCCCCTTTCTGGCACGCAACAACAAGCCAAATTGTGTTTAGTAATCCAACGTTCACTAATAATTTCCGAGTCTGGCCAACGTGTAGCATCTTTCGCAACTGCTTCGACAAATGGCAATCTCAGCGGCACATATCATGGTACGAATAGACTGGTCTCTCAGCCGAGCGTTAAGTGGTGATTATTCTAGACCTTTGAATTCGATGCAGCTGTGTTGCAGTGTCGGCCACCCAAGTTACACATCGGAAAAGATCTTCAGACTCTTTTCTTCTTTCTTTCATGTCACCAGTGATGGCAACGGACAACCCTTGAACAAGAGTCGGCAATTGGAACATGACCGTGCGCTTCCCGGGAGACCAATCAGTCCAGACCTGTCGACTATCAACTGTCCAACTTCAACTTCTCATCGAGCTTAAACAACATAGGTCAGTTTCAAATTTTCAATCAGAACAACGGCATCTTTCCAACAGACCCAGCAAAAAGAAGAGCCCCCCCCCCCAACCCAAGACACCGAGTTCCAGGCTTGGCATTATTTAAAGACTCCACCCACCTCCTCTCCAAAGCATCAAAAAGAGGTCGTACCCGGAATCGAACCGGGGTTACCGGAAAGTCCAGAAGAATGTCTGAATCAGAATCCGATGTGATAACCGCTACACTATACAACCGTACGTTGTTTGATAATGTCAGAGTGGCCGTGATGCAATCTACGAACCTTGGGTCCCGTCACAACTCCCCTTGGATCGGACTAAAACATATTACTACTTGTCTGAGCAACTAAAATCCCATGGTCTATTATTGGTGTCTCGATTACATTACAGTCTATTTAAGTTCATCATACTTCATGCTTCTCACCCTCTCCAATCCCACTGGCTCAATCAAAAACTGAATCCCTCGACCACTTCGACCTCGCTCTGATGCGCCTCCCATACACAAAAAACACAAACGGCACGGGTATCAACAACACCGCAAAGCCCGCCGGAATGGACGACCCCGGCCCAACGCCCAAATTATGATACATGGGCCCCACGACCAGGGGAAACGCACACGCAAAGCACGATCTCAAAAACGTATTCGCCGCTACAGCTGACGCAGCGTACATCTGGAAGGTATCGACTAGGTAGTTCAGCGCGGCTTGGAAGATGGTGAAGAAACCCATGCCGAGCATGACGAGCCCGATGCACGGGACAATCCAGTGCGTTTTATTGGGGTCGGAGGTCCACCCCGTGACGAACTGGCCGGCGGTGAACATGATGGACCCGATCATCATGGGCGGCAGGCGGCGCTCGGGCACAGCGCGGTCGCCGGCTTCGTGGTAGGCCTTGTTGTAGAGGAGCTGGTTGTAGACGTTTGCGGCGCAGCCGAGGATGGCGCCGATGAGGATGCACAGGAAGGGGAGGGTGGCAACGAGCTGGGACCAGCCGCGGACTTCCCCGAAGATGATGGGGATGGCGCCAAGCTGCATGTACAGGATGCCGTAGCAGAAGCTGGCGTAGAGAGCGACGAGGAAGCAGATGGGCGTGCAGAGGAGCTGGACGGGACGGAGGAGGAATTTCTTGGCGAGCTCGACGACGCTGACGTCCCATTCTTCGAATTTGGCGTGGAGCGCCCAGTTGCCGCTCTCGACGCGGAGCCGGCGGGCTTTGTAGACGAGGAGTTGCGGCGGGTATGTCTCGTCGATGAAGATGAGGGCGATGAGGAGCATGAAGATTTGGAGGATGCCGGTGAGGTATTCGGTCCAGCGCCAGCCGAGGTTGGGCTGGACTACCACGGCTGCTGAGACGATGGGGCCCAGGACGGGTCCGCCAACGACGGCCATGGCGTAGCCAGCCATGGCGATGCCGCGATGCGCCGGGGAGTACAGGTCGCCGAGCACGCCGCCGGTGTTGGTAACAGGGGCGGAGGCAAAGAAGGCGCCGAAGAAGCGGGTGATCATGAGGGTCTGGAAGTCCTGTGCTGTTGCGCTCGCGAAGCTGAAGCATATCGCGATGAACATGGGTGCGAAGACGGCTATTCGGCGGCCGTATACTTCGCTCAGGGGCGCCCAGAGTAGCGGGCCGATGCCAAACCCGATGAGGAACAAAGACGTGCCGAGGATGGAGACCTGCAAGGCGACGTCGAACTGTTTCGCTACTTGAACGGTTCCAGCCGAGTAACACGACGAAGCCCACGTCGCTGACATGGTGACGAGGCCGTAGAGCAGGGTGGTGACGACCTTCTTCTTTAGGGGCCAGTTCATGGGATGGTAGGGATCGTCTGGGCCCTCAAAGTCGACGAGTTCCTTCTTGGTCGTGCGGACGTGGGACAACGGGTGGGTGAAGCGGTAGATGTCTGGGGGCCGCGAGCGGATGCGCGACAGCACGGTATCGCGGCGGGAGAGAGTCGGGGCGAGCTGCATCCGGCCCGATGCGGTCGCAGCGGCGCCGGACTTGATGCTACTGGCTCTGCTCCGGGTGTGGGAGAGGCGAATCTCGAGGCGGCTGGGGCGGAAGCCATCGTGGTCGAACTCGAGGTCGCTGCTGTCGGTGTCGTCCTCGGTGGTGACGTCGGCCGAGCTGTCGTCGTGGGGCTTGGGCTCGGTGTCAAGCTCAGGGGCTCCGTCTTTTTTGTGGTTTGCAGGGCTGGACATCATCGGGTGGTTGCACTTCGCAACCCATTCAATTGGTGGTGAGGGGCTAGGGACAGCCTATGACCACACATAGGGAGAGACATGGCGCCCCCGGCTTCTTTAAAGCCTGGGCCGGCGGATGTGTTGCCCATCGCCGCAGTCTCGTGGGCAAGTGTGGATGGGAGGGTCTGAGTGGCGGGGTGGACGCTCGGGAATAGCGACAATCTAGCGCGGCGTCATCGCTGCAGTCAGGGGACGGAACTGTTGGTGGGGCCGAAAAGCCAATTGTATCGCGGTAAAAACACACTAACGCAGCGGCTGCTATGCTGTTGGGAGCGCTGCCGGAGGAATTGGCGAAAAAAACTGTTTGCATGCACTGCTGGAAATTTCTGGCAACCCTCTCGCGCTCAAAAGTGCCCTGGAAGGCGCGAGTGCAGCAACCCCCGAACCTCCGGGATCGGGGAGCGGGGCCGGTCGGGTGACCACGGCTGCAGAACCTTGATGGGTCCGGACCGTTATAGCGCGCCATCGGCACCGGTTCGGCAATTACCTGGCCCTCTCAACGCGCTTGGTGACAAAGCAAACAACCCTGACTGCAATCATATTCATGTCAAACATTGAACTTCGAGGTGGCAAAGCAACGCAATTGACTCCAACCACAGAAGAATCTATCAACTGACTATCGATGCCGAAATCAAAGCAACGAACCCGACTGTCTCTCCACAAAAACAAGCACCGTTTCATCCATCAAACCATCGACATGCATGCCGTAACTCATCGCACGCATTCCCCCAATCTCCTCTGGGGCAAACCCTCCCATCCTTTCTAACCGAATCCCACTCAAAAAGCCATACTTCGTAATGAACCCACGTCAGTCTCCCACTCTAACTCACTGGGCTCTCAGATTCTTCTGTCGAAAACGTCATCATCATCGGTATCCAACGCCGCCATGCCTTTGACCCTGCCGAAGCCCGAGTGAACAGGCTTAAGACCGGAACTGCCTCGCCAGTTGCCGTTTTTTTGAACAGAAGACCATACCGCTTCTTCGGGTCCCGGGGACAGAGTGAGCCGTACCTCGGAATACGTCTGAGGGCATCCTCCGGCGGACCATCCGGTGTCGGCCCACCGTCCGGGTTCGGCATCGGTTCACCATCCGGGTTAGGCGTGGGCGGCGTTTCCGGATCGGGTGAATTCGGGCCAGCAGGATGCGGGTCCGAGTCTAGGGGAAAGGTGCCGGGGCCTGGCCAGATGGGCTTCAACTTGAGCTTGTCGATGCCATCCTCTGGCTCCGAATCAGGATCAGGGGGGGCTGCCGGCTCTGGGGAAGGCACATCCGGCTCCAGCGCCGGAACCGGATTCTCCATTTTGATAGGGCCCCTCTTGAGAGGGCCTGGGCCGGCTGGCTCGAGGGGCTTGTTGGGGCCTCGCTCCTCAGCATCGCGCATACGGACGGGCTTGACTGTGGTATCGAATCCGTAGACAAGATAGTGAGAGTGGCCAATGTTGGCGGCTAGGAAGTTGTTGATGACTTCCATGGTGTTAGCGGTAGCAGATGCGTTTGTTGTGGTGTTGACTTGGCTTGTTTATGAGAAAATGATATGAGGTTTTCCGGGTTAGGGGTAGAAGTGTTGGAGATGTTGAGAATGTGTGAAGGCTGTTGGTGTTGGAGAAGCAAAGAGATGTGCTTGGAGGTTCCAGAGCACTTGAATATATATCCATAGAAGCCTGTATCACGGATTCTTTGCCTTGAAGCTGCTCGCAGAACACATCTGCTCGGCGGGGTGAAAGTCGTGAGAGTGAGCCCGGGTTTCGGCAACATCTCTATGAATCAGCTTAAAATCACGCCATGGCTTTGACTCTGGATGCGATGATTTTGAGGGCATGGCCGAAACAACTCCTGTCTTACAGATGGCATCAATGGAGCTCTTTTGCCACCTTCGAGCTCAAGCGGTTTATTTCATAGAGCGCGACTAGTATGGTTACATGGAATCCTTCTGCTGTATTCTACCTGGCTTTACCTAGTTTGGAGATCTCTTAGGTAGTTTGTGCTGAACGCTACTTCTTCAAAATGGTCACCCCAACTCTTACTTAACTTTCTGCGACATTTGAGATTGACGAGAACTAGATTTTGCGCTGTAATGGCACAGTGGCAGATTATTGATAATGGGGGATCTCGTGTTTGTTCAACTTTTCGTGAACCTTTGTAGTCTAAATCTCCATGAAATGTTTTGCTCAATCACACCTCCAGTACGGCAAGCAATGACGCATCTAAATCATTGGATCCTTCTCAGCTCACAGTTCGTCCTGTGTTTTCACACGGGGCACCAATCCTTGGCACTCTCAGGGGCCCGGAACCCCAACTGAAGTGGTGTGAGGGTGACGGCGTTTGATCGCCAGCGCATCCAGAAAAAAAGCAAATGCGGTTCTGCAGCTTCCGAGTCGGCTTCGAAAACACTCGATTGGATCGTGCATTCTCCAGCGGAGCAAGACTCGCCTGCCTGCAGCTGAAAATGTCCGTGACATTTTAACCTTTGTGTCAAGACTTCCATCTGGGTTGCGGAGGGCAGCGGCCATCCTCCGCTGCTGCAGCCCACCTCACTCGCACCTGCAGTTGACTGTTGCATCTGTTGGCAAATGTAACCCCGACTGAGATGGGTGTAGCTCTCGTGGGCTTCCTCGTCATCGAATATTCGGCAAGTGGTTGCATCGCTGAAAACATCACCCCATGGCCTCAATGCCCGCTGAGTCGCAAAAACCCAGGTTACCTTGCCCAAGACGGGCGAGCAACCGTTCTAGGCCCATAAATCCCGGAATACGCGTGATCCGCACACTGAGCAGGGCAGCTCTGCGGAATCGGAATCCGGGCCAGCGCTTGACAGAGCAAACGCCTATACGCCGTAGCTGCCAAGCAGCTTGGCCAACTCGGCTTCTTTCCAGCGCCCAGCCCGCACCGGTTTGAGCGGTTGTTGGGGGCTGTCGGGTCGCTAGTGCGTGCCACTCATCCCAAGTCAGAGATCACCCCCACCTAGAAATCAGCCAATGGCCAGGCCTAAGCTGTCAGTGGTTCTTGTGAGAGATCCGCATTTACCCTTGTCAACCTCCGTCCCTCTACTTGGATTCCTTGACATACTTGGTGGTGATCCATGGTGGAGAAGCCCCTTGACCAGCTAAACATCCCGTCTTGCTTCTTTTCTTCCCGTGCCATGGGTTCACTTTGCATCGACATGGAGGATTGCCACACGGTAGTTCCGATCTCCTAACCCCGGCGGGGGATGTCCTGGACGCATATCTATGCCCTGTCTCCTCCTTAGGTGCACTTTGGTTTGCCCCTCGAACTTGCTTCAATCAACCCCCTAATCAATGGAGGCAATGAAATAGTTCCTACATTCGTTTTCCTCCTTTCCTTGCTGCGCTGTGCGCCTGGCTGTCTGCCCATTCTCTTCTGCAGGCACCGGTTGCCCTTCTTTCACTTTTAGTCACTCATTTATTCTTATTTTCGGGCTTAGACTTCCCGAGTTCGACGCCATGGAGGAAATCACAGCAGACGAAGTGTTCAACACAACAATAACAACCGCCCCAGCCGTTTCGTCTTCCATCAGCAGCCAGGACCGAAAGGCAATAGAGGACATGGGGCCCCTCATGCGAGTTGCCATCTGGGCGTTGGTGGCCGTTTCAGGTCTCTTCCTGGCGCTACGGATTTACTGCAAATTCCTGAAGCACCGGGGGTTATGGTGGGACGACCATATCCTCGTTGCCGCATGGGTAAGGACTCGCCGATGTGTTTTCTCTTTCCCGAAGTGAACTAACCTGGCACACATAGCTCGCCCTCGCCGCCGACGCAGCCGTCAACACATTCAACCTCTCCCTCGGCTTCGGGATGCACAACTCGGACATCAACCCTGAAAACCTCCCAACCATCGGCCTCCTCACTAATATTTCTACCTCCGTGGTTATCCTCGGCGCAGTCTGGAGCAAGACCTCGTTCGGCATGACTTTACTGCGCATCACCGAAGGGGGCACCAAGGCCGGCGTATGGTTCATTATCGTGACTATGAATCTCGCAATGTCCATCAGCGTCTTGGTCACCTGGATCCAGTGCAATCCCATCCCCAAGGGCTGGGACCACAGCATCAACGGCATCTGCTGGGACCCCAAGGTCAATGCGTACTATGGCGTGTTTGCTGCCGCGTATTCCGGCCTGATGGATGTGGTTCTGGCTCTGTTGCCGTGGAGTGTCATCTGGGGGCTGCAGATGCGCAAGAAGGAAAAGATTGGCGTTGCGCTGGCCATGAGCATGGGCGTATTGTAAGTCATCTAACCCTAAGGACACACCCCCTTTTCAGTTCTGCCTGGCTCTGACACGAGAGAATAGCGCCGGTTGTGCGGCCTTCATCAAGAGCACTAAGATCCCCCTGGTGCTGGACGGTGACTTTACCTGTGCGTATCCCTGAGGTGGTTACTCGTTGTCACCTGTCACCCCAGATTTGTTGCTGTGACATAAGTCCAGAGCTAACGGTGCTACAGACGAGGGGTATGACCTTGTAATTTGGGGCGCTGCCGAGGTAGCAATCACAATCTGCGCCGCGTCGGTGCCCCTACTGCGAGTACTAGTCCGCGAGGTGCGACACATCACACAGCGGACGGGGGCGAGGGACGGAGGAGGAAGAGACCCCGAGCAGGACGATCTGGGAAAAGACAGCGCCTCCTCTTTTCACCGAAAGAGCCAGGGCGTAGGGGCTGGTGATCGATCAAGCACTGTCGTTGTAACAGGCGGCCCGGCCAGTAAAGACCAGAACTTCAACCTCGACCAGTGGAAGCTGCTTCACTTTGGGAGCTTTACGGGGGCGGATAATGGCTACGAGAAGGACAGGATTGACAGCAATGCCAGCAGCAACGACGACATGAAAGCTATCGAAGCCGGCGTGGCCTCGGGCCACTCTCGACGAGCCAGCTCGGGGAGGATCTTACAGACTCATGAGGTCACTATCCAATTCCATCCTGCAACGACAAGAGAAAAATACAGCAGCAGCGACAACAACAGGAACAGTACCATTGCGGGAGCTGATAATATGGTATGACATCGACACCCGTCAGCGGTGGTACCAGGGGAAGCAAGCTCGATCGGAACACGCATCATGCACAAGCCGAGGGGACTGGCTTTTTGGGAAGAGTGATGCAAGGGACCCTCCATAATGCACCAAAATGGCCGGCCGCAGGAGGGGGCCGTTTTTGGGCGTACATGTAACTGAGATGGACATACGCAGCGGTGATACCAGTGATACCAGGAGCAATCTACCTCCCATTTGACCTTTCCCCTTATGGCATTACATTGCAGCTGCCAACATCTGTGCATATGCGTGTGTAAAGGAACACACACCGATTTGCATCCACGATCTCGGTCCATGTAATGCCGCGCCCCCTGGGAGAAAGCGAGATCCCGTTTGTCAACATGCTGTGTTCTATGAGTGTCCAGATTGGAGGGCCGGCTGTGCTCGCGGGGAGGAAACATCCCGACAACACGCCCCCCAAACGACAGATTGCAGCGAAATACATACCTCCGGTAAGGTAGTAAGGCGTTGCGAGAACCCTGTACGATCTCGTCACCAACTGCCACCAGAAACACAGCCCAGCCCAGCCTAGTCCCAGTTCCAGCCTCCCATCCTCGCGAGTTGAAACAGCAAATCAGTCGCAGCCGATGACCACGTTGCCAAGCGGGAAAACAAATACATCGCCGATGAGGGCGGGGACCATTCGCCGCAGCCCGTCCCCCTCTTCCAACAAGTACAACACCGCCTGTAGCACACTAGAAGAAAATGAGAGGGAAATGTAGTGCGATATGCAGCACCTATCCGCCCAGGGGGCGAAAGAGGGAAGGGAAAAACAAACACAATCCATCCTTATATACCCAGCGAGGCAAGACACACACACAACACCCGACCTCACTCACTCCTTGGTCCATGTTGCGGCTCCCCGTTAGGTATCTCTCCTCCCTCCCTCTCTCTCTTTCCCACCCCATACTCACTCTCCCCATTCACTCCTTAGCTCCAAGGCCAGCTCCAAGGCCTTATCCCCCCGTTGAACCAACCCCAACCTCATCCCCAGCCCCAAAATGCGTCTCCTCGCGCTCTCCCTCCTCCTCGCCACCGTGGCACTCGCATCGCCAGCGCCCAACCCCATCCCGCGGCCAGACGTCCCCGCCGATGCTCCGGCAGGGGAATCCAAGAACCAGGTGCAGAATGGCATCATGCGTCTACCCATGCGGCGGAGAGCCCCGACACATGTCCTGACGACAATGCCGGCCTTGGTGGCCGCCAAGACCCACTCAACCGCGACACCCACGTCGACATTCACGCCGCAGCCGCTCAATGTGACGGCCATGTTCAAGAATGTAGCTTATGGCGTGAAAGGTTTGTTCCCTTGCCATTATATTACTCTGCCATCTCCTATCCTCTGCCGCAAACAGATGTGGAAAGGGGGGCTGACACCAGACCTACCACAGTGTGGATCGGCACCCCGGAGCAATCCGTCGTTCTTGACTTCGACACCGGCTCTTCCGAAACATGGGTCGATCCGCCCTGCACGGGCTGGGAAGGCCTGCAAGAGTATGAGGACCTGTGCCGCACGATGGGTTTGTACATCCCGGAGCAGTCCGACACCAGCGAGGACATCAACGCGACGTGTAAGCCGCGGTGGATTACCTACGGTAGCGGCGCGGTGGATATTCGGTATTATAAGGATACTGTAAGCTTTACAGGTGAGTTTCTGAGAGCTTTGATGTCCTGTGAAGAGAGGCGGAGATGTTGACCGTGATTCAGATCCGTGGGATTATACGCTCACGGGCCCGGGGCTCAAGTTCGAAAAACCCGTGCAGTTCGGCGTCGCGACGTGGAGCCAGAATATGGTGTCAGGAATCATGGGTGCCGGCTATGGCCGGGGCTATAACCAGAAGTACAGCGGGTTCATCGACGAGATATATGACCAGAATCTTGTCCAAGACAAAGATTTCGCCATAGCCCTTGGGAGCGTGAGCGACGGAGAAGGTGAGCGCTCCCCCCAGCCTATGGTGTTAGTATGTATTTAGCGTTCCAGGAGCTGAAAAAAGTCCAACGGCGCAGGCGAGCTCATCTTCGGCGGTGTTGATCTGTCCAAGTTCATGGGGCCCCTAAATGAGCTCCCTCTCGCAGACCAATATCCAGAAGACGAAGACGGCTACTTCCGGTAACCGACGCTGCTCGCTGAAACACCCTTGAATAAATTAGCTGACATTCTATTGCAGATACTGGATCAACGTTACATCGATCGGCGTCACGCAGCCGGGATCGTGCACCACAACTCCAGTGATGAACTCGACCTGGACTGACCGATTCCTACCTGACACGGGCACCACCCTCACCTATATGCCCGAAGAGGCTTTCTACGGCATCCTCGATTACTTCCCCGATGCGAAGCCCGAGCCAGGGTACGGGTATTCCATCGACTGCAAGCACAAGAGTAAGGAGGGCACTATCGACTTTGGATTCGACGGCTTCACCATCCACGTCCCATACTCCGACTTCATCTTCGAGATCCCAGCCATGTTCTCCGAAGAGGGCGTGGACATATGCATCCTGGGCGCCATCCCTGCCGATGCTTTCTTCATCCTCGGTGATACGTTCCTCCGAGCGTCATATGGTGCTGTGGCCCAACCCCTGAGTCCCAAAGTGCGCAACTATTTCAGCTAACCACAAGCCGCACAGCCGTGTTCAGCCAGCAAAAACACAAAGTATACCTCGCGCAGTTTGTCAACTGCGGGACTGACCTTGTATCCTCGCATGGCGACCTTTCGAAGCTGTTCGGCAACTGCGGCCATCGCCGACCGTATCCCCCTTCCCCCGTCGGTTCAAAGAGTACTCAAGTCCAGCAGCCGTATGGCTCACCCACGTCGCCGTCAAACTATACCACCTCGGCAAAGCCGTCCGCAACAGCCATCGGATTCGGCACATGCCGATCGTATTCCACCGGGACGTACACCCCCCTCGGCTATGCTTCTCTCAGCAGCATCAGTGATAAGGCCCGCCATGACATTAGCATGTTCCCTCGACCCGCAATCGAGACCGCCAGAAAACAAGACGACGCGAGGCCCACAGCTCCCATCGCCCCCACAGCCACGAACTCGGGCGCGAAACCGGTCAAGGTCGTCAAAACTAGCATCGTGACCTTGGAAGCTCTGACGCTGCCCGGAACGACACTGTCCGGGACGGTTCTCACGACAACGTACACCGTGACGGAGAATGGCCAAAGACCAGAGGCCACCGGAAGAACAGAGAAATCAAGCACCTCCGAGTGTGGCTCGACATGGAGCGACTACACCTTCGCTACGCCATCGTCACCAGTGCCGTCCATCTTGTCCACTGATAGCTACACCCCTGACGCATCCGGGACTGCAACAGCTGCCATGACGACCGAGATGATCTTCACTGTCACTGGGGTCTCGACAACCATGATCCTAACAATGACGGAAACAATCGACCCGAACGCGTCCATCACCACTGAGATGGAGGGGTCCGAGGAGACTCGCGGGTCCGTGTCCAGTGACAGCACCAGCAGCAGCTTCAACTGGAACAGCTTCTTCTCGAACCTCTCAGGAGGCGAGTTCTCGACCTTAACGTTTGACCTATCGGTCTCCGACTACACCACGAGCTGGGGCGATTGGAGCGCGACACCCACGTCGTCGTGGACCAGCGAGACCGCCAGCGTCGCGCCGCCTCTAACCGGCTCTTCGTACTACAGCGTCTCGGAATCGTACGCGACGTCGTGGTCGCCCGAATCGAGCAGCATGTCCGATATCTATTTCTCGTCTTCTCCTAGTTGTAGCTCCGTCGAATCGTCCACTAGTTTCTATGAAAGCAGCCCCACAGTGATTACCATCCCCATAGAAACCGGCGAGACGGTCATCGTGAAACTCCGGACGACGACCTACACCATTATCGATGGGGCTACAGTACCGCCCGGTCAGTCCGTAGAGTCGTCGACACCCACGACGTACTCGGTCATGGGTACGGGCACGGGCTCGGGCACCGGATCGCGTTCCATAGGGTACACGGAAACTGGCGTGTGGAGGAACTCTACTGTCACCCTATCGGCGAAGAAAACCTCCACGACGAAAAAGCCCCATCACACTACCACCACCACAAGCGAGAGCTCGACTGAGGTTGATGGATACATCACGGTGTGGTCGTGGACCCCGGCTTCGGAGTTCGAGATGGCGAAACCAACAGTTACTCGCCGAGACGTCGGCCATGAGGCCGGAATTGACGCTGGATCAAACGGTAAAATAGCGAAAGGGGCAAAGCGCCGGTTGAAGCCAGCGCCGGGTGCCGAAACCGACCAGGACTTGATGGAGTGTGGTCAGGAGGACTGTGTCGAGTGGTAGAGTTCAGCTGGGATGAAAGAAGAACCTAGACAACCTCGCAACGGGGCGATTTCTTTTGTTCGTTTTCCCTTCGACACAAAAAACAAAAGAGGGTAGACTTCAGATGGGTAGTCGTAAATTTAATGTGAACGTCCAGGCGGACTTACGCCGGGCAGCCAAACGCACAACAGATGCCCGTCCCCTTAAGGATGCGATGCTTGTGATGTTTCGGGGCAGCTTCCCCTGCTGCTTTCCCCGCTGTGGAGTCAACGGTTGGCAGCTGCACAGCGGAATGGGACCCATGTCTAGCTACTTCCCCCACCAAGCGATAGGGCTGATAGCGTTGCCTGGCGTGATCGGCCGTTTTGAGTCACCCGATAAGAAATAAATTTTCTGGAGACCGCCGCAGGCGCTTCGTGGTGGGTAGGCGTCTTCGTGTCTTGCTCAGCGCAAACCCCACATTGTTGTTTTCGATCCCACTGTCAATTCAGAGGCTTGAGCCACCAATTGCAGTATACCCTTCCAATTCCATCCGAATTGACACCCGGAGATCGTGTTTGCGCAAAGATGTCCGACAAGAAGCCGTCCGGGAACATGCTCTGGGGAGGCCGCTTTACTGGTGAGGATGCCCCTTCCACGAGTCCTTTCGCCCTCCCTCAAGCCGACTCATGATGTGGCAACTCGTTGTCAAGAGTCACAACGGCCAATTGGGTATCCGACGTACGGTGTCGCATGGCAATGGCTAACCGCGTCTCCCAGGCGGTCTCGACCCGCTGATGGTGCAGTACAACGAGTCCATCTACTTCGACAAGGTCCTCTACAAGCAGGACATCCTCGGCAGCATCGCCTTCGCGCGCGCCAACGCCAAGTCGGGAATCATCTCGCAGGAGGAGTTCAAGAAGCTTGAGCAGGGTCTGCTCGCCGTGCAGAAGGAATGGGAGGCTGGTACTTTCACCATCGTCCCCGGCGTTGACGAGGATATCCACACTGCCAACGAGCGCCGCCTCGGCGAGATCATCGGCAAGGATGTAGCTGGAAAGCTGCACACCGGACGATCCCGCAACGAGCAGATCGCCACCGACATGCGTATGTGGCTGCGCGACGAGCTGCGCACCATCGAGGACCACCTCAAGGCCTTCCTGAGCGTCATCGCCGCGCGCGCCGAGAAGGAGATCGACTACATCATGCCCGGTTACACCCATCTCCAGCGCGCACAGCCCATCCGGTGGAGCCACTGGATGCTCTCGTACGGCTTCGCGTTCGCTAGCGATCTCGAGCGCCTGGGCGAGGTCATCAAGCGCGTCAACCGTAGTGCACTTGGCTGCGGCGCGCTGGCTGGCAACCCTTTCAACATCGACCGCGATCAGATGTCCGAGGAGCTGGGTTTCGAGAATCTCCTGTGGAACTCGATGGGCGGCGTAGCGGACCGTGACTTCGTGACGGAGACACTGCAGTGGGGCGCTATGCTGATGCAGCATATCTCCAGGTGGTCTGAGGATCTCATCATCTACTCGACCGCCGAGTTTGGTTTCGTTCGGTTGGCTGACGCCTACTCGACCGGCAGCTCGCTCATGCCGCAGAAGAAGAACCCGGACAGCCTGGAGCTGCTGCGAGGCAAGAGCGGCCGCGCCTTTGGCCACATGGCCGGCTTCATGATGACGCAGAAGGGCCTGCCGAGCACCTACAACAAGGACCTACAGGAGAGCGTGGAGCCCATGCTTGATCACGTCAAGACGGTCTCGGACAGCATCCAGATTGCCAATGGCGTACTGGCGACAATGACTGTCCGACCTGATAAGATGGTGGCGTCCCTCGACCCTTTCATGCTCGCCACCGACCTTGCCGATTACCTTGTACGCAAGGGCGTTCCCTTCCGGGAGACGCATCATATCTCGGGCCGCTGCGTTGCGCTGTCGGAGCAGACTGGCACGCCCATGAACGAGCTGACGTATGATCAGCTCAAGGGTGTGGATGCTCGCTTCGAGAAGGACATCTCTGAGGTGTTCAACTACGAGAAGAGCGTCGAGATGCGGTCGGCAAGGGGCGGCACCAGCAAGTCTAGCGTGCTGGAGCAGATCAAAGTGCTCAGGGCGATGATTGACGCTTAGACGTCCCGCACCGCTGTCGCGGGCGTGTAATTGAAATTCATCTGATGGTGTATGATCTTCTCGTTATCGGGATGATATCAAGCGAGTTGATGAGATGATGTACTAGGCTTGGATGGAATTTGGTAGAATTATCGTAGACAAAAGCTCCATGGCTTAATAAGTTGTTACGTCACATGACGTTGTGTCTCAAGGTTTAGGGATGTTATCGCAAGCTGGAGGTTTGCTTGCGCCAAGCTCCATATCAGCGCGCTAAAAACAAGCAAAGCGCCTAAATCCAACCCCCCCAGCCAACCATCTGGGGAAAGTTGCGAAAAGCCATTTACGCCATTTACGCGTCGACCGCGACACACTTCAACTATCCCACGACATCCGCGACCGATTGAATAAAATACCCCCTCTCAACAGATATCTCGGCCAGCCACTTCAATAAATCCTGTGAATTAGAAGGCTAGCTCTTCCTGGAAGCTGGTTGCCACTGATGGCGGCAAACCTCGACGCGCAGACGTTGAATTTCGTCTTTGGAGGTCGTCCTGACCTCCTGGCCGACATCCAAAGGGCAGCCGGTATGTGATCTTTGAGCGCGCTCTGGAGTGGTGCTGGATAGACGTTTGATCGGTGAAGCAGTTGCTAATGCGGCGAGTACCAAATAGACTCCCCTTCCCGCATTACCCTGTTCAACAACATCGCAAGCTACGTGTACGGGCGACTCTTGACGACAGACGATGATGGCCCCGCGTCCAAACGAAGAAGAGTAGACATTGCAACCCAGTCAAAAGTCAATGGGCGCCAGGGCGACCCGGATGCCGCCGCAGACCCGGTGCTGCTCGAGATCAAGGACATATCTGTTTCGGTGCCGCAGCGCAAGAAGTACGACCTGTGCTTCACCAAGAACTTCCTCTATGCGCGAGCATCAGGGACCTCCGTACCTGTTCAAGGGATAGTATATCCATGGCGAGACATTGGTAACCACATCCACTCTTCTCACGACATTCCCCCTCCAGCGACTAACACTCCCTCTCTCCGTAGAGCATGCCTTCTACCTCCCCGTCCCAGACAAGTCCCAAGTCCAACACAACTACGTCCTTCTCCCCCGCAACAGCTACCTTCCCACGACAAAATTATCGAATACCGACCAGCCACCCCCGCTCGAGCCCCTGATCTTCACCGTCCCCGCAACCACTCCCAAACCCGGCAGCATATCCGGTCCCTCCGCCACCACAGCCGAGTCCGTCTCCGACAGCTACTCCTCCCTCTTCGACTGGGCGCTGACGACCTCCCTCCACGCTGCGGGCAACCGCACTTGCGAGCTCGTCGCCTCCGACCCCAAGGTCTTTCACAGCGCAGCGCGCCAAGCCTACCGCCCCTCCGAGAAAGCCGTACACGTAAAGGCCTTTCGCGGCAGCAAGGACGGTTTCCTGTTCTTCCTACCCACGGGAATCCTCTGGGCCTTCAAGAAGCCGCTCGTTTTCCTGCCGCTGAGCCGCGTCTTGGCTGTCAGCTACACGAGCGTGCTGCAGCGGACGTTCAATATCGTGGTCGAGTATGAGCGCGAGGGGGG
>Ga0247758_1000427_pt1 | contig 37916 bp, 45 predicted proteins | sample UWRJL156409C4_FD_180950 | JGI IMG/M metagenome (GOLD analysis project Ga0247758, IMG submission 180950) | Plant litter microbial communities from Arlington Agricultural Research Station in Wisconsin, United States - UWRJ-L156-409C-4 | ecosystem: Environmental > Terrestrial > Plant litter >...
CGCGCGCTACGCCCAAGCCTCCGAATACCTCACGACAATCTACAAACTCCTCCTCTCCTCCTGGCGCGACGACGCCGTCCTCCTCGACCGCACCTCCGGAATCTACACAGACCCCACCCTCATCCGCAAGATCAACCACTCCGGCGAATTCTTCTCCGTCCCCGGGCCAGCCATCACCGCGCCCTCGCCGCAGCGGGCGCCCCTCCTGCTGCAGGCCGGGACGTCCAAGGCAGGTAAGGCCTTCGCAGCACGCCATGCCGAAGGGATATTCGTGAGTGCGCATTCGGCGAAGGTGGTGGCCAGCAATATCAAGGAGGTGAGGGACTTGGCAGAGGAGGGGGGGAGAAAGAGGGGGGATCTCAAGGTTCTTGCGCTGGTGGTGCCGATTTTGGGGAGGACGGAGGAGGAGGCGAGGGAGAAGTTGCGGGAGTATCGGAAGTATGCGTCGACGGAGGGGGCGCTGGCGCTGTGGGGCGGGTGGACGGGAATTGACCTGGAGGTGTATGGGAACGAGGAGGAGCTGAGACATGTGGAGAGTAATGCGGTGCGGTCGACGGTGGATGCGTATGCGAGGTTCTCGAGGGAGGGCCAGGGAGAGGGGAAGGATGCGAAGTGGACGAAGCATACGGTCGCGGAGCATGTGAGAATTGGTGGGAATGGGCCGTTGTTGGTGGGGACCGCGGAGCAAGTTGCGGATGCGCTGGAGGCGTGGGTTGAGGAGGCGGATGTGGATGGGTTTAACTTTGTGAGTGACTGAGACAGTGATTGTGGTTGCCGTTGTGGTCGAAACTAACGGACTTAGGGGTATGCGCTGTTTCCGCAGTCGTTCAAGGATATTACCGAGTTGTTGGTTCCGGAGTTGAGGAAACGGGGGCTCTTCTGGGACGACTATGCCGTGCCGGGCGGGACGTATCGCGAGAACTTTTATGGTAAGAAGGGCCAGAAGTACCCGCCGGATGAGCATATTGCGTCCAAATACCACTGGAAGGCGGGCGTGCCGGCCAGCGAGCACCAGATTCCGGAGTAAGGGGTTGTCTGTAAAACAGAATCGTCGAGAAGACAAGAAATAAAACATGAACAAAGATCAAATCAGACAATCCCCAAGTGAGCCTCCAGGGCGACTCGCCGGTCTTGGCGGACGGAAATCGGCGAGAATCGCAGATATGCTCCCCAACAGCAAAGTATCGCGGCAGTAAGCGCCAATATGGCACCCACAAACACGTTCTTGTTTGCCGCATCGTCCATTCCAACAACATCGGATCCCCAGACAGTCTGCAACCATTAGTGACGTCCGGGACAACGTGGGACGGCACCCACTTACACTGATAAATATAGCAGGAAGGAATATCAGCTCCAGAAACCCGATGGTCTTCATGGTCCTGCTGTCACTAGCCGCGACCCGCGCAACATCCAGGTTGATCTCCGCCACGGCTCGACTCGTCTTACTCTCCCTCTGTGCAATGACGTTGAAAATCTAACGCCGTACAAGTCAGCATTCACCTCCGGAAATACCGTCGCAGACGCCGTTCAACCCCACTCACTTGCCCAACATGCGCCATCGCCCTGTCACCCATCTCCGCAAACCTCTCCCTCACACTCTGACACCTCGAGATCACCCCCCTAATCCTCCCCAGCACCATCTCCCTCTCCCCCAGCCTCAGCCCACCTCCGATAAACATGCCCGTCTCCTCACCCGCCCTATAGACAACCGTCACCGCCTCTCTACAGAACACCCCGAGCCGCAGTGAGCTGTCCAGAATACCTATTCCAAGGGAAATCTCTACCTGCGTTGTACTAAGTAGTCGCAACAGCCGATCGGAGTCTTCATGTTCTTTTTCACCCGGTCTGCCCTCAGAGGCCAGCCGTGGTCGTGAGAAGCTGATGAAGTCAGGCCGGACCAGGCCCTTAAGGTACTCGACTTCGTTTATATTCTCGAAGAGTTGAATCACCCAGTTTTCCCATTGGGCGCTGCGGTACTCCTGAGAGAGGAGAGGGGTGGAGTGTCAGCTTGTGGTTCCGATGTTGTTTGCCGTGAAGAACATGATCATGTTTCCCGGGTAGGTGGGTAGAAGTTAAGCGTAGGCTAGGGGAGGGGGGTGACACTCACAAGAATGAGAGGGAGGATGCCGAGAGGGGAGGCTTGTAGAAGGGCAAGGTTAGATTTTCAGCGGGAGCGGATGGCGGCGAGATTGGTCAGGGACTCCCTTATTGTGAGTAATGCAACGGCTGAGAGGGAGGGGTGGTGTATGCGGAGAATGAGGTTGATGACGGTATGGTTTTGGCCGATGCGGAAGAGGAAGGCTGAAACCACACGGACTTAGAATTGGTGGGCGTTGGGCAAAAAGGAAGAACGTGAGTGGAAGAAATTGAAACGGACCGTTTGCTGCTCGGTGTTGCTGCGAAGGGTCGTAGTCGGTGAAGTAAGTGTAGTGGGGGCGCAAACTTTCAAAGAGGCGGTGGTAATGGGAATTTAAGCCGAAGAAATCCTCGAGCGGTGCGATTTCGGGGATGAGTTGATCAGAGACGATTTCCATGCCTGGGCTTAGCTTGCTGACGCCTCTGTAGGGATCTCCGCACGCCGTGTTTGATTCAATGTTAGAGACAAGCACATTCCAATAGTTGAGAGAACAAACGCACAACAGAAAGCAGGTGAGTGTGCTGAGTGAGGCATTTTCAAGCGCTGATTTCTAGATGCCTACCGCAACCAAGCTAAATTGAAGCACTCACGATATCCGGAATTTTAGCGCCTATCTCGCCCAAACCCAATGGTTCATCCCGTAGTGCTCCGTCTTTTGAGAGAGTCAAAAGCGGGCTTGAATCGGGTTCTCCGAGCCCAGCATCGAGACAATACCACCCGGACGGCGAGTCGAAGAGCTTGAAATTGGGCGACGCAAGTTGAGCAAAAGTGAGGCGCGGAGTGATAAGACGAAGAAACAAATGACGGGAATGACACATGACGAGGTCGCGAGGATGCTTATCTTCTACAATCTAGCCACCTGCCGTTCCTGTCTGAAAATAACTGGTAAATGCTGGAGCGGATACCAACCTCACCCAGAGGCTCCTTCCTTACATACTCGACACACCGACACAACCTCGAACAGTAAATCAGCCGATCATTCACTCCAAAAGGTATGTTCAATTGCTATCCGTACCAACTACGACGTAGCGCTGCATCCAACATCTCACATCTCATCCTGGACACCTTACTACGTAACCCTACCAAGCAGAACCAAGAAACCCCCCGTCAGTCATGTATCATGGCCAGAAGACCGGTACGTATCTCACTTCCCCCCTTCCCTGCTTGACTCCAGCCTCTCCACCGATATTAAGCCACCCCACCCACAGTACTCCCCCCGTCCTAACCAAAATATATATATATCCAATTCCCTCCCCCTTAGTTATAGTACCGCGGCTCGTCAAAGACGTGGTATCTGTGATCCCGGACACCGGCGCCCTTGAACATGGCCGGGAAGCGCCAGCCCTCCGGAATCTCGTGCTCATGCACCCGCCTGTTCCTCAGCTCCTCACCAGCCGTCCAAGCCATAGTGCTCTCCTCTTCGGATCTGGGAACGATGAACTTGGCAACCTGCAGCTCCGTGTCGGTGATGGTGCTACGGCTGACGCGTGCATAGCCAGTGCGACGCAGCCCCTTGAACAGGATGTACTCGCACCAGCGGTCCCAGTCTGACGGATCGACATCGTGCATCCCGCTGACCTCGGACACATAGTTGTTGTAGTTGCCCTCGAGTGGCCTGGTGACCAGATACGACAGAAGAACACTGGGGCGGTCGGTGCTGCCCATCAGCTTAGCGAGGTACTCGGACTGGAGCCGGCGGTCTTCCGGGTCTTCTTCCTGGCCCGAGTGGAAGACAAAGACATCCACAAGGGTGCCGTAGATGTCTAGTGTAGCGTGAATTGCCGGCGCCAGCTCGCCCACAGGGCTGGGCAGAAGGTGGTGGGTCGAGTTCACAATGGGGAACTTGGAGAGCAGCGCGGCGCCCCAGGTGTGCTTGTTGGGGCCTGGGCCGTAGTCGACGTACATGCCGAGGTCCTCGGCGAGGAACTGCGTGGTGTCGCGGTTACCCATGATGACGCGCTGCAGATCGGACTCGAGCAGCCCGATCACATCAACCTCCATCTCCTTGATGAGGTCGCGCATGCGGTACTCGGATGACCACATGTCATTATCCAAAGAGAAGTGGATGGTCCAGATACCAGCAGTGAACAGCTTTTCGTCGGCATGGTACGGCTTGTAGTCGTTTTTCGGGAAACGGAGGAAGTTGGCGCAGAGGAAAAAGATGTTGAGCAAGCCGAGCGCTCCGATGTGGTACTTCCTGTGGCCAGTGGCGCCCGCACGACGTCTGCTGCTAGCTCTCTTACGGCTGGTGTTGTGGGAGACAAGGTTGAAGACGCCGGCGCCGATGAACAACATCATTGTCATCATGATCCAGTCAGTGTGCTCGCGAACAAGAGGGCCGCCTGGAACGAAGGCGTATGCGACGACCCAGACGTGGAAGAGCACCAGGAAGTTGTAGATAAAAAAGCCAAGCCCAAAGGTTGTCCCGGGGTTCCTCTTGGCGGCGTTGGCAATAAGCGGTACTGAGATAGCCATGAGATACGCGGCGAGCGTCAAGGCGCCATAGTAGCCAAACCACTGCTGGTAGAGAGTGAGGACAGTTGCACCAAGGCAGGCAACGCCGTATGCCGTCCACGAAGTGACAGCCCCGGGCCGTAGAACGCCGACAAGGAGCCCACCAGTCATGGCGGCGATGGTGTACCAGGCGTTGACGTTGGAGACGGGGCCGCGAATCGGGTATCCATCCCAAACCCAGAGGATCATGGTGCTCGTGTCAGAAAGCAGTGAGTGCAGACCAAAGAACAGACCGCCGATACCAAAGGCAGCTAGCAGGGGCGAGCCGCTCTTCTCGCCATTGTCGCCATTTTGCAGTGGTCCCCTTCTCGTGAATCTCAAGGCCGCCAGGACAGCAAGGAACAGACCAGTATTGTTCCACCCGCCGTTCTCCGCGTGCATGATCGGCCAGATAGGGTTGTTTGTGTACCACGCAAACTTTGCGACGGAGGACATGATCAGGCCAATGGTCCATGCAAGAATACGGGCTTCCAACCGGGCTGGGTGGACAGAGTCGGAGTACAAAGTAGCGGCCCAGGCCAGGCAACCCATCCAGACACCGAAGCCGACCGTGAAGAGACGGGCCTCTGGGCCCTTAACCAGGTAGGCCAGGAGACCTGCCAGGGAGAGCAAATGGGCGATGCGCTGGTTCCTAATAATGAGGGTCCGCAAAGGAGTGATGCCGAGCAGCGCAGGGCTGACGGTCGACATGACGAACGCTTCATACCCCGAGATGCCCATGTGCCACAGGGGGAAGTCTGGTACTTAGTCAGCTGGGGCTCGCAACACAGCAGCAAAAGGCAGAGCTTACACCAAATGACGACACCAAGGCTGGTTAAAATTGACCAAAAGACGAACTGCTCCCGTAAGTTTTTGTCTTACCGCCTGCGGGGTTCTGCGGAACCTACACCATGATATACATCGGCAGCAATATTGAGCGCATCGCCGAGATGGAAGCCGGCAGCGAACGCGCCGGCAGTAGCTCTCTCTTTCCTAAACACAAACCGTCAGCTCACCTCCCATACATCCTGATCGGGGGTGGCTTACTCCTTTTCGAGCACGGCAGTCGGCACGGAGGATGTGTTAATACTGTTGACCCATTTAGAACTTATACTCGTCATGTTATTGAAAGACAATATGCTTCAATATCTACAAGCCGCAGGTCCCCAGTCGCACAAAGAGACCCGGGACTATTTGGGGAGCCATTGCACGTACCCCTTGCTCACGCCCTTGACATCCCGTACCACAATATCGAACGTGCTAAAGTCCAAAGCCGTCACTGCGTCAAAGCCAACGTCGAAGAGGATCAATGCCCACTCGAAGAATGCGTAGATGGTGTAGGCTGCAGGGCAAGTTAGCGTGGTCACAGTCTCGGATGTCGGGCGCCTCACCTCCTGCGACGCGGTGAACCTTGTGCTGGATAAAGAAATAAACTAGGGGAATAAGAGTGCCAAAGAAGGCGCCGCCCAGATATTTCCTGTATTTGATAGCCTTTGCGTTTGGAGGGCTGAGGGCGAGACAGCCGGCTGTCCACGGAATGGTGAACACCAAGTAAGAGATCATAAGGATATCGTGCCAGTCGTGATCATCGGTCGAGGTGATGTAGGTCCATCCTCCACACGTTAGCGTTCGGATGACGCCCGAGATCGCAATCGCTTTCGGGAGGACACGCCCGGGCTTCGCAGTGAGGAGGTACCATAGCCCGACGAGGGCGAACCGAGGGCCTGGGGATGCAAGTCAGCGCGGTTGATGCGTGCAATTAGAGAGCAGTGTCCGTACCGGATGTGATCGCGATGAAGAGCATGAAGACCGACCGCTCAGGGTAGCGGTCACCAATGGTTGCCGACACCGAAGGAAACCATTCTTCGGGGTAGCCGTACCACTCGTTCTGCACAATCTTTTTGTAATGCAGACCGATGCCGACGATGAGGGCGCTCAGGAAGGCGGCTGCCGACAGTTAGTACGGTCTGTATCCACCTCGAAAGCGACAATCCCGCGTACCGTAGGCGATGATCGTGTGCGTCCAGCTAATCCATTGGCCGCCAAACGAAAGCACGACACCAGCGTCCTTGTCCTTATACTTGGGGTTCGCCATTGTGTTCGATTCTCGTCGCGTCGCGCCCACTGCCAGTGCCGTTATTCGCAGGGACGCATAGCAATAGCAAACCGCTTCCAAAAAAGGTATAGAAAAAGGGATGGAAAGGTGTGTGGGAAAAAGGATGGTGAAGCTGACGGATAGCTCGGCGCACCCAATGGAAGTGCCCAGTTCCACATCGCGTCGAACTTCTCCAAGACCCCAATTCCGAGGCTCGCACGGCTCGCGCCCGCCAAGCTGCCCCCTGAGCCCTGCTCGGAGAAGATGTGGGGCCACCGGCACCCAGACGTGCCTGCACCTCGACGTCTGTCGATTGGTTGTACCCCACTAAAAAGTTTCTGTCCCACATCGGAGTTGCCAATTCAACCCTCAACGCCAGCAATCCGGACCCCTTCACGACACGATGGCCGGCGTCTCAGATAAGGCCCGTTTTTACCTGGAGCGCGCAGCTCCCCAGCTGCGGGAGTTTGAAGAGAAGGAGATCTTCAAGCCGGTATGTACCCCGCAACGGCGCTCCTAGACGAGCAGCAAGCGCTAACCAACCCACGCCGCCAGGAAGAGATCAAGTCTCTCGTCACCAAGCGCTCCGACTTCGAGCACACGGTCCTCGCACCCCGCTGCAAGCCGACCGACTTCCTCACATATGTCGATTGGGAGCGGTCTCTCGACCGCCTCCGCGCGAAGCGGTGCCGCCGCCTCAAGGTCCGCTCGTCGACCTCGCACGCAAGCGAGGCCCGTACCTTCGGCATCTTCGAGCGGGCCGTGCTCAAGCACCCCGGATGCATCCCCATATGGATCGCCTACCTCGAGTTCGCCGCCCAGGCCAAGGCCACAAAGAGGTGGCGTCGCATCATGACCCGCGCCCTGCGACTGCACCCCACCAACTCGGGGCTGTGGATAATTGCCGGCCAACGCTCGGCGCAGAATGGCGACATGGAGCGCGCGAGAGCTCACTTCCTCCGCGGCTGCCGCTTCTGCACCGGCGAGGCGACTCTCTGGCTTGAGTACGCCCGCTGCGAGATGGATTGGCTCTCCAGGATCGAGACCAAGAAGGGCGGGAAGGGCGTGCGCAAGGGCGTCAGCGTCATGGAGGCCATCAAGGCGACCGAGACTACCGATCAAGACGGAGACCAGATCAACTTCGACGACGAGTACAGCGATGGAGGTGGCGAGGACGAGCTGATGTTGCCGGATCCGGATCTTGTGTCGGGCGTTAAGAAGAAGATGGAGGTGTTTGACGAGGAAACAACCAGGAAAATGGAGCAAAGTCCGGCACTCACCGGCGCGATACCCATGGCCATCTTCGACATCGCACAGAAGCAGCCGTTCTACAGCCCTGAGGCGGCAGCGTCCTTCTTCGATTTGTTTGCGTCATTTGGAAAGGTTTCCTCGCATGGGAAGATCACGCAGCATGTGCTCAGCGCAATGGAGGAGCGGTACCCGAACAACCCGGAGACCTGCAGCTGCCATGTTCGACAGCCCCTCATTGGAGTTGGGCTGCGGTCCGCAGAATTTCCCAAGGCGTTGCGCGAGTCCCTCACGAGACTGCGTGCAGCGATGGAGAAGACGGACGACAAGAAGGCGCTCGCCCAGAAAATGGCAGCATGGATTGAGACGATTTTGGTTGTGGAGGATCTCGACGCCGCCATCAGGACAATTCTTGAGCACACGAAGCGGTCGATGGAGGAGCTGTCGAGTTGATACCCCCCCTAGACAACAAATGATTTACGTGTTTTTGGATGCAATGCATGAGTTTGGGGCGTGAAGTTGCTTTCCAAGAATCGCAAATATCCGAACGGCGGTTGGCTGGTGAGGATCGGAATCCTATCTCGTGTGTTGTTTAGGTTCCTCATGCATAGGACTGTCCACTTCCTCATTCCATGTTTCCATCCATTTTAAACCGTTTGGTTGCTACCTTTTCTGCTTCAAATCATCTCTGTGATCCTTTAGTATTGGGTTTTCTCCAGCTGATCTTGTGTCTGAAGCCTGGATTTGACATACTGGCCGCTTCCACATATGGATGTACCATGACCTCTGTTATTGGGTCGGAGTTAATATTCCGTGTAAGCATATTTAGCACAGGAACCAGTTTCTAACTTACACCCTAGAAACCATGCCGTTTCCGAGGCTGAGAGAGACTTACCACTTTTTCTACACTCCAGGTGTTGTTCTCTCTGTGATTCCATTTATATTGTCTTCACCGTGGCATAACATTGGGCCGCTAAGAATTACTTACCACTCCGTATCCCTCCCCCCCAACATTCAGCTGTATTACTAACATCTGAAAACGCCACCAATGTGTTATGGGTCTGGAGTATGACACTGGCATTGTAGCCACGTCTACCACCTAGTCAGCCAAGACAGGCAAAAACACAGCAGTATTCGTGAGCGATCCCAGCCTATTCCCGTCCTCCTTGGGCGTTTCTATCTGCGTCGGTGCCTCATGTTCTGCTGGTGGATTCTCATTCCACGGTCTACACGACGTGTTCAGCTCAGCCCTGTTCGAAAACAGGGGAATGCGAATTTCGGGTCCAGCCTGAGGGATCCGTTGACGACAACACAATCTCTCACTCTAAAAGGGCGGCTTGGGCTGGGTAATGGTCTTAACTACCGAGTGTATGGACCCGCTCGGAGAACCGCCTACGTACCGAATCTCTCATGCTTGGGGGGTTGAAGGCCTGTGGGACATCTACTTTGCGGAAGTTTGTTTAGGTACTCAAGGCAAGCAGACAGATTGTCGGGAGGTAGATTTTATTGCTCTTGGTTGACGCTTTTTGCTGGAGGAATGGGCTGGTGGTAATGACATGTTCCTACCCGTGGTGGGCTCTCACGTTCGGTTCGTTGCAAGAAGAGTAAATGTCGGGTCTGAATTTAACGTGATCAGGGTCAGGGGGGTGTCCGAGGTGTCGGGTGGTCCTAGCTGGGCTTGGTGATTTGGCCTGTTTATATCTGCCTTCTCGCATCAAAAATGCCATTCGTTTAGTTGGCACATTATCTATTATACCTGGGCATACCTGTGTGTTGACAAAAATCGAGTTTATTTCCCATACAATGCTGCCACTCTCTAATCCAGCAGGAACTAATAACTTTGACAGAACATACTCAGTACATCCTACAGCAACCGAGCGCCGGCTCTGCCCTCATTAATCTATGACGCCTCAACATGACAACATTTACTTCTTCTTCGCAGTGACCTTCCCCTCAGCCACACCCATCAGATACTCCCACTCCGCAGCGCTCACCTTGCTAACACTCAACCTCGACTGCTTAAGCATCTGCATATTCTCCAGCGGCTTCCCCGGCGCCCCCATGGCGCGCAGCTCCTTCAGCCCAATCGGCACCTCGAACTTGCTCCGGAACTCAACATGGACCACACTCCATTTGGGGTCCGACGGCTTCGATGACGCATCATAATACGGAGCCTTGGGGTCATGGGCAGACACTAGATAGCGGTCGTCAGTTCTAGAACCCCCCCAAAACAACAATTCAGAATAACTCACAGTCAGGAGAATGCTCCTGCACAATCTCCATCGTCCCCACAATGCCCGGCTCCTTGCAATTCGACGCGTAGAAAAACGCGAGGTCTCCCTCCTTCATCGCGCGCAAGTTGTTGCGCGCCGGGTAGGCGCGGATTCCTGCATACGCATTAGCCCGGGGCGTCCGTCGTTACCATAGAGAGCAAGCAGCCATAAAAATAAAAAGGAAAACTCACCGTCCCATGGCTCAGGCACCTTCTTGGCGGCAAGGTCGTCGATGGAAAACTTGACATCGACGCCGTTCTCCATGCGGGTTTCGGGCTCGGCTTTTAGCAGCCAGTAGGTCTTTTCACTGTTGTCGTCATCGGATCCGGCGGTAGTAGCCGTCGATGAGGCGCCAATGGTGGTGGATTTGCTGGTTTTGCTGGCTGGTTTCTTTGCAGCGGCGGCCTTGCTGGTCGCCTTCACTGCCGCCGGCTTCGGCGCAGCTTTTGCTTTGGGTTGCTGCTTGCTTGCGCGGCTCTTCTTTGCGGGCGGCTCAGGCTCAGATTCTGCCTCAGGTTCAGATTCCGGCTCGGATTCCAGCTGAGGCTCAGGTGATGCCGATTTTTCCTGGGGTTTATCTTAGCATGGAATCGCTACAAGCAAATGGAACGAGAGCATACCGGTTCTTCCTCTTTTGCCTTCTGGGGCGTTTTTCTTGTCCCCTTCTTCGCTACAGTTTTCTTCTCAGGCTTAGGGGTGTCCGCAGTCTTGACCTTTGGCCTGGATGGCACGCTTGTGGCAGGTTCAGCGGCATCATCGTTTGTTGGTGGCTGGATATTGCGCAGAGACCGTCGGCGAGGCGGCTCGGACGCGGTTTCCCTCACGGCTACCGATTTTCTCTTCGGCATGGTAAAACTTCAGGACCAACAAGCTCAAGTGACAGAAAAGTAGCCCGTGCTGGTCAAAACGAGTGGAATTGTTTCAGAAAAAAACACAAATTATGTTTCGTGGATGGTGAAAGCTCGTGGCTCATTTCGAGGTTCGAGATTGGATTGGAACCCCTGTCAAAAACAAGCACAGTGTGGGAGGCCAAGGTTGTCGACCCATTTTGAGCTCTCGCACGGCGAGGCAGTTGCTCGACTCTGCGCCTCGGCGGCTACATGAACAGCCTTCGCTCATGAGTTGGGACTTTCCGAAAAATATTCTACCATCATGAAGAGTCTCGTTTCCCACTCCAGTCACATCTGCATTCATTGCAGGGGAGGCTGCAGTTTTTTGGTCCGAGTGCCTCGTTGTTGGCCTGGGCCGTCAGTGCGCCCGCCGCTCCGGTGTTGAATTCCGGCTCTGTGGAGGCTGGACGAGCAGCTCGGTAACCTGTACGCGGCGCAGAATCTGCCCGAGGTGAAACTAATGAAGAAACTACGAAGTACCCCGATATATTCTGTTACGACAATGTGGGACCGTGATACCAATGCGAGCTTGTACGCTCACGTTGTTGGAGGTAAAAAGCGCGGAATGAGGGGCACTTGTGGTCGGTTTGCGGTGGGGTTTGGGAGCAGCCACATCGACGGCCAAATGACCCTTGAGGCCGAATGAGGGTCGCAGAAGGGCAGATAAGACCGCCCCATGCGGGAACGAAAAGCAGCAAGTAATATGGGGTCATATGAGGGTTGATCATTACTCAGTTTCTTTACATGGCCAGCGGGAAAATCCAGGTGCTCGGCAAGGAGGCCGGGGTGGGATCGGGTCTGACGTGGTGAGAGGGGGGAGTGCGTCTGTGATGAGGGACATGTGAGCCGGCGACAGCGACTTGAGCTGTCTCGTCCTTTTGCCCAGCCGACACAAACACGGTTGGGCTCGAATTGACTCCGGCATGTTCAGAAAGACGGATATGCCGATCTTGGAGTCCTTGCTCGATGTCAGGGAATTAGGTTTGCGTGTGGCGGGCCATTCTGCCGACGATTCCCCATTTTCCAGGTTCCTACAAAACGCATTCGGAAAGCCTCTGACATGCCGACTGGCGGCGTCGATGGTTTGCGAGACGGATCTGCGGCCTCGAATAACAGCGTTTCAGTTCGTATACAGCGCCGTTGTTAAGAACCGTGAATTGACTGGAAACACCAGTTGGGGCATGCAAATTGCGTTGCGCCGCTGTCAGATTGTTCCGGTTGGGGTGGCAGGGTGACGTTTGGAAGACGTGGACATCCTTCCACTCTTTCCACGCTCACTCCCGACAGGCTCAGTGTGGCGGAATGCTCACGGACTTGGCTGCCCAACCCCTGAGGTGCTGATGCTTCAACCCACCCGAAAGCACCTCGGCACCAGACATGCAGTCGCCCATGGGAATGTCTGCAGAGTGGAACTGGCAAGGCAGCACAGATTGCGGCGGGGCAGGGGTCTGTTGAAGATTCGACAACGCTGGCTGTGTGGCCAGCAGGTGTTGTGGTCGGCGTCGCGGAGAGCCTATCGGCGGCGGTGCCTGATGATGAGCCCCTCAAAGCTCAAAGCGCTGGGCCCACGCCAGGAGTCTGGCCGGCCGTGACCGTGACACTGGGTCGCGCAACACAGCGCGCGGCCCTTTGTGCGGAGAGAACGGCGAAGAAAGGAAAAGAGAAAGCTAGGAAGCTAGGAGTGATAGCAAGACATCTGCAAGGTGTGGAGTGCCGGGCCACAGCCTTTGTGATGCTGGACATGCGGAAGCTTATCCTTTTTCATGGATGTGTATGTATGTACATCCAGCGACGGGAAGGTGGGAGGGCCGCAAGCCGGCGTACCTGGGCCATGCGAAACTCGCTTTTTCCCAGCAAACCTGCCCCTTCAGGTCTTCCCTCTTTGCACCAGACATCTTCAAATGAGCGATGGGACTTCGATAAATCTCGAGCCCAAATAAACCCCTAGCGAAGGTAGAGAAGCAATACGAAGATCAAATCGAGGTGTGCAATTTTTGAGTTTCGCTGGGCTGATGGCAGGTGAGGTGGTCATGCCTGTCTGGCCGCCGTGGGCTCCCGGCCGGCGGAGAATTTTAGTGCCTGGCTTGTAGGAGTGACTTCGCTGCTCGAGGCAGTCGACATTAAATGCCATCTGCCCACATCCCCCCAGCCTGTCCTTTCCCTCTTCACCCTCTTTTCCTTCGCTTTATCTTCTTCTCCTTCGCTTCTCCCATTTTCACGTCCTGGAAACCACTGTTGCTGATTGTGGCCGCCTTCACGCTGGATGTGCCTATCGCCACTCAGGTCGCTTCCTTTCCAAAAACGGCTCCTGGCTGTTAGTGCAAACGGCCTGCTTGGGCCAGAGCGGTAGCTGGCAGAGGGAACGATGAGCGACACAATGAGGTTGGATCTCTCGCAAAGCGAAAAAGGCGACAAGAGCGTCTGAGCCCTCCCCATCATCACCGATTCTTCAGAGTTTGCACAACAATTCAGGATCTTGGTGGTGCCTGGGCCGCTAAACTCATGGTTCGACTGAGGATGCGGGCGACCGGGACATCTCCACACCAGGCCAGCCATGTGGGCGGGCACACGCCATGGGTCAGTCCAGTCAGCTCCCCAGATGGGCAAGCCCACCACAATCACCCAGCATTCCACGACGCTCGCCAGCTTTGAGAGTCGCTGCCAAAGGGCCTCCTCAGAGTTGTTTGCATCGGAAACACAACAATCTTGCCCTGCAAGACCACAGCATGAAATGAGCAGCAAAATTGCGCCAGTTTGTGGACTGGCTGTTGGCAGTCCACCCAGTCATGCGGTGCCTTGACGATTCGCGGTGGGGCAGGCAGAGCGGGAGTGACGGGGCAGTTGCAGCGGTCAAGCGACTTGCGAATTCTGCACCCGCCTTGGGGATGCCAAGCTGGGCCTTCAGGTCTGGATTGCGGGCTTTCTCATTCACGGTGCATTGGCAGCGGGTTTGCCATTTGTTTTCGTGATGGACGGATTGCCCTTTTCAGACGACACAGAAGTCGAATGGGGAGCTTGCATTGGCAAGTGAATCGAGATCCCCCAGTCCCCAAGCCCGCCAAGCGGACCTGCCCGACTACCGAAATCTTACTCGCAAAGGACTGCCGGCAGCCTCAAGCCAGCTTGTCCACAGAGACTCCTCAACGCATGCTTTCACAAGGCAAAGGCAATACTTCTCTTGCTTTCCTGGCTCGCCCGACTCTATCACCTTGTGAGCTTCCCGCCCTTGAACGCCTCACACCATCCATCCGGTCAACCCCTCGGTGAGACGGCCGGCCCCCGGCGTCCAGGAGGAACAGGACACAGCCAATCCAGCACTCATGCCGCATCATTCCGCTCTCCTCTGATGTCACTTCACTGGTTCTTCGAAGAACGGCCGCCTTCGGCGCTTATCGTTGTCTCTGACGCTTGCTTTGGAAGCGAAGGAGGGGGAAGCCCAGCAACCCGGAGCACATTGCGCATCTCACGGAGCGATCTCATCCAGTGATGACCGTCCAACAAGTCTTGGGATTCTTGGATATTCTTGGTTGAAGAAAACTACTGTCGTCGCCGATATCGAAGTGATCTTGGTGATGCCGGCAGTTCTGGCACGCATACAAACACAGATTGGCGAACCACTTGCTTGTCGGACCCCCAATCCAGTCTCCAGCCATGTTGGAGGCGCGGAGGCGAGGTGGATCCCAAGACAGGGAGATGAACGTGAGGTTTGGAAAAGGACCGTGTGCCCTCGTCCCGACCGCCGTTAGTGAGAGACCTTGCTTGTCGCCAAGGACACGGCGGGTTGTTGGGTACCGCGCTAGGCCCCATATGATTTGCAGGATCAAGGCTGTTTGACCCACCGCGCTAGACCTGTTGTGGAGGGATGATTTGGCCCGGCTGAAAAGCAACCAGCTCACCTCGGCGCTCCGTCGCAAGCACACTGGACAGTGGACAGACACATCCGACAAGCAACGCGCGCCTTCGGTACGGAGGTAAGACCCTTTTGTTCCTCCATTTCTCCCACCTTATCCGCCCCGACCAGCCGATTAGGTTGCCGTGTATTTCCAGTCTCGTGATCTTTGATGCTCGGGCTGCACTGCTCGACGCCATCGGTCTCGCAAAGCACTGGTTGACGGTCGGCGGAACCCTCGACAGCCTGGGCTTGCCTGCGAAAAATTCTCGCGCCTCGCTCCACGCTCGCAAACCCCCAACCCCCATCCCCGTCAGGGCGACCAGTCGAGCCACTGTCTAGCCTTCCAAGTACGTCAACCTTAGCCTGATCGCCTCCACTCCCTTGTTTCTCAATCGCTGTCGCTCTTTGCTGTTGTTGCCGCGCCCGCGTCTGTTGTTGGTGTGTTGCTGCCATCTGCACGCCGACCAGGAAAGCACGAGTTCGCAGCCGCACAAGCGGACTAGACCAGTCGTGCCCCAATTTCCTTGCCTCCGCGAGCTTTTGGGGTTTGCTGCTCGCTGCCCTCCGCTGCTGCTGCGCTGAGCGCTCCCCCCCTCGCTTCGCGTGTGGGCCCAACCCCCCGATCACACTGGGGCACTGGCACCACAAACCTCAGCAGCGCCAGCCAGAAACCGCCTCTGCCCCCGTTACCCACCGCACACTGCTTTGCCTGCACACCGCGACGCGACTGCTCCATCGCGACAAGCCTCTGCCGTGTCACTGCACCCGTTTCTTTTATCGGACTTGCATTCACGAGGTCATGCCTGTTTCCTTTTGATGGTTGCTGACGCCGCTCAAAGGAATTAACCTGATGGGTTCGGCCATTGCCATTGCCGCCCTCACACCCCGACAGATATGAGCTCCTGGCTCAACGAGCCCGCTGTCCCGAACCACAATGGCAACGGCTTCCCACAGATCAACGACCCTTCAGCCGTTACCGGGACCATGATGGATCCTTCCGCGTTCATGGGCAATCCTGCCCAATTCAATCACCAGTTCGCGAACCCGCAGCAGATGATCATGCCCAATGGGCCGATGCGCAATGCGTCGCCGGGTTTCTCGAATCCCATGTATCAAACAAATTCCGTCGTTCCGTCGAAGCGGCCACGGCCGCGCGAGGATAGCATCGGACAGTCGCCGCGACAGGCGCCAGGCATGCTGCCGACGTCGCGCTCCGAGACACCACAACAGTCGCAGTTCCCCGGCTTTCAACAGCCGAACATGCCGCAACAACAATCCGGCCAGCCTTCGCCATATCCCCATCTCCAGCCAAATGGATCCACGAACGCGACACCATCGCCCATCATGGCCAACCAAATGCGACCGGGGAGCGTGCCGCAAAGAGTCGCGACGACCTCACCGCACCCATTCTCCCCTGCGGCGCAACAATTTCCTCAGCCGTCTCCAATCCCCTCCGACCACGGTGGCACGCCACAGCCGTTTATGCAACAAAACAACTTCCAAAACTTCAATCCGCAGTATGCGCCAGGTCAATCGCCAGCGAGGCCGTCTCCTGGAACGAATGCGATGGTCAGCCAGATGATGCCGCAGTCGATGGGCCAGATGCCGCAACAAATGCAGATGCAAGGACAAATGCAAGGACAAATGCCCAACCAGATGCCGAGCCAGATGGCAAATCAAATGCAGAACCAGATGTTCCAGCAGCAGCAGCACATAGCACAGGCTCGCAACCCGGCGGAGCAGCAGAGGATGTTGTATCAGATGCAATTGCAGCAGCAAGCTCAGCGGACGAACATGCAAATGCAGCAGCAGCAGCATCAACAACAGGCTGCGCAGAACATGATGCAGGCTCAACAGGCTGGCATGAATCAGGCTCAAGCGCACCAGGCGCAAGCTCAGGCTCAGGCGCAAGCTCAAGCTCAAGCTCAAGCCCAGGCAAGGAATATGATGGCAAGGCCAGGTATGCCAAACGGTCAAATGCCCCAGGACGTGATGAGAGCCCGGCAAGCCATGCCCCAGCAGCAACAGCAGCAGATGGGCCGGATGCAAGCTCCCGATCAGTTCAAGCAGAACTTGACCACGTTCATGACATCGAGAGGCCTGCCCCTGGAAACCAACCCTGGAATTGAAGGCCGGCCGGTCAGCCTGTACAACTTGTTCCAACTCGTCCTGAACAAGTTTGGTGGCTATCGCAATGTCACGCAATCAAACCTCTGGCCCCAGGCGGCTCATGCTCTTGGGTTTCCGCCTCAACAACTTCCAGCTGCGCCTCAGCTGCTCAAGAGTATTTATGAGCGGAATCTCTTCAAGTTTGAGGAGACGTGGAAGATCCGCATGCAGCAGCAGCAACAGCAGCAACAACAAGGAGGCATGCCCAATGCGCAAAATGCGCCACATTCGACCCCTACGAAACCGATGCAGCCCGTTCAGATGCAGCACTCCCCGCCGATGATGCTTCCGGGGGGACAGCCGCAGCTACAACAAGGACCGATGCAGTCTCCCATCAAGCCGCCGGGACATTCACACCAGTCGAGCGTCAATGGGTTCTCGGCACCTCACCCAGCGCACAACCAACCACCGCCGAACTCTGTCCAGGGTCATTCTCGCAACAGTCTCTCCAGGAGCGTGCAGCAGCCAACACCTACGGTAGACGAGTTTGTCCTCGCCTCACCCGCCCAGAGCAAAGCAGGATCACTGTCCCTCCCTGGATCTGCTCACCCCGAGAACCAAGGGCTCCAAGGCGAGAGCGCTGCGTCGATGAGGTTTCCAGCGCCTTTTGCGGCCGATCCTGATGAGTACATGCCGTGTTCCCGTGAGATATCCACCCATGGAGGTCTCGACACAAAGGCCATTGAGAAGGTTGCCGAGGATTTGCGGCACAGCAAAATCGACGTGCCGGCTCCGATCGAGTTGGGCATGGTTGACATACACGCGCTGACGCGAAGTATTCAGAGTGGTATCCATGGAGAAGTTCGACTCGCTCTCGACAGTCTCGCCTCGCTTACCTCTTCGGACCATTACAACCACATTCCCGTCCCTGCGATCGAACTGCCGCTTTGCGAAGATTTGGTGGAGACCCTGGTGGAATGTGCAGAGGAACAGGCCGACCTTCTGGCTGAGAACTCTGAGGAGGCGTCCAATGAAGTCACAATCCCACTGTACGAGGATGTGGTGAGGGCTTGCCGGGTTGAGAGGCTGTCACTACGCAAGATCCAGCGCTTCGCCTCTCAGCCCTACGAACTTGAACGCGCCGTCGATCGATTGATATGCATCACCACAATTCTACGAAACCTTTCCGATCCCATGTTTCCGTTCAATCAGAAACTGCTCGCAGACGAAGTTGTCATCAAATTCCTCTGCGTCATAATCCGATACCTCGGCACAAGAGAAATGCTGCTTCAAACAAACGCGAATACACTGGATTTGATGAAGGACATCGTCATGCTGCTCTCCAATGTCGCCAGTGAGGTGGTAATACCAGGAAGAGAGCAGGCATACTGTCTTCTACAATTCTTGCTCGCATTTGCACCCTCGCCTGTCCCATCATTATCCAGCGAGCCTCTGTTCTTCACGTCGTATGATCCCGGTCTTCAGCCATATCTCCCCTACGCGGTCGATGCGCTGGCGAAGCTTCTAGCGCGCGATGAGCCTAACAGGACATTCTATAAAGCCATTTTCGCTGCCGACGCAGCCGCCGGCTCGACCTCTCCCTGTGAGCTTCTCACCCGGACCTTTGCGCTCGCAATTTCGCCGATTCCCCCTCCTGGACAGCTGCCAATGCCGACCCCTGAGCACCCCCGCGACCCTCGTCTTGCTGATTCCTACGACTCTCGGCCCTCAAACCTACCCTCTCTTGTCGAAGTGCGCAAGCCGTTCTTGATGCAGGGGCTGCTCGCTGCTGACATCATTGCAACTCTTGCCCCAGGCCACGAGAGCGGTGTCACCCGAGCCTGGCTAGCGTGCGGGAATGGCTTTGCCCAGAATCTTTTCCTACTGATCCGCCAGCTAAGCGCACAATTTGAGGGCGTGTCCCATCGTGGCGGGGCCCATCAGAGGAATCAGCCCCGTAGGGATTCTGAGCTTGTCTACATTGTAAGGCTTGCTGTGAGTATGTTGAGACGTCTAAGCGAGAAGGCTCGGGATCCCAATGATCCAACAGGGGAGAATAGCATACCGGCAACAGCTCTCCCCAGCCGAGACAGCCTTCTTGGGGCATTGCAAATGCAGGCGCAGGAATGGACCAAGGAAGGAATGTTGGCGGACTTGGTGGCGTATGCCAATCTTGAGAAGTAAAGACGCGTCACGGCGCAAAAACAGAGGGTAGGGCACTTTATGGTACCAGTCATGGAGAGCCAAGAATTGCATTTGGTGCTTGTTAGGATTAAGTCAGATTTGGGCATGGTTTGCAGCGATTGTGGCACAGCATGGAGACTGATATGTCTATATGGCTGTTGTAGATAAGCGTATGTATGGGAGTTGTTGGATGATCACGGTCTGACGAGCGAAAAGACTTGGGAAGGCAAAGAGTGATTGTTACATAGGTAGTAGCGGTCTAGCCTACAGGCGCGGCGCATTGGCAGGTGGTTTTGCTTCTGTGTACTATTTCTTTCGCATTTGGTGTCAATGAGATGTATGAAACTGAGCGCTGCTCATCTGCTCCCTGTTGTTTTTGGGACATTTATGATATAGGATACAGTGTTTATACACGACACCTTCCCTGCGCCGTCCCCCCGTCTCGTACAAGTGCCGGCCACACCAATGGATGAAGCTCGAACTCTATGCCCGGCTTTGCCACAGGAGGATTCACGAGCCCTCCCGGATCGTTGCTGGTTCAGCTCCCATCTCCGTTTGTTGTGCATGCGAATAATGCTGGGGTTTCATGCTTGCAGCAATTATAGCTCTTTTCGACAGCCCGACTGTTTTTAAAAGCCCTGCTGCTGGAGCCACTGCGTCACGCGAGACGCAAAATATCCCTAAGAAGCCCTTATTAATTTCTGTTACGGCCCTGCATAGACCGGAGGACTCACCTTCATCTCAATGTGCCCTGTCACCGTCTTGACCCGAACATCTTCTAGCCCAAGCCCCAATTCTTGTGCAATGTCGCGCTTCAGCGCCTGCTTGTCGCCCTCGATCTTCTTGACTATCGTGAGCTTATAGTTGCCACCGCGCTTAGTTAGTTGGTAGACGGGAAGTTTTTGCGAGGGCGTTCGCTCGACGAGGTATGGTCGCTTGACTGGAGGCGGTGCTGCTGCTTCTGTTGTCGTGGCTGTTGCGGCGGACCTGGTCGCGGTGGTGAGAGTTCGCAGGCATACAGCGGGTCGGAGGGCGAGCTGCCTCGCGGGCGCTGCGGTTCGGAGGAGAGTCTGAAGCATCGTGGCGTTGGGGACTGCTGGTTGTCGGGTACAGTTCCTTGCAGCCAAACCGGGCTCGCGCTTCAAAAGTCGAGATCTTTTTTGGCGTCTTCGTTCCCGGCCGGCAGGGTCCTTTCAAGTGGTCCATGCTGTTTGCAGGTGCAGCGCGGACGACAAAGGAGCGCGGCACAATTATTCACCGCCCCCGCTGGGTCTCGGGTGTCTGATTGGCCAGTCGCTGCTGAGGTGGTGACCCGCCTGCCTCCGCCCACGGCTGATCACACTTTCCAATTTTTGACCCCACCAAAGATTCACAAGATAGCCTCTTTCAGCGAAAATTGGGCGGCCGAGTCTCTCCTCTCCACCCTTGCCTGGCACCCAACCACGTCCCATCGACTCGCGATTTTCCACCCGACGAGCCGACCACTTCATCGTCGCCAAATACTCGCACCTCCCGATCGCGCATCATCCGCAAACCGCCCAGCATGGCTTCCACAACCCCCAACGGGGCGCCCTCGCCGGCCGACTTCGACCTGCTCCCCAAGCTCGCCCCGCATCTCGACCGCCACATGATCTTCCCGCTGCTGGAGTTCGGGGCCGGCCAGCTGATTGACGAGGAGACGGGCGACATCATCGACAAGAAGAAGGCGCGCGAGAACACCGAGGCCAAGTTTGCCCTCCTCAAAAAGACCGACATGACCGATTACGTCGCCAACCTGTACTGCGAGCTCAAAGGACTGAAGGAGCCGCCCATCGAGTACGCCGAGCGGAAACAAAAGGTCTTCAGCCAGCTGGAGAAGTTTGAGCAGGAAACCGGCAAGATCACCGAGCTTTTGGGGCGCGAGGATGTTGTCAGCAACTTCAGGAGCGACAAGGTTGCCAACTTGGAGTTCTTGAAGAAGGACCACGAGGTGAGCATTGGCATGGATATTGGGAGGAGTTTGGGCGAGACTGGGATGCTGACAGGCGGCGCCAATAGGTTACGATCGATATGGTCAACGCTCTCTACGACTACGGCAATCTCCAGTACAACTGCGGCAGCTACGCCGATGCTTCCGAGCTCCTCTACCGCTTCCGTGTTCTGTCCACAGATAACGATAAGGTTTCCTACGCGACCTGGGGTAGACTTGCATGCGAGATCCTCAACATGAGCTGGGAGAACGCTCTGGAGGAGTTGCAGAAGGTTAGGGAAGTGATCGACTCCAAGCTGCAGGCCAACCCCCTCGCCCAGTTGCAGCACCGGACTTCGCTCGTCCACTGGGCCTTGTTCCCCCTCTTCAACTACGACAAGGCTCGTGAGCCCATCCTGGAGCTTTTCTTCAGCGCGCCCTACATCAACACCATCCAGACCAACTGCCCATGGATCCTCCGATACCTCACCGTGGCCATCATCACAAACCGTGGCCGCGCGAAGAACATCGGTATTCAGCAGAAGCAGATGAAGGATATCGTTCGGATCGTTAAGCAGGAGTCTTACGAGTATCAGGATCCCATCACCAAGTTCGTGTATGCCCTGTGCATCGATTTCGACTTTGAGGAGGCTCAGAGTCAGTTGGTGGTGGCCGAAGAGATCCTTAGGAGCGACTTCTTCCTCGTCGCCCATGCTGACGACTTCGTCGACTCGGCAAGACATCTCATCTTTGAGAGCTACTGCAAGATCCACGCCCGCATCGCCCTTAAGGATTTGAGCGCGCGTCTGGGTCTCAACGCCGAGGATGCCGAGAAGTGGATTGTTAACCTCATCCGCGATACGCGTCTGGATGCGAAGATCGACTACAAGGAGGGCACAGTCGTCATGAACCACCCCCCGAGCTCAGTTTACCAGCAGGTCATCGAGAGGACAAAGGGCGGTTTCTTCCGGACACAGGTGTTGAGCGCGGCGGTTGCTAGATAGAACCCACACTGTGGAAGCCGAAAGGTTGAAGACTGGGAGGACGAAAGCCCGGAACTTCTATACCGGGTGTACAAACGCCCGGAGGACAGAAGCTGGGAGGGGTCATCCGACCATGTCGCATCTTAGGAGCGAGTGCCCAAGAAAGTTGACCGTGACTCTCCGTCTAGTGTGAGTAGCGCGAGGGCCACTTGTCCCTCGATCGAAAGCGACCATTACAGAGGAAGACGGACAAGAGGGAGGACCGCAGTAGCGGTAGCAATAGCGAGATTGGAGGCCGGCGAGGAGATAGTTTTTGTCACTTGATAGCGATAGACATTACTCTGGCACGGCGGCCTTCCCGGGACAACGCCGAATCTCGTGGTAGACAGCGATGTAATTATACCTGCGGGGGCGCATCAAGAATGGTTTTATGACGAATTTACCGACGCGCATCATGGTGCAATGGTGGTGAGTTGTCTTGCCTTGTACAAAGACTCAGGCTAAAAGAAAGGGTCCTTTATCTCTGCGAAAATGCGTTCTCCGAATCCTCCACAGTCTTACTCTGGAATGGTAAGGCCTAGGCTTATCACATCACAGGCCTCGTTAACATGCAGGAAGGCCTTTTTAACATATAGAAAGACCTTTTTAGAATACAGGAAGACATTCTTAAAAAGCAGGAAGGCATTCTTGAGATGCAGGAAGGTACCCACAAAATGCAGGAAGACCTTTTCGGTATTTATCTAAGTGTTATCAGAATGGGAGATGGCCTGGAATAACGCAAGTTATGGGTGGTCTGTCTGTACAGTAGGAAGGCATCTTCCGCACTAGCTGATGGTACCCTATCTTTGGCCGGAGCCTTCGTATCTTGTGCCATGTGAGACGCAGTTCCCTCCCCTTGGTGTTGAGCAAGGAGCTATGCTCGTGTTATGGCACTCACGCACTCTAGCCGCATGGTAAGTCTCTCGGCACTCTGCTCCATGCTGTTATTCAGATATCCAAGTTTATATGATGGTCATCCGTTCGGAATTGCCCTCCTTCCAGCGGTCTTTGTCTCCGGACCAGCAGTCCTCAAACATTCCGATCCGTCGGTACGTCTGAGTGTCCCCTTCCTGGCACGGCACCAGGAGTAGACCGGAGATATGACGTCTGCGTGAGCGTTCTGACGACTTATGCCATTCGACGAGGGGCACGCATGTCACGGTTAGTGTGCCTGGTTCTGCGTCGGATTCAGGGGGCTTATGGATTCTTTGGCATCCCTCTCCTTTTGTTTCTTCTCTCCCTCCTCTTTCTTCTCCTCCTTCCCCTCATTCTCCTTCTTCGTATCCGCTGTGGATTCGTCCGTTTGAAGCTCCCTTTCGACTATTTTTACCGGCCGAGACTCAACATACGGATGTGTCCACGTATTCTCAAACCGGCCACCATCTTCTTCCGACATAACTATATGCGTAATCTCCACTATCTTCGGAAAGCAGATGATATCGACTCTCGCAGACTTCACTTCAGCGGGGTGTCTCCCAAACCCCAAACCCCAAACCCCATCCCCTCAACCTCACATGCAACAAGCTCCGCAACGTACTCCTTTGTATACCCCTCATCGCCATGCGGCTCCCAGATATTCTCCAGCTGGCTAGAATTGGTGCTGCAAGATTGGAGATCGAGCTTCCGCTTTACGGCTCCAGTAAGTGACGCCCAGCTGAAACTTGGGGCTTGATAGTTCGCTGGGCGGGTTGTTTTATCTGGACGGACTGTCGTCCAAAGCATGTCGTCGAGGAGGAATTCCCGCCATAGCCCCGCGAAGGAGGTAAGTCCCGTCCGGCGCTCAAGGAGCTGGACGATCCCCGAGATGGCGACGAGCTTGTCGCTGCCGAAAGTCAAGCTGGCGGCGGTGTACAGCTCTACAATCTGGTACCAGTAGGCGATGAACTTGGCGAAGATGCGGTATGGAAAGGGGTTGAAGTCGGTGACCTTGATGTAAAGAGGGAATCCGATGTTGTCTGTGCCAACGAGACGGAGTCGCCGGTTGAGCAGGGCTTTGGCGAGGGTTTCCCCCGACTGGAGATCGCTGCCTGTCGGGCCGAGTCCGTCGGATGCGAAGCCGGAGGTGAAGACTTCGTCGGCGTGCATGGTGGCGCATTCCCAGTAGACGCCGTGCTTGCCGAAGTAGATTGTGCGGGGGCCGAGGCAGCGTTCCTAGAGGACCCAGCCGCGGCTGAGGAGGGGGGCGGAGGAGAGACGCTCGTTGTGGAAGGGCCAGATGCGGCCGTACCATGCTGTTAGGGGGAGCTTTGTGGGGAGGAGGCATGGCTAGTGGTTGAGAATGTTTCTGTTGTAGGAGTAGAGGTCGTTGTTGCTGTCGGTGGAGGCGAGGGCGGCGAGGGTCGCGGAGCCGTTCATGTAGATGGAAGCCATTTTTGCGGCTTGGTCGACCCAGTCCGAGGTGCTGTCCTGTTGGATGCAGAGGGAGTCGATCCAGAGGAACGGGTACTTGAGGCGACGGGTGATGTCCACTGCGTCTTGAAATGTTTTCGGGAGGCGTGAGAATTCGATTCCCTTTTGAAGCTCCGGAAAGGTCTCCGCGGTAAGTTTGTACATGTTACCCTTGCCCCAGCAATGGCTTAGACAGAGATACTTGATCTTGTCCTTGTCTTTGAGAGTTGGGAAGTACAGCCGTGGCTTCCTGGGACGGACGTCGAGCAGTCTCTTCGGGAGGTGGTCCAGGCCTTCGTTTTCGAGTTTGCAGAGAAAGTGTTTCTCGCCTTGGCAGCATTTCATCCATTCCTTGATAAGGTGGATGGTGTACTCTGAGGCGGTGCTTGCTTGGAACAACGAGTTGGTATCGGCGGGGAGCTTGCCCTTCATGTCTTCCAAGGGGACATGGGTCACACCTGGAGTTGATATCAGTCTCAGTCGATTCCTTGATATGAGTAGCTTACCTGAAACCCTTTTTGTCTTCCATACTGCTAAAGCGCTCCTAGCTTCCGGAATTTTGTCTATAGAACTATAGCAATGTAACCGCCCTGACTGCCGATCTGGATCCCGACTCTCGTGAAAAGGGGTAACCCCGTGGCACGGACCAGGCGCCTGGCCTCCTGTCGTGACTCCTCTGTTTTCTTGGCAATTTCGACATCAACCTCCTGCTCCAAAATTCCGTACCGCACAGTCGAGAAATGACTCCACAGTAAACTGCAGAGATGACAGCCTTTCTTGGCGGACAACTCCAACACCTCTGCGCTCGGGTGATGGGGGAATTCATCTTCAACGACTTCTCCCCATCGTTCCACTGGTTGCAGTCCTGATCCGGTCTGTGAAGAAGTCGTCAAGCTTTGGCGGTATACGATTGTAGGGGTCCCCCAGCGTTTTCTCGCCGGTTGTTCGGACAACGCCGTAGAACTCGACGTCGTTGAGGAGTTTTGATGATTGGCACAGCTTCTTGCACACTGTGCATTTTTGGAAGAGGGAATCCCGCACGTCTGATTTCCGGCTCAGCTTTGAGATCCATGATGGCATTCCTTTGGTGATATGATGTGGTGTAATTCTGCCTATTGACGGATTACCTACTGAGGTGGTCGTTGCAAAGAGATTACAATCAAGAAACCGTCCTTCCCCGTCGGACGGAAGGTGCGGTCTAAGCTAGTCACGGCGAGGCTCTCGGATCAGCTGACCACTGCGTCTCAAGCTGCGGATATCGACCACTGTTCATTGGCCCGCTGCCTGGTACGAAGGGCCCAGGCCAAAAGAAAGGATCCTCTTAGCCAGTTTGAAAATGCCTTCTTACTGTAAAGACCACATCTGGCTTTCGTTACTACAGGCCATCTCCCATTCTGAAAAGACCTATATGAATACTGAAAAGGCCTTCCTGCATTTTAAAACGGCCTGTGATGCGATAAGCCCAGACTTTACCGGTCCGGGGCAGGACAGTGTGAAGATTCTAAACAGGCATTTTCGCACTCAGGGGACCCTTTCTTTTGACCCGAGTCTTCGTCCGTTCACATCGGTCCCCGCGTCGGAGGGGTAATTTCAGCTGTTATCTCCAGGCATCATCACGTTGGAGGTCTGGCAATCGCCAGGCGACGCTCAAGCCATATGAGCGCCGAAAATCACCTCGCCGCTAGCAGAATGGACCCCGCTTGGCAAGCAGCTTTGTCCTCTTCATAGTATCAGCAGCGCTACGGTCCGTACGAGAACGCAGGCTTCATGTTCTGTCTGAGCACATCGATGAAACTTCAATAGTAGTACCCCGAGTGGTCAGTCCCAAGGAGATGTAATTTGCCAGCAGGCGGCACAAGGGGGGTGATTCGTCTGCAGGGACCGAGACCACACACTCCGCCACCTTCGGGCAGTATGCCAAGCTGCCACAGCCCTATTGTACACACCCAGCCACCACCACCGTCGCTAAACCACGCAACGTGCGTTGAGTCGCCGCATCGAAACCAAGACCACATCAACATAATGCGGTCTCGTCTCTGCCCCTAAAACGCTCTTCAAGGGGCTAAGACCCAACAGCTTGCTCACCCGAGTGCACATATTTCCCAGCATACGCGCGAGAGATTGAGCCTTGAACAAATGGCAGATTCGCCATTCGCGCCCCAGAATGAAGACCAGATTCTCGCCTTCACCAGAGCAGATCGGGCCGCGCATTTCGCCGAACTCAAGCATTTTGCGGAGTCGTTTAAATTAGCGACACCTACGCCACCTGATCTTATCAGAAAAACTTCAAAGGCTGATCCCTCAAGGTAACCATCTCCTGTTACCCCTAGCTGACCCCCAAGCTGACATGTAGTAGTAGTCCTGGTTCCGGCCTTGCGGGAGCCGAGTCTCCCTTCACATGCTGCAAATGTGGCGCCATCATCGACACCCGGAATCACAATGTTTGCGGGGGGCGCTTCAAGACTACTGATTTCGGCGGCAGGTATTGCGGCCATCCGAAATGCGACCTCTGTGAGCCTTGGTCTAGGGACCGTACGTTTTCTGCTGGTAACCTGAAGGGGGTAACACCAGAGACTAATTTACTGGATGAAGAGTTGGATCAATTGCAAACCGATCCTACTGCTGCCGCTCCATCGACCATTTACGCCCCGTCTCTGAGCGCACAGACGCGCGGAACCCGCGATACTCACAGCACCGCTCCAACCTCAATCTCCGACCCTTCGTCCCGCAAGGATTCCTGGAAGCAGCCGGGTATCGGCCGGGCAACTCTGGGGGACATCCAAGAGCAGGAAGAAGAGAATGTACTCCTTCAGCCGAAGGACGCCATGTTGCCTGAGCCAGGGGAAGGCAACGGAGTCGATGGCCACTCGATAGCGTCCCAGGGATCCACCACGTACACACCTGGACAGCGGAACGACGTGGCTTTGAGAATGGCCCAAGCGGTTCTGAAGAAGCTACGGAGGGACTTGAAATACCACGCGGTCAACGACTCGTCGCGCCAACACATCCTTCCGCATCTCACATCAGCCTTGAAAGAGTTTGCCGAAGCTGTCGAGGTAGATCCATCGATACAGATTGAGGCGAAAGCCATGAGGATGGTTCGTCGTCTGAGATCTCAAATTGCGAAAAAGCTTCACGAGTCTGTGCTGGGCCTTACAAGAGGCGCCGATGTGGAACGTACCCCTATAGAGATAGTGGGGAGCGTTGGGGAAATGAGGCTCCAGGACATTATGAGTCTTTGGGATGCGACAAACCCCGAGCTACTTGGGCAACACGAACCCAAGCGCCCCGACATGCATGAAAGTACCATGGGGTACCCAGGGACTCACGCACCATCCATGCCTTCCTCGAGTCTCTCTGTTAGGTCCTGGAGTGCAGACGAGTTGAGCGTACCGGAAAATGACGCGAATGACGTGTATGGGACACCTACCATCGACCCTGCCAGTATCTTGCACCACTTCGCCGTGCAGCCCGCCTTCCAGACCCTGGTCGGGAGAACAGAGAAACTATTCGAACGGTATCACAGCGACAAGATGGACCTGATTCGTTTGCGGACTTCGCTTGCTATCCGTCGACCAACAGCCGGCTCGTCTGGACACACGTCGCTTGCATTACCCGCCCGTGCTGTCTTCCACGTTGAGTGGGACCTGAGGAGCTTTCTGGTTGAAAATTATGATTCTGGCATTGGTCAAGACCTCGATCGAATCCTTGCTGTCACGGGAGATGCTGATAAAGCACAGCTGTGTTCCGTTGGGAAGTACTTTGAGCAAAGCTGGCCGACCTGCAACTCGGAACTGCTGCGCGCCATCCGGGTTGTGTTGTCTGCTAGTAGCTCGAGCAACGGTACACACTCTCTACCCCCACCAACGCAAGCGGGAGGATCTGTCGTGGTTGACGCAACGTTGAAGTTAGTAAGCGTCGAAGGGGGCGAGGACTTCATCATCTCAGTTGCCCAACAGCTATCATGGCTGGCAGCAGCTTGCCAAGAGAAGCGGGATTACCGCACGTATGCCTACGTCGGATTCTCCGAAGCAGACATTTCTACCCAGGTTGATGTTCCCACCTTTAACATCGACGTGAAGCTGGAGGAGGCCCCCTCACAAGCAAGCGGCGACTGTTGGAACATGCTAGTCGGGCCCGCAGTCCTCATCACGGGGTTTCCGATCCCCGAGCGACATCATGGTGAGCAGGGCCTTGAGATTTCCATCGCCAACATGGCCGCGCTTGCGAGGATTCCCCAGGCGGTATCTTTCGGGGGCGGCGTCGTGTTGAAAGGGAGGTGCCAGGCGCTGGTCCCGACAGCCTCACTGGGACCCTCCACTCAGTGGCACATCATCGATACACGCCCTAAAAGGCTGGACTGGAGCCACATAGACGAGGTATGCCCTGAACGGCTGCGCGAGAACCCAGACGAAACCGGCCTTTGGGATAGCCGGTCTTTCCTCGGGTGGTGTGCGACATCTTTCCAGCTGTTAGGTACGTATATGTATTTCTCTAGAGCCCCAACATCGGAGTTCCACAGTATCGCTAACATCACGGAGGAACCGCTTTGTATAACTACAAGGATATTGGATATTCCAACGCTGGCAAGCCTCCCAAGTGGGCGCAGGTGGACAAGTTTGCGGTTGGCTTTAGTCAATGGGGCATCGCTCAGGTGGATGGGAGTGTGGGAAGGAGAGACGGTTTCGCGCGCCGCGAAGCCAGCGACTACGAGTCCTTGCTTATGGATGCTAGGGGCACCCACGTCATCTTGCACGACACGGACTCCCGCCGGGCCTACCAGACCAATGCCGAAGATCTCATTCTCCATATCGTGCATCACCGAAGGGCAAATAATCCATCCACGACGCAGCCGCTGCTAGAGACGGAAAAGTCCGGCTCTACTATCTCGTTCGCCCACCCCAATCGGGGAGTTCGAACTACCCACGATGTCATGATCGAAAACGCCGAGAAGGTTGTCTCCAACCCCCGTTCCCTAAAGGATGGTAAGCCGAGCCCCAGGTTCTTCGTCAACGAAGTTGATCAATTATGGTCCTCGATTGACGGGCTCTGGGCATCCACCTACGTCCCCAGCGGCGGGAAGCAATCTATCTGGAAGTTCGACCTAAAGAACCGGTTAAAGCATGGACAGAACGCCTGCGGCTGGGAGTACATGGACCTGTGGAAGGCGACCAAGCACATGGACCCAAAGTCAGTCCAGCTGCGGAAGATATGCGGAAAATGGAACGACTACGCCGAGGATATCCAGGCTCTTGTTCTCTTCGGTGCTAAGTTCGGCGACCTCATGAAACCGATGTGGCGGAATCAAGTCTGTCCAGCCTTCTCGTCCGTCCCACCCGAAAACTGCTACTTGGCCGTCCCGGCCAGGACCGTGGAGACTCTCTGTGTTCACCACGGACCACCGAAAGACCAGGCGATGTTGACAAGCTCGGGGTTGGCGCTGAACGGTTCTGAGAAAGTCTTCCAAGTTTGCGATTATGGGATGCAGACTCAGAATGTGGAGTGCAATTCGCGGCATCTGCTGCGTCTGGTCACCAAGTCAAAAGCCAAAAAGGGAAAGGAGGGCATATGCCTTGACAGCTATCGGGATGGCGCGATTATCATTGGGGGGACTTGACTACAGGGGCAGTTTCCCGAGAATAACAGTGTTAACAGAACATGAAGTTTTTCGCACCGGCTAAGGGTACCCTTTCTTTGACCTGAGCCTTCGTACTTGAGTGCACACCCCCGTTCAATTTCCGCATCAGATAAGAGAATCATCTACCATATCTTCAGTGTCTGGGTCTTCGCACACCCCTTTCCCATCATCCGCCAATGTGTCATCCTCGGAACCTTCATCCCGTGTGCTCGACCATTCCTTCTCATCCGCCTCCGCCCCTTCGTCGTCATGATAGTAGGGGCAGAGATCCTCCATCCCCTTCCAAATCCTTTCAAAATCCCCCTGCTGTACCTGGATGTATATCTCGCATGTCTCGGGTGGTTATCCTTGCGGAAGTCCGCAACATTATAGCCATTACCAGCCAAAACCCGATCCCAAACATCACCACGGACACTCCCATCCTCCTCAGATATCTCGATCCAATACGTAATATCCGAGACAGTCATCCCCTCATTTTCGGCGGCAAACACATCTGCCCCATGGCGGACCAAGGTGTCTAGCATATCTACAGATAGGTCGCATCTCTTCGTACCCGAGAAGAGGCCCGCCAAGGTAGCGGTGCAAACACGTGAAGCCCCCGGAGTCTCGGGCATGCACGTCGGCTCCCCGGTGCAGTAGCACTGTGACGTCTTTGACTGTGAACTCTGAGCCTCTGAGCAAGGCTAAGAGCGGTGTTTCTCGGGACTTGTCGGCGAGTTTTGTGTTCGCGTTGACGAGATGGGGGCATTCGTCGAGAAGGATCCTCATCGTGCCCTGGGGTGCGCTGTTAGTTGAGCTCGGTTCAAAGACTGAGGGATACTTGCTGCTACATGAACCGAAACCATCTGCCTTACCGCGGACGGAGAAGTTCGATCGGGGTGTCCGGTAGGGTCGACTGGGTGGACCGTTGGATCACAGCCCGCCTGGAGTAGTAGCCGCTTGCATGCAAGTGTATCATCCGCATTGCCGAAATACGGGGTGTCGATCAAGAAGTGATCCAAAGCGATCCCAGAAAAACCAAGGGGTAGCCCAGGGTGCGCTGCGAAGTGATCAACGTCGGCGCCATTTTGAAGGAGAAAGTGACACATGTCTGGTTTTGCCATTGCGTACTCAAGCGGGGTGGAATATTTGCTGGCTAGCACAAGTGTAGGAAAGTGGTAAGACTGTACTCACAAAAAGAAGTGATGCGCTAGATTCATCATGGTCTCTCAGTGAAGCCCTCCCTTGCCTCAACAACCCCTGGAGTACAGAAACTTCCCCCCACCTCACGTATTGGAAAACCCAAGAGTTATTAGGGACGACGTTATTGACACACAGTCTTGGGATAGATTCGTTATATGATCCTCGGTGGTAGCAGGACCGCTCGAGCATGGCTTGAAACTCCACCCTCCGCTGCCGTTTGTACGATCTCTCAACTGTGAGTACCGATATCGTGCCAAAGTCAGTGACATGGGAACCTGTTGTGACAGTCGTGCACCGTCGAGCATCATCCGTCGTTACTGCATCTATGCGGCGCTTCCTGGCTGAAAAGACAAGATGTTAGAACAAGTCGAGACAACTTCAATCTCGCCTGCCGACTGGGCAGAGTGCTTGACCCGGAACCTATTTGTTGTATGCGACGAATCTGGGCACACGAAATTTCCTTTTTTGGTACCTCGCCCACGTGATACTGCTCACCTTGGCTCAGATTCGGCTCAGTCCCTGCTCAGGATTTGCTCAGGTGGGCTCACCTTTGCTCACCCTAATTACCATTTTCGGCAGGCCGAATCACTTCAACTCTAGTCGAGGGGGCCTAGAACTGGTCCAATATATAAAGATGACCAAAATGTGTCTGGAAGTGGGTAAATTAAGGCTCAAATTTGGGACCGCGGCTGGAAACTGCTAAGAGGCGGCAGTGCCCTAATTAATGGCCTGAATTCTAGACCACTGTCCCGAATTTCACGCAGGACATACCAGTACATGCCCTAGGATGGTACAAAATACCCCAGCTCGGAATTTTGGGATGGTACATGGTATCCCAGCACCGATGGGATGGTACATGGTACCCCAGCTCGAAACTTGGGACAACACCAACGGTATGTCCCACAGTACGCCAGTACATAATGGGATGCCTTAGAATATACTATCAGAAAGATACGATGCACTTCGTGGATCGCTGCCTTTGCATTACCTACGGCATCTAGGAGGGTGATACATGCCGTTATTAGGGATAGAGGGTCCATTCCGCGGGGTGTGCGGAGGGACGGTAGTGGGGATGTAGGAGGGAGTTGGGAGCGGAGGACGGAAGTCGTTGAAAGTGGAGAGGGGCCGGCCACCTATTATTTCCCCAGCCGACCTATACAGAATGGAGGAAATCCTGTGGAAATACGGGTTCGAAGCCTGTCAACTGAGTTGGAAAGCACTTGCCAACGAGGCTGGCGTCAAGGCCAGTGCTCGGACTGTTGAGCGAGCGATGGGTACGCTTCACTATCGGAAGTGTATAGCGTGCGAAAAGGGTTGGGTTTCCCCTTCTAACGCTGAGCGAAGAGCAAAAGATGCTGAAAAGGCGTTATTTTATCGTCCAAAGAAAGAGAATTGGCGTGATATTCGATGGTCTAACGAATGCCATTTTACTATTGAACTGGTGCGGTGAGGCAACAGGGAAGAAACCACAAAGAGAACCACACCCACAGAAGGTTGCTGTCGGCCTAGAAGGCCGACTCCCAGACTACTGGTCCTCCGATCGGAGGGACACAAATGCAACTGACGTAGAAAAACAGATACGTACCTAGTATGGAACAAAATCTAGTATGTGACGGTGCCTAGCATGAAACAGAGCCTAGCATGGAACAACAAAGGAAACGCGACCGTGGATCAGGGACGGATTTTTGGGATGGGAGCACGGTGTACGTCCGTCGTGCAGCCTTAGGGCTATAATGTAGTGTCTTCTACAGTGAATAGTGATGCTGCTTAGCGAGACCGATCCCGAGTAGTTACCGAGCGAGAGCGATGGAAGGGGTCTGGTTTGAAGTGGCGATATCCTCCGAGAATGAAGACGCAATACAGACGGCCTTATATTCTTTTAGAGCTTGGTGGGCCTCGTTGTAAAGCTGCGTTTTTTTCAAGTATATGAGGGATCAAACTCACCGCCTCCGAACTGACTGACATCCGCCAGCCATCCATCTCCAACAAAGCACGCCACGACAGCGTCTCGCAGCCAGCTGATGCGGTGAGTGAAACTGGGCTATCTACATTCTCTTTATTATCTGTGACGGTGGGCAGAGGCGGTGCGCGTATGAGCAACTAGCTGATGCGTATGGCGAGTGAAACTGGGCCCATCCACTTCTCTTTGTTATCATTTGTGATGGTGAGCGGAGGCGGTGTACGCTGATACGGTAAGTGAAACTGGGCCCATCCACTTCTCTTTGTTATCATCTGTGATGGTGAGCGGAGGCGGTGTACGCTGATACGGCAAGTGAAACTGGGCGATCCACATCTCTTTGTTATCTGTGATGGTGGACGGGGGCGGTGTGCGGTGTGCGAATGAGCAGCTGAAATGGGCTCGTTTGTTGAGTCTTGAAATGAAAAGCACAGCACCACCATCTACACCATTCTTTGGCAGAAAGCTACCCAACTTGGCCCTTCCCAAAACTTTCCCCTCACCATGACCGCCGCAAACATGTCTGCGCCCACCATTATGAGCAAGGACGACGTCCAGTGTCTCAAGATGAGGGATGTAAAAGATATCGGCAACCTGATCGGGGCCAGATACTATTGCTGGGTGCTGGGCTCGGTGGTCGAGGACGACGCGCTCTACATGACCAAGTTGCTAGACGGGCCCAGTTCAGAACACAGCGTCGAGCAGGTCCAGTGCGCGCTCGCGCGGGTGCCCAACGAAGTCATCTTCCCGCCGCTGCCCATCCCCTGGTGGTTCGCGCGCACGGGCGTCACGGTGAGCGACTCGTGGGACGCCGAGCCGGACCCGGACGTCTACTACCTCAAGCGCCCGTGGGTGGCTGCCTTCGGCACCGGTAACAACGTCGACGACGGCCCACTGGCCCACTGGTTTGCGTGCGAGGTCAGGAACCTGGAGCAGCTCGCGCGCCACCCGGCCCACCCCCATCTCGTCCGCTACCACGGCTGCCGCGTGCGCGGCGGCCACATCACGGGCGCCCTGCTGGGCCGCGTGCCCGGCGGCACTACGCTCGACGACTACGCCAGGGCCGGCAAGACGGTCCCCGACAAGCCGGCCTTTTTGCGTGCCCTCGCCTCGGCCGTGCACCACCTCCACCACATCGTCGGCCTCGTCCACAACGACATCCACCCCGGCAACATCATGGTCAGCCCCGACGGGTCCACCCCCACCCTCATTGATCTGGGCTCGGCCCTGCCCGATGGCGAGGAGATGTTGCAGTGCCAACCGTGGGTCTACCCTTTTTTTTTCTTTTTTTCTTTTTGTTTTCTAAACTAACAAAAAGGCCCTCTGCAGATTCTCCTGCTGGGGCAGAGACCCGCTGGACCTGGACCCCGAGACGCACTACAACGGCCCCCTCGCCGGCCTTCCGACGTCGAGGAGGTCGCGCGACCTCGCCGCCCTCGAGCGGCTGCGTACCTGGCTTGACGACTACGACTTTACCACCGACAATGTGCAAGACCAGGTGGATGCCGAATTTATTGCTGTGGGCGACAGGCTCGTGTGCGAGGCGGCTGAACGGAGGGAGAGGACCATGAAGGGGTCTGATTGAGACCATGAGGGGGTCTGATTGATTCAATTGGCTTGGTTGTTTTTTTCATGTTGGCTCTTTTCGACGGAGGGGTCTATCGTGTCGCGAAGCTATTCAGAAAGAAGAAAAAAGAAAAAGAAAAGAAAAGAAATTTTGGTGTTTTGGCTCTGACACAGCTCGACCCATTCTTCCCTAATTTCTTGCATAGATACTACTGTGATATCTAGTGGTCAATATCGGAGGTGAAGGAGACCGGGCTAGTCTGGACTTGAGCCTGGACAAGTCTCGACCAGCTGGAGCTGCACCCAAAATTGCGCAAGTCACAGCACCGCAGGGCCAAACGCCAATCAGTTTCCCAGCATGGCTGAGAGAGCCAGGGCGCGTCCCAGGCTTATCAGCTGCTGCGTTGAGTTCAAGTTTTCAGCTGAAGATCCCATTCCAGCCCCCCAATCCCGACGAGGAACAGCACCCGCCAGCCATTTGCACCGAGCGCTTTAACGTCGCGGGGATCTACGGCGACAACCCGTCCAGGTTTGCCGTCATCGCCGGGAAGCCCTCGTGTACCGGGCCCGCGGGCAAGAACCCGTGCCTGCCTCTGGGCACCAGTCTCTCCTAGGTCCAGGAACCCGGCTACTCGCCCGCCTTTGACTGTCCCAAGGGCTACCAAACGGCCCTGACGGTCTGCCATGACGGCTATTTCCAGTTCTCCAAGAGGCTGGACGTCGCCCCGTCCTCCATGGCCGCCTTCACCAGCGCGTTCCCCATCAGCCACGTGCTGACGCTCATGCTGAACCCCACGGCGTACGACACCGTCTCAAGCCCCCCCCCGCCGTCAACTTCATCGGCCTAGATGTGTACATCGACTGGCAGAGCTCGGATCTCGCTCTGTTCGTTATCTGGTATCGGAGGCATGCCAAGAAGTGGGGGACTGCGGCGGCAGCGGAAGTGGCTGGAATGACTCACCACAGCGCGTATAATGGCGACAGAGTCGAGATAGGTGGATAGGTGACTGATCACCATAGGGGCGGCATGGCCGCGGAGAATTCTCCGCAGAAGGGTGGAGTACTTGATTCAGTCACCAGATCAGCACAACATCTGGGTATTAGCTCCTGGTCAGCACCACATCTCGTCGAAATCTCTTGAAATGTGAGAGCTGGCACGAGTTTAATCCAGAAGAAACGTGGACATTGCGTGTGACGTCGAAAGGAAACTTTAGCCTAAGGGACTGAAAATGGGCCTCTGAGGCTGTGCAGCGGCGATGTATAGGGTCACCCTAGCTCAGGGAAGAATTAGGAAAACAGGACAAATCAGCCACAGCTCACCCCAGCTCAGGACTACGAACGAAAAAGGAAATTTTGTGTGCCCAGATTCGTCGCATGAAACCAGGCTGTTTCGTTCACCGAGATTTGCTGTGACGGCGATATTCCATCTTTGACAGCTCTTAGAGCTCGACCTCGGATCTCAAGGTCGCTACCGTCGCTGACAGTCTCATCATCCTCCGGGGTCGGCAGAAAGCGAATCGAGGCTACGACTGTCTCTCGGGTACCATGAGTCTCGCTGCGATGAGTGTCAGCAGATGCCTCATTTTGCATCAACCCCACCACAAATGGTTCAATAGTACCTCTCCAGGACGCGAAGATGAAAGTTCAAAGCGGTCGTGTGACCAAAAACAACAGCATTCATCCTTCCCAGGTCTTTATCCTCAAGAAACACCTTGATTCCGTTCTGCTGCCTCCCCAGCCCGGGTATATGAGCCCCTCTCAAAGTCTCCAGCTTCGCGGCAAATTTCTTCATATTGCCGACACATGCCTGAACCGCTGCAAGAAGGGGCCCATTTTGTCGCTCTTCAGTGATGCGGCAGCTAGAAAGTCTCTGGAGCGTCGATTCAAGCTCACGGACAGCCCTTCGGGTTTGGTCCACATGTGTCTGTCTAGCCTTGATCGACGACAGAACCTCATGGGCGACTTTGGCGCTCTTTAAACCTAACAGAACGAAGGCGAGGACGCTAGCCCCCGTGCCGAGAGGTTCCATTTGTATTGAAGTGTTAGGCTGGTTGTAGCGTATAATGGTAATATAGGATAGTAGCTCGGCCCCCCGTTGGTTTGAATGCTCGGGAAGGGTATCAAAGTGAAATCTCACAGGCAGCCAAGTCGCCCAAGAAGCTGCGAGAGCGAGAATCGAGATTTATGGTGCCTAATTTCACTTCGCCTACTCAGTAGCGCTGACCCAGAAAGGAAAGGTAGCAGACAGGGGCCTCGGTCAACACTTTTTGGGCTGCCAAGAGGGCCAATCTCACCTTGGTTGAGAAGAGATGGCCATCTCCCATCCTGAAAACATCTACATAAACACTGAAAAGGCATTTCTGCATGTCAAAAAGGTCTATAATGTGATAAGCTCAGGACTTGCCGTTCCGGAAAAGGGCTGTGTAAAGATTCCTTGAACGCCTTCTCGCACGGAGATAACGACCCTTTCTTTTGGCCCGAGCCTTAGATACTATCTAAGTTTGTACCTAGAAATTCAATTAGAGGTGGACAAATTCCGTGCTTTCTCTTCCTCTCTCTGGACGAAGTCAACATAACACACTATGTTACCAATAAGACTTTTGCGTTATAGGTGTATAACCTAAACCTTAAGACCTACTATAAAAGCAACCAGGAAGTATAACCGTAAAGAAATCACAGCACCCAATCATTCTGCCTTCCCCTCCTTCGCTCCGCCCGCCCCGCCTGCAGCGCCCGAAGAGGCACCGGCACTAGGAGCAGAAGAAATATTAACACCACCGTTAGGGCCGCCACCGTCGCCCCGACCGCCCCTCTTATTCCTCTTTCCCACGTTACTCCCCGGCTTCTCGACCCTCCCCCCACTCTTTCCCTTTCCTTTCCCCCCATCTTTATCT
>Ga0247758_1000428_pt1 | contig 37799 bp, 46 predicted proteins | sample UWRJL156409C4_FD_180950 | JGI IMG/M metagenome (GOLD analysis project Ga0247758, IMG submission 180950) | Plant litter microbial communities from Arlington Agricultural Research Station in Wisconsin, United States - UWRJ-L156-409C-4 | ecosystem: Environmental > Terrestrial > Plant litter >...
TGGCAGGCCGTAAATATCGTTGATGTCCAATTCCAACCCCACAAATACAATATCCTGCTTGCTATTTGGTATCATATCTTCAAAAGCCAAAGTGTTGCACATAGTCATCCATTATTCCACCCATTCTTCGTATGCAGAGGTGACTGCCCCCTTTCTGTCCTTGTATTCCATTCCCACAACACATAAGAAACCTGTAGTTTGTACTCCGCAGCAAATCTCAGATTAATATCACTCTTCCGGGGCTGCCAGATCTGTATTTCCGCAGGACTCCAGCGTTGTGGGGCGAGGAAGCGTGGCTCACATAACCACACACTTCCTATCGCCTTTTCCGCCCCTGGCCTGCTGCCCAGCAGTAAGCCCACTGCCACCTCCGCCCCGTCCGAATCCTAGTGACCGGTGACTGAAAGTTGTTACGTCTGTCCATGCTGCGCTGCTGGCTGCGTCAAAGTCACGCTCCTTTTGCTTTGACTTCTTGCGCTTGCTGCTCTTAGACCGTGATCGCCCTGCCCATCCGCGTCGCTTGGCATCCGCGATATTCTTCGCTGCGCTGCGCCCCGCCCGGCTCTGCTTCCTGTTGAGACTCGATACCCGCCCGGCTGACGATACCGACCCTGAGGCCGGTGCACCTGGAGGCATGAGGAAGTTCGGATTTTGACTACCGCTAGGCGCTGCGCTGTAGATGGCATCAAAGCGTTCCGTCGTCGGGCGAAGGACAGCCTGTGCCGTAGGACGCGGGTGACGTGGCACTGGAGCTAGGATGGGTGTTTCCGCTCGTCGGCCTGAGATTCGTCTATCTGGTGGGTCGAATGCACCCGTCACGCCCTTTGGTGTGCTGATGATGAGGGGAATATCTTCCCGCGGGGTTCCAGGGGAAATCTCGTGCATTCGTTGGGCCTGTGATGAATGAATATCCACGCGTGGAGGATTCTGAGCATAGTGAGGCTGAGGCTGGGAATTAGATCGAGGTTCATATTGATGTTGCTGACCCTGAGAATATTGTTGCTGTTGTGAAAACGGCCTTTGAAATGGGGCGGCTCCATACTCATCACCGCTGCGGCTACCTACTGGTACACGCGGTACCTGAAATACCCCGGACGATTGCGCTGGCGGTTCACCCCGGCTACTAGGATTTGATAATTGGTCGTGCCTTGCGGCATAAGAACGAGGCATGCTATTGTTCGTTTCCATGTTTGCTAGTGGCGCTGAGTATGGATATCCAACTGTCGCCTCAACGGCGTTTCTTTGATTCGGCTGGGTTGGCCATGTCATGGAGTTCGAGAGGCGCCTTGAGCCGTTGATGGCAGGGGTGCTCCCGAATCCCTGCATGACGCTTTGTAGGGATGGCGATGGGATTTGCAAATCAAGAGATGGGGGGCCGCCTAACGGAAGCGAAGGGGCAGCTGTTTGTATCCGGGGTAACGTGGAAAGCTGTGGTTGATTCGGGTTCGGACGCGGAGGAGAGTGCGCAATGTTTGGTTGTACCGTGTTCGGTGGCACTGTATTGTTTCGACCATCCGGGCCAGCGTTGCTCATCCTCCGCGTATCGTTGACATACACACTAACCCGCTCCGGTCTCCGCGGGGCCAAGACAGGAGATCCGGGAGGGGAGACATCGTATATATTCTCCCCGGCAAGATAGCGAGAGCTCCTCGAACTTGGCCTCAAGGTTCTTTCCTGAGCAGAGTGAACAGAGTGAGCAGAGTGGACAGTGGAACCACTCCCTTCTCGCCGGTGCCACGGAGCCTGTGGCGGCTGGAGGGGGGCTTGTGGGCCCTGTGGGACACGGGGTATGGGAGGAACCGCAGGTATAGCAGGAGGCGGAGCGCTCAGATGAACGGGGGCAGCCGTTTGGCTGCGACGTGGTTGTTGTTGGGCGGGTGCTGAACCGCTCAGGTTCGACTGCGGAGCCGCCGGTGTCGGCTGCTGCGGCTGGGCCCGCGCTCCCTCGGCACCGGAAACAGTCGCGGACGGCATGGCATGTCGTAAGAAAGCTGGCAGGTCACCGGGATCTTCTTTTTGATAGGGAGGCGGCGGGGGGACCCAATTGTCGGCATCGCTTTCGTGGGGATGCTCCGTCCTGCCATCGGCTCGGCGGTATTCAACGGGGCCAGCTGCCGCTGGAGGTGGGTGTAGTCGCCGGTTAGCTGCCGCGGCCGTGGCAGCGCGTCTGAGGGTATTGCCCGATCGCGGACTTGCGTGAGCATACGGCGCGTCCAACGCTTCTTGTTCCTCAATCGAGGGCCCTTCAATCTCCTCGGGATCCTCTTCGGGTTCCACTACCCTTGGTGGTGGTATTGCCCCAATGCGACGAGGTAGCAGAGGATCATCATCGTCGTCGTCATCTTTCTTCTCCTGACTCGGAGCTTGCGTCGTTGGTAAAGCCGGCGCACGGGGTGCTGCTGTCGTGGCAGCGCGGATAACAGCGCTTCGACCCCCCCTTTGCTGGGCAACCGTACGTCGACGGACGATGGCAACCTCCGTGGCCATGTCCCGATGTTCTTCCTCCAACACTTCTGGTTCTTTTGTCCCCACGTCGATGATCAGCTCAAATTCCTCGCCATTCCTTGTGGTGTAATCAAAGTCGATGAGGGTGACACGTCCACCATCAACGAAATCCATGCCTTCGTCGTCAGCGATTGAAAGCCCAGGTGTCACGTTTCTTGCCGCGATGACAAGTCGCTCCTTTGTTGCGGAATCGCCAAAGCCAGCGACCCACTTGACCATGCTCACACCTTCAAGCTCGCCAATTTTGTACCCGCCGACAAACGTGTTTCGAAGTTTGTCGCAGATGAGCTGCCATTGAGGTATCCTGGTCGAGTCATTGCTCTCCTGTGTCCTTGAGACTGACCGTGTGGGCGGCCCGCTGTTACGGCGGAGTAGGCTGCCTGTGTTCGAGCCGTTATCGCTGCTGGTGTTGGATGAATCGGGAATCGCATCTAAATCTTCTGGTACACCGTAAAGCCATATCTCCTTCCCTTGAAAGCCGGCCGAGACAAGCTCTCCGTTGTACGAGGCTGCAGGCAATGTACATGGAATGAGTTTGGCTTGTGAGGTTGCGCTGGGAACTGGTCCAGTGAAGTACGTGGTTCCATTGCGCAAGTCGTCGATCCGCACAGCACGGAATGTCTCGAAGCTGCGGTCGTAGGTGAACGTCCACGCAGCCTCATCATGCTTCCCGTTTTGAATCAAGACCGCATGGCTACAGTCGCGACTGGTGTTTGGGAAGAGAATCGACGTAGTCCACAAAGCGCTCATGTTATCTTCCGCCATGTGACTTCCCGGGTCGTAGTATGGGGCAGTCAATATCACCGTATTGGGCTGCGATGCGTGTACCGTAGTGCCCAAAATCTGCGTGCCGTCGAAGGAGAATGCCAATGCATCAACCGCATCGCACTTTACTGCTCTCCTGTCACTAGATAGTGCGCTAGCACCCAGTGATGAGACCTCGATGCCACCTTCATATGCGGCGGCTAGGACCGTCCCGCAGGGTGAGAGGGCGATGGCGCGAGGGCTGTGGTCGAGGATTAGGGATTGAGACCGCCTGGGAGGAACGTAGCTGAGATCGTATATATCGACCTGCATTTCCGTGAGCAAGACCGCAAGCATCGAGCCACTGTCGTTGATGCATGTCGCGGCGGGCCGGCGTAGGATCTTAAACTCTCGTTTGACGGCAAGGTCTGGTCCCCGAACATCGACAAGGTATATCCGGGAGGAGTTGAACGCCAGCAAATGGTGTCCTCTAGGCGACGGACTGAACTGGATTCCTTCTCCACCTGGAGAGGACGATGAGCTAATAGAGTTGGAGATGATCTTGATGACGGTCTTTGTGGGTCGGAGGTAAGCCTCGAAGAGATTCCGCTTGACCTCCCGAGCGAAGAGGCGGCGCAGCTTGGGCAAGTCCTCTTCGCTAGCGGGAGTCCGTACCGGAGCATGGCTCATGGAATACGACGGGCAATTCGACAAATGGTGAGCGTACAAATATGCCTGCTGGGCGACACTCCTCCATTTCGTGTTGAGCAGCGCCAGCGACGCGAAGCCATTCGAGTCGGTCACCTGGAGGATCCTTCATCGTGAATGTTAGACGGGCAAGGGGCTCCCCAAACAGAGAGATATAACGAGGGGGCGATGGAAGATCGGGAGACATACTGCTCGATGATTTCGTCCGGTAGTCTTTCGAAGGTCGGGACCGTGTCAGCACGGGCGGCCATGATGACAGGCTTCTTCTCGATGGACGAGCGCGGACGCTCTTCCGGGGCGACGGCCGTCATCGCAGATGGCGTTCGGCAGGTTGGATGCGATCACAGCAGCCGCAAGTTGTCGGTCGGGAGTGTCATCATGTACAAGATCGCCAAGGGCGGCGTCCTCGGAGAATGGAAGAGGGGGCTTGGTGTAACTGGGTTCACAGGAGTATGATGAGGGTTCCAAGTGCCCTGGCTCTCGTCCAAGGTTCAGGTGGTGGCCCTGGCGCGGGCGGGAGCACCAACCAGGCAGCACGGAATGGTGTGGCGGCGATGTGATGGGCTGGGGGCCCACCTGCTCACACAAGGCCTCAGTCAGGGTGGGCTTTTGGCGCGACAGCGGCCTGAACGACCTCAGCTCAACTACGGTGTGGCAGTGCTTGTTGCTCCTTGGCGAACGACGCTGGAGAGGAGGGGCAGGGGTCAACTTGGTAAGTCGCTAGCGGTCACAGGCCGCTTGAGGGTTGCATCCAGAGGATTGCGCGACTAACAGCCAAAAGTGAATTGCGCCCGAAGGAGGATCGCGGTCGCGCATGCATATGCGTACTATAGGGACCTAGCATAGGTTGTTCAGAATGTCCAGCGTTAATATCAATTGAGCTTGGGCTGGACGGGAATGCGCGGCACGCCTCGCGACAAAGAGTGGCAGCGGCACAAAAGTGTATTTTTATAAATGTTTCTCGGGGTCGTTATTCTGGCTTGGGTTCTTTCTTCAAGACGATATAGTAGCTACACAGATGTTTCTCGGTCGATATGTTTCGTGTTGCCAGGTCTTCAATTTGCCATCCGTACTCCAGGCAGTCTTGGGTGCGACAGAGAGGGGCTAGCCTAGGCCGTGGCGAACAGGGCGATCCCGAGGGCCGGGATTGCAGAGATGCAACCACCACCTCGTAAACCGTCTGACGCAACTTGAAGTGGTGTGTTTCGAAGCCCAACCCAGAAACTTCCGCCATATTTGCTTTGCGACTTCTACGCACCATCCAGGAAGATCAATCAAAATACATTCGGCCTGGTTGATACATGTTGTGGGATGGGCGTCAAGCTCTCAGTGCTTTGTTCCGTGGACGGTCCAAGTATTAAGAATGGGGCCGTGTAAAAATAGCTACCCACGGCTAGCTGCACTCGGTGGGCATGCGCCGAGATTCACCCCATTGGGAGGTTGATGGCAGCGGGGACAGAGGAAATGCTTGTCTAGGGCGCTGTCAGCAAGTAGGTAACAGAGAGCATGTCAGCAAGCATGAATCAATGGGGGGAGTTGCGGTGGCGCTAATGTATCCGTGTTGGGTGTGTAACTGCATGAGATATTCCAAGAATTTGTTGAGTATTCGCAGCGTGGTAACCAAGATCCCACTCAGAGATGGCTGCGATCAGCAATTGCCAAGCGATACCCCGAATGTTTCGATTTCAGGCAGCCATACAGAGTTGTATTGAGCGAGGAATCAAAGACCCGAGCTCAGGCGGGATTCAAGAGGTTTTGCGAATGAGGTGATGCACGTGGGCCGCGATGTGAGTGGTCAGGTTCTCGAGAGTGCAACCGGGCAGTTTGTGCCAACAGACGAGATGTCTTGGGCACTTGGCACGGAAAACGTTAGTTTGAGGTGGTGGCGCGGCGGGAATGGTGGGGGTTCGATCGGCGACGCCCCACCCTTAGTAATCTGCCGGCCTCTCGAGCACCGAACACGTGCGGTCGCCAATGTAGAATCGCGTCGTCCGCGACGCGTTCCTTCAACAACCAAGCCGCTTAATCTCAAAATCGGCATATCGGCATTACGGTATACGGTTGATACAAAGAAAGGCACAAGACGCCCACAGCCACGATGGCCCGCCAATCGACTCGGGAATCCCTCAAGTCCAAAACGAATGGTGTCGTCGGTAAAGTCAAGACAGCCATCGCTGAAACAAAAGTCGAAGTGAAAAAGACATTCGCTCAGAAGCGTAAATCTATGCCAGTCGAGGACGACGAGGACGCCGATGTCTGCGATAGTTGTGGCGAGAAAGGAGACAAGAGCAAATTGAAAGAGGACGAGGAAAATTACGAGGTCAAGAAACCCGCCGCCAAGAAACAGAAAACCAAAGCCGCGGCCAAAAAGAACGAAGACAGTATGCCTCTCGCCGCAAGAACAGCTGTCTCATCCTTGAAGAGAGCGATGTACATCGGTGCTCACGTTTCCGGCGCTGGCGGCGTCCAAAATTCCATCACAAATGCCGTCCAAATCGGCGCCAACTCCTTTGCGGTATTCCTCAAATCCCAGCGGAAGTGGGCAAACCCACCACTTGCACCGGAAGCAAAGACACAGTTCCATGCTTTACTAAAGCAGCATAACTTCAATGCTGCAGAAAATATCCTCCCACATGGCTCATATCTCGTCAATCTTGCTCAGGCAGATGATGTGAAAGCCAAACAAGCATTCGACAACTTTGTCGACGACCTAAAACGGTGCGAAGCTCTTGGCATCAAACTTTACAACTTCCACCCTGGCTCTACTGGTGGCGATACTATGGCTGCAGCATGCGGACGGATCGCCGCCCAACTGAACAAGTCTCACAAAGAGACCTCGTCCGTTATAACTGTCATTGAGAACATGTGCGGTAGCGGTAATATTGTTGGATCTCGCTTTGAGGAGCTGCGCGACATCATCGACAAAGTCGATGACAAGACCCGTGTAGGAGTCTGCATTGACACCTGCCATGCCTTTGCAGCTGGCTACGATCTGCGGTCGCCTGAAGCATTTGCTGCTACCATGGCCGAGTTCGACTCGGTTGTCGGGCTCAAGTATCTCAAGGCCTTCCATCTCAACGACAGCAAGGCACCTCTAGGTTCGCACCGTGACCTGCACGCCAATATTGGAACTGGATTTCTCGGGTTACGGGCCTTCCATAGTATCATGAATTATGAGCCATTCCAGAACCTGCCCATGGTTCTCGAGACACCAATTGACGAGAAAGGCCCTGACGGTAAGTCGGTCGAAAACAAGCAGATCTGGGCAGATGAAATCAAGCTCCTGGAGAGTTTGATCGACCAAGACGCCGAAAGTTCGGGATTCCAGGCTAAGGCGGCCGAGCTTCAGGCGAAGGGGGCTTCAGAGCGTAGCAAGGTTCAAGAACAGGTTGATAAGAAGAACGAGAAGGATGCCAAGAAGGGCACCAGAGGAGCTGCGAAGAAGAATACCAAGAAGAAGAAAGTTGAGACCGACGACGAGAACAGCGACTGATCAGTGTGCTGGTCAATGTGTTTTGGGGTGTAATGACATCAGAGCCTTATATAGCCTAGTTTGTACGGAGTCCCATGGGTATGATAGTAAGAAAAAGAGACAGAAGCCAAAATAGGGAGTTGGCGCATAAACCATTAACCAACCCTTCTTGGCCATCGTGCAAATTGCCAAAACAAGATATAAGAAGAGGCTTCATAAGAAAACCAACTGGTCCTTCCCGCACGCCATGCAGTTTCCCTCGTTGCTAAACCCACCACAGTAATCGTCAGACGTCAGCCTACTTTCTCCCCCTCGCCCAAGCCTCCACCTTCCCGATCATTCCCCTGAGTCCTATACCGCGCTCGCAGTTCGCCTCTAGCCAGGTCTCCATCTTCTCTCGCACCGACTTCATGCTACGTAACACTGGCATCCGCTGGCCTTCCTCCTGCGGCGCGAACTGCCCAGGGTTGAGAAGCACATCAAAGCATTCAGCCCAGATCTCCGTCTGCCAGTACCGCTTTAGGCTCTCACGAATCTTGTACCGGCGGCCGCCGACACCCGCGGTACCCAGCCCGCCGGCATCGCACCGTACAGTTTCGATGTATTTGCCAAACAGCAGGCAATGGATGGTACCAGCTAGACCGTGGTAATCGATCTGCCACGTCCAGGGCCTGCCCTCGCGCATCTCAGCACAGTCCTGTGCCGAGGTCTTCCAGTCGGCGATGAATTGCACTTCTGGCACGAAGGCACGCATGTCGATGGCGCGGCCAAAATCGATGAGCGTAATTCCGCGCGCCATCCAGCCGCCGCTGCCAACAGCGCTCCATTGAGGAGCTAATTCGAGAGCATCAGTACTATCCAACCGGAGGAGACAGTTATCGGCCTTGACGTCCCCATGGAGAAGCTGCTTGGCATGGAGGGCTTCGATGGTGCGTAGCAATTCGATGGAGAAAAACATGGCCAGCTGCTCGTCCATCACGCCTGATGGCTCCGAACGGAACAGGTTGACGACGTCGAGGAGGGTGCCGTGCGGAAAGAACGGAAGGAATAGGAAGCTTTCATCCTGATATAGGTGCATTTCGAGGGCTGGAGAAAGCGATGCGGTCGCGCGATGCTGAGGGCCTAGACGTGTGTGCGCAAGACGCATCATGTGGAACTCCCATGGCGTTGGCGGTTGCTCCATCTTGAGAGCTTCGCGCTCATGGCGGCGGTTATGTGCGCTGGCAAAGGCACCACGGCCCATCATGGGAATTGGTGCATTTTCGTCGCCAGGTAGCGCGGCCTCATCTTCGAACTCCGTAATGTCCGGGCAAGAGTTCTCGACAAGGTAAACGGGTGCGAAAGCGCCGGCGCCGAGCTCCTTACGGAGAGTGTATTGGGTCTCGGTATCCGGAAATTGTATCACTACCGAAGAGCCTAGGTTGCATGTCTTGTCGGTGCTATTGCGATTTCCCTTCGCCGTCAGTTTGACGAATTTGCGGATCTCGCCCCCTTTCTCGCACCGCTCATCTCGGTGGTCATAGAACCCCTCATATGTGCTGAGTGGAGGCTGAATATTTGCCAAGATCTCATTCCGAACGTTATCATCAACTGGGTTGCACTGTAGATCCTTGATTATCGGACCCTTGGGGGCCAACGCTTTGGGAGCCAGAGCTTTGGGGCCCAGAGCTTTGGGGGCCAGAACTTTGGGAGCTAGGGCCTTGGGCGCAAGGGCATTGGCCGCCGCAGTTGGCTGGCTCTTGTGAAGTAATGGTTGGGAAACCTTCCATATGGGCAGCTCCTCCGGATTGTCTTCTTCAATCACTTCTCGTAAAGGACTGCTAAGCGGCTCGAGGTTGATTGAGTCTTCATCATCGTCGGAAGGAAAACTCCTGTCCTCTTTCTTGCAGGGGGTTTTGGCAAGTAAGTCGATTGCACTGTGGGTGATGTCCAGAGACGACTCTGTTCTTTCTGTGATTGGTGTCATGAATGGGAGGCGGTTGTTAGCCGCTTCCACGGGGTCCCGATATGGTCTTCTGGAGGGAAGGTAGTCTTCGGGGGGGATGGGAACGAAAGATGTCCTCGTGTGTGGTGAAAATTCGCCGGTGATCGGGGTCGTTAGGTCTTCCTCTTCATCAGTATCCTCTTCCGGAGTTCGGTCTCGCTGCTCTGAACTGGTGCCTGATGACTCGTGGTCGTGGTCATGGTCATGGATATCAATCAAATCCGACACTTGGGTATCGTTCCTCTCGTCATCGCCATCTCCGAGATCAGGGATATGTTTCCTGGTGGAGAAATCCGACCACTCGCTGACGCTCTTCGCGTCCGAGATCTCATCCTCGGGATTCTCATCATCAACCTCTTCCTCTTCGTCACCAGCTTCACTGGTTGTAATATTTCTGGTGGTGCCGGTACTTTCGGCACCGCTGGTGTAGTCATCTGTCTCATATCCATGCTCGTCATCAGTGATGCCGGATTCCTCCGCCGACTTGAGTGGCGCATTGAAAATATCGTAAATATCGTCTGTTGCCGCTCTTGTGTGCAATGTCATCGTGGGTTCTGCTGTCTGCCTCCTCTTAACCTTCTTTCCTGAAGGGGAGTCCAGCTTTGCTTTGACTAGTCGGATTTTAGTAATGTTGCTCAACCCGAGGGAGATGTTAACGCACTTATCTGGGTCTCATTGACCTCAACCACCTTCTTCCTCCTGGGCTTCCTCTCTTTGGGGTAGATCGGTGCACCATTCTCGTCGAGCCTGACCGTATCGTGGTGCACGGCCAGTTTGGTCGGGACCTTCTGTGCAGTAATCCCCGGACTTGGGAGACTATTCTCGTCCATTAAGGGGCCGCTCAGCTCCGAAACATCGACTTCATCAGACCACTCATGGTCAAGCCAGCCACGGTTTGCGGCCCAGACCTCCTCGAAGCTCAGCTCCGTCCCGGGCTCGTCAGGGGTCGGGTAGACAACCCGCAAGTCCACAAAGACGCGCTCTTTTTTACCATTGGAAGGGTTCACGGTTACCTGAGCTTGAGAATGGTGGATTGTAATGTGTGATTGGGACAACTGCTTAGACAGAGACTGAAATACAAATGCGCCAAACCGCCAAATCATTAGTCCTGTATTGATCAACATCTGGTTGTGTTGGGGGGACAGAAAGGTGAACATACCGTATCCTTGAATACCTGCATCTTCGGAGCACTGCTCTTCTTTCCGCCGGCCTTCAGTGTCTCCCCAACCCATGGCTTGGGCTCTACAACGTTCTCCTTCTTCCGGTCCGCCAGCGATCCAATGCTGTCCCATCCTTTTGATCCTTCTCCCCGTGATCCCAGTGCCGGCGACTTGGCATCGGCATCAGAGAAAATGGCCAGCTTCGCTCGTGCTGGCTTTCCTGACTGTCCACCGATTGCGCTGGTTTGTCTCGGGGCCTGGGGGTCCCGGACCGCTGCTGCGGCTTCAAAGGGATCGATTTTTGCTGCCAGGGCTGGTCGTACAGACGGTAGAGCCGGAGAAGAAGGGCCCTCAGCGTCGGCTTCCGGTACCTGGGCTCGTCGCTGCTCGAACTCGCTGAACTTACGCAGCAGGCGCGAGGTAGGCCGTGCTTCACGCTCGATCCCGAGCTTGTAGACTTCCTCTGCCTGTGCCCAGCGCCCAGCACCCTCCAACCAAGCGGCATACTCTTCGTAGAACAGAGCTAGTGTCTCGCCAATCCCATGTCGCGAGAGGAAAACAAAAGTCTCGCGCGGCGAGTCCGAGAAGAAGTGAATGTAATGTAACCACAACTTGATATATCGCGGGTCGCTCTTGTATTGTGGCGCGTTCACGAATGTCTTTGTGGCACGCTCCAAAAGCGTGTGCAGCTGCGATTGCGGTGTGGCCTGAGCTGAGGGATATGCATCCAGCGTCCAGCGCACGTATCGGTCGTAGACATCGAGGGGATCATCTGACTCGGAGATGTTGGTGATTTCGGCCTCATATTCGGCGCGGATGCAGTCATTTACATTTTTTGTATTTGATAGCGCCTCTGGTGAGAACTTGTTGTGTGCCGGGGATGGCGAGAACAGCTCTGCAAGCTTCTTGGCTGACCTCCCGCTGGGGAGGGCCTGGATGTTTTCTTTTTGGTTCTCGATGATGTCGAAGTTGATCAAGTCGTCGGATGCCATGCTGCGCTGTGTCGCCAGCCTTCCGGGTGGCTCGGTTGAGTTCGGGTTGAAGACTCAAGGAGGGCGAGTTCGTGCTTGTCCCCGATGTGGACTTACCTTGGTCGATGGGTTGTGTGTTGGAGGGGTTGATTGACGTGGCGCCGCGACGGGTTACAAAATATTTGGGCGGGTCGCTGTAGCAACCTCTGACAGCTGGTGGCGGCCCGATCTGTCTTTTGCCAAGGTTGTGCACACAGCCGGGACAGAAAATGAATCCAACGGCTTCCGTCAGGCCACCTGAGGATACACTCATGAATACCTAATCCCATCTCAACAGCCGCTGCAAACCCCTAGACTTCAATACTTCGACACATTACGTAACCAGATCAATATCACATTTGAAAACGTACACCGCAAAACTTCAGTGAGGCACAATCATGTCATTTGTTCGTTACGTTGGTTCTATCGGATCTCGCCGTTCTCGGGAACCATCACCAGAGCCATTTTATCCGAGATAAACATGTTCGCCAACCAGCCAGCCGCCTGTCCCGTTTTCCCGCCAAGTTCGATACCGAATGGTCCTTTCTATCATTGATTTAAAGGTTGACAGCAGTGCGGAAGTTCTTGCCAGCGTAGATCGCGTTGGAGCCAAGCTCCTCCTCGATGCGAAGAATCTGGTTGAGCTTGGCGAGACGCTCAGATCTTGCGGGCGCACCAGTCTTGATTTGGCCGGCACGGATACCGACAACAACATCTGCGATGGTAACATCCTCGGTCTCACCAGAGCGGTGAGAAACCATGACACCCCAGCCGTCAGCGAAAGAGTCCTTGGCGGCCTGGATGGACTCGGTCAGAGTGCCGATCTGGTTGACCTTGAGGAGCAGGGCGTTGGCAGCCTTGAGCTCAATGGCCTTCTTGATACGCAGAGGGTTGGTGACAGTCAGGTCATCAGCAACAATCTGGATATCCTGGGTCTTGTAGAAGTAGCTCCACGCCTCCCAGTCATCCTCAGCGAAGGGGTCCTCAATGCTGACAATAGGGTACTTCTTGGCCAGATCGCTATACAGCTTGGCGAGCTCCTCATACGTGAGCCACTTGCTCGGGTCGCTGTCGGGGTTCTTGAAGTCAAGATCGTACTTCTTGGCGTCCTCCTTGTAGAATTCGCTGGAGGCGACGTCCATGGCGATCTTGACCTGGCCAGTGTAGCCAGCCTGTTCGATGGCCTCGGTGATGAGATCGAGCGCCTCGGTGGGGTTCTGAATATCGGGAGCGACACCGCCCTCATCACCGACGTTGCCGGCCGACTGGCCATACTTCTTCTTTGCCAGACTCTTCAGGAGCTGGTAGACTTCGGCTCCCTGGCGCATGGCCTCGGAGAACGAAGGAGCCTCATCGGGAACGATCATGAACTCCTGGAAAGCCAGGCGACCACCGGCGTGGGAGCTGCAGTCTTGTTAGCTCGGTCTTGGGAATCTGCCTGGTTGTTCAATGGGAGACATACCCTCCGTTCAGGACGTTCATGAAGGGGACGGGAAGAACATAGGGCTTCTTGGTGCCGGAGAGATCCGAGATATGGGCGTAGAGAGGGACACCCTTCTCAGCAGCACCAGCCTTGGCAATTGCCAAGCTGACACCAAGGATGGCGTTGGCACCAAGCTTAGTCTTGTTGGGAGTTCCATCGAGGTCGATGAGGAACTTGTCAAGCTTGGACTGGTCCTTGACATCAATGTTCTCCTTGATGACGGCAGGAGCAATGATCTCGTTCACGTTCTTGACCGCCTGGAGGACACCCTTGCCACCCCACTTGGTCTTGTCGCCATCACGGAGCTCGCAGGCCTCGTGCTGACCTGTTGTGCCATTTGTTAGTCTCACACGAGAGTTTCCAAGTCGGGGAATCATAGTGTGACGAACCGGTGGAAGCTCCCGAGGGAACAATGGCACGGTGCAGACCGACCTCAGTCACAACATCGACCTCGACGGTAGGGTTACCGCGAGAGTCGTAGACGTAGCGAGCGTGGATCTTGGAGATAGTCATCGTGATAGCTTCTATATCGTACTCTTGTTAGCAATTGCTAGCTGAGAAGTGCTAATCGAGTTCTACTGTAGTCGGAGCTATCAAGGATCGGGTTGGCTGTTTGGCTCCCAACTTTGTCGGAGAGCTGTAGATGAGGGGTTGGTTTGAGGCTGTGGGATGGAAGAGAGACGAAGCAATGCGTAGACAGCAGAGAAGCCTTCTCGTTGGTGTTATACACAATGAAATTCGCTCAGCGGCGACTCGGCAAGAGCCATAATATGCCGCAAGAGTCGATCTCACCAAAAGCCGACCATCGCGTCCAATGGCGGGGTTACCTGACGCGCGGGGCTGAGGGCAAAACAGGTGGGAGACGAGATCGAAGAACATCATTACACACGTACCTCTTGTTTGTAGAACTGGCCGAAGCTTGGTGTTTCTTTTGATAATGCTGTAACACGGGGAGCTGTGAGGAAGATGAGGAAGAGAAGATCAAGGTTGGATGCAGCTTGGCAGAAGCTTTTGGAACTCAAGGAGAGAAATCGAGAGGAGGGGCACTTTGCTTGGTGGGGTGATCCTTGGAGGGGTGATCCTTGGAGGTCAACAGGACCTCTTGCCAGCTAGTGGTGTCAAGAACTGTCATACGGAAAGCTCTCAATTCCGTCAGCAGCGACATCGCTCGCTAGGTAGCATCTACCTGCCACCCGATACCCAACGATAACCTGCAGCTACGATTTGCGTTGGGTGGGAGGAGGTTGGCTCCCGGACTCGCCGTTCGATCAACGTGAAAATTCGTTCGTCTCCGAGCAATGGCGTAAAGACACTTGCAAATCCCATCCGTAGTCGGACCCCTGGCGATTCCAAATTGACAGGCCATAGACTCCGTTCGGAGCAAGAAATTCCCCAGATCACGAATGCGTATTGCTTGTTTGACTTTGTGCCCCCGCTTAGACCTTGCTGGTGTTCCCTCAAGCATTTACTCGTGATCGACGTCTAATCCGTAGTGCACACGGATCCGCCCCGCAGCACCTTTGGCAAGGTTTGGTTCCGATTCTACTACGGGACCCGGATCGGAGCTGCCCGACAGGGCCGGCCTGGGAGATGTGAGGTCAACGACAACGACGGGTGGTAGATGCGTTGACAATATGACTAGGAGTCGTTTTCCAGACCCGAGTGCTAGCATTGGTCCCCTCAAGATTCATGTATGCTTCAGCTCGGGCTGTTAGCTGATCGCCACAGCTGAACTTGAGTGACTGCCCACTTTCCTCCTCTTCAATACCTACCTCGAGGGCAGGTTATCACGTTTACAGCTGATGTTCTTCCTGTTATTTTCAACCTATCTGTGTGATATACTAACAGCGCAAACCAGCAACGGGCTTGATGTCCATCCTTTTCCGGGCGTCGTCCTTTGCCCGGGCCACGTTTTTCGTCCACGCAGCTGTTGCCCGGGAATTGCTATGCCGGAGTGATGACACTGCTGCCTCCTTGGCAAGATGGCTAATGGCACTCGAGCCGACCAGGTACGAATCCGTAGTGCCTGAGGGTACGACGAATGCAGGCTGGCGCTTCCAGTGATCCCTTTCTTTGACAGGTGTGTTGACTGGCTTTGGGACAACATACCAGTCACCCATTACAGACCTCATCCAATGTTGTCCCGTCAGCGTTTGCAGAGTAGGTACTGTTAGAACGCTTCCGTAGTTTTGTCCCGCCAAAAAATCAAAATCAACGTGAAGGTGACAAGTGGGCGAAGTCCTGAGGCTAAACAATCCCAGGCTTCACAAACACGGCCACCTAACCTCGTGATCATGCTTGGATGCCAGCTTCCACTCCGGACATGATACCTGGATACTCGTCGACACCGCAACTAAATTAGCATCCATCCATCAGTCAAGCGCCGATACAGCTGAGCACTTTGGAACCAGCCCTTATGGTGGCTGATGATACACATTTTGACCCAACCTACATCTCGAGGGTCGTTGTTTGGATAATGTGTTGGAATGTTGGAGGGCACCTAACCACCCTGTCGCTGGCGCATTCGGGAATAAAGAATCCAGACCGCCTGCCCGAAACGGCTGTCGGCTTTGCAGCGCTTTGCAGCAAGCGGCAGGTGGAGTGCTCTGGGGCGTACTGAGCAGGGGCCGCCTCAGCCGCCCGGCCAACAGTAGTCCCGCTGTAATTACCTAATCCCAAGCAGGCAACTTGATGTGATGTGAAGTCCTCTCCAAACTTCTTGACATGTGCCGGGCGTAACAGCGTGTACGATATTGCGTTGCCGTGTATATAAGTCCTCAATATCTCTCTGCCGCCTCTGTTACTCTTTTTAATCATGTATCGCTCTTCCATTTGTTTGCGGCCGGCCTCCCGAGCACTACAAAGAATTCCACGCGCTCAAGCTTCGAAGAGTTTTCCATCCCCAACACGGTAAACGCCGTCCTTCTTGGTTAGCTGGACCCACCCCTCTGGGTGCTTCCATCCCTACCTGCCCCTCCTTCCTTTGCCCCTCCTTCGCTCCTCCTGAAAGCTTTCTGACCACCCCGCAGCCCCTCGAGCTCAAGACGATTGTACTCTGCATCAGCAGCTCTAAACCTGAACTCAAGCTTGAACCAGGTTTCTCGCCATCGACCGCTTTCCTCGCCTTCTGCACTCTCTCGGACAGTTCGTCTCTCTAGCCAACCAGTCCGGAATTGCTCTTGCCGCCGCCACAACATGTGCCGGACACAGGCTATGGCCGATGTGGCCAGTGGAGTCAATGTGCAGTCTAGGGAGCTGCTCCCCGCCAACGTCATTCCGCGGCACTACCACGTAACCCTTGAACCCGACTTCAAGAAGCTGACGTTTGATGGTACCGTGCTCATTGACCTCGACGTCGTGGACGATTCCAAGTCCATCTCCCTGCACACCCTCGAGCTCGAGATCCACGGGGCGAAAGTCATTGCTGGCGGCCAGACCATCAGTTCTTCGCCTGCCGTGTCGTTCAACGAGGACCTCCAGATCAGCACCTTTTCCTTCGACAATGCCGTGGCCAAGGGCACCAAGGCCCAGCTGGAGATCAGCTTCACCGGCCATCTTAACGATAAGATGGCTGGTTTCTACCGCTCGACCTACAAGAACGTCGATGGCAGCGAGGGGATCATGGCCGTTTCCCAGATGGAGCCCACCGATGCTCGCCGCGCTTTCCCCTGTTTCGATGAGCCGTCCCTGAAGGCTGAGTTCACCATCACTCTCATCGCCGACAAGAACTTGACCTGCCTTAGCAACATGGATGTTGCGTCTGAGACAGATGTCCAGTCCAAGATCAGCGGCGGCGTCCGGAAGGCCGTCACCTTTAACAAGTCGCCATTGATGTCGACGTATCTTGTGGCGTTCGTTGTTGGCGAGCTGAATTGCATCGAGACGAACGACTTCCGAGTTCCCGTCCGTGTCTACGCTCCCCCTGGACAAGATATCGAGCATGGCCGGTTTTCGCTTGACCTGGCTGCCAAGACACTGGCGTTCTACGAGAAAGTCTTCGGCATTGATTTCCCTCTCCCCAAGATGGACCAGATTGCCATCCCCGACTTCGCCCAGGGCGCCATGGAGAACTGGGGCCTAGTGACCTACCGCGTCGTGGATCTTCTTCTCGACGAGAAGGTCAGCGGCGCTGCAACGAAGGAGCGGGTTGCCGAGGTTGTCCAGCATGAGCTTGCGCATCAATGGTTTGGTAACCTTGTGACCATGGACTGGTGGGACGGTTTGTGGCTTAACGAGGGATTCGCTACGTGGGCTTCTTGGGTTGGTCACTCTACTATCCGCACATCAATTTCCTCTTTGCTAACCGCACGCCATTAGTACTCCTGCAACATCTTCTACCCCGAATGGAAAGTCTGGGAGAGTTATGTTACGGACAGTCTTCAGCGGGCCCTTGCCCTGGATTCTCTTCGCAGCAGTCACCCCATTGAGGTTCCCGTCAAGAAAGCCGATGAGATCAACCAGATTTTCGACGCTATTTCCTACTCAAAGGGGTCTTGCGTTCTGAGGATGATCTCGACCTACCTCGGCGAAGACGTGTTTTTGGAGGGAGTCAGACGCTATCTCAAGAAACACGCGTATGGTAATACCCAAACTGGCGATTTGTGGGCGTCGCTCGCAGAGGCCAGTGGCAAGAGTGTCGAGGATGTGATGCAGGTTTGGACCAAGAACATTGGCTATCCTGTGGTCACTGTCACGGAGAAGGATGACAGCACGATCCACTTGCAGCAAAACAGATTCCTGCGCACTGCGGATACCAAGCCAGAAGAGGATCAAGTTATCTATCCTGTTTTCCTTGGTCTTCGTACTAAGGACGGCATCGACGAGACAGTGACGCTGGATAGCCGAGGGGCCGACTTCAAGGTCCCAAGCGATGGTTTCTTTAAACTCAACGCAAACCACACCGGACTGTACCGGACGTCATACTCTCCCAAGCGTTTGGAAAAGCTTGGTGTCGCGGCGAAGCAGGGACTACTGAGTGTTGAGGATAGAGCTGGCATGATCGCGGATGCCGGTGCCCTGGCCACTTCGGGATACCAAAAGACGTCCGGCGTTCTATCCCTTCTCAAAGGATTCAGCACGGAGACCGAGTTTGTGGTCTGGAATGAGCTTATTTCCCGCATTGGCTCCCTTCATGGGACTTGGATGTTCGAGGACAAGGCAGTTCGCGATGGCATCGAAGCCTTCCAGCGCGATCTGTGCAGCCCTAAAGCCCACGAGCTCGGCTGGGAATTCACAGACGAAGATGGCCATATTGAGCAGCAGTTCAAGGCTATGCTCTTTGGAAGCGCCGGGCTGACTGGAGACCAAGTCATCATCAAAGCGGCTAAGGAGATGTTCACCAAGTACATGGCGGGCGACAAGTCGGCCATCCACCCGAATATTCGCGGGAGTGTCTTCAGCATGGCGCTGAAGTATGGCGGCACGGAAGAGGTATGTTGAAATTCGGCAATACTGTCTGTGCCAAAAGCTGACAAACCACTAGTACGATGCTATCCTCAACTTCTACCGTACATCTACGAACGGTGACGAGCGTAATACTGCTCTCCGCTGCCTCGGTCGGGCCAAGGAACCAGAGCTTATCAAGAGAACCTTGGAGCTCCTCTTTAGCGGCGAAGTCAAGGACCAAGACATATATATGCCCACATCTGGTCTTCGTGGCCACGCTGACGGCGTCGAAGCTCTCTTCGCCTGCATGACTAACAACTGGGATGAGCTTGTCAAGAAGCTGCCGCCTGCTTTGTCCCTTCTCGGAACCATGGTCACAATATGCACCTCTGGTTTCGCAAATAAGGAGCAGTTGCAGAGAGTGGAAAAGTTCTTCGCCGACAAGCCGACTGCTGGGTTTGACCAGTCGTTGGCTCAGAGCCTCGATGCTATCCGCTCCAAGATTTCGTGGCTGGAGCGCGATCGCGCAGATGTAGCAGATTGGCTGAAGGTGAACGGCTATTTGTCTTGAGCTTCGGGTCTATGTGCTGAGGGGGGAGATCATCGAGAGTATTGGGTTCCAACGTCTTGCTCCAGGGGGGGGGGGGCATTTGCAGCAGCTAGCAGTGAATTAGACATGCATGTATGATAGATAGAGAAGCCATTTTGTGCCTCACAGTACGGCTTGCCTACGAGTCTCTCCCTCATTTCGCTCTTGCTGTTGTGTATTGCGACCCCTGACGTCCTGCCAGGAGACATCTTCGAGGGGGTGAGCGTAGCAACCCTAACCCGAAGACTCACGCTTTCTGCCCTGGTTCTCCGCCCAAATTCTGAGCTCAACCAGCAGCCGCATCGCCATCAAACCCATCGCGACCAAGGCACTTGATTTTCCTGACCGGACGTGCGCTTTCATAGAGATCATGGGGTGGTTCGACGGCTGGTTTGGCAGCGGTACCGGCGAGTCCGACCCGTTGCGAAAACTCGATCCGAAGCTCCGCGAGTTCCTCCAAAAAGAGTCGCCCGTAAAGTACACCACTGCCCACGACAACACACAGGCGGAACCGCCGCAGCCAAAGCAACAACCACAGAGGCAGCAACAACAAGACACGCCATCCGATGACGCTCAGCCCGCCGTGCCGCCACAGAGCCTGTACCAGGACGGGCGTTACGCCCACCTCTGGAAGGGCTACAAGCCTCTGGCAGCCGTCGAGGCAGAGACGAAGAGCGACCACGAGAAGCTGATGGACGTACTGGAGGGCTTCAAGGAGCGCAAGGCTATGATTGGCCGGGCGGCGCTCGAGAACTGTGCCGATGAGCAGATGGATTGGAACTTGTGCATGAAGGAGGGCGATATCGCGAAGCGCATGACCATGTGTCGCACGGAGGTGCAGAAGTTTGAGCGGTGTTATCAGACCCAGTCGGTATGTTGATTGCCTTGGGAGGTGTCGCTGCTACTGGACATGAGGAGCGAAGGCTAATGACAATTGTGTGTGCAGAGACTCCTCAAGGCGTTGGGATATTTATCGAATTACCAGCGTGCGCCCGAGGTCGACGAGCAGATCCAGATGCGCGCCGATGCCATCTACCACAAGATGATGGATAACGAAGCCGCGGTCGCGAAGGCTAAGGCGGAGGGTCTACCTGAACCGTCGTTCGAGCCGTTAATACAGAAGCAGGCGTCGGCGCCCCAGGCGGCGGGAGCAGCGCCACTAGCTGGCGCCGATGGGATTGTGGTTCCGACGGAGCCGAGCCCGACGATGCTCAAGGAGTGGAAGAATATGCTGCAGAAGCTTCCCGAGCAGGATCGGGCGGCGGAGGAGGAGGCGCTCCGCGCCGAGTTCAGAGCCAAGGCGGAGGTAGCTGGGCGCATCCAGTCTATCTGGCAGGAGCAGGCGAAGGCGAGGGAAGCACGGAAGGCCGAGGGCAAGGAGACGATGGGCGACAAACTCAAGGGTTTTATTGGGAAGTAATTCCGAGGGCAAATGTAGGATAATGTATTGATGGGTAAACCATGTCATATCACAAGACGCGATACTACATATACGATGCCGACAGGAAGACAGTTATCTCGTTCTCGCGAGGCCTTTTTATTCTACCTGTGTTCCAACACGCCCGCCGTTCGTTCCAGGAAGGCGTTGAACTCCTTGATCTGCTTCAGCGTCCCCCCGCCATCGCTCTTGGGCCCCACTTGGTCTGCTATCCTGCTGACCAGGAGTTCGAGGTTCGCGAGGTCTGCCTGCTTTTGCTCTGTCGCCGATAGCTCCGTCGCTGCCTGCCCCTTTTCTACGACTAGGTCGATGTCATGCATGGCCGAGGACAACGAGATATGACGCTGCAACATGTTAGTGGGAGCATTTTTCCTTAAAAGGGGTAATGCAGCCTTACCAGGGCCTCCTTGCTTTCTGCCTCATGTCGAATTCGGATCGCGTCCATTCGCAGAGCCACCTGGTCTCGCTCAGCGCGGACGCGAAGTATCTCATCACGCAGTGACAGCTTCTCTTTTTGCGCCACGCGCACTCTCTTGCGGAGAGCGTGGAGAGTATCCAGAGCGATGGTCTAACCATACAATCTTAAGTCAGCTTCTATAATGGCACCTTTCATCGTCTGGGAAAAAGGACTTACGTGCTCCAGGAGCCTTGTCCTCAACTCTTCTTGAAAAGCTTCGAGCGATCTCAACATCGTCCGCTGCTCTCTCCTCCCTGCCGTATCCTCGGCATTTCGTACATTCTCCTCTAGCCTAGCTGAAAATGCGCCGATGAGTTCTTCGCATAGTTTGGACAGGACATCCACGGCGTTAACACCGCCGCGGTTTGCAAAGGGAATCTCGGCGTTGAGAATCTCAGCATTCTGCTCGTCCTCATCAACCACAGTCTTCTTGGTGAATCGGTGGACGGTGACCGGCACCGACCTGCCATCCGCCTCGTCATCATCTGCCGCCGCTGCTTTGGGTCCCTTCTTGCTTGCTGCCTGCTTTTTGGCGGGCTTCCTCTTGGGGGCTTTGGGCTGCTGTTGTTGTGCCGGACTGGCCACCTCCTTCCTTCGACGTCGTTTTGTAGCTGGCCCCGGCACTTCTGTTGGCTCTGTGTGTAATTCTGGCGATGGAGAAGCAGGTAAGCTTTGCCTGGGCCGTTTCCTCTTCGTTAACCGTCGAGCGGCCTCCTTGTCGCCAATTTCTTGCGCCGCGTCGACATCCTCCTCTACTGGCTCCTCGGGCACCTCTTCCTCCACCGGCTGCTCAACCACTTCCTCTTCATCTAATGGCTCTTCCGCCGGGGGACTAGTCGGTTCTAACCGAGCCCGCTTCTTCGCCTTCGGTTTGGGTGTAATCGATTTTACCTTCATATCCCGCTTCGTCGGCCGGTCAGGCGTTAGTTCATCGTCTTCATTAGCATCTCCGGCTGTACTCCCGCCCGAAAGCCGCACACTTCGCCTCTGTTGCCTCTCCATAGCCGCTGATCCTGCCTCACCACTCCTCCTTCGCACCGCCACGCGCTGCAGCGGCGACGAAGACGGCACATGCGCCGTCGTCTCATCCAGGTCCTCCAGCACCCGCTGCAACAGCGTGCTCGACCCAACCACCGGTGCCCCATTGCTGATCCGCAGCGGCCGACGGCGCCCACTCCCCGGTGCATTAGCGGGACTCTCGCCCACCTCTTCCGCTTCCGCGGCCGCTGAAACACGCTCTGCCAGTGGTGACCGTGTCAGTCCCAAAGATAGTCGCGACGTCCTCCTAGACAACGAAGCGGACGATCGTTGAGGGCTAGTGCTAGCTGGTACGGGCGCCACCACTGGCTCAATCGGACCAGCATCTTCCATCTCATCTTCGTCATCTTCTTCTCCTTCTTTCGCTGGGACCTCCAGTGATACCCGCCTCAGCGCCGACGAGAGTGCTGATGACTTCCCCCGCTTCTTCTTCGCGCGATCACTAGACAGCTGCTGCCGCTTGCCATCTGTGCTGCTGTGATCGCTGATGTCGTAGACAGCGGCGCGGGAGCGAGAAGAGGAGCCTGTTTGTGGCGGGCTTGTGACCGCGGATCGTGTAGCTTGCGCCGGCGCCGGCGCCGTGTTCTTCGGGCTCGCATCGGGCCGTGTTCTCTTAGCGGACGTGTTCGGCGGTGGGCGAGGTAAGGGCGGGGCTGCCGCTGGAGGGCTCGGGACGGGGCTCGGTTCTGGTTCCTCTTCTACTTCTACCTCCATAGGTTCGGGCTCGGGCAGGGCAAAGCCGAATGAGGTATCTTCGACTTCGTGCATGCTGAGAGGATGTCAATTGGAAGGCCATGCAGATAGTGAGCTTGGAGACATACCGAGCTCCGCGCATGCGCTCCAGCAAGCGGTCCTGTCCTGGGGATGGTTAGCTCGTCGGATGAAGCGCAAATCATTGTGAAATACATACTGGTCGCCATTATGAGCTATCAGGAGAACCCACCGGGTTTCTAAGTCTACATGTGGTGGTGGTGGTGGTGTGAGGGCGATGGTGGGGTGTTGTGCTCGAAGCTTGACAAACGCGACCCCAGCGGCTTGGGAGACGCGACGGTTTGGGCAGGAGCGTTGCTGCTTGCAGGGGCTCCAAGGCTTAGTGCGTGTCCGCCCCCGCAGGGCCAAGGGGGGTTCTGCCATCTGCCGCGCGGATATGACTTGCAGATCAGCTTCGAGAACCTAGCATTTGCAAAGCACGCTTCCATCAACACAAATGGTGCAATCAAATGTGCTAGTCTCTTCATATTATACCAATGGATTCCCCAGTTTGTGTTTTTGAGCGCACATACGGTTTCATTCTTTTCTCAACTCCCGGTCCCTTTTCAGATTACAATTTCCATACTTCGAGGTCTGACCCACCCCCGTTCGTCCTCTGCTCAAGCTCTGCACTGGCCATTGGCGATTCAGATAGCTTTGGCGCTTCAAGAGTGTCCAGTCATTGCCGGTAAAGTAATGGGCATTATATTTTTCGACTGATCAAGATACTTCCTGGTTCTTCTCCCGGTTCTTCTCCTGGTTCTCTTTCTGCGAGTTCTGGGTCCCGCTGGGTCCCGCTGGGTCGCGCCTTCCGTCTTCCACCATGAGTGAATTTTCGGCATGCACCTTCCAATCGACAGGCCGCTTCCAATTAGCAAGCAACCTTGTCAAAAGGACTGGTAGCTCAGTGGTAGAGCAACCGGCTGCAGTGCAATAAGCATCCTCCGGTAGGTCTCGTGTTCAATTCACGATCGGTCCTTTAAATTTTGCAACTTTCCTACCTTGCTACGAAAGGTCCTGATCTTTTATGTTAGTTACTCCTTTAGGAGATTAACTATTAGAAGTACGGCTTAATTTGTCACCCAAGGAAGGAGCGATGAGGGATGTAGGCAGTATTGACTCCCTGTGGCAGTCTGTCTCCCCACACGGCCGGGCAGACAGCAGCTGAGAATGACGAGCACTCATTGGCTGGAATGCTGTGGGGTAAAAGGACCCATTCGCAGTTCGGGGACTTCGGTTTGTGGGGATTACTCAACCGAGTCAACGTCGGCGAAAGTCCAGGGTGAGAGCCGCTCAAGGGCCCAAAAGTGACAAAGAGGCGAAAGAGGCTTGGTGCGATTGAGGGACACCATGCTTGAAGGTGCTGCCGAAGCGAAGACGGGGATGTTCCGGCTTCCCCTCACGTTGGGGACTTGGAGAGCCGATGCTAGACGTCGCGCCCCCTTCACCGAGCTTTGGGGCTGATCATTGGCATATCAGTAAAATACAAGGGATCGTCCCACACTGCCCAACAACGGTTTAGCTGTATGCGGGCATGGCTGATGACACCCGGCCTGCTCGAACTTAACATTGAAAGAGCCGTACTTCGTATTTTCTTCTCCAACGTTCAAATATTGATCGGGGCAGCCTTGATCGGGACCAACACTCACGATGCCGTATGCTTCTTCGTACCCGCCCATCGCCATCCCCGGCGATGTCGACCTCTGGTCGCTCGTGTTTGACCAGAAACGGCGAAACTTCCCCACGACCAAGGAGATTATGACAAGTGGTGAGACGGGGCGCACGTACAGCTGGACGGATCTCCGCAGTGCGTCAATCGAATTCGGGAAGGGGCTCCAGGCGCTTTGGCATTGGAAGAAGGGCGACGTCTTGGCCCTCTATACGCCCAACTCGATCGACACCGCAGTGGTAACTCTCGGATCGCTCTGGGCCGGAGGTGTCGTTTCCCCAGCAAACCCGCTGTACACGGTTGACGAACTTGCCTTCCAGCTCCAAGACTCGGGTGCCAGTGCACTCGTGACCCAGGCACCATTCCTGAAAACGGCCGTCGCCGCCGCCGCGAAGGCGGGCATCCCTGAGAGCCGCATCGTGCTCCTCGGCGAGCATCGCGATGAAACGGGGAGGTTCCAGCACTTCAGCGGCATCCGCAGCATAAATTCGAAGGGAAAGCATTCCAAAGCCAGTATCAACACAGACAAGGACCTGGCGTTCCTAGTCTACAGCTCCGGCACAACGGGCCTCCCAAAGGGAGTTTGTCTGACGCACCTCAATATGGTTGCGAATGTGCTCCAATGCGATTATGTCGAAGGAAACCAGTGGCTCCCGTACGGTGGATATGATGGCAAGGGAGACAAGCAGCTCGGCGTTCTGCCATTCTTCCACATCTATGTAAGGCCGCCTTGTTCACTACCTACGCTGCCCATCCGAAACCATATTGACAACAAATATACCCAGGGCCTTACGTGCTCAGTTCTGATGTCGATCTATTCAGGCTGGCAGCTTGTGGTGCTGGAGCGGTTCGACATGGAAAAGGTTCTCCAAACAATACAGAGCTACGGTATTACCTTCACTTACCTCCCGCCCCCAGTTATCCTTGCTTTTGCGAAACACCCGCTGGTGGAGAAGTACGACTTGACGTCGCTCAAGGTGTTACATTCCGGCGCTGCACCGCTTACTAAAGAGCTCACCGAGATGGTATGGAACCGGCTGAAGATTCCGTACGTCCATTTCGTGTCTCTTTCTGCCCATTCTAGCAATATATCCACAACCCGGATGTCTCAGAAGGGAGCAGTTGCTTCTGACCGAGACCCGTAAGCATCGACTAATACGTGCGCTCCTACGCAGGGTAAAACAGGGCTTCGGTCTCTCCGAAACCAGCCCCGTGACACACTGCCAACGAGTTGAAGAGTGGGCCAAGTTCATGGGCTCTGTCGGGAAGCTATATCCTAACATGGAGGCAAAAGTTGTGGACGAAAGTGGCAAGGAAGTTGCCGAGGGTGAGGTACGACCGCCCGTTTTTGTCCCTACACACAGGTATCACGAAAGGAAACTGACGATACACATGAGTACGTACAGGCAGGGGAGCTATGGGTCAAGGGGCCCAACGTCTTTAAGGTTTACCTCAACAACCCGGAGCGCACCAAGGACGCCTTCTCGCTAGATGGCTACTTTAAAACGGGAGACATTTTCCGTCGCGATGCCCATGGAAACTATTATTGCGTAGATCGCCTCAAGGAATTGATCAAGTACAGTGAGTCTTCCGTCTCTCCTGTTTCTCTTGGCCAATGCTCCTGATGCTGATAACTGCCACAGAAGGGTTCCCTGTGCCCCCCGCAGAGCTAGAGGGTATCCTCGTCGGCCACGCTGACATTGCCGACGCTTGCGTGATTGGAATTGAGGACCCGGCTCAAGCGACGGAGGTTCCGAGAGCGTACGTGGTCCTCAGACAGGGAGTAGCGGCCAGTGAGGGGAAGGCCCTTGCGCTCATAGACTGGGTGGCAGCTCAGGTGGCGCCGCACAAGAAGCTACGTGGAGGCATCTATTTTGTGGACCAGGTACCAAAGTCAACCAGCGGCAAAATTCTGAGAAGGTTGATGAGGGACCAAGTGAAGAAAGGAAACCGGGCAGGGGGTGCGAAGTTGTAAGTGTAAATAGGTACGAAGTACAGCTATCCACGTGATACATGCACTCTTCATGAGGTGATGGCGGATCAGATAAGCTTTCTTGAAACATGTTACGGTGCGGAACAGGAATCGGGCAGACGGGTGACGACGGCCGGCTTTCCCCGCGTTTTTCGAGGTTCGGCACGCTCTTTCGGAGCGGACCCGAGCATTCGGGTAAGCCATGATGCGGGTCATCCTCGGATCCCCACACCAACTACTCCATATCGTCGTAATAGCTAAGCCACGATTTCCAACCTCCTAAAACTGACGAGGGATGCATAGCGGTTTCCAACGAGCTGAAGGATTCTAGGCTTCTCTTAACTTTGCCGCATTTGTGGGGTAGTGTTTCACGATCCTAGCTGAGCCGGCGGCCTCTTCCCTCGTACAAAATCCAATCGTCTTAGACATTCGGCTTCACACCTCAGCGAAGCCAAATAGTTAAAAATAGATTTCGACATCAAGGAGACGGAAAGAGCTCCGATCCTTTTCCTATTCGTGGAAGGTAACTACACCAAGACCCGTGATCCAGTATCCGAGTAATTTGGCTTACGGCGAAGCCCTCTCACTTCGTCAGCTGAGGACGACGCGTGGCGGGTCCTAAGACAGCTAGGAGGACACCGGGCGGCAGGCAAAAGGCAGCTGCGCAGCAGTTAGCTGTTTCTGAGGGTCTATGGCTCATGAGTCCAGCCCAGGGAGAGACTCTCACGACTCGGAACGGCCTTGTGTGGATGTGGTGAGGTAGCGCAACAAGGCCTCGACTAAGGCAAGGCGTCCAGGCGCTCGGGTTAGCCACTCTAGAAGCCCGTAGACTCGGCAGTTGTCAAAAAAGTGTAACAATGAGCAGGTTTCCTGAATGTGAGAGCCTAACATCTGCAGCGGCCTGCCTGCAGCTGCTTCTCTAGCCTGTCAGTCAGGGCGCGGCACACTCTTCCTTGTGCAGATTTATCTCGGGCTCAAGCACGTAGAGAAGCACTTGACCTTAATCTGTACCCTAGGGGTCCTGTGGTTTGTGATCTCTGGTTAGGCAATGTGTAACTGCGTGTCCTCGCCAAGCCTTGTGCAGAGGTACAATGTCAGAGACAGGAAGACCCTCTGGCGATCTCCATGACCGCCTCACCTACCGCTTCATCGTAGACATCGGATATATTCCGATTGGTAGTGCTGGCATGTGCAGGACGGGGGCCCTGGCAGCTTTGCCAGCTGGGTTATGGTTGTTGGCCGGCGAAGTCTCTAGTCCACCGCTCAAGCTACAATGTGCATATAGAGAAGTAGTTGTAGGGTAGCCCTGCATCTGCAATCTTCAGTTCTTCTTCAACATTGGAGGGGTTGGCGCCGAGAATAAGGCGGTCGGTTTTGACGCGGGCAATGGGTGTCGGACCGAGCCCCTCCGCCGGCTTCGTTGGCACCACTCCAACTTCGGACGGGAGAAGCTTTAGCCCCTTCGAGGAACCATGAGCCGAAGATGTTTCCATTGTGGGGGGTGTCCACCTTCCGTGGTCTTGTGTTTCTAGCAAGGGGCCGCGTCCAGCTCGAGGCGGTGAAGACCGCGGTGGACTGTTGGCCTGAGCTAAGGTACGTAGTACCTAAGGTAGCTATCGACCAGGGTTAGCAACACCAGCTAAGGCTGCGAATACCTGCTGGAGGTCGGATGGGTGGTGTCTGATAGATAATACCAACACGTTCGGGAGTACCCATGGCTGTGCGACATCGGGATCTAGGTACTCTGCAAGAAGGTAGATTATACCTACTGATGTGTTCTCGAAAGGTTTTCTGGAAGAAAAGAACAATTGGAGGTAGATAAAACATGCATGACTAGAACACCGGCATACAATGCAACCGCCGAGGCAAAAGAGGGGGACGTGCATCCCGACTCCTCGGTGAAGCTGAGGCCACTGATCCGGTGCACTGCACCGCATTGACCGTCGCATACGGTCGGTGATTCCGGCTGTCATCCTCCCAGCTGCCCGCATCGTATGCAGTAATGCGCATCCAGCACCTAACGAGAGGCGGAGTGAGCATGCATCTGTAGCCTAGGTAACGGGCTGTTTACGGGTGCTGACGGTCGGGCAAGGGATGTCTGTTTTGTTTGGGATGCGGAAACCCTGGTCAATTGTGGAGAAAAGGGGCTCACCCAAACGGAGGTTGCCCTCCTGAAAACAATGTTCATGCCAGCGCGTGCCAGCTCGATGTGCCTGCGTTGTAGATAGTTGCCGCCCGACATATGCGTGGTGCTATATTGCTGGTGCCGCGACGTTTCTTAGCTGCCTCATCGGTCCGCCTCGTGTTGTGCGTTGACACGCTACAAGAAAGTCCACGTCCAGTCCGCTGCGGATCTTCAGCCTCAGCCCTGGTTTTGTCACACTTCATCCAGGTCCCATCATGATTTTGAGCCTTGTGCTCAGGAATGGATGTTGGTCTGTTTCATGAGGGATTCCACGAACCAACTTGCAGTCTTCGGGACTGGCCAACGATGCTTCTCGCCTCAATCAGCCCCGGAAAACAGTCAACTCATCTCAGGGTGGCGAGTGTCACATACCCACCGAGAACAACTGCCTGCGCTTGTGTGTTCCTTAGCCATACCGATATCCAGTGGTTTAGTCGTATTTTAGGGGCTTCAACGACTGTTTCGTACAAGCCCGGTAGTCGCTATTCTCCTCCACGGTAAAGCCAATGATGAGGTATCAAACTGTTCGCGACCCGAAATAGTCTGCGAAACTTCCATCGCCTCCAGTGCCTAAGGTACCTTATGAGTGGCTCAAGTTGGTGCCCTCGTGCTAGCAGTCCCCTGTTCACCCGGTTCGCCCTTCCCATGGCGAGGCCTGAAGCACAAAAGGTCACTTGACACCCTTGGGCTTGGCACCACGGCCTAAATTTCCCACCAAGACAAACTCAACAACACGGGTACACAACCACTTTGTGTGAGTATTGATGCCTGATGTGCACGATTAGGTACCCAGCAGTCTCCCCCAATTCGTAAAATGCTGTGAAATAGCACACGGCGGACGGGAACCAAGCAAGTTGTCGCCGCTCGCCAGGCCGCGACTCACACCACGCACGCACCATCCATGAGTGAACATCGGGTTGGCTCGGGATCTTCACACTCCCGTTAGGCGGTGTGGAACAGCCCGGCAGCGCTCCAAGGCATCGCGGGGCCATCTCGCGGAGCACTGGTCGCCTCCGGAAAGGCCATCAATTTTCGAATCCATCCCGGACGGTCCTTGGCCACTGGGTTCGGTTTTGCCTCTGGGAAAGAAGAAATATCGCTTGGTTGTGCCGTCCCACGCAGACTTGCTGATAGGTCACCGCTTCATATACTTATCACACCCGGGCGGCCATGATTCGTGATAAGACTTGACTCATAGGGACAAAGACCCTGCTCCCCGACCCTCATCATATCTGACAATATCGTCTGTGCGCAAATCAGCATTGATCAGTGTCCACAGCGAGCTTTAAGGCAACGCGCTTGTGGTCGAAGCACATCGTGCTATCAAGCAACCACGACCGCCTAGGTTGTTCCTTGGTGATGACTGGTGCAATGGTGATACACCGCAAGATCTTCAGCAAGCCTCGGACAGTAATATCGCAAGAGACAGGAGATTGTGGCCCATCGACATTGTCGCGATCGTTGTGTGTGGCTGCACCAGCCCCTAAGTCGTCAGGGGCAACATGCCACCCACTCGCCACAGTGACAACCAGTGGCAGCGGAGTAAAGGGTTTTGCCGGTTCCCTCCTGTGGCGACAGCGCTGAGAAACCCAGAGTCGGCCCGGCTGAAAATACGCCACCGAGCCATTGTTGCCTAAGGTCGTGATGTAGTACCGAAAAGACATCAAATATGTTTCGCTTGAAGGTCAGAAACAATGTCTAGGCAAAAGGAGGCCGAGAGGGAATGGGGATCAATCTTAATCCGCACCGATGGGAATAGAATAGTATCGTCTTGCCGCCCACCCCCTGGGGCACATGGGCAACCCCGCACTTCGGCGCAAGGATTGGAGGTCCTGTGGTCGGAGCGAGCAACCAACGTGAATGGAGCGGCGTTGGTGTTGGTTTTTTTTTTTTGGCGCAAACACACCTGCTTGTGAGCCTTTCAGAATTCCTCGCAGTATTGGAATGCGGCAAAGCCAAAGACGCCCAGGTTCTGAATAAAAAAGAGAACGAAGCGAGACACATTTCCCTTCGAGACAGGCACGGGCATGACTGTGCTCGTGCAAGGTAGAAGTTGCGAACCACCAAGCAAGCCTCGAGGCTCTGGGTATGGGCCGGGGAGTCGGGAGCCTGACACGTCCCTTCAACTGATGAGGCTCTTGACTCCGTGCTGCGGCGCTTGAAGACAATGTCGTCGGGCGAGAAGACAACGAGACAACAACACTTTGAGGATGGTTGGATCACACATTCAAAGCCGTGTCACATTTCGAGGCAACAGGTAGCTACTGGTTCGCGCATGCGATGGGGGGATTGCAAAAGGAGGGGCCTTCACTTCACCGAGACGGACATGCAATTACGTGCACGGGTAAGGTGGATGGATGCCTGGCGGTGTTGGAATACATAAGAAGCCGCCAGCCACAAGTCCAGGGAGAGGGAAATTGGGGACAGAGCCTGGCTGGTCTTTCATGAGCACTTTCTAGTGCGCGAACCACAACGTGTGGCCTACCTTGATTTAAGCCGCATGAACAAGGCAACCGGAGTCTGACCCACCCAACCGGAGTCTGACCCACCCAACAAACGCCTCCCCCCCCACCTCATGGTTCGCGGACGAGGAAGTTTTCCGTTATGAACTGAGCTCGCACGCAACACCAGCAACAGCCGAAGTATCCCTGATTTTTTTTACCACGACCGAGCAGGTCGCGCCAAACTTTGACGTTGGTTGCTCCGCGTTGGCGGTGTCATCTTTCGAATCTGCACCTGCGGAACCCCGCACGACCCGCTTTTTTTTTCACAATTCGCATCAAATCCCGCTCCTTGCCAGTCAAGCGTTGATGCTAGATGGTGTTGATTCAGTCAAAAGTAGGCACTGTCTCGGCGCTCCCTTTGAAATTATCGCTGTGTGGCCCGCAATGGATGAGGGAACCGGCCCTAAAGAAAGCAAGGACATTGCCACTTCTTGGAGTCACTATCTACGACGCCAAAGCAAAAAACCGGCTTCCTGCCCCGAATGTGGCGATGAAGTTCCCAATGGCACCGATTTCGGCATTTTTAACAAGCACATCACCACGGTCCACTCTCGCGCGCTGGAGGACAAGGCCACGGACGAGGAGAAAATCTCGTGGATAAAATCTCTCCATAAGAGTAGCCTCCAACAGCAAGCTGGCGATAGGTGCGGCTGTCTCTGCCTCTTCTTTTTTTCAAACATGTGAACTAATGCGCGTGTAGGGATTCTGGCAAACTTCCCGGCAGTGTCGCCGAGGCCGTTGTGAAATCCGGAGCGCCTGGTGTCACAGATGACGGAAATCAACCACGTGTCCGGACGCCCAATCGGAGGAAAGGGGCCGATCCCGATCCAGGGTCTATAGTTAGACCTCAGCAAGACCAGGAATCCTCCGTGAAAAGTCCTCCATCAAGCCTCAAGCGAGAAGGCTCCAGGTCGAGGAGTGCCTCCCCTCCGAAACGCTCCAAGGCTAGGCCCACATCTGCCTTGCCGCCGGATGATGAGTTCGATCGTGGTCCGGTGCATAGCAAGGGACCCGGCAAGGGCAAGCTGTGGAACCCTGATGAAGATCATGCTCCTCCCCGTCCCGGGTCATACGATAGGGCCAATGTTGCTGTGAACCACCGGCTGCGTTTGGCCTCTAGCCAGCATAGCAGGCCCCGCCAACCCCCTCGCCCGTCCGATGACAATTCAACCGAGCTGATCAAGCAGCCAGAGACGAGGCCAATATCGCAGGAGCAGCTTGTCGCCGAAGTCAAGGGCATTTACGCCGGCCTCGTCATGGTTGAAAACAAGTGCATCGAAGTCGATAACGCCCAGAATACGCAAAGCAATCCCGAAAACTCCAAACTCAACAACGAACAATGGCAGGCACTGATTGCCCTCCATCGAACATTACTTCATGAGCACCACGACTTTTTCCTGGCCTCCCAGCATCCATCGGCGAGTCCCGCATTAAGGAGGCTGGCTTCAAAATATGCAATGCCGGCTCGGATGTGGCGGCACGGTATTCACAGCTTCCTGGAACTACTGAGGCATCGTCTGCCAGCCAGTTTAGAGCACATGCTCACGTTCATCTATTTGGCCTACTCCATGATGGCGCTGCTTTACGAGACGGTTCCTGCATTCGAAGACACATGGATAGAATGCCTCGGGGATCTCGGCCGCTATCGGATGGCCATCGAGGACGATAATATCAGAGACCGTGAGGTCTGGACGGCTGTCAGCCGCGGGTGGTATAGTAAGGCATCTGACAAGGCGCCGACCACAGGCAGACTTTACCACCACCTTGCCATTCTGGCTCGACCCAACGCGCTGCAACAGCTATTCTACTACAACAAGTCGTTATGTGTGGCCATTCCCTTTGTTTCGGCTCGCGATAGCATCATGACGCTCTTTGAACCCGTTATGGCTCCGAATTCCAATCAGCAATCCAGGCTACCAGCCACGGAGCATGCGTTCGTCAAGACACACGGACACATGTTCATCAAGCGGATGGCGGCAAAAATGGAACTTTCGATGGATGAGTTCATCAACACACTAGACAACCACATTGGTCGCTCTACTCGCCGATTTCTCGAACCTGGGTGAGTTGATCTCAACGCTCTTCTGCTCTCTTGATTGAAACTGACAGCTGCCCTATGCAGATACTACATCGGGATTACAAATTGCTGTGCCATTACTGGATATGGTAGTGACAGCAACCCTATTTATAACGCGATCAAGCAGAGCCGTGCGGGCGAGCAACAGGACCAGCCAATGTTAGGAAGCGGGATGGACGAGGCCGTTGCGAAAGACCTTGCTACCGCTTTGACATTTGCGAACAAAACACACGATGTGATATTACGCCGCTTCGGGGACCCAAACATCCTCACATACGTTCATACAGTGTTGGTCTTCGTCCACCACGCCACGTTTTACCCGGAAGCCATGGAGCACTTGGCGCCAAGTTTCCCTTGGAAGCTGATGTCCATGATGCTGAATACGTTACTCAATTCCTATCAGTCATTTTCTCGTATTGAGAACGAACGTTTTCCCCAACCCGAGAAGGATGATCCTCCGCGGCCACTCCCCGAGGACTACGCAATGAGGGGGCTCCTTTGGGCCGATAGATATTATCCAAGCGGGTGGTTTACAAACGACAAGATCGAGGACGATGAGAAGGGCTTGGAGGCGGCTTCCATGGGAGAGGAGCGGAAGATTCGGGTGCTCTACCTTGGATGCCGCATTGCACGGGATAACAAGTGGCTGCGGTACGACAACGAGACACACCAGTTTAGCGTAAGCCCGGAGTTTGACATTGAGATCGAGCCTGTCCCCGTCTCGACAGCTGAAAGTATCGATTTTGGGGAGTTGCCCGATGCGCTGTCATCACAACAATAGTCGGGGAATAATAACTTATTTTCTCGCCTCAAGACTCTTCTTGGATTTGTGCTGGAAATTATCTGCATGGGATTCCGAGTCCTCGAGGCAGTTTTATTTTATTTGGGAGATGGTGACACATGTACCCTTTGTAATAACTGGGGTTTGAATTCCAGCATTCTGTTTTTCTACTTTTTTCAATGAGTAGGCGCCGACCTACGTGTAGACAGGTTGACTTGGGATAACATTCTAATTAGTAATGAGTTGAGTTGAGACTGCCTGAGTCTGTTGACACGCAAATACGGCTTGTTGAGCTACCTGCCACTGTGACAATCTAGGTAGCCACAGATGGCCACAGCAAATTTGGTTCTCAGGATGGACAACGGGGTCATCCGCTTTCATACCTACCTTAGCTACTTTATTGCATCCTACCGGCAAGGCAGTTGTATCCTCACAGCAGGCGTGGAAAAGCCCCATCTAGCCTGGCAGTTTCACTGTCCAAGATGACTAAGTTCTGCCAGGGATCTTGAAAACCCCTGGGAGGAAGTGGCCTTGATTTCACGTTCAAATATGAGCGACGGCACGAAGAGGCGGTGGGAGTCGTCAGGTTGCCCTGCTCTCCATGAAGGAGGTACTGAGATGGGAAAAGGAAATACGTCTCGGAGTATTCGCTGGAAAATTACAGTGTTGGCCAACAGACTGGCAACTTATGCCACGGGATGGTTTCTTTTGGCCGACTGAATGTGTCGCCACAGATGGTTCCCTGTGGCCGACTCGCCAGTCGCCACAGTGGCAACTGACAACAAGAACAATAACAACAACACGGGGCCAAACTTCAGTGTTCTCCAGGTACCTAGGTACCTAGCCAGTGTGCCTTGCGGATTCTGCTATGCCATGTTGCCCAGTTCGCAGTTAATTCTCACGACATCCGTGGGGTGAGTGAGTTTTCTTTTCATTTCAGGCATCATGTGCGGATGCTTTTCTCGTTCTTCAGCCCTACAGTCCAGAAGATAAAATCGAGTTGCCTTGCTGTTCACTCGGGTTATGTTCGGTTGCCTGATATAAGATATAAGACGAAGCGCCCAATCGCGTTGCCTGATATTTGGTGGTCTCCAAAGGATCTGATTGGTGTTGCCTCACCTGATTGCCCTGCCCAGCGAAATGCGAACCACAAAAGTAGTTCGCAAATGGGCCCGAGCGCCATTACCCAACATCACCGATTAGATGCACGGTAAATAAGCGGCCGGATGTCTTCATGTTGATTTTTCTATAACTGTGCGACTCTTCCCGCACCGGAACAGCAGATTGAATACTTGGTGTCTTTATATATCTTCATGTTTTAGATGATCTTGTCATTTGTCGAACCTTCAATATTGTTTTGCGGCCTCATCGGTATTTCTCTCAGTGCGGCCACGCGCCTGCACGCCGTTGCCGTTACCGTACAACCTACCCCCTTTCCATTCAGCTTCAACAAAACGCTACCCAGCCACCTTCTGTCCTGCACAGTACCTTTCTATAGATACTACAGCAACTCGCACAACGACATTGAACGCTTGGCCGCTGTCACCCACCATCTAGCATGGCAGATCAACCCGACGAATTCAAGCTCCGCAACTTTGCGAGTCCTACAGGCGGTGTTGATTCAACCACAAGCAACACCCCTTGTCTCACCACTGGCCTGAAGAATACCGAGCATGAATTTCCGTTGCCTCCAGTGTTCACCCCCGCCCCGAACCTTCAAGGCCACGGGCTCTCTTGGTCCCTGGATGACGGTGACCAAGACCCCCAACTCATCGACACAACTCCAGATCACGGCCCATCGCCCGGGACGTCTGAAGCAGAACTCACGGTTCTCTCGTCTCGCGAATACTCTGTTCGAGCGTCTGACCCGAACGACTTCGCTTCTGTGTGGGAGTCCATGATTCCCGCCTTGTCGACTCTCCTGGGCGACTGCTGCAAGGGCTTCTTCGCAATCAATGTCCTCAGCTTCCCCGAAAGGTCGAGCGAAGCAGTCCCTCGTGTCATCTACATCACCTCAGAAGATTCCATGGGCTCAGTTGCTGAGCATGAGATTGGCTCCAAGATCGGACGAGCAATCCTACCCAAGTTCAACCCTATTTACTTGAAGTTTGCCCAAGGCAGTGTAGAAAAGTCGGGATGGTGGTTAGTGCCCAACCAGCCTTCGCAGAGACGTGGCGAATCAACGGGATGTTTGACTAACATTTGAATAGGGGAAAAGAACAAGGCGAGAAAGACAGCATTTGCGAGCCACGGAACATCACCTACCGAGACTCCCCCGTGATTGGTATGTCCATCGGGCCACTCGGGGTACGTGATGCAGCCACACTGGGAGGGTTTATCGAGATCGGTCCCAATCTGTACGCACTGTCCGCCTATCATCCCTTCGAAGACGGCCGAGCCTCGGGGGAAAACCGCGTTTCCCACCCTGCCGGACCTGATCTGGAGATCAATCGATTCCAAGATCCAGCAGCGAAGTCGTACACCATCGGAGCGGTGAGCAAGTTTGCACCTCCCGGGAAATTACGACCATCTCTTACATTCCGAGGTATGGGCATAGAAGCCCGCTATAGCAAGGTGGAACTCGACTATTGCGCCATTGGCCCCGTTCCCGAGGGGAAGAATGTTGTAGCTATTCCTGCTTTCAGTATGGCCCAAAATGTCACAGTTGAGGCTGAGACTGATGTTAGGGGCAACACTGAAGTATATTGCCTTGCTAGGACGAGTGGGTATTCTTTGGCTTTCACCTCCGATGTCCCTGGTTTGCAAAGAATTGATGGCGAGCTTCGGCGCGAATGGACAGTTCGACAATATTCGCCGACGACATGCTCTGGGGGTAACCGCTCTCCTGACCACTGGCAGACGACGAAGCAATGGGTAACAAGCGGAATGGGAGTTCCTGGAGACTCTGGCGCTTGGCTGATCCGCCGCTCTGACAACGCCGTCATGGGGCTGATTTGGGGGCGGAACTATGATTATGGCAGCCTCACCAAACGGGTTCGCTTGACATATTTCACCCCAATTGTGGATGTAATTGCGGACATACGGCATAATGGTGAGCGATTCTCCTTTTCCCCCCAGGACATTGAACCAAGCTTTTCAAGGCTTTTCCCGTGGGAACTTCAGACGGAAATCAGGAAATCAGCTGAGAGATTTGATAGATACCACCAAGGAGGGAGTCGGCATCCCTTCGTACTCTGTCGAAAGCTTTCCGCAAGGGGGCGAGCCCCAGCGCCGACAAGCGGCTGTGCAATTGGAGGTTGATGGCAACCCGTGGAGCGTATACACCTCCAACTCAATGGGGCGACGACTGGAAGATCGAGCGCGGGTCATTCAGCACAGCTTTGGTAGTGGTGTTACCCCAAGGTATGGTTCCGTCGTCGATCGCCGGTCACATTTGATGCATCATGACTTGCCCTCTGCCCAAAACATCGGACATCTGGAGCGAACCACTGAGGGATCAGACGACAATATGAGCCCCCCAGAGAGCGCCCAAGAGAGCGAAGTTCATAAAAATGGATCCATATCAACCTGGCGGTCTCGAGACAGACTTCTCCTGGGGATGAACCATCAACAGAGCCCATCGATGCCAGGGCTCTCCAGATCCTCTTCGGTGAACTCGTTCTCAAATTCTCAAGCCGGTTCTTCAGACTTCGACAACAGGTCGGCATCTGACAGGGTGCAGATACTCGGTCAGAATATAGACGAAGACACTGTGGACGTGATCGAGCCAATTCGCTCAAAGGCCGTCTTTGGGGACGCGAATCCAGGCCAGTTGGGTCTCATTCAAGCACCGACCGAACAGCTGTTGGCGTTTTGATTCAACTCGAACTCGCTGCTGTTTTGGAGGTGGTTTCCTTTTCGTTTTGGCATGACCCGGTTCTGAGAGAC
>Ga0247758_1000430_pt1 | contig 37383 bp, 17 predicted proteins | sample UWRJL156409C4_FD_180950 | JGI IMG/M metagenome (GOLD analysis project Ga0247758, IMG submission 180950) | Plant litter microbial communities from Arlington Agricultural Research Station in Wisconsin, United States - UWRJ-L156-409C-4 | ecosystem: Environmental > Terrestrial > Plant litter >...
TTAGTGTCCGGCGTGGCTCGCAATGCGTGAGGAGCAGGGGAAGGCCTTACACTGCTGGCGTTCACCGTGATGGTTTCGCTGATGACGGTGACGGTGGTCGGCGAGACGCGGGCGCACGCGCAGGCCGCCACATAGTTCTCCCAAGACGGGCAGACTGCAGAAGCGTAGGCCGGGTACGCTGGCGCCGAGCTGGGCAACGAGCTGGGGAGCGAAATGGAGGAGCCAACACGCCTTGCCAGCTCCTGAACTATGCCAGTCGTCGTTGATGTGGGGGTCTCGTAGCTCGTTTCGATGCTCGTGTAAAACTCTGTCTCGGTGGACGCGGTGATGGTAGAGCTGGTGACAAACAGAAGGGCTTCGGTCGACGCGATCGCGGTTTCCGTGACGGTTGCCGTTTCGGTAAATGTGATGGTCTTGTCCTCGATCGGGGCTGCACTCGTAAAGCTATCAAAATGTGTGAGCTCGAAACAGCCACATGTGATCCTTTTGGTCACTAACAAGGAGTCAACAGTGACTGTGGAGGCCAGATAGGCAGAGCAGTCGGCGATGCCATCCACGCCGGAGATGATTGCTGAAAACCGGTCAGTCATCTCATCCACCTCGAATTTCCTCGGGAGGCTGTATCTTGCGCACCTTTGGGGCATTGGTTGTTGCAGTTGCAGCACTTCGCCGCTGCCAGCTGCATCCAGGCAAAGCCCGTAACCAACCCAACGATTCCTGTTTCATTGTAACTAGCGAAAAGAGCGACAGTTTAAACGAGTGTGATGGCCTTCGCGAAGGCTTGATGAAGAAACCCCCCCGTCCGGGAGCGGGACAGCTTTCTTGAAACCATTGATTCCTCCTGTTCCTCACCCAGCGGCCTGGGTTTGTTGATCGGAGACTTGGTCCCAGTGGGGATTTGGCGCGCATCTAACCCTGCAAAAGAGCTTACCCTGCAGCATCTCGATTGTCAACCAACGAACAGCCCGGAAACCTATACCAAGCTTTCTTCCACAAAAAATAGTGCGCAATAGCGCAACTATTTTGGGCCAGGAACATTCGCAAAGTGCAGCATCCATGCAGCTGAGCAAATCTCCCAAAGCGCGGGCCTGAAGTTGGGCAGGTGCGAAGTTGGGTTCCTGCCAAAGCGGTGAAAGAAAGACAACCTTTCACCAGCGCCGCATGCCGTAACTAGTGCCGGGGGGGAAGGAACTCTACTCAGTCGCTTCTAAGTACCTTTCGAATTCGAACCACAAGTGGGAGTTTGCTAAGAGACGTCGTCGTGGAACGGCTTTCTGAACGCCGAATGGCTGCAGAATCCGTGAGCCCCAACCCATCCCCCACAACGCCCATTGTTTCAGCCACAAAGCACTAACGTGCACACAGCAAATTTGTAATGAGACCGTGTTAGTGGTGCTCGACCCCTGCTAACAGTTTCCCTGCAAATTTGATAGGACTGGCGTTAGGGCGACGCTATGTGCCTCTCTGACCGAGAACTTGAAAGCAGTCGACTTTCAGCTGAACGGGAATGAAGCCACTGGAAAGGCAGATATGCCAATGATTGGCTAGGCAGCTCTGCAGGTTCTCAGGGGAAATGTGCGTCCGTGGGCGGCAACGAGTCAATCTGCCTGAGCTTTTTCTTCGGCGATTTCAAGGTTCCCGCACCCTTCTCTTCAACACAAACTGCACCCCACTTGAAGTTGTGGATACGTCCTATGCAGCCGTCGGACCGACATATACTTCTTTCATCCATCATCTTTCTATCTCTCACTGCGTCGAATCAAATACCTTGAACGACAACAATGGGCTTGCCTCGCGGTCTTTTGATCGCGGAGTTTGTCTCTGTCTTGGTGTTTTGGACTGTTATAGTCCTTAGCCCATCCGTACTACACCTTCGGTTCCGGCGTTCGATAGACGAGCTAGACTCTCCTAGGAGCCTGGGTTTCTTGGCTGCGGTGTTCCATCTCTGGTTTCGCCTACTTGGGTACCGCCAACATCAAGCTTTAGGGAAGAGAGCCGGGATCGACCCTGAGACCATAAAACGATGGACCATCAACATGCATTCCTTCGTCCTGATTGTTGCAGGGTATGTGGGATATGTGCGGCTGGACAAGAAGAGCCTCATAGCCGTCCATTTCAGCAGCAACATGAAATGGGAGCTGGTGAATGTACTCCAAGGAGAACGCTTGCTCAAGGAGAATCTGCCGCGGCCCCCCGATACCTCTCTTCCTCGTTATCAGTACAAGCCGCTCTCCCACCCAAGGGCCATCCGACTTATCACCATCAAGCCGGTCAACGAAAACTCACCCGAGACTTATTCTCCTATCCAATGCCAACTTCACGAGGTCATTCTCGATGAACATCCCAAGTACGTTGCGCTCTCGTACGCTTGGGAGTCCGCACAAGGCGACATGCCCATCGTCTGTGACGGAGCGTTGCTTACCGTAACGAAAAACTGCGTGGCAGCCCTCCGTCGTATTCGTGCCAGTCAGGCGAGTGGCATCGCCCGTGTTTGGGTAGATGCCATCTGCATCAACCAAGAAAAAAGCGATGTGGCCCTGGAAGAGAAAAAACGGCAGCTCGACATCATGGGCGAGATATACAAGGAGGCAGCACAGGTGACCGCCTGGCTTGGGGAACACGACGCCTCGAGCAAGCTGGTGTTCAACTTCCTGCAAGACATTGCGCATGTCTACCAGTCCAGTCTGTCAAAGGCAAACAAGACCGTGGCCAGGAAAAGAGTCATGGAGGAAGGGCTAAAAACCGCTCGCCAATGGCCGACCTTTAGCGAAAGCCTGGCTGGCTTCTTCTCCCGGCCCTGGTTCACAAGAATGTGGCCGATTCAGGAGGTCGTGCTTCCGCGCCCCGGGACAGTCAAGCTGCATTGCGGCGACTCCCAGATCGAACTCGACCTCATCCGCTTCGGCTGGGATGTCGTCCGGGAACTCGGCCTCCTTCCCATGTCCGTCAACCTGGACCAATCGGTTGCCCTCCAGTTCTACCTGGTCGACGCAATATTTCTAAAACGCACCGGCTCGCTGCCCGACCATTGGACTTATGGAAAACCGCTCATAAGCGAGCTATCCCAGTTCTCCTTGACGAGTGTGATGAAGGCAACTCGATTCAAAGCGTGCAAGTACCCAAAGGACAAATTCTACGCCCTCTTGGGTGTGTTCAAGGAGCTTGGAATCCACCACCGGGTTCACGCTTCAATATACGACAGCCCGGACTCAGAGATTTTCCGGGCCATCATGCTGTCTTGCATGGAGGCTGACGGAAACTTGGACGCCCTGCAGCTCCCTCAGCTCCCAGAACCGTATCTGACTCACGACGACTTCCTCGCGTTCAGACACGACCCCTACGACAGCTTCTCAACAGCCATGTTTGGAATGACGCAGCGCGTGGGCAAAGCGGCCAGCTGGCTATGGCAGAGCAAAGACCCCAAATGCGGCGATGACGCATCTTGGCGGACCGAGTTGCCCTCCTGGGTGGCTGATTGGACGCAATGGACGACAAATGACCTCGACCCGGCCCGCGATATCAGGCTTCTGGATTCGTACTATTCTTTCAACTTTATGTCTGCGACCAAGACTGACGATAGTCACCCTCCCGCCGCAGCTCCGAATGGGAAACGCGCAGAGCTCGCCGCCGAGCTGCCCTGCCCTCTTTGTATTGCCTCAAAAGCGGAGAATGATCATTCTTGTTGTCCCGGATCCCATTCGTTTTCCAACATCAAGGATAACCAGCTGCCAATCGACGTCAGATTCGCTGGGAATATCAGCCGAATCGGGTCGGTAGATTCAATTATGGTGCTGTGGCAATGCGCCCAGATCGAATTAAACAACCTCGGGCTTATTTCCCATTCAGCTCCTGACCCTGCCCTTGCCGCCTTCGTCGAGACGACGAAAAACTGTGTTTTAAAGCCGAGCTTCGCCCGAGCTTTCGTCTCCATCCGCATGGCTGCCCGCATCCTCGATTTCGTTCACCTTTTTGGCTACGTGCTCGCCGTTTCGGGAGCGAAAGGGCTCGCTCCGAGGGCGAAGGAAGGCATCTGCATATGGCAACCTTCCATGGCCTCCTGTCCTACAGATGGCTATGCGATGAGGGCCCAAGCGGGCAGGGAAGGGGCAATTGGATATGGAGATCTGGAATTCATATTCCAGCTTCTAGGCGCTTTTTGGATATGCAAGACCAAGGCGGGAGAGGGCCGCAGGTGGTACCAAACGACCGGTGTGGCCGTTATCGCGGCGGGATTTCTTCTCTGGGAATTCAGAGTTTCCATCGCCGAGACAGTATTCGCGGAGTCGTATGACGATCTTCAGCTCTGGCTCGTTGCGCCGATTTGCGTCCACCTCTTCTCCACCAGCGTCGAGATCCTGGCCGTTCTGATTGGGGACGACTTGGCCTATCTTCTGGCGACGACCTTGAACGCCATAAATAACTTCTTCGGGATGGCTGTCCTTTGTGTGTGGGGGAAGAGAATCTTCGTCCCTTTCGTCGTCCTCGTCGTGCTGCGTGCTATGCTGCGGCCGTCGTGGTTCGTTGCCGAGGTATGGGGGACGGAGAGGTTTCGACCCAAGACTTCATACACGCCGGGGATGCACTTTTTCGCCACCGACACGGGAGTCACGGGGAACACGAGCGGTCCGGTACAGAGGGGTGATGTGCTTGCATTGCTTGGGGATGGAAAGTTCCTTATTCTGAGGCCGTCTGGGGCGGCCGGGAAGGAGTTTGAAATAGTTGGGAATGCATATGTTGGGAACAAGTCGAGGGCGGAATTGGTCTCGAGGGGGCACGGTTTGCGAAGAGTCCTTCTCAAATAAGTCCTATACTTACCTAGGTAAGTTAGTATCTTCTTTACTTTGGGGGAATATCAAGGTTCCATGGTGCTGCGTTCACTGTAAGGTAAAAATAAAGCTCTGTTTCAGACGCGTAGAGCAATGGATCTGGGGCTTCAGCATGCGCATGGGGGAGTTTGTCAGAATGGTGGGGTGATGACCCGACGGAAAGGTAGTTGCAGAGCCTTACAGGCGGTTACGGCACAGCAAACACCTCCCTGATCTAAAGTGGAAGCGAGCTTTTGCCAAGCATTAGTTTCTCTCCATACCCTGCTCGGATGCGGTTCGAGATGGAGATATGGCTGAATTTCGGGATGTTGGTTGCTGAAAAGGGTAGGTAAGTAGTGGCCGAGAGAGTGTTGCGGGGAATGATGTTTTCTCATGAGAGCAATTGAAGGCAAGGCTCTCAGAGGCACAGTCATAAATGTGCCGGAAACGTATGGACGAGGTGTCGCGTGACAACGTGAACTTCTACGCTTGGGCGGGAATTTCCGTCACCTTGACGCGTACCATTACCCGGTGCCTTGCATGAAAGTGCGTTTTAAGGTGAAGTTGTGAATTCAGCCTGGCTAAGCCTGAGTTTTTGGCCCATCAAAACTCGATGCTGCTGTCCAGACAGTCACATGGTTCGACTTGAAAGGCACGGGACATGCACAGTGCCGCCACCGTCGAATCAAATAAGGGGATTTTAATGCCAAATGCGAGGTTCCACACCACACCACGCTTTTTTATTGCGCCCAGTTGCAGTGAGGGTAATCCAACCACAACTTTGATGCATTTGGCGGCGCCGTTACAGGCTGTTCCTTATAATCCGGGGTAGTACCCTGGGTGGCACCAGGGGCCCAGTTATTGTTTCGCTTGCTCTTGCAGCATCAAGACAACATTTTACCCCAACCTGGCAGACATTGCGTAGGATCATCCTACCAGCAACTAGCACTGGGATCCGCCCACTCCATAATCAACATGGATATCTACAAATCGACCCCCCTTTTGGCATCCCAAGGTCTGGGAATCCGTTTATTACGACTAAGACCGCAAGCGTCTGAGGATCCAACAACATCGCCTACGATGCATGCGTCTCTCACAAGCTATGCGCTTTCCGCAGCTCCGCCATACCAGGCCCTTTCGTACACATGGGGGGATCGCTCCCGACCATGTTCTATCACGTTGAACGAGACTGAGTTTCCGATATCGCTCGCACTCCACCAAGGACTGCTACAACTTCAGCCTTTCAAACCCTCAAATATTTTGCGGCCGACGACGGTACTGCAGATGGAAGGCGAACCGTAGCCAAGCTTGCTGCATCAAGGAACGAGAGGAGAGTTGCATTGGAAAGGCTGATCCAGCGGCCATGGTTTTCGAGAATGTGGGTTATCCAGGAGGTAGCCGTATCTCACGGCGCCACCGTCCACTGCGGGCCGCACGCTATAGACTGGGACGACCTCAACACCGGTCTCCAACGCGCGACTGGTTCTGGCTTCGTGCCTTTCTCGGACCAGGTCAACAAGGTCACGAGCATCGGCCACTGGCGAGAGACGTTCCACAGGAGGCGAGACTCCAGGGCGCGGGCCGAGGATCTCGACATGCGACTCATCATGACGGACGAGGGGACCAAGAAAGCGACAGATCTGCGGGACAAGATCTATTCGCTCCGAGGACTGGCCAGTGACGAGTTCGCCGCGGGAATCGTGGTGGACTACCGTCGTTCGGTCGAGGAGGTGTTCACCGATTGCACAAGGCATCTCCTGCGGATACGCCAGGATCTTCGAATCCTGTCGCGAGTCCGGCAACGGGGGAAAAAGTCGTCGCTGCGGCTGCCGTCCTGGGTGCCTGACTGGGACCTGGGAGATCCGGGCGGGGTGTTAAACCGGTACTATCGCTTTTGCCCAACGAAAATGTTCTGCGCCTCCGGCCGCGAGTTGTCCCGCGCCATTGTCCCGACTGATGGCGACATCATTCGTCTTTTCGGGATCCATGTCGACAAAATCCAGAGGATGTATTCAATTAGATCTCTTCTCCAGGACCGAAACACAGGCGAGCTTTCCATCAATGAAGCGAGGTTACGCCACTTAGCGAACAATTTGAGGCTCCCGGAAACATATGACGCAACGGGAGAGGAGAGCTGGATGTCTCTTTTCGACACGTTGACGGCAGACCGCACGCCCCTGTCTTCCAGGATCAGCGACGACTACAGGACGAAGAATTTTGGGCACATCGATGTCATGGTCCCTGACAAGGGAAAAGGCGCCGGGCTTGCATTGAAGGTTTCCGACGCCGCCTGGGCCAAAGTGTCGTCAATGCTGGACTTGATTGTGGATGGGAAAGTTTTGTACATCACAGGGAATGGCTACCTCGGCTTCACCGAGGAGCTGTGTCGTGAGGGCGACGATGTTTATGTCTTTTGCGGTGGGGAAGTACCCTTTGTCGTGAGAGCGACCGGCGACGGTTTTTTTGCGTTTCATGGCGAGACGTATGTCCACGGCTTGATGGACGGCGAAGTGATGGGCTGGCTCGGCGGGGACGACCAGCAGATCGAGGAGCTCAGCCTGAAGTAGCTGGCTAACACCCCGCCACCCAATCTTCGACCTTATCTGTTAGTGGGCTCCTTGGCAATTCACTTATCGATCGCCAGAGGAAGCCCGTGTATTAGTCAGCTTCAATTTTCCCCTCCACCCAAACTCTGCTCCGCAAATGTGGACATCTCCCAAACATGACCCCACGTTTGAAAACCCCATCGCTTTTTCAGCATGGGCCTCAGCAAAGCCATCGACGGCTTCATCGCAAAGGCTAATGGTGATCCCGTTCAAATAGCGAAAATTGCCGCACAGAATCGACAAAACAGACATGACAAGTTTAGGAAAATTCTCCTTGGGCCGGATTATCCCGGGGTCCCGATTGATGAGATTCTCACAGCCCGCCTCAATGATCCCGATTACCTTGATCCTCGCAACAACCTTTGCCTTTTTGCCTGGCCGTCGAAGAATGTCACCGATTTAATTTTACGCATCCAACAGGAGCTGAAAGCTCTTGCTCCGAGTCGGTCATTTAATCCCCCCATGTTTGCCTGTATTTCTGACCTGTGCACCTAGATCTCTGGTGCTCGCCGCCCGAATGGCTTCACATGACAGTTGTCGAACTAGTCCACTCCAGAACCCCAGCAGAACTAAAGGTCGTCGCAGAGAAGGCCAAGCCACACGCCGCCAAGTTCACTCAATTCGCCGCCGAGCACCCCACCAGTCTCGACCGACCAATGTTGAGCCTGGATGACACCGCGGTTGCCTTGACGTTCCTCCCTGTCGAGGACAATCCGTACACATATTTGCACCTCCGACGGGATCTGGCCACCATCTGCGCCGAGTCCGGTGTGGAGGTCGCCTCGCAGTACTACAACACATCCAGCCACATCACCTTTGCGCGCTTCGCCAGCCAGTCCGACTTGCAAAGTAGAGAAAGTCTGGAGGCTTGGGTTCGGAAGATTGAGTCGATAAATCAGTGGTTGAAGGAGGATTATTGGCCCAAGGAGATACAGGGCGAGCTCTCTCCTGGATTAAGATGGATTGTCGGCGCAGGGCGCGGAGTAGAGCTCAGAAAGGGTAGGTTGTGGTACGGTGACGGAAAGCCGGTAGATTTTGAGGAAGACTAAAGCGGGAGTCTTGAACCCCTCAAAGTGTGAACATCCAAGATTCCATCTGTCCTGATAATAAAATGTCATCTTTCACGTCGGCTTTGGATAACCCTGTCTCTTATCCGGGGTCACGCTCCCCTGTACAGGACGAGACTTGGCATTCAAAAACCCTCAACTCAACCGTTGCGTGTAGTCGACATTAGATATCGCCATGGAAGAACTGCATCTCGCGCTCCAAGGGCTTTAGAAGCCTGTCCTCCACAGCTTTTGCAAATTCCGGGTTGTTGAATGACGCAAGCGGGTCGAGGTAGCATTGGAGACAGTGTTTGATGGCGTCCGCGAACTGACGGCTTAATCTTCCACCCTCCACTCTCGCGGTGAGCCATCGATGCGCGGCTACCAAGTCGGCCCCTTCGCTCGGCTGACGATCGGGCCCAAGATCTCCCCTCTTGTCGCATGCTCTCAATCGGCACGCCGGAGCTAATTTTGAGTAACATGATGGCGAGGGCAAGCATATTTTGTGGCATCCAGCGGCTGTGATAGAACAGACGGGAGAACCTCAAGCTCGCTCTCATGATCCTGTGTGAGGTCGGGGTGCTTGATATTCACAGTCTCGGCGCTTCTATCCCTGAGCCTCAGCAATCGAACGCTTTGTTTGTTCCACGGTTCTTGAAGCCAGGGGGTCTCGCTGAGTTGCAGTATAGATGATGCCAAAGTAATCACCAGCGCGTGGACGTCGGGGATTGGAAAGTCTTGACGTTGCATGACCGGAAGGTAATCATGCAACGTGACGCACTTCGTACTTAATGCGCACGGTGGAGTCTCGACTTCATATAAGCCTCTCAGTTTCAACGACGAGCAGAGTCGAAATCCTAGGTGAGGGTATGCTGCGGAAGGGATAGTAGAGCAAATATCAGTGACTTCTGGGAGCGGTGGGAGTAGGCGCTGAGGCTTAACTACAAAAGCTGAAGGGGGCTCTGAAAAACGAACGGTTGGAACGCTTGATGTTCTGTTACATCGTCGTCAGCAAGAGGGGACAGCCCAATGCGCTTCTCATATCACTGTTCGTACCTGACGAGCACACCGTTATGCGCTCCGCCTACCCCCCCCCTCCTCATCTGTTCCCCAGAAACCAACACCCCTTTCGGTCTCGCAATTTACCTTTATACCTACTCCACGTGGATGGCGTCTCCAAGCGTCTATTTAGAGGAATTGTACGTTCTACCCGAGTACCGACGGATGGGCTACGCAAAGTTGTTGATTCAGGCAATGGCGAGGGAAGCACACAAAGCGGGGTGCTCAAAGATGGAGTGGGTTTGTTTAGAGGCAATGAGAAGGCTTTGAGGTTTTATGAGAGTTTAGGAGCGAAGAGGATGAGTGATTGGGTTGTGTTGAAGGTGGGGAGGGAGGAGATCGAGTCGCTGACGAAGGAACAATGAGTCCGAAATGAACGAGAGACTGTGGGGATTTGGTAAGATCATCACCCACCTTTGGACTCAAGAGCCCTGAGCGGAGTATTATTGACTTGATATCGACCGACTTTTCGGTGTCTTGTTAAATTGCATAGGTAAACATACTGGGGCGTACTAGGATCCCTCCCTTTCGCGCTTTGCGGCGGCTTCGCGCTTTTGGTCAGCCACAAATGCGTCCCCGTCGAAATTCTCGCCTGGCCAGCCATGTTTAATATACAGCGGTTTGGTAATCTCCTCGTCCCATTCCCAACCGCTTTTTTCCCCGCCAGGAAGTTCTTTGAGCTCGCGGTACCAGCGGACAATGTCTCGCAGGACAGCGGGAGCTGGTCGGCCGTCCATGTCGTCCCAGTGGTTTTCATCTTCCGGATAGTCGTCGTCTTCGTCCTCTTCATCGTATTCCTCCTCGTTTTCCTCAGCCTCATCGTCTTCACCCTCGTCGTTTTGACCGTGGTCGTCTGCACCCTCGTCACCTTCGCCCCCCTCATCACGTCCTCCTTCATCTTCCTTACCCTCATCCCCGTCGCTGTCATCACTGTCTTGGTCAAGCCCCCTGACACGCAAATACTCCTCCTTTGTAATTGGCACCTCCTCCTCATCATACCACTTCACATACCTCACCGTGCCAGCCTCATTCCTCAGCTTCGATACCCAACCCTCGCGCAAGTTCTTATCGAGACTGCACCCTGACAGCTGTCCAAATATACCCACCTCGTGCTTCTTCGCATCGTAAAAGAGTGCCGTGTTATGATTCCCGACACACGACAACGGCGTCATCCAGGGTCGCATCCTCTCCTCGGGCTGATCCGAATACATTGGGTCGCGCCCTTGAACGACGTCGCGCTCGGTGCGGAAGTCGGTGAATTCGCCTCTGTCGAAAAAGTCTAACTCTCGGGGGCAGTTGGGGTCGATGTAAGGGAGGGCGGAGTAGAGGTAAATGATGCGGGGGTCGAGGTTGAGGGAGACGTAGAGGGAAAGGATGGAGGGGGGGAGGTCGTGGGGACCTTGTTGGATGTCGGAGGGGGAAAGGTAGCGCATGCGGGCGAGGGTTTGGTAGATTTCGAGCATGAGGGATGCGACTTCGTCGAGGCTGACTTTTTGCTCGGGGGTGAGCCCGGCGGTGAGGGAGGCGAGGGTGCGGATAGGGAGGTTCATAGTTACGGAAATTGGTGTTGTTCACGATCGTGGAGGTCAAGATCGCGCGGGGTTCAGGTGTTTAGATAGAGAATTCGAAATGATCCAGGAGGGGAAGAGAGAGATGGGTTGGTGACTGTTGCCTTTCGTTGTGCGGCGGCAAGGGGGTTCGTGTATGCGGACCTGCGGCACGGGTTTGAGGACACAGCAAACCACAAGCCACCGCAAACTTGCAAAGGATTCCGCAAAAGCGAGGGCCAATTGACGTAATGCGGTCGGGTGGTGTTTGATTTAAGAATAATTTCTATGGCTGTCATGAATCGAAACGAAGATACAGTTCCGCCGCTGCAAATCAAGGGTGTCGACCATTTCTCCAAACCCATTGCGTCAAGTCTCCAGTCCCAGATCGCGAAACAGGGCTTGAAGCATAAACAGAGGCTTCTTCGAATCATGTCAGCAGTATGGCCGGAAAATGTTTGGACGGAAACGCATCTCATTTCCATTGCTTGGCTGGGAACATAGGTAAGTATATACTATCGGTCACCCTTTCTCGTCATGTGGAATAAAGGACTCCCAGAATCCAACCTCCCGAGGACGAACCCCAAGATTGTATACATTGTGCTCTATTACATAAGCGTCTTCGCGGCTTGGCCCCTGCTGCCGCGGATGTTAATAGAGACATCTTGCCAGATCCTGTTCGCTACTTAGGGATGTAATGCCGTCTTCTTCGGGGAGCTTTCAAACCTAATCGAAACTAGAGAAGAGGAAGCTTTGGGTGGATCGGGAGCAGAATATGGCGAGATGCTGTTATCACGGAAGAGTAATACCATTTCGGGCCTATCCGAAGATATGCATAAGCTTACGGAACGAGTGAACCTGCTAACAGCCAAACTTCAAATGACCCTCTTCACCCCGGGATTGGGAATAATGCTGACGGGATTCACACAGGCCATCATCGGGAAGGCCATTGTACGGGCCTTTTACGGAAAGGACGCGTCGTTTTCTTACTGGAACGGTTGATTGCAGGGCGGTCGACAGGGTTTGATGTTCGCGCAGCGATACCCCGATGCATACGACGGCATCATGGCGGGCGCGCCGGGGATTTACTGGCCGGAGTTACTCGCCAGCGGTCAATGGCCGCAGCAAGTTATGAAGACATTGGACTCGTACCCTTATGGTTGCGAACTGGATACCATTTACTGCTGCAGCAATTGCCGCGTGCGATGGCCTAGATGGTGTTGTTGGGTGTCGTGGGCGAGGTTGATGCTTGTTTGGAAACGTTTGATCCGTTTGGTTTGGTTGGTAGTGTGGTGGATGAGTGTCCGCAAGTTGAGGATCGAGGACTGATTTGCGTTACCTGGGCTGCAGCTGTAGTCGCCAGCGAGACATGGAAGGGGCCGGTTGCTGTTGGTAATGGCTACCGCCGTCTGTGGTACGGCCCCAGTCCCGGTGTGGACCTGACAGGCAACGATCCCTCGTACTAGCCTGGCCCGGACGGAATTGCCTTTACGAACTGCAGCACTGGGACATGCACGGGAAAGTCGAATTCGAGCTTCCCGTGGTTTCAGCTTCTTGTCGCTAAGGACCTATCCTTCAACCCGAGAAACCTCGCCGACCAGCAGTTTTTCGATATGGCACACGCTAGGAAGCAGTAGTACGCTTCTATCCTTGGTACTGACGATCCCGATCTTTCACGATTCAGAGACTCCGGAGGAAAGATGATCAGTTTCCATGGACTTGTAAGTTTCTCCACCCCGACTGGACTCTCTGCTTAAGACGTCACTTACGTGGCTGCCCCTTTTCAGGTGGACCAAGCCATCCCACAAAAGGGCACCGAGCATTACTACCAGGCTGCTGGCAGCATGGTGCTAAACGTCGACAACTTCTACCGCCACTCTGAGGTCCCTGGTTTAGGTCATTGTTTCGGCGGCCGTAGTGGTTCGCCAACGACACTCTTTGACCTGCTTCGCGCCTGGGTCAAGAACGGCACGGCACCGGAATCTGCGCCTGTTGAGGTGATGGGGCTGGACGGGGAAGTTCAGCAGCGCAGTCTGTGCCCGTATCCTCAGACAGCCGAACCCACAGCAAGCGCAACTTGTGGAGTAGCCGAGACTGACTGTTGGTCGTGTGTTGACCATCCGCGGCGATCGCTGGGTGCCGGCATGAAGGAGGACCTTTGAACCAAAACTGAAGTACACAACCAACTCGAATGCTTGTAATTAGATGTCAGGGGGGAGCGCCCTGTCGTTTTGTGTGCGCCCTTCCATCGGCCACCAGATCGCCCTGTGACCTCACTGCTACCCCCTTTTCTTCCGCGCAACTCCAGCTTCAGGCCAGCACCAACCCCTCAACCACCACCAAAACCACCTTTATTGCAAGCAGCAAAACGACCCTGCCATCACAGCCAAAATGCCTCTTACCATTGGTTCCCTTGTCTGGGGCGTCAACGACCTCCCCCGCGCCATCAAATTCTGGTGCGCCGCGCTGAATTACAAACCCCTCCGCGAACCCGATGTCGACTAGGCCATTGTAGTTCCAGTCGAGGGCACCGGGCCGCAGCTAGCGCTAGACGTGATCACATTCGAGACGCAGCCGAGGCAAAGACATCATTTGGATTTGTACGCTGAGGACCAGAATGCCGAGGTGGACAGGCTGTTGGCGATTGGGGTAATGAGGGTGGAGAGGGATTATCCTGCGGATGCGGATTATGTGGTTTTGGCGGATCCCGATGGGAATCGGTTTTGTGTTGTGAGCAAGGGAGGTTGAGCGGGAGACTGGCTCAAATAGGTAGAGAGGGGATGGTGCGGACGGGAAGTGTGAGGTGGTCTTTCAGGGGCGTTGTACCTATGGAAACAAATACCGGGCCTAGCTACTGCTTGAGATTGGCTGTGAATGGGTCGCCGGGGTGGAGTCGGGAGAGATGAGGACCGGTCTCTTAGTGCACGTGCGAAGACTGGGGGGCCATTTATTCAGCGAGGTAGGTAGTATGTAGGTAGCTATTTGACCAGTAGTGTTAGAAGTAGCTCGCTGAAAAAAGATCCCCACGTTGTACTCTCTGGAACTCGCCCTGATTAGGCCATTTCGCCGAAACCTAATTGTCGGCTCGGCATTGTTGCACTGATTGCATCCGAAATTTCGACGTGTAACCCGTAAGTCAAAAGCAAAATAGAGCAGCTACATTGGGAAACCGGCTAGCTATTCTCATGAAGATAGGTAGTTGCCATATTTATGCTTTGCCTTAGTTATACTCCCACTTGGGATATTCATAGCACAAGTTGGCGTTGCGTGTATCCATGTAATCCCCCACAATCCCGTCCGGAGCAAGGTCTGCCATAGGCAGGATATCATTCAGCGTTACTGGCGGTCCTTGTTCCCCTTCCGGGGCACCTTGAGGAAGGCGGTGGAACCCGTCGTAGGCATTCGTTCTGGACTCATCGGCTTGCTGCCAAATCCACCACAGTCTGTCCACCATGGTGTGGTGGAGGAAGAAAATCGGGTCTGGTGGCTACAGGGTTAATAACTCTGAACGCGGCCCAAAAAAAGATCAGAATTCAACTTGCCGTTTGGAGAGCTGCTCGGCACAAGATCCCCGATCTTCCCTATCCCCGAACCTACAGCAACTCCGAAATGAACGGCTGCGTGAGGTCCGCCCTCGAGCGTTTCTCGGAAGCCATCGTAGCTTGAATTTGCGAGGACATCGGCCACTACCTGGGGCGTATACCGATGACCAAACAAATCCTTGTTTTCGTCAAATCCTCTCGCCCAGTTCCGGCACAGCCGGTGCTGGTCTACGTTGGTGTCCGAGTATAGCGGGCGATAGTCTTTGAAGGGCCCGTCCTGAACGGGGGGCGCATGATTACCGTGGTTACCTGTTCCCTGTCCGTTGCCGCCGAACCCAGCAACCGGGTCCCAGACCGCTGCCTTAGTCGCGTCCTCGGCATCGGCCACCCAGTCCCAGTACATAGCAGTCCCTTTGTAGCCGCACTCTTCGAGGGCTTTCTCGTACAACATGACAAAGTACCGATGCCATGGTAGGAAGCCAGCAAACGAATGAACTAGGCAATGGAGCGTAAGCGGGTGCTCTGCAAAACTTCCTCACAGGCCCCTTAGGTAAGGTACCGTTATGGTAGAGTGAAAACTTACTGTCATAGTTCAGCAAAGCATGCGTGTAGGCAAAATCGTCGTGGAGTGTTGCGTTTGGTTGTTTTCCGAGACGGGAGGGCTTCTTAGTGATGCAGACGGCGGCGTCGAGATAAGCCAATCTCTCTTCGACCGTCGCTTGGCTCCATGACTTTCGAACACGAGGAGACGTGCACGTCTGACGGGCTGCGAGGTTGGTGCTGGAGGGAAGCGCCGAGACCGCCGTGATCAAAAAGGTAAACTGAATGAACAACATGACGAATATAGTATATCAGCCGCAGATCCGCTAACTGAGAAGGTGGTATTAACGCCTCTGTTTGCCTGTCGCAAGAAAGCAGGTGATGTGTCTCCTTAAATATACAGCGGTTAGGTAGAGTTTGCCATTGCTATCTGTTCTATTCGACATACGGCGATGTCAGAGCACAGTAACTTCGTATAATCTCACTGTCTTTTCGAACGCCGGGTTTGATTATGGACACGGAAATGCCTACGGTCAGCTAGCCAAGACTGGGGACCGAGAAAGGCGAGGAGGATTCAATGCAAGTCAAAGATGACAGGGGTTTCGCATTGAGATCAGCAAATGGGGGGAAGGATGACAAGCCAGCGGCATCTCTGATTGGCCTTTGCCCCTGTCATGCGACTTTTCTTTCAGGTGTCAGCCTAGCTAGGTATGCTGAATAAAAGAACCTAAGGCTGAATAGGTACCCAGAGAGCAGGGACCTGGGAAAATACACAAACCGGTTCTAACACCCCCATATGCCCTTCCAGCCTCGGTTGTGGCGCAGCATCTCACGGTCTTACTCTGCCATTAGCGTGCACACGGTTGCCTGATGCGCTGAGGATTCCAGGACGTGGTAGTCTTATCTAATAACCTTGACTTCTCCTGGATTGCGATCGGTCCGAAATTTATGTCTTGCAGAGGCGCAGACCTTGATTTCAAGAACCTGACCGTTCCAAGGTAGACCAATATTTGAGACCGCGCCTCAAGTATCCATTGTATGCGGGGGATCCTGATGTCGTTTTTGTGCCCTTCACCAACTGGACCCGCGCCGACATTTCCAAGCCTGTTGACTTTTCCTCAGCTGTGGCCCGCGCTGGGAGATACATCACCCAGGAGGACCAACCCGCCAGGGACAATTATCTTTCACCACGCTGGAAATATGTGCTAAAGGCCAGAGGTCAGGAACGTGTTTGCGCTCTTAGGCAAAGACCACTACTATGGGAATTGCTAGATGAAGAGTATTTTGCTGCCGAGGACTTGCTTATATGTCCTTAAGCTCCTTTCTTTTTCTAAAGGATGATATGTTAACAATAAGGGGAGGTTATATCTGGGAGTTTAACAAATGGTGTTTAGTTTAAGACGTTCATATTATATTACAACCTGCTTTTAATAAGGGCTTAAAGGGGGTCCGGATAAGATAACATAAAGTATATACCAGGATATTAATACTTAAGGGGTAATTTAAAGACGGTTTATTAAACTAGCACTTTTAAACGACAATATATTATTATTATAGCTTGCTGTCATTATAATAGATAAAGGGAAATCTAAACAGTAAGATATAAATAAATAATGTAATATTAGCGTGAGCAACTAGGAGTCCCTTATAGCCATCGTGGTCACGATAATGTCTATTTATACTAGCTATTTAAAAGGTACCTTATACTTTACTCACAGTGTTATAAGTACTTATAGGGCAAGCACTTTACACCGCGTAAGCGTTCCGCTTGTGAGGTTTTCCGTGCTCGCACTGCAAGCACTCGGCATACTACAAGCACTTCCTTATTAGCTGTAGGGGCTTGTAGGTCTTTGCACTCCTGGCCTAGTGCGCAGTACCGTGCGTACTGTCTTTCTGCACTGTTCCTTCTGCAGGGGATTCGTCAGGCTGCGCCGGCCTAAGTGACGGCCTGTAAGGTCGTCACAAAACCACCAGTTGAATCTTCTGGAACACTAGAAGGTTTCAGAAGATTCCAACCCACTCCAGGGCCCCTTAGAACCCCTGAAGCACTCTGAACCTTCTGGAATTTAGGGGGGTGGAACCCTTTAAATCCAGTAGGGCTAATGCTCTATAGAATTAATTAGAACATTATAGTAGCCACGTTAGCCACTACGTTAACAGAACCACGCAGAATGATTTAGAATAATATTATTCCATTATTATATTTTAGTTAGTTATACCTTATAAAAGGCTCTGGAATTCTTCCAAAGCCTCTCACAGCCTATAACAGGCTCTCTCCTCTCCTATATCTAATTCTAGTCAAGTAAGCAACTCTACTCAACTCTAGTCATTACATAAGGCACTGCCTTCCGGATCCTCTTATTCTACAATGTTAAGATTCACTGTAGCAACCTTATTTACAGCGGCACTGCTCTGAAATTCAGGCCTTTGTTTGCTTCCTACAGCGCTTACAGCGCTGTAGTGAGCTTGGACCAGTACTGCACTTCTTCCTCTGAGCCACAGCCGCTGTACTACAGCCCTGTGGGTTCCTGAAGTTTAACATTAGGAGTTGGAGTTAAAAGAAGTATTACAACCTGCACCTGACACAGGCCTTGAGAGGACTAGCACGGGTTAAGACAGAACGTATAGCAGGACGCTAAAGGCTAAGGGGCGTTCCGAAGACGGCTTATTGAGCTAGCACTCCTAGACGGGGGTTTAATGTCACTGTAGGTCGTTGTCACTACAATGCACAGAGGTGAGTCTGAACAGTAGGATATAAATGAATAATTAAATACTAACGTGAGGAACTAAAAGTCCCTTACATCTATCGTGGTCACGATAATATCTATTTATATTAGCTAATTAAAAAGTACCTTATACCTTATTTGTGGTGTCGTAAGTGCTTATGGCACGAGCACTCTGCTTCTTACGAGCGTTCTGCTTGTAAGGTTTCTCCTGCTTGCAGTGCGAGCATTTAGCATGCTGCGAGCACCTTCTCATTAGTCGTAAGGGCTTCGGGTCTTTACACCCCTAGCCCAGTGCTTAGTACTGTGCGTACTGTTTCCCTACACTGTTCTTCCTGCAGGGGATTTGTCGGGCCGCGCCGGCCCAAGTGACGTCCTGCAAGGTCGTCATAAGAAGCCAGATAATAAAGTCCCTAAGTTACGTAATAAGAACAGTGTAGAGGAACAGGCGTACAGTACTACATATTAAGCTAAGGGTATAAAGACTTAAAGCTCTTATAACTAATCTAGATATGCTTTATCTTAATAATATCACTTTGCTATAAAGCAGGGAGAACACTATAGAGCAGTGCTTTATAATCTATAAGCATAATATAATAAAGCAGTAAAGTAAGGCATAAGGTACCTTTTAAATAATTAGTATAAATAGTTATTATTATAATTATAATAACTGTAAGGGACTCTTAATTCTTCACATTAATATTTATATTACAACCTGCACCTAACACAGGCCTTAAGAGGACTGGCGCAGGTTAAGACAGAACGTATGGCAGGATGCTAACAGGTAAGGGGCGTTCCGAAAACGGCTTATTAGGCTAGCACTCCTAGACAGGGGTTTAATGTCACTGTAAGTCGCTGTCACTATAATACACAGAGGTGAGTCTAAACAGTAGGATATAAATAAACAATTAAATATTAGCGTGAGGAATTAAAGTCCCTTACAGTAGTTATAAACATAACTATAACTATCTATACTAACTAGTTAAAAGGTATTTTGTACCTTAATTATTATATTTACTTAACACAAGGAGTAATTATAGTGATTAAAATACCTTTAATCACTATAATTACTATACTTTTAATGAGATTAAAGTAATTACTTAATGATTAGTTATAGGGGCTTTAGGTCTTTACACTCCTGGCTTAATACATAATACTGTACGTACTGCCTTCCTACACTGTTCCTTCTACAGGAGACTTATCAAGCCACCCCAGCCTAAGTAACGGCTTATAAGGTCGTTATATAATTCCCCCTTTTTAACGTTCTTTTCCCATAAAGAATTACTTATACGTTCCTTCTTCTTTTCGTTAATTATTATGTCGTTTAACTAGGTAACTAAGAATAGGAGAAACGTAACGCCTTTATTAACTAAACGCCGTATTATTAACATAAAGTTTATTCTTACTTTCAGGATTATTATACCTGTAAAGTATAGTCACTACCACTACCTAAACCTGCCAGACTGTAAGGTAGCTAGTAAGAGTAAGTTATACAGTTACTATATAGCAGTTAGTAAGACTGTATACTTATCTTATAATGTTTATAAAAACGACCTATCCGTCTTACATAAGGTTTTAGACGAAAAGAAACGCCTTAACGCTAAGGAGCGTAAAACCACTCTCCTTCTTCACAATACAGCCTTTAAACTTCTACACCTTAAGGATTAACAGAAGGGATTAGTGTAGCAGGCAGACGAACTTTTTAACTATAAGTTTAACATTATAGCAGAGGAGGAGTGTAAGGTTTAGGAAATAACTACACTAGTTCCTAAGTTCGACTGGGGAAGCCTCTTAGCGGAACCGGCGTGCAGTTCTTTTTCTACAGGGTTGCCACAGCTGGCAACTTCTTCTTAACTTAATCTGTCACTTTACTTATTTTTTTTTCTTTTTTACTAACTTTTTTTTTTTTAACAGTATTTATTTTCCGTGTGGAGCTTCACCAGGAGCTCTAAAGGCCTGGCCTCCTTATTAAGTCTAAGGTCCTTTTAACCCTGGCTAAGGTTCTGATAAATGTTCTCCTGTACTTACTAAAGAGTTTCCTACCACTTTTAAGCTTTAAATCCTACAGTAGTCTTACTCTTTAGTATAGTAATTTAAATATCAGATCTTATCTTATTTTTCTAATTTTTATTATTAGCTTTAATCAGTCTGGATTCTTTTAATAAAACTCTACAATCAGGTCTAGGTATTTAAGGTTCTTAACTAATTCCTATAAGTTACTCTTAAGGCCGTAGCCTAGCTACTTAACGAGATATTTAAACGTGTTCTTTCCCCTTTGTAAATCTATAACTTCCTTAACGTTATATTTATCCTTATCAGTGTTAATCTTAATCTTCTTTTCCAGAGGGACTTCTTTTAAGGCAGGTTCTAAAAGCGAGATGTGAAAAACCTTAGTCTGCACCTTTATATTAATAGGTAAGTCTAGTTTATAATTAAAGGTGGTAACCTTTTTTTTAATCTGGAACAGTTTATACCTTTTAAAGTTAAGCTTTTTACTAGGTCGTTTCAAATGTAGGTTTTATGAAAAAAGGTAGATATAGTCCCCCTTTTAAAAAGTCAGTCCCTTAACTTATTCACTATTATAATAAAGTCCTTTCTTAAGTACTAATTACTTAGTTTAGTGTTTATTAATAAACTTCTTTATTCGTTCACGTGTGAACTTAAGTTCTGCTTATAAGTAGTTATATAGTTCTTACATCTAGTTTATATAAATTACAGCTTAAAGGGTATTAATAGGTAGGCCTTAACGGAGCTTAAGCTCCTTACTGTAATTAGTGAAGAATGGTAACACATTTATTAACTTAACTAATATTATATTATAAGTTATTTATATTATTAGTAATAGTTTAAGCTAATTATCTTATTTAAAGTTAACGTAGGCTTAAAGATACGTTATAAGTACTTGGTTAACTTACTTTATTTAGCCGTCCGTTTATGGATAGAAAGTTATTAAAAGCTTACTTTTCACACCTATTCTTTATATTAATCCTTACTAGAACTTTAATATAATTAGCTTATCTTAATTTATAACGATATTATCTAACTAAAGGTGTTATAAAACTACCTTTTTCTTAAAAATATAAGTAAGTTACTCCACTATTATATCCTTTAAGGTTAGCAGAAAGTAAGCCCACTTTATTAATCTGTTAATTATTATAAGGATCTAGTTATAAGTGACTTTTATAATAAGGTCCTTAGACTTTAAGATCCTAGTAACGAAATTAAGCGAGATGGAACTTTATAACACTTATAATATAAGGAGTGGCTTAAGAAGCTTATAAGGCTTATAACGTTAGTTTTACTTTTAGTAACAGATATTGCAGTTATTAACCACCTTTTTAACTAGCTTTTTCATTCCTGGGAAAGCGTACACTTATTAAGCTTACGTAAGAGTTTTAGCTTAGCCTGTATATCCTTTAAGTTAAGACTTATAGACTTATTAAATATACTCCTTCCACTTATCTAAATTATAAATGTACGGTTTCTCTTAATATTAAAGCCTTACTCCTAATTTAGGCGCGCTATCTACACCTTCTAGTAGCTATTTTAGCTAATAGCTGGTTTTACCGTAATTTAGATACTTTAAACACTTCTTCCTACAGTCTTATATATACCTTAAGAAATCTCTTAAAAGGCACTTATACTTACAGGTGCCTTCCACTAATCTCCTCGCTTAAAAGTCCTATTATTATTAATAAATATTATACTTTATTTATAAGTTTATATAAACGTTAATAGTTTATTTTAATATCTAATTGTCTAACACTTATAATATATATTTTAATATACTGTTCTTAACTTTGTTAAATATAGTAACGGGGATTAAGATTAAATTAACATCCTTATAGTCTTATCTTTAATTAAAAGTATTAACTTACCTATTATTTTTTCCTTTAATGTAGTGGATTTAGAAGTGGAATAGGGCTATTAATTCTGCTTATTATACTTATTATAAGTTAAGTTCCTTTATTAGAAAGTATTAAAGGTTATTATAGTTTAAGAAGACCTAGACTGGTTCTTTTATATTACTTAGATACAGTGCCCACTTAATAAAATATTAAATAATCACTATTAGTTCCTTATTATAGATTAGATATTGTAAAGCTAGGTTGTAGATTCCTTTTAATAAGAAGGTAACTAGGTGGCGTTTCCTATCGTCTTAGACTTAGTTAAGTTCTTTACTAATTACGAATTCTAAAGAGTCTGTTTTAACTTAGAAAGGTTTTAAGAAATCGGGGAGGGTTAAGATTAACGTTGTGACGAAAGCGTACTTAAGGTCCTTAAACACCTTTTACTGTCTGTTAGTCCACTTAAATAGTTTACCTTCTCCTATAAACTTATGTAATAGTTTTATAATCTTTATAAAGTATTTGATAAAATAGTAATAAAAGTTTATAAAGCTGATAAAAGCTTATAATTCTTTCTAATTCTTTAAAGTAAGTTAATCCCTAATTACCTTTATCTTCTCTAATTATATTTTAAGTTTTTTAAGGGTTATTTTAAACTTTAAATAGTTTAGTTCTTAAATGTAAAAGTAGCTCTTCTTTAAATTTACTGTTAGCTTTACTTTCTTAAAAGCTGTTAAAACCTGTTATATATGTTTTTAATGTTCTTTTAAAGTTTCAGAATAGATTAGAACATTATTTAAATATATAAAGATAAACTTATTAAGGAAGGGGTGGAGAACATTATTAATAAGGCCTTGAAAGGTTATAAGGGTGTTTATTAATCCTATTAACATAATATAGTATTAATAATGCCTGTTATAAATCTAAAAGGCCGTTTTATATTTATCCTCTTCTTTCACTTTAACGTGGTTAAACCTTATAAGGAAGTTAAGATTAAAGAACTAGTTTACCTTAATAATCTGTTCTCACATTTCCATTATAAGTAATAATAGGTAATGGTTTTTAATCGTATCTTTATTTAACATTTAATAATTAATAACTATATGTAACTTACTGTCTCCCTTCCTTAAGATAAATAGTATTAAGTACCCTATTAGAGACTGGGACTTTATAATAAACCTGTTTTTTAAGTTCTTATTAACATATTCCCTTAAGGCTTTAACTTATTAAGGGTTTAGGTAGTAAGGCTGGAAGTTATAAAGCTTTACTTCCAGCTTTAACTTAATTTTATAATCTTACAGTTTATAGTCTGGTAATTACAGTATCTTTTTTCGAAACAGGGTAAACTTCCTATACTTTATAAGTACCTTAAATAAGTTAACTTTTTCACTTATCTATAGGTTAGCTTCTTACTTCTTTCCACCTTTTAAATCGTTATTTAAGTAATACAGTAAACCTTCTAATCCTTTAACCGTTTTAATAAACCTAACTTAAACCGTGCTTAGTTTTAAGGGTTTAGTGTGCTTTTAAGTGCTTTATGTATCTTTAAAGCAGTTTAAAGCCTTTTTAGCTTTCTTTAAACGGTAATTACAGTTAAAGGACTTATTAAAGGTAAGGTAATTACTCCTTTAATTAATTATAGGGTTATACTTTTCTAGCTAGGGTAGACTTAAGATTATGTTATATCCTGTAACTAATGTAACGTTAAAGTCCACTTATTATTTATCCCTGTCCACTTTAATTAAAAGTAATAAGTAGTAGGTAACCTTACTGTTATTATATTAATATAAGCCTCCTTCTCCGTTTTAAATGGGAATAGCCTTTTTATACTCTTTATTAGGGAGTTTCCTTTAATTAACTAGTAAAGGGTGTATTAAATTAAAAGCACTCCTGCTATTAATCACTACTCTTACTCTAAACGGCCTCCCTTTTCCGTTTATTATATTAACATTAATAAAATAATACTTATACTCTTTTAACATCTAAGTTATAGTAACTATTTATCCTTAAAGTCTTATTTAGCCTAACCTTTAAATACCTCTCCTCCTTCTTAGGGTTTTTACTAACTAGTAAACTACTAGTTTCCAGCCCTTTTAAAGGGCCTGTAACCTTTTCTTAATTCCTTTTAAAAAAATAGGTAACTTTAATAAACCTAGCGATTAACCTTTTTTAAGTTCTTACGCTTTAGTGTCTAGTTAATTTTAAATGGTATAATGTTCTGGAAATCTTTAATAAGTTAATAATACGCTTTATAAGCTTAAATCGCAGTAATATCTCTTTACTTTTAAATCCATTAATAATCTTCTCACCTTTATTATTCTTAAGCTTTCCTGTTAAGGTGTAATAAGCACGTTATAATTAGGTAATTATTAAGTACTCCTCTTTATTAACACGTTATAAGAGCCTGATTAATTATAGTAACCTTTTACTTATTATTAAATTCTCTTATTAAAAAGTAAAAGATTTAATAGTAAGCTAGTTCTAACTCTACCTTTATAACAGTGTAATCTTATTTTTATGTGTTTAAGAAATGGTTATAAAGGGCTTTAGGCCTATAATGCTAATTAAAAGTGCAGTTGTTATATATGTAATTAATCTATAGTATATCTTTATAACTAAGGTGGTTAATATTAACTACTAATACTACAGTTATAAAGTATAAAACAGGAGAAGTAGCGTTTTATTTCTTCTTTTCTTCCACTTACCTTTATATACGTTATTTCTCCTAAACCTTTTTTTAAAACTCAGGTAATAACAACCTAGCTTATTCTTCTATAAAGTGGTTTTTTTTAATAAGTTAAAACTTAAGCTGGTTAGTAAAACGAACCCTGTTACAGAACTGTAACCTAATTTCCACTACTCTGTCTTTAAACGTTATAGTAAAACCCTTAACTTACAGGTCCTTTACTTTATCTATTAACTTTTAATGTTTTTCCTTTAACTTTTAAACTCTCTGTTAGTGTGTTTACTTTATACCTTCTTAAGGGACCCTTAAGGTATTAGTCTAAGGTATACTAGCCTTAATATAAGACAGTTACTTAAGCTATCCTTCTTTTAGGGAGGTAAGGGTATTAATCCACTTAGTATATTTAAAATATTTAAAAGTCTTAAGGGGTACTGTTAAGAAGAACTTTTATTTCTTTAGTTTAATTCTTTTAATTTATTCTTTTTTACCTTTTAAGGTTTACTTTACTATTTAAGTGGCCTAAAGGGCTAGTTTTTTAACTCCTTTTACCATCCTAATAACTTCTAAATCAGGGTTCTTCTTAGACTTCCTTAATTCCTAAGCTTACAGGGTAAGGTTTTTAAAGCTTATAACAGCTAACTAAAACATCTCTTCTTAAAGTCGGTCTTTTATAACTTATACCTTTAGTAATTTTAAGTTTCCACTTTAAAGTCGGTCTTTTATAACCTACACCTTTATAACTAACTTTTCTAAGACACCTTTAAGGATTAGATATATTATATCTTAAGGTTCTTTGTCTTCTTCCTTATCTCTTAAGTTACACTTATTTATTTAAGTGTAATTTTTTTTATTACTTACTATCCTGATATAGACGTCTTTAAAGTTAAACCTAACGTGCTTTCCTCTTTCTAGAACGGGTTTCTAATTAACTTATTTTAATAACAGGCATTATTACGTTATATAGCCTTTCTTATCACAGTTAAAACATTAGACTTAAGATAGGTCTTTAGACTACTTTTACTGTTACTGTTGTTAAGGCTTATTACGGTTAAGCTGGTTTTAATAGTTTACTATATTAATATCTATCGGCTTAGGGTAGTAACTTATTATAATTAATTAGTTCCCCTTTTTAGATTTACTTAATTAGTAAGGGGTTTGTTCCTTCCAGTAGTTCTTCTGATAATAGTGATTATAGTACTAATTATTAGCCTTAATAACTATCTTAACTAGCTCTTAAAGGCGATTTAGACGGTCTTCTTAGTAAAGATCTCTAATAACGTGTTCCTTTAAACTACCTTAAAACAGCATAATTAGAGCTTCTTAACTAAGTTTAATTTTTACCACTTTTAGCTTAAAGCGCGTGGAGAATTCAAGAACTGAAGACGTTTACCTTAAGGCTATAAGGCGTTGCTTGGCCCTTTTTAAGGTGTCCAGTTCTCTAAACTTGGTTTGGAGTTAATTAATAAAAACGTTAAAGTCGTTAAAAAGGGCCTAAGTCTTAGGGGCTTCCTTTCACGCCCTATTTATAAAGAGGTTGTTAATTATCTTTATATAAGGTTTATACTAGTAAGCGGCTACTTTGTCTAGTAAAGCTTTAGTAAACTTAACTTTTCCTTCTTCCTTAAAGAACTACTCGTTGTAATAAGTGATATAACTTTAAAGTTAGGCTATCTAGGACTCCAGCTGCGTTAAGTCTCCCTTAAAGTGTAACAGTAAGGGGAGTTTCACTTGTTTCTTTTATAAGCCCTTAAGGTCGTTATTCTCTAACTTAACAGCGTTAAGTTAGGCTTAGAGTTTTTTAATAAGACTGATATAACTCTTAATATCTCTGGGGAAGGCCTTATTAAGCTCTTTAACTAGTCCCTGCTAATTAAGGTTTAAGTCTTTAAAGCGTGTAGCTAACTTATTAATAATGGGGAGTTAAGGTTAGGCTTATACCTCCTTAATCTCCTTACCTTTTTTAGAGGTTAATATATTAGTAGGAGAGAGGTAATATTTAAAAATTTAATAAACAGTATTTAGAACTGTAACGTTAGTATCGTATTATAACCTGCACCTAACATAGGCCTTAAAAAGACTGGTGTAGGTTAAGACAGAACGTATAATAAGATATTAACAGGTAAGGGGTGTTTTAAAAACGGCTTATTAAGCTAGCACTCTTAGATAGGGGTTTAATATTACTATAAGTCGTTATTACTATAATACACAGAGGTAAATCTAAATAGTAAGATATAAATAAATAATTAAATATTAGCGTGAGGAATTAAAGTCCCTCACAGTGGTTATGGACATAATTATAACTATCTATACTAACTAGCTAAAAGGTACTTTATACCTTGATTACTATACTCACTTAATATGAGGAGTGATTACAGTGATTAGAATACCTCTAATCATTATGATCACCGTGCTCTTAGCGAGATCAGAGTGATCACTTAACGATTGGTTGTAGGGGCTTCGGGTCTTTACACCCCTGGCCCAGTGTGCAGTACCGTGCGTACTGCCTTCCTGCACTGTTCCTTCTGCGGGGGACTCGTCGGGCCGCCCCGGCCCAAGTGACGGCCTGCAGGGTCGTCATAATTTAATTATTCATTTATATCCTATTATTTAAACTTTACCTTTATGTATTATAGTGATAACGACTTACAGTGATATTAAACCCCTGTTTAGGAGTGCTAGCTTAATAAGCTGTCTTTAGAACGCCCATCTAGTCTTTAGCGTCCTGCTATACGTTCTGTCTTAACCTGTCCAGTCCTCTTAAGGCCTATGTTAGGTGCAGGTTGTAATAAAAATTTGAAAAATCTGCTTTTCCTGTGAAGTTGCATCTCCACTAATAGTGCTCTAAATCCAAATCCAACTTCAGATTTAGAATCTTTGGATTCAGACCATCTTCGGCATATATTCTTTTATATAGGGGATATATTATAGGACCTATAATCAAGGAGTGTTTCTGAAATTTTTATACAGTTAAGGCTAATGACGCGGATCGCCTTTTCGCGCAGATCGTCCACAAACCTTATTCTTGTCAGAAGTGTGACACTCTGGATTCTGTGGAATTGAAGGGGTTGCAACTGCGTCATTCTATTACTTGTTCGGCTCTCTGGCTCAGCCAGAGAATCTTCCTTATAGCTGTGAATAGTGGCAAGCCGCGTGGCAAAAGCCATGCGGCTACAATTGCGCGTCTGTGGCAATGGTTATAAATCTGTGGTTCTGGTGCTTTCTAGACTCTTCTTTCTGGGCTAGCCAGAACCCCTCTCTTTCTGACAATTCTTAAGCGTATTCTGGATATTAAACACACATTACAATGGCACGGGCCACAGTTGTGGGTCGGGGGATTAGCACGAAGCGCTCGTTTAATTAAATAAAAGGTCTGCAGAAAGAAGGGAGCGCGGCCGTGCAATCCGGCACGGAAATAACGTTAAGTACAGCCTGGTACTTTGTGATAAATCTGGGCACATGAAATTTCCTTTTTCATTTGTAGTCCCGAGCTGGGGTGAGCTGTCCGGACCTTTCCCTAATTCTTCCCTAGCGTGATCCCAGACGCGGCCGCTGTACAGCCTCAGAGACCCGTTTTCAGTCCCCCTGGCTGAATTTCCTTTCGGTAAAACATAGGTGATAGTAATTTTCGTTACAATGTACTGTTGAAAGCGCAACACTCTGAATTCTGTGGAATTGAAAGGTTGTAACTGCGTGATTGTATTGCTTGTTTTTCCGCTCTCTGGCTTTGCTAGAGAGCTTGCTATTATAGTTGTGAATAGTGGCAAATGGTGTGGCAATTGTGGCCCACACCAGCTGAACTGACTGCGTCAGTTCAGCTCCCCTGAGCTCCTTTCAGCTTGGATGCCCACACTAGAGCTCAGCTCTGCTAAGCTCAGTTCAGCTCGGTTATCTACACCTTCGTGGTGTTCTGGCCTCTAGCCAGAACCCCCTTCTTTCTGACATGTATGTGTATACTAAGTGTCCGTGTGACTTGTGTTATACGTGCCAGCGAGGTTATTTATGCTAGTCAGTAGATCGGGATGCTCCGGCCCTAGCACCCTGTTTCTCATCTCTATTAATTGCACCTCCATCGATTCGGTCTCTGCCCATTGGTCCTGATTCTTATATATCGATGCTGAGTTGGCTATACTGGTTAGCGTGTTAGTATGCTCCAGCCCCAGCACCCTTAAATAAATGTTAAGCTCCGTTACTTATACAGTCGCTTAGAAAACCAGCTTCACCCCCTTTGCTTAAAAAGAAATTCTAAGCACAAATTATATATCCACTTTTGGCAGACACAGTGTATTGCAATTCACTTTAAGATATGTTTATATATGTACTGTATAGATCGATTAATCGATAATTAATAATTACTAACTAAGGTTAACCTTATATAACTACCTGCGCGACCTAAACTCTAAGAAACTAAAGTTAACTAACTGTATTTAACAGGTAAGAGGTATTATAAACGAGAGGCGTGTAAACAATATATGTAACGGTAGATTATGTTTAAATCGTAAAGCCGTCTATTACTTCCGTGCAGTTCTCTAAGCCCTTTACTTTTCCTTAGTGGAAGAACTCTACAGCGCTCTTCTTTCTCGGCATTGTTAAGGTAAGTATAGTATAGTATGGAGTAAATTAAGATTAATGTAAAGGTGGAAGTGTAAAGGTTAGTAAGGTGCAAGAGAGTACAAGGGGGGATAGTTAAGAAGTATGGACGTAAGGGATATAAGAGACAGAAGACTCGTAATAAGTGGTAAGGAGGAACGAACTGCCTCTTTATCTAGCTGCAATCTGGGAATAAGTAGTCGTACGCTAGGTAGTAGAGGACAGATTAAACAGCATCTTTACGACTGGGAAAAGATAAGTTACGCAGTAAGCAGATATAACTACTATAAAGCGGAACTTTAAAACAGAGAGTAAATACGCTAGTTATAAAGTCTATTTTTTAAGATTACCGTTTTTCCCTCTAGGGGGGGGTAGAAATGGACCAGCGCCATCTGGCCTAAAACTAATCCCTTGTCGTGTAAAGTTATCATTTTTTAATATGGTAAGCTGGGGGTAAGTAATGGTGAGCTAAGGGTAAAGCGAGCCTGATTTTAAGCTAACCGACCTTAGATGCGGCTCTTTTCTTTTTAATAACCGACTACCTGTATAGTCTTATCCGATAATCTTTTCTGTCCAAATCCGTATTAGTCGCAAATCCTAAGCTAGGAGTAAGCCGCACTAAGGGCCGCCTAAGCCGAAATTTACCCCAGTTATATTTACCGTAACTATAAATAAGGTAGTGTGTTATAAGGAAACTTATACTTAATTTTAGGACACTAGCGCCCCTACACGTAACGGTAGCTTTCCCTCACTACGTAACTACCGTTTTATTACGACCTGCACCCGACACAGGCCTTGAGAGGACTGGCACAGGTTAAGACAGAACGTATAGCAAGACACTAACAGATAAGGGGTGTTCCGAAGACGGCTTACTAAGCTAACACTCTTAGACGGGAGTTTAATGTCACTGTAGGTCGTTATTATTATAATGCACAGAGGTAAGTCTGAACAGTAAGATATAAATGAACAATTGAATACTAGCGTAAGGAACCCAAGTCCCTTACGGTGGTTATGGGCATAACCATAACTATCTATACTAGCTAACTGGGAGGTACTTCATACCTTGCTTATAGTGTCGCAAGTGCTCGTTACGCGAGCACTTTGCACCGCGCAAGCGTCTTGCTCGTAAGGTTTCTCCTACTCGCGATGCGAGCACTTGGCATGCTGCGAGCAGCACCTCATTAGTCGTAGGGGCTTCGGGTCTTTGCACCCCTGGCCCAGTGCGCCTGGACGGTGTGCACCGTCCTCCTGCACTGTTCCTTCTGCAGGGGATTCATCGGGCCGCCCCGGCCCAAGTGACGGCCTGCAGGGTCGTCACACGTTTTCTCTTCCCCACTTAAGAAATTACCGTTATCATTACAGGTTAATTAAAACTTCAAACTTTATACGCTTTATTAAACTATGTGGTACAGGTACTGCCTTACAAAGGCAAAGCAAACTAGGAAAGTGCTATAAGCTAGGAATGGAGGTGATCCCATACGCCGCCGCCGCACAGCCTCAGAGGCCCCTTTTCAGTCTCCCCCGGCTAAAGTTTCCTCTTGATGGAAAGCTGTTAGAAAGGACGTATAGTAGTACCGGTAAAGGTCCGCCGGCGTGGTCCACCAGCTGCATAACAGCAGCTCACTGAATCTGTAGAAAAACATCGCTGGCTTAACTGTCACACGGGAAACTACGTAAGCCACTAGCAACTACTGTAAGCATCAAGCGTCGTCACAAACATTAGTGGGCTGCTAGTTATATATGTATTTTAGCTTGCCACAACAGTAATCGTCGCTTCAGGTTACTTTATTTAACCACTATAGCCCTGATACTTCCGAAGGAGGGGCTAGTTTGTTGAGGTAAACGATAGAGCTCCAACCTCTTAAATTTCTCCAAGAGCGTACTTCTCCTACCAGCGAACATGCTGCCTTGGCGCCCGGACGAGTTTACACACCTAGCACGACGCAGCGTCTCCGCCAGCACATCGACCCGACCATCTGACTGGTTAGCACCGTGGCCTCCTGTAATACCCACGTTCTGGTAAACCACGGCCGGTTCATCAGGCTTCCTTCTCGTGAGTGTTTTCGATCGTCTTGTCGTCCAACTTTTGCTCGCAAATGAGAAGTCCAGAGCTGGGTTGCAGATCGAATAACGGACTCGATTAGCTCCTTGAAAAGGGACTTGTAGAGTCCAAGCCATACGCCAACCCGGCTGACGTGTTCGTAGATGGCCGTCATGCTCTGCACTGTGATACGTTTAGAGGTAACTGAAAGAAAGGGGCGCATCCCTTTTTTAGTACGAATATCATTATCGACGCTACTGATTTATAAGCCTCTTTCCCTCGACCGCAGCCGCCTGTGGTGGATACCCATTGGCTGGGTGTTTCCTTGGCGGCGGCCAACGAAGGCGCGCGCGCTCAGGGGCAGAATTTCTTCCCTCCTTCACCCTTCCAGCCTTTGGTTCTTACCCCTGAGATTCCACCTCCAGCAGTTTCAGACATACAGAACAGGCGACTTAGCCTACTAAGGAGCCATGTAAGTCGTACTTTGGGAATATTACTGGTTGAAGTGAATTTGCTGGCTTCCGATTGAGGATTGACCTGCCTACCTTGCCTGATGGGTTGAGACGATGTCATTGGTAGGTCGACTTGCAATGTTTACGTACGTACACTGGGTGGGCGAGTGAGTTTGTCTTTGGTGAAGAGTTGCGGAGGAAAAGGGTGGGATAAAGGAATATCTGGTGATCTGTCGTCAAGAGTACGGCGAGTTTCTCAGAGGAAGACGGCGGCTGATACGGACTGTGTTATTTTCCAGCTGTCTATGTAAACGTCATCTCCATACCATTGAACCGAGATCCAAATCACAATCAGACTCCACAAGCACATCTTCCTACCCTTCTTACACAATTTTCACTTACCTTATAGCTTTACCATCTTGACGTCCCTGTTCCTGGCGGGGATCGTCTTTGCTTCCCCGGCCCCGGCCCGGTTATCAAAGCCGACGTTTCGGGCAAGGCCAACTTCACCAGCGGCAGCCCGACTTCCCTCGACGCCCAATTCATTGATGCCGCCACGGGCGTCATCGGCCAAGCCTCGGTCTACGTGCACCCGGAAGGCGACGTGTCGTTCGACCTACACGACTGGCACCTAGTGCCAAGGCTACGGCATCGTGTGCGTCATCGCCAACTCCAATGGAAACGCTTACACCATGACCAGCAGGAGCACCGTCTGTCCCGACGTCCCCAGTAACCTCACCACTCCCGCGCCTGTCCGAGATGAGGGTCTTCGCGAGTATGTGGCTACCAAACCGGCGAGCAATATCATGATGTTCTGCACCATGTAGCTCGATACCGACATTGAGATCATCAAGCAGACTCTGCTGTATCGGATCGCGGCTCGGATCGGGAGCGCTTTGCGCGCGGTTAACGTGATTGTTATCGGTGCTTAGTATTAGTCACTACCTAAGTCCCGTAGTACCGGCGGCAGATCCCTTTCACATGAAATTCCGCTGGTTGAGAATCTGGTCCCAACCGTGGGTCCGAAGTGATTGTTGACTAAGTTAACCGGTGATCTAGGTGTCGAGTGTGGGCTGACGTAGGTTTCCTGATTGATACGGCTTGTAGTTGACAGCTTGTAAGAAAAGGAGCAGCCACTGGAATCCATGCTAGGTACCTGTTGTATTGATGCCGGTAGAGACTGTAGCTAGGAAATGCAACAACAACAAAAGAAAAAAGGGGGCCATCTAGGCCCGCCTATCCACCGCAAACAAGAACCCCTTCCCCCCCCTTTCTTTTTTTTCCTCGTGCGCACTCATCTCGCCCAACCTTCACGTCTACACAACAAACAAATGAATGTGATGTCGTGCTGCCCCCAGCCCCATCCACTCGCACCCCTATGCCTCCACGTCATACTCTCAGCATCCAGCTGTACCACCAAAAGCAGCTTGGAAACCCCTATTGACAGCATCTGAGCTACCTGCGGGGAGGGCAAATGATGTCTCGCAATCACCATTGGCCAGAGGTCCCGCACCCCAGTTCTGAGGCTGGTATCCTGTACCGCGGATGTTATCCAGCAGGGCGCCGCCGCAGCCCGGATGGCCGTCGCCGGGAATTGTCACTATGTAATGCCACAGAGAGTCCTTGATAATCCGGCACGTGCCATCAAAGCGTTTGGCAAGCTGGCCCGGGTCGGCGGCTGTAGTTGGCGAGGCAAAGGTGCTGCTTGCGAGGGTAAAGGCGGCGACAATTGTTGGGTTGAGAAACATGGTGGCTAATATGCTTGTTCGATTCCTGGATTGGGCTTGTCTGTGCGGCTAGGTTGAAGGCTTGTGATGGTCCCAATGTCTTTGTGCCATACCGTCCTGAACAGAGCTCTCTTTATATAGCTTTTGGCAAGGCGTTTTACGTCAGCTTATTAACCAGTATATTGGGACAGAGTCTCATGCAGTTATCTATATTGGCTAGGCTTCTACGCCGATTAGGAAGCTCCGAATATCATTGCCATAGCATTACAGACCATGCTCATCACAGTTGTACTGCAGAAGCGCATGCGAACCTACGGCGAAGTAGACTGCAACATCTCAAGATCCAATCGAACCGGGGACCATCACTTGGATTGATTACTGTGGGGCCTATTCGCTGTCGATCTGTAGAGGGGGGATCAGATAATGGGTGCCTGGACGGAATGAGCCTTGTTTTAGAAGGTTCATCAATCCTATCATCGTGACCGTGGCTGATCCCGAAACCTGACCAGATTTCAATACCGAGCGGTTAGGCGTTCTTTTACATACTTGGTTGACTTTGTGGTATAGGGGGTATAGATCAACACGGCTTCATCTTGTTACGGAAGTATTTGCGCGTCAAAATTGCGGCACAACTAGATCAGGGTCACTGATAGAGGTCACACAAGCACATCACACCTCGAAAGGGAAGTTGGATTTCTTGGCACGGGAGGTATTTGAACATCCATTGGTACTCAAGTCTACCGCGCAACCTCGAGGCCGTCGTGTGACTTTCCCAAACAATCGCAGTTCTGCGGAGTGCCCATATCGTTCATCAGCCGGCGCAGGATGAAGGCGAGCAAGCTATTCAGCCTCGCTTCTTCGGTACAACTCCAAGGGGGCACTCACAATGGCCAATAAGGAAGCTATCCATGGGGCGGAGCGGCGCGGTAAAGACTCGACGGGGATCAACCTAACCTGCAGATGACGCTTTCGGTGGGTTGATAGCGACGGTACTGCCGCTCTCGGTAGTCGCTGGGCTTGGCACGGCCGTTTCATGCCCGTTATGATTTGGATTGGTGGTGGTGTTAGACAGGCTAAGATAATTCGCAAGGCGCATCCGGCGGATCTTTGCGTCTATAGGACTCACGCGAAGCGTGGGAGCGGATTAGTCGTTTTTCCTCCCCCTCGTGGCCGCGTCAGGTCCGAAATGTGGACGAAGCGAAGGCGTTGGGCCTGGGTCGAGTCCATGGTGCTTTGCTCTTACTTTGTAAGTCAATCTTTTTACGCTGTGCTCCTCCAAAGACGAGCCCTGTATGATCCGTGTCGTTTCTTTGTATCTGCTGGTCTAGTTCTAGTTTAAAGTCCATTTCTACACCACTCGTACTCACGAGCTGACAAGTCTCTCGGAGAGTTCCAATTCTGTGCAGCCCGGGGGCTACATCGGGGATTTGTCATCTCGCCAAGACGTGCATTTCCCGAATCCGGAATCTCCAGCCGTCTATAGTCGTTAATACACCCCAGTTCCGTCTGACGCTGGCGGACGGCGAAGGTCCAGTCGTATGGAGGATTTGTCATCTCGCCATGTTGTGGGGCCACAGGCCAGGCCGCCCCACAAAGGCTTGGCATTTGCAGGCCAACACTAGGTAGTTCCAGGGCGGAGGAATTCCCTCCTCCTCCCACAAGCAATAACTGTCAGAATACAGCACTTGTAGTTGATTGTAATTGTTCTTGTGGGAAGCCCCACCATGTGGTGGCCCCACCGTGTGGGGCATTCCCTGGGTTCTGCCCACCACCTTTTGGTAGCAAAAGGCCCGAGGCTTCCTCCTCGGACATTTTCCTTCACAGAGCAATACACACTCAGTTCACATCACAGTTGTGACCTCCCACAGTTCTGTTGTATTGCTGTGTGTAAAGGGAGGGCCCAGAGGGCCCTCCAACAGATAGATTTCTTCCTCGGCCCCTGACCTCCAAAACAGCTTGGCAGATCAACCTCCTGGCTGCTTATATAAGCAGACAATAACATCACTTGTTTTCTGTGCCTTTCACGGACGATTGGCCAGTGCCCAATACGCCAAGACGTGCATTTCCCGAATCCGGAAATTTCAGCCGTCTATAATCGTTAATACAACCCAGTCCCGTCTGACGCTGGCAGACGGCGAAGGCCCCAGCCTGAGTAAATCCTGAGTAGGGACTGAGCCGAGCCTAAGCTAGGGTGAGCAATACCACGTGCACGAGGTCCGAAAAGGGAAATTTTGTGGGCTCAGATTCGTCTCAGAACATTTAAAATAGCCTTGTGCGACCAGAAACTAAAGCACATGTGAGACGGAGCCAGCAGTACGCCTGGGGATATGTTCTCATCATTACTGTCGCAGGCCCAACCTTATTTTGCTCGTTTGTTTCGCGATAACACTACGATCCAGTGTTCTACACCCAGCACGGCCGGATTACGATACAATGGAACATCGCTGTGTGAGATATCGTCGAATATGCAGTGGTTAACCGACAATGCTGTCAGCGTCGTTCTGGCAGCAGTGTGGGCGAGCCATGATTGACGAATTCACCTGTGGAACGATGAACTTAGTGCTACTTTGCTGGCTGTCCCTGGAATACCAGTGGTCGAGATGTTTCTCCAAGCTGAGATCGGCACATGTGCATCGTGGCAGTGTACACAACGGCGTCGGTCAGCTGTTCCCGAAATAGCTCAGCCCCTTTCCCCGCCTCCCACAGCCTTTGCTTTGGTGTCGGTGAAGGATTCATCAACACCCACGGCTCCTTGCTCAAATCACTTCTTCCAAAATATTTCCACATTCCCAGATCAGAATAAAAGACCATGTTTTCATTCGCTTAGCGACATGTCGAGAATCTTCGGTGATGGCTTCGCCAGACACGATACGGGCTGGAAACCCGTCCCGCCTCACCGAGGGACTTACAACATCCTGTCGACTTGTTTCGTCACCTTGGGCCTCTGCATTTGGACAATGATCCATCTTAATATCCCTGAATACCGTGCATCCTGGCGGCGACAAGTATGGAGGAAGCTTGGTTGGATGGCCTTGGGTTTCATTGCCCCTGAGCTGGTGGCGTTCACGGCGTTCCAGCAATACACTGCGGCAAGGAGTTTGACGAGACAGATGAGAATACATTTTCCCATAGACTACAAGAGGAAGCCTGTGAAAAGCCAAGGAGGCTCATAGTGGCCGTGGTCAAGGAGGGAAGAGGTTGATTCAGTATCTAAAGGGGAGGCAGATGTCTAGGAAACCTCTGACCTTGCCACGGCGGCAGTCAACGGGAGAAAGCACCAGGGGAATATTGTCCACAGCTACTACGCCGTGATGGGTGGATTCACCGTTTAGCTAACTGATGGTGAACTTAATTTCCTCCCGACAATGTTAGACGGAACGGGGAGACACATACGGCTCACACTTTCACCTGAAGCGCTGCTCTACTTGGAAGAATAGCTACCTAGAATCGTCTCGGACTTGCCAAAGATGCGGATCGAAGACAAAAGCAAAGGTAGTATACTCGTAAAGTCGATTATCTGCTTCCAGGGTGCGTTACATCGCTATTAATAGTCGTAGACAAAGCTAACGCCACTCCTAATCACACAGGGGCTTGCGATTAGTCGTCTAAAGCTTAACACCTTTAGGCATGTAATTTGAACCGTGCTGGTCTACTCCCTTTAGTGGAACAAACCACTCAACATAGAGGAGCCTAAGGTTATCACGGTCAAAAGAAGCGACACAAAGCTGGTAATAAAAATCGCCTCCATGTGTAAGGTCTCGAACGTTGATCGGCAATAACCATACTAAGAAGGCCGGAGGCAGTTCCACGTCATTTTAGACATGTGGAACGTTTCACTGAGGGTACAGAGCTCATGGGAGCAGCGGAAGTGCAGTTACAAAGTGACTTGATTAGGTAGAAAGGGTGGGAGCGAAGCTCCCAGACTAAATACAAAAGAGAGCTCCCTGTGTGTGAGGAGAGCACCTGACGAAAGGCTCCTGCGCTCCAGCCTAGCTTGGAGCGGTAAGGCGCCTGCGCGCCTGAGCGCCAAGAACTGCCGCTGCAGTTCGACAGGACACTATCTCGGCGATAAAACACAAGAAGCCGTATCCTGATGTATGGTTCTTCCAACAAGCAGTTTGGGCTTTTGACCAAGCTTGGGCGTCTTTGTGCTCTGATCGGTGAGTCCCTTTAC
>Ga0247758_1000431_pt1 | contig 37305 bp, 22 predicted proteins | sample UWRJL156409C4_FD_180950 | JGI IMG/M metagenome (GOLD analysis project Ga0247758, IMG submission 180950) | Plant litter microbial communities from Arlington Agricultural Research Station in Wisconsin, United States - UWRJ-L156-409C-4 | ecosystem: Environmental > Terrestrial > Plant litter >...
TCTGAGGGTTGCAAAGATCGCGTACATTTCCTCCAAGCGCCGTCCTCGAAAAAGAAGGGCCGGTCCAAGACATCTTGCGGTATATCGACGCCGAGAGCAGCCGGCAGACGAGGAATCCTATCCCACAAGGCAAGGATAATTTCGTTGTATCTTTTGATGTAGTCCTGCCATTTGAGCTTCTTTGCGTGATGTTGGAGAACAATAAAGGCAGTACCGTAATCATCCAAGGAACATAGCTCATCCACTTGAATCTTTACCGCACCTGCGTTGGCGAAGATAAAGGTATTTCCATCGCTCGGCAACAGCAATTGTCGCTTGGCGTGCTTCAAGGCCGCAATTTCCAATGAGCAGTCGTGCTTGGGGATGCCATCCAGCTGAGCAAGACGCTGCCGAATAAGTTGCAAAAGTTGAGTGACCAGTCGTGCTTGCCCTTGACCGAACTTTAGAGTTTGAAGATGCCATTCCATACTAGCGTCAAGGATACAATAATTGCCGAATACCTGATCGGTGTTGTCTTTGAACTGCTGCATTTTATTTTCCCTCATCTTCAATACCCGTACGACATATATTGCTTCGAAACTAGCGAGTAAATTAACCACTTAGCTGACTGCCGAGTTGCTGTGGGGCTCATTTCATTATTTTGGGGAGGAAAAGGGATGGGGAGAGGGAAAAAGCTTTTCCATACAGTTGGTTGTGTGTCCAGGTTGCTGTTGCGTTCTCGTCGCTATCTGCACTCACACTCGGGCCAAGAAGGGTGTTTGCGGGGGCGGGAGGTGCAAAACCGGCCTGCGAAAGCTGCGAAGGCCCTGCTGTATCGGTCCGCCGTCTTTTTCCAGCTCTGGTATTGGGGGAGCATTCCAGCCCCATAGCCTGGCACCGATCACATTTAAGAGCCGGGCTTCTTCCCATAGGTGTACACTGATAGGATGTTCAAGTTAGCTGAAGGGTGGTATTGGCAATGGTGGGCACGTAGTCGGCTATTCACCTTCTTCTTATCGGTACGGCATCGCTCACACTTCTCCATGTTGAGCTTTATGCCCTTCCTCGAAGATTTTCTCGTTGCATTTTCCTGGGTGGCCGAGCCCTGAAATCCATCGCCAATGCTGTCCATTTGTGGGAGACCTATATCGATGAAGTCGAAATCGATCGAGAAGTCCATATTGGGTATCGCAGCGGGGCACTCGGCAGGGCGCCGCGCGCGGGAGCTGCCCAACGGTAGTCTTAACTAAACAAAGCCCACAGACGGGAGTTTTATTGATTTCAAGCTGAAGTAGAATCGGATCGCAGCTGCACTTATCCAAATGTTTTTGCAGCTAGTCGCAGCTTTGTCGCAGCTTGTCGCACTTTATCGCACTCTGTCGCTTTTTGCTGGCAAACCGGCAAATCCTCGGCCCTGCGCACAGGCGAATTGCAGAGGAATACGGAGGTCAATGTCAAAGCCACCCACACCCCGTTTATTTGATACAGCCCTAACCCTCGAAAACTGTGGCAGACTTACTACCTCATCCTTAGTTGTTGTTTGCCTGTAAATGTTTCTGTATCCTTTTAAATTTAGCTTCAAAATGCTTCTGTATAATGCTATAGTTATAGCGATGCGTTGCGTGCTTACACGGACTCTCACCAAGTCCTGACGTTAGGATTAGGGTTCTGGGGTTATGCAGCTAACGGGGTTGCCTGGCTTAGCGTGCTTGTATCACGTACTGTGGTTATCTTCGGTTTCGCAATCTTGGAATATCGTATACCAACCCTAAATCCAAGCTAGGGTATTATATACTATCCCAGGGCATGTACTGGTATACTGTAAGACATCCTATCATCATATGTCCAACTTTAGGGCCGACAAGGCGTCCCCGATTGCTTCTTGCAGCAGTTTTCCCTGCGACCAGGATACAGTGGGCTGATAGATTAGAGGTTGGCTGCCGGGAAAGGCAATCTTCAGTGTGAGCCAAACTTCGAGAAGGGACTCTGCGAGGCGGGTTGTGTTGTGGACGGAGTGGTTTTGGTGCCCGGGGAGACTCAAAGCTTGTTCTAGCGCGATGGTGGTAGCTTCGGGTCCCGAAATCGTGTGGGTTTTGACAGTGGTCAGCATTGCGGCGAGCTGGCCAGGCGATAATTTAGTCTTTGCTGCCAGCACGTCGAGCCTGGACGCCAAATGTTCGGCTAGCCTTCCATAATTGACTCTCCGTAGCTGACTAGGCAGCCAGGGCCAGATTTTGCGCAATGCAAGTCCCTCTGTGTCTTTGAGATAAAGAGTGTCTATGATGGCAGCGGTAGTGTTCGCAGTCGTTCCTGCCAAACGCGATGAAACCAACCGAAAATGAGCGCACATAGCGCGCGAGGCTGGAGAGAGCGCCGAGTTGATTGGTCAAGGGCATCATTTCTCCGTTCGCTGTTCGATGCGAACTCCGACGCTCATCCCTCCGACTTCGCAACAGTAGCAATTCACCGGTTCATGGCAGCGGAATTGCGCTATTTAGCTACCAACACATCTTCTTCATCCGGTGTTCAAAAACTGTGCGGTCCCGCAGAGAACTTCGCTATCTCTTGATCGCCATGGGAGAGTCCACCAGTGATCTGGGTCTACAGACACGGAGAGAAAGATTCAAGAACAAGTTCAAAGTCCGGGTCGCGTCTCTTTTTGAGCGCCATGGCAACTCGCCAATACCACGAGCACCCAGTGAGGGCTCTCATGAGTATGGCGCGCCCGTCAGCACATCATCTATCATCACCGGTGTTCCACAGGCTGTGCCGACTGACTCAACAGGGCCGAAAGGCCCTCTTCTACTGTCGGATGTCTCTGCCAAGTCCCGTCCGACCCTGCGCCCGACCCGGGAGCACTCAGTAAGGCAGATTACCCAGTTCGGGTGTCTCTAGACTCTAGTGTATGGTCTGTATCCATCTACAGAGGATCCAGATTTGTACTTCTCCCTCAATGTATGGCCCGACAGTCACCCTAGCCTCGGCTCGAGAAGTTTTATCGCCAATCGTTTCGGACTGGATCTTCTACCACCGGTGGCCGAAGAGGCGGGAAAGCGTCCGAGACTATCGGAGGCTCAAGCGGCCTTCCAGCCGCCTGTGCTTCGTCTGTCGGGTCGGGTCTGCCGCGAGCACGACCAAGCACATCTCTCGCCTACCGTCTGGATTGACTGCAGCCACGAGCGCATCCGAACCGCCATAGTGGCGGCGATACGTACACGGGATAACTTCAGATGGGCTGCCGACCACGACATTGTTGTCCAAGTAAGCATGGGATTGTTTGCCGACGCTGAATCTCTCAGTCTTGCTAGCAGCAGACTAGGTCATTCGCCTCTCGGAATGGGGTTGGAATTTGGCGACTCGCGCGAGATTCACCTGCATGTTGAGAATCCAGGTGCCGATGACTCGGCTTGTGGGCTTAGGATTCGCGCCACGCTCACCCGAGATGGTGTTGTGGTCGACCGCCGCGTCTCCCGCATGGGCGGGTTGTTGAAGCGTGACGGGGCAGAACAAGTATATGGTTGTTCGACTGCACATGGAATTCTTGACATGCTTCATCAGTCCGAAGCCGAAGATGACCTCAAGGCGCCGCCCTCCGATGCAAGTATCAACATAGGAGAGACAGACGATATAGACGCATGGATACCTCTTCCACCGCCCGCAACCTTGGACTTCCTCCAAGCTGCCATGCTAGTTACGGGGAATACTTGGGAGATATCCCCCCTTGAGCGGTTGAGAGCAATAGCGCGGCCCCATGACTTTGCATTACTTGACATTGGGGAAGAACTACCGTCCAGGATCCAAAACACCTACTCTGGTAGTGGGTCCGGCACCCAAGCGATCCTTGGGCATTGGAAAGATAACTATCTCCCAACAAAGGAGCACGGAGTGACGGTTTTGGGTGGACGAGGGAACGTGGCTATGGGCAAGATTCTCCCTTTTGACGAGACCATCTATGTAGCCGGCGCCAAGTTCACAACACGGCGAGTGATTCTCAGCCAGTCTCTAGGTATGTACGTCAAGAATCCGCTGGCATTCATGGTATTCTGATCAAGTGGCGCATGCGATACAGCTCCGGGAACATCTGGTTCTTGGGTGGCTTCGGGCATGTTTCTCTGCGGAAGCGTCATGGCATGCTATACAAAAGAGCCCATGGCACACATGATAACGGCCGAAACACTCTTTCAGGACATCGAGCAGACATTGGGCCTAGAAAATGCCGCCGTTCACCTCCCTGAGGTCCGCGGCGGGGACGAATACCCCATAGAGGGTGAAGACCTGGACATCAACAACCCAACAGACGCCTCGACCGTGTTTTTGGAACCACAAACAAACCAGGGTGAAGTATTTAACAACACTTTATATATCGCCAAGAACTTTTTGTCGAAACTCAACCGCCTCAAGGAATCCGGCGAGGCCAGCAGTCTCAGCACTAGTGCACGTATGGACTCGCCCACCCAGTCACGGTTGGAGGCTTGGACCAAGTCCAAGGTCGAATCTCAAGATGAAAAAATCAATACCGAGCCCCGCCAGATTGCCCAAGTTCAGAAGCTCAAGATATGGGAAGCGGATAAAATCACCACGAACAAACTCCTTCCTCTGATAAGTCACATTTCGCATCTCTATACCACCGCGTTTCCCTATTTATGGGGCAAGACTTCTGGACCTGCGCAACGTGACCTCATAACTATACGCGTCGCGATGAGCGGCAAGTCTTTGTTGGACACCAAACCTACCATCGCTATATTTGGGAGACACCAGAAGACACACAGCGCATTCTGGAAATTTTTGAAGAAGGAAAATGTGACCAGAGGCTACCCAGAGGTAAAATTCGTATTTATAGAGGCTGAGATATCATATTTATAGTTTTATTCATGTCCAAGCCTGGGGGGCTTGCCCTCATCATGTCGAGTTTCATAGTTCTCTTTTAAGATGAAACCGTTCATTATATCCGCTCAGGTTGGACACTCGTGTTGATTACATGTTTTGGCCAAGATATCTTCTAGGACTTCAGCCGCGGCTGATAATCACAGTAGTGTTGAAGTGTTGGTGCTGCGTGGGAATGTTGAGCACGGGGTTTGCGATTGATGGGCTCGCAATGCACATTTATCAGCTTGGTAGCCACCTATGCTCACAGGTCTTTCTTTAAGTCAATCTTTGAAGTGCCAAGGTACTTCAAGATACATGGAGTTAACACCCAATCCTTTCTCCCTTTATCTAGGTTAAGGAATCACAGATCCTTGACAGGGCATGTTCCTCTTTTTTGCCGGTCATGTACGACTTCTTTTCGGCCTTCTCAACGTCCTTGTCGCCCTCAAATGCCTTGACACCTGGATCGTTGCTCATCACATACTTCACTATATTATCGGCCTGCTAATTCTTGAATGTGGCCCCCAGGCCCTCGTTGCTGTAGTCCTTGTCATTGGCTTAGTCCTTGTGATACTTAACCCGTATGAAATCCGTGTCGATAGACACCGGGTCAAGCGAGAGCGATACCAGCGCGTTGATGGTCGCCACCTTCGGGATGAGCTTGAAATGCCGTTCCTGCCCCTCACACAACCATAAACTCAATCCAGGGACAACTCATCCCGAAGTAATCACTGACTTCCTCATACCGAAACTGAATCAAATCCCTATCATTCGTCACAACCTGATACCCATGACTCCTCGCCCCCCTAAAAAGCTTCGGCAGCGCAAATCACCGCCCCGCCATCTTATACCTGTCGTTGGCATCGTTGTTGAAGTTCGCTGACGCAATTTCTGCAATGCGTGTTTGGCCGCAGCGCACACGTATCAGAGCTTCGGCACGATACATCTTTATTGAGCAAAACAAACAATATATGTCGGAGAATATGATTTTCTTGCAACCTCCCTATGTACACAACAGAAGAGCGCGTACCACCTGCTTCTACTGCTGTATCCCATTGACGACAACCCCTGAATGCGGCCAAGTCCTATGCTGACAAGACCAGAAACAGTTCGATTTCCTCAAACCATGCCAAAAAAAAACACTTACAAGTCTTTTTCATGCAGTCGGCTTATCAAACTGAGGCTGTCAAGCACAATCCGAAGGCGTGCATCGGTGAGAGTCGCCAACCCACTCACGGAGCTCCTCATCAAACCCGGAAAGAGCCGGCCCAGCGCCGACCCAGCCGCAGCTTTGGGCGTGCTGGATTAATTGCCTAACGTCACTTTTGGCGGTCAAAATGCCCCGGTGTTCATCTGTTGGGCCGGATGTAATGCAGCCACTGAATTGTGGCTGGCTGAGGGGTTCTGGGCGCCCAATGAGAATACGGAGAGCTGTCCAAACTGCCCTGTCATTTATCACCTGCGTAGGACCACTGATAGTACTCCGTACTCTAGCAAAGCCGGTCGCTCTAGAAGGCTCCAGAAGTCGTCTCGTCGACGCTGTGTGACCCCAGCAGCATCTTGGGTTCGGCATTTCGCCAAGCCGCGCCATACAAAACGGAGAATACTGACAGCCCACAACACCCTTTCTGACGACGGACATGAGCCACAGCCCTACAACCACTATGATAGGTCTCTCATCTGCGGGGCTTTTCCCAGCTAGCGCGCAACATGCGGAATGCCTTGGGCGGATTGGTCCACGTCTTGGCGCTGGCTGATGGCCGAGAGGAGAAAGCTGCGGGCTTGCTGCCGTCGCTCGTTGTTTCATAGGGCTGATGTTGCAAGGCAGCCTGAAAGGTGGGGTGTGGTGTGGTCGATCGAGGGAAATGCATGAGAGCGACGAACGAGACTGTCTATAAAGCCCCCGTCGTCAAGCCGGTCTTGACAAGATTGGTTCCATTTCAGACCCAAGACTCGCCTCGAATACCTACCTGTTACCATCTGCTTCTTAGCAACGACTTCCCGACGGTTTAAACACATCTTTCTCCAGTCAGCCCATCCAAACACACGACCATGTCTTACCCAACCGAGCCCAGCTTCGTCGTGCACGCCAAGGGATGGGACGCCACCCTCCTCCAGCATCCCGTGCCGGCGTTCCTTTGTAGGTGTTGTGTGATTGACGTGAGCCCGGGTCGGAATAACTAACATCCCATGTAACAGACGCTCACGAAGAGGTATTCGACGCCAAAGATCTCGAAGGCTGCAAGCCGTACTACGCCTCCGACATGACCTACGTCAAGAGCAACGGCCAGAGCTTCTCCGGCGAGGCGGCCGTGACAGCTTTGCACGGCGACTACGCTCTATTCACCGGCGTTTTCCACGAGCCTGTCTTTGGAAGCATCAGCGGCACCGCTGATGGTGGTTACCGCTTGATCGGGTGGGCCAAGATGTACGTCAACCTGCCCGGCGGCGGCGAGAAGAAGCACACCGACCTGCAAGGCCGCGAATGGGAGTGTCTGTCGTTTGGGTCGTTCATCTTCGATATCGTCAAGGACCCTGAAGGCCCACAGGGTTTCCGTATCAAGGGGGCTCAGACCTTTGCTGATCCGACCCCCATCCTCGGCGAGGCGATCAAGCGGGGGCTCATCCCTGTTGAGGCTCTGACTTCCTGAGTGCACTATGGGAAGATGTAGCTGATGGTCTTCCTGCGATCTTTTCTTTCACTAGTCTCCGAGTTCGGACTGTTCTTTGTTTGGTTGTTGATAAACCCGAGCTGAGTGACTGAGCATGTTTGAGTTTGTCAGAAACAGATGTGCTGTTACTTCCGAATACCAAATGGCTCCAATAAACCAACCGACTAGTCTGTTGGAATGCGGTGCTCTAAACTCATCGGACTCCCTGAGGGTCCAATGGCGAGACTAAAGTTCTTGGGCATTTATGCTTAAAGCCCCATGCCCTGTTGCCTGTCAGCACAGCGTATGAACTGGAACAAGCCAAGGCAGTGGTACGACGAAGCGAGACGATGCGCGGAGGACCGCATTTAGCTCGGTCTCCCGGCCAATTGACTCGGATGATCATCTTGGATGCCTGCCCAACTCGGTTAAAGCGTTCTATCGACCCCTGGAATTTCTCACAAGAGCCGGAATCCAAAATCCTTCCGCCCACAAACCCCCTGCACTCGCCTATGAGCGTCGTACAAATTCCGAGTGTAACCCCACAAGCTTCGCAAATACGCCACTGCTCGGTTCCTGCTACTGAGATTTTCCCCATTTAGCGCTTGCTATGGATCCGACGGCACCGGAGGCTCTGCGGAACTGCATTATCGCCTCCAAGTGTCCTCAATCAACGACCAACGACCAGGGAAGCCACAGGCCCGATGCATCTCTGCACAAAACGCCTTGTCGCGACGGTAGTATAGCATACTGAGCCATGGCGTCGGATTATCGGTATTTACGGGGTCAGTCGACCCCCAACTCCGACATTATCGGGATACCGTTTCAAACGCTCCCGCCAACGCGACCCTACATCAAGAGCAACAGAACGGAAACCTACGATAGCGGGAGTTTCCAGTCGCCTCTTCTTCAAGGCAGCAGCTCACCCGAGCGGCCTGCTGCATGGGGCTGGCAGCAAATGCCGCGCGCACTCAGGCGGGGTGCGCGGGAGACCGTTTTCTCTCTGATTGGGGATATCATCCTCCTCTGCGGATGGCTCGCCGTCGCCACCTTTGCTGTCGGGATTGCGTTGAGCGGTGGTGTTGCCCAATCAGAGCTGACGCTTAACGAAGCGCTGCTGACGCAATCGAGAATCATCGTGAGTTGGAAATTGGAGGGAGCCCCTTTTCCCTTCCCACGGCTGACACGGTTGACAGGCCCCGACACTGTTTCCAATCTTGTTTGCGGCGACAGTGGGCCGGTTCTTAAGGCTGGTTTCGATGTATCGTGTCGAGCAAGGTGAACGTCTCGGCGTGCTTGACCAGTTGCAGGGTAGCCAGTCTTTTGTCGGGACGCTGATCACCGCACTTACCCTGAGGGGCGCCACTTTTCTGTCAGTTACACTCGTTGTGATGTGGTCTTTGTCGCCTCTGGGTGGCCAGGCATCCTTCCGGTCGTTTTATTTTGAGGGCAACATGACAGAAACGCCCATATCCTACCCGTATCTTAGCATAAATAACACCGACAGCGTTACCCCTCCGGGCTCCGACAGGATTACGGCTGTCTCGCAAGTCAACGCCCTGTTTTCCGCGGTCCTCGTTGGTACCAAGAACAGCACCGACTCTCCGATGGATCTGTGGGGCAATGTCAAAATTCCATCTCTCGCTGCTGTAGCGAAAAGCAGACAGGCGGACCAGGATGGGTGGTTCCAGCTTGGCAATGAAGGCGTCAACACAACAGAATACTCCTCGCTCATAGGCGTGCCGGTCGGTATGCAAAACGCGACGAATGCATCGACTAGGTTCTCTCTCGAAACATCATACTGGACGTTGCAGTGTTCATACTTTGGAAAGTCGGGGGATCGGCCGGCAAAGAATCTGACCGAAGTGTTTCCCTTCAACTACACGGGTACAGGAACCGGGTTGGAGGCGTGGACTGACCGACATATGGGTATCGGCTCCAAGGGCAGCGAAGAGTGGCCAAACAAGGCCCGAGGGGTCGCCTTTCGAATATTTGACTGGAACCCAATGTTCATCGACTGCACGATGCAGACGACATATGTCGAGACCGAGGCCGCCTGCCGGAAAACAACGTGCGCTGTAACGAAAATCCGAGAGTCCAGACAACCGCACCCATCACCGAATATTACGACGCTCGATTACGAAGGCCCGCCGACATCTCCATATTTCTTGAACCTTCTCACCGGAGTACCAGGTCGACCTGCTCGGCCCTCGGGCGTCTCTGGTTACATCGACAAGTGCCTGTTTGGCATTCCCACAAACCAATTCGAGGGGCTGAATATCAGCATCGCAAACCCCAGAGGTTACGAGGCACTGTTTGCGCAGGCTCTCAACACGTACTGGATGGCAAGCATCGGGCCCGACTGGGTCATCGGCCAGCGAAGCGCTAACTACTCCGCCGGAATTAAAACCATCCAGCTTACTGATGTCAAGTTCGAAAAAGCGACGGGAGCTATCTGGACCGAGGAGCCCATCTTCACGTACTCGCCGGCGTGGCTGACGTTGCTCTTTGTTGCCGCTTTGGTCGCGCTCGCCGCCTGCATAGCCAACGTCGTGCTGTCTTCGTACTTTGTTCGCAGCCCACACTTGCTGATGAACTTCACGACTATGGTGAGAGACAGCCCCTTCGTGCAGGCGCCGCCGGGCGGATCGGCGTTGAGCGACTTTGACCGCAGCAACATGATGAGAAATGCTCGGATCCGCTACGGCGATGTCGCGTCTGGGGAACCGGTGGGACACATCGCCATCGGAACTATTGACGACGGCCGCGCGTTAGGTAGAGGGGTGGTGCCACTGGACAAGTCGAGGATGTACGACTAAAAGAAGCTAAAGGACTCGGCCGTGTCGGGTTGTGTGGGACTGAAGTCCGCGTCAAAACGCTTAACTAATCTGGTTGAGATGCCGTCATATCCACAAAGAGAAAGTCAAGTACCCACATTCATTTCAGTATGCTCATTTGTTTTGGCTGTCTGGCTCCACACAGCTGAGTTCGTCGGGACGCAACCCGGAAGTTGCGATGGAGACGAGCAGTGGCAGATTTGCATCTGCCTGCAACAGTACTTGTCATCCATGGGAGGCAATCCTACGCTGGATCCGATCCTTCGTGCTACTCTATAGTGCGCTCAGCGTGTTCCGAAGGGCTGGGTGTCCAGCAGCGTGACCTGTCAGATCCAGAACCCGTTACTGCAGCGCACGAAACAAGCAATTAGATGCGGTGACGTCTTGAAGCAGGCGTTGAAAGGTGGATCTCGTTATGTCACCATCGATGGGAGTTGCACGTGCGGGGTCCCGGCGGCTGGGAGAGCGTGGGATGCCAGTCTTGGCACAGCCAATGGGGCGCGCTGGAGCTCGCTTTGGCACGAAAACCCCAAGGTCCAGACAAGGGCCAGCCGATGGCGCCATCCATGGCAGCATTGATGCCAATGCCGGTGCCTTAACATCATCGCTGCCACTACCGGGCTTATCGCGTTAGGGCCAGTCCCAACGGCTGCTCTTGGAACCGTCACGACTGCCAATGGTCGCGTGCCGTTCGAGGAAAGCTCCGAGCGCGATGCCCTTTGCGGCGGCATACAGCGACGACGTGCGTACAGCTCGAGCTCCCCGAGCTCTCGACCCCACCTGCAGCCTCTGCATGAGCTGTCGTGGGGATGGCTGGATCGCGGCCCATGATCTGCTGGGTTGGGACCTGGGCACGCTGGGATCTTCATAAAATCTCGGCGTCGCGCTCGTATCGCCACCCGCGTTGTGGACACTGCAGGTTGTGCTTGTTTGAATGCCCAGAGGTGCGCCGTTGCTTGTTGTCTTGATTAAAACTGAAAATCGTCTCCGTTCTTGAGACCAGGAGCCCCGAGGATTTCTCTCCCCTTCTCTCACCCCGCTCCTCCCTCATCACGACCCCCGCAACATGTCAGACCCAATTCGAACCCGCAGTAATGATCGCGACGACAAAAATGGCATCCTCACAGACGACCGCGAGGGCGGCTTCGGGTCGAGCTCCGACGAGTCGAATGACTTCAAGGCCATTGACCCGCACACTGGTGTCAAGCGCGGCCTCAAGACGCGCCATCTCAGCATGATGGCCCTCGCCGGCATCATCGGCCCGGGTCTTCTTGTCGGCTCCGGCGGCGCGCTGTCTGCGGGCGGTCCCGCCTCGCTGATCATCGGATTCGGCGTCATCGGCATCCTCGCTTTCTCCATCATGCAGAGCTTGGGCGAGCTGACCACTCTGTACCCCTCGGGCGGCGCCTTTACCGCCCTTGGCGACCGCTTCGTTGATGAGGCCTTCGGTGTCGCTGTCGGCTGGAACTACTTCATCATCTGGTTTTGCGTCTTGGCGAATGAATACAATGTCATTTCGAGCGTCATGGTGTTCTGGAGCGACAAGGTGCCGCTGTACGGATACTTTTTGATCTTTTGGGTGAGTAAAAAGGGAACCTGAAGGCTTGAGGCGAATTGATGAGAGAATTGACGTTAACCTGTCTGAAATTAGTTCGCATTTTTGGGATTCCAGCTGCTTGGCGTCGAGACATTCGGCGAAGCCGAGTTTTGGCTTGCGCTCATCAAGCTTCTGGGTCTGATCGCGTACTTCCTCTTCAGTATCGTGTAAGTTTGAATTCCTGAATAGGCAGACTTCCGAGGCTTCTCTGACCAACATTTACAGTTATGCTGCTGGCGGTGTCAAGGGTGCTCCCGCTATTGGCACTTCGTACTGGCGCGATCCTGGTGCTTTTGTCGATGGATTCAAGGGCGTTGCCTCCGTCTTCGTCTTCTGCAGCACCTTTTACGCTGGCGTCGAGTCGGTAGCCGTGGCCGCCACTGAGACTAAGAATCCCGGAAGAGCCGTGCCTCTGGCCATTCGCCAGGTCTTCGTCCGCATTGTCGTCGTCTACATGGGTAGCGCCTTTTTCTTCGGCCTCACTTGCCCGTCTAACGCTCCCGGTCTGATCGGCGGTTCTAGCCGTGCTCTCCGCAGCCCAATGACGGTAGCCCTCCAGAATGCTGGCTGGGAGGCAGGCGTGCACCTTATCAACGCCTTCATCTTCGTCACTTGCCTGAGCGCTGTCAACAGCTCCATCTACATCGGTAGCCGCACCCTTCTCTTCATGGCGCAAGACGGCAAGGCCCCTAAGTTCTTGGGCTACACAAACAAGCGAGGCGTACCCGTGTACGCTATTGTCTTCACCAATCTGTGCGGCGCTCTGTCCATGATGAACGTCAGTACTGGCGCCAGCAAGGCCTACAGCTACATTGTCAACCTCAGCGGTGTCTCGACCTTCCTGGTCTGGGGTGCCATCAGCTTTATTCATATCCGCTTCCGCTCCGCGTGGAAGGCCCAAGGCCACAGCGTGGATGAGTTGCCTTTCAAGTCGCTTTGGTACCCGTGGAACGCCTACTTTGGCCTGGGTGCCAACATCTTCCTTGCTCTAATTCAGGGCTGGTCGACGTTTGCACCCTTCGAGGCCGGGCCGTTTGTCGATGCGTACATTCTGCTGCCTTTGTTCCCCATCATCTACTTTGGATACAAGTTCATCAACAAGACCAAGCTATGGAGCATCCACGAGATCGATTTGCTGTCGGGCAGGCGCAAGGACTTGGATGACGCCAAGCCTGTAAAGACCAAAGCTCAGCTCGACCAGCTGCCGTGGTGGCAGAAAATCTTCAAGAGCTTGTAGTTGGATACTTCTGGTTGCTCTTGGGGGATACGAAAGTATTGGATTTTGGATTCAGACGGTTTTGGGAGTTGTTTTGGAGGATATACCATGGGCATTTGAATATTGCTGGACAGGGGTTTGATCGATTTGTTTTGCCTGGGGCACGATGGTGTTCTTTCGCCGCGATTGCAATGCTCTTTCATGATTTCATGTTGGCTTTGATGACAAGGACAATCAATTGTCCATTCCCCACTCCGGTCTCCCCAATCCATCACAGACAACTCTCGCCTCTGTCCTCTCCCTCAAAAACTCACCCCACCAAGCAGGACACCCATGCTCCAAACGAATCACCTCCAGCGTCTTCAGCGTCACCAAATGCCCCACCAGCTGCTCCCCAAACCTCCGCTGCTCTCGCGGCCCACAAACGCCCAGACTATGCGGCGGCGTCCCATACGGAAACCACACCACCACAAACTCCCTCAGCCCCGTCGTCGGCGGCACCGCCCCGTTCCACTTCGGCATCCCCCCATTCTCAAACCCCTCCTCCCGTGCCTCATACGACGTCAGCTTCTTGAAAAACCCCATCCGATCATGCCAGTAGTTAATCGCATCCACAATCAGTGTCAGCTTCTTCACCCGCGGCAGATCCAACCTCCCAAAGGCATGCAGCGCTGTTGTGCGCCCGCGCCGACCGCGCCACCGCTCGCGGAAGGTGAGTGTTAAGTCACCAAATACGGTTGGGGCGAGGTCGGAGTAGATGCGCTTGCAGGTTAGGAGGAGGGCGGGAACGGGGGTGTGGAGCCGGTGGTAGAGGAAGGATGAGGTGAGGTTGGAGGTCCCGGCCCAGGAGGTTTTGTGGGCGCGGTAGCGGTTGGGGGCGTCGAGGTAGAGGGTGTAGATTTTGGAGCGGAGTTCGTAAGGGAGGGTGAAAAAGGGGGAGGTGTTTTGGGGGTGGGAGCGGGGCATTTTGGGGTTGGGGTTGTGTTGTTGTGTTGATGGGGATTGAGTTGGTGGGGTGGGTAGGTTGGGTTTGAGTTGACGAGAGGTAGGTTGCGTTTGGAGTAAGGTGGTCTGGTTAATATGCGGTTACATTGAGAGTCTTGGTATTGGAGCGGAGGATATCCATGGAGGCGGATCTTTAATCGCAGCGAAGGATTCACGATGCACGAAATGCAAGTTGATGTTCCAAAAATCCGGTCCTCCGAAGTCGAATGAGAATAGGATTTTAGGTAGAGGTTGCGGCTTAATATATCCTCAAATATTGGAGTCTATCACAATACAGAGCCTCCCGGCCGAAAGTCAGGCGCACCAGACAGGTTGCAGCATCCTGCGCTAGAAGTGGCATTGAAACTTCAGGTAGTGTAGTAATTTATCTTAGTGCCTCGGGCAGACGTGTGGCTAATGTACCCCGCGTTCCCCCCCTACAAAGTGGGTCCCGGGCACAACCCCAAAGGCCTACACACTGCGCGAGGCGCTCAATGAGGTGTTTTCTGGGCTGTGCCCCTTGCAGAGATAAACTGCTGAGGCTAAGGATCTTGTGAACAGACGTCAGGCGAGATCAATTGGATTACAGCGCCGCAGCAGCGTATGATAGAGGACGCTGCCATTCCTTTCGCTGTGTATTCGTTGCACTTGCGGCTTGCCGCCCCGTAGAACCCTCACGGAACTGTCGGAAACCCCCCCGGAATCCGAGCGAAATTGCCCCTGTTTAAGTGAGCGCTAATAGTCCAAAGCTCCTGCCAAGCTGACCGTTAGACTCAGGAGCGCTTCCAAGAGGTGCCAAGGCAGTAGTGCAACGATTACACAGCGAAAGGGTTGGGGCGGTTGTAGGATGATCAAGCAATACTTGAAATGGCAAGTCTAAGAGGAGAGGATTACTTGCAGAGCAACAATGTCAATGCCCAATGATATGAGCCTGCAACTGCAGTCTCTTCCTTTTGATTGCCTCTTATTAGGCATGAAATGACAGGTGACGACTTCAGGATAGGGCGGCAAGTGCGGGTTGCGGAAGCACGTGAGCCGGTCCTGAAATGTCGGCTCTGGCGGCTCCGGCAAAACGGCTATTTCGGAGCTTGCGGAGAAGGACGACGTAACCTAGTCCATAATATATCTGTCCGCTGAGTGCGTCCTATTAAAGGAGAAAATGTCTACCACTCATCTCGCGGTTTCTTGCTGCTCGAGAGCATAAGTCACTGTATTTACTGACCTCAAATCCCCTTCACCGGCCAAACCGCAACCATGCGATCCACATTTGTCGCCTGCGTCGTGGCGCTCGCCTCCGGCGCCGCCGCGCAATCCGGCCTCCCGCCCACAGTCGACAGCTCCGCCAAGGTCACCAAGCTCGCGACCCTCCCCAAGGAGTCCTACACGGTCGACCAGCCCTTCACAGAGGGCGCCACGCGCGACCCGGCCACTGGCGATGTCTACTTTGTCGACCAGAACTCCAACAAGATCCTCAAGTGGTCCGTGGCCGACAAGAAGCTGTCCGTCTTTATGCACCCGGCGGGCTATTCCAACGGCATGACCTTCGATAAGTACGGCAAGCTCGTCGCGTGCGCCGACGAGCGCAACCAGCTGTGGGAGATCTCGACGAACGTGACGAAATCCGTGCCGTGGCCCCAGCCGGCGAATTCCGCCGTTGGCGACAAGGGCAAGGGCGGCAACGTGGTCCTGCCCGAGTACACTGTCATCATGGACGGCAAGTACAACGGCAAGCAGCTCGGCGGCCCCAACGACGTGTGGGCGATGCCGGACAATAGCCTGTACTTCACGGACCCGTACTGGTCGCGCAAGTGGTGGCCCTCGGGCCGGCGCGCGGAGCAGGACGTCAACACGGTCTACCGCGTCTCTCCGGACCGCAAGACCATTACCCGCGCCCTCGCCACCTTCCTCACCTCGGACAACAAGGCCGGCAGCCCCAACGGCATCATCGGGTCCCCCGACGGTAAGACGCTGTACGTCGCGGCCTTCCAGGGCCCCGGCTCCGGTGGCGGCGAGACGTATGCCTACGACGTCGGCGCTAACGGCGTCCTGTCGAACCGCCGGCGGTGGGCGCAGTTTGGCAGCGATGGCATGACCATGGACAACCAGGGCAACATGTACATGAGCGCGCCAGTTAGCCAAACCGGTATCACGGTCGTCAGCATTGCGACGGGCAAGCAGGTTGGCTTCATCCCCGTGCCAGAGCAGCCAGCGAACATGGCCTTTGGCGGTGTGGACCAGTCGACGCTGTACATCACTGCGAAGACAGGCTTTTACTCCATCCCAACCAAGGTCAAGGGCGCCCATCTGGTGAAGTAGACTTGCTCCAAATTCCTCTAGGGACTCTAGCCAGTGTTGGACGTATGGTGTAAGCACCTTCAAAGTACCAAAAGTGTAAATAGTCTGTGCGGAGAATCTCCATAAGTGTGTGGCGGAAGGGAAGGCCGTTTCGCTAGCAGCTGTACATATTCATACCATAACTGTACATATTCACATAAATAGAGTCTTGCATTTCTAGCAGCTTCAAACATGGTAAAGGGAAAAGATACCGGCGCTCCTGTACGGCTCAGTATTCCAGAAGATCTGGTTACCCGACTGACATGGGCTTACGGAAAAGGGCTTGGTTCTGCTGCTATATGCCTTCAACACGCAGTGAATTTCACCGCAATTGAAACAGGGTCTCCAGGCGCACAGACAGGTTGCAACATCCTGCGCAAGAAGTGGCATTGAAACTTCGGGCAGTGCAGCAATCTGTCCACGGAAACCTGCAGGAGCCCGAGAACTCGGGGCCGCCTCGTTGACTTTGCACACTGTATGTTACACGGAATTCCTGCAATCGCACCTGGGCGACCAACTCTCACAAATGATAACCCCCCAGCCCAGCCACGAAACCCTCAGCTACGCGTGATACCCAGCCATAATCTTGACAAGGCCGTCCTTCTCGGGATGGCGCCCCGTGATGATTGCTTCGCATTTCTTCTTTGGTGCCGTGGCGTATTTGCAGGGACGTCCTTTTGCGCTTCTTGAATAAGCACCGTGAGGGCAGCTAGGGTTCCGTTTGTTGGAACACGTCTGGGGACTAGATGTCCCCTGATTGGGGTCTCAATCCTGTGCGGAACGTCTGTAAGACCGAGAAAGCGTCGGGCGCACATCCTGGAGTCGGGGTAACATGTCGTTCAGCTAGCTGTGAGTAAAACGACGGAACGGTGGGCCGCTGCTCCTAACGGATAAAGTCCAATTTTGACGCATTTGACTTTATTGCTTCGGGGATTCTAGTAGTCTTGTTAAGAAGTGGGACGCTGATTTACCTCCTAGCAGTTCATTACGGTTGATGTTGGGGGGCAGTAGTTTTGGCCGCCAGAATACGTAAAACGAAGTGGGTCGGAACATCCCAGTAATAAGTTGGGATGACTTGACCATTCGTGGGACGGCCCGTCAACACTGCGGTTTGAGTGGCACAAAAAGACTGAGCGGGCGCAATTGTATGTTGTTGGCCCAAATCATAAACGGAAGTCACGACCCGAAGGTCGGGCAGCCAAAGGACAGATCAGATCCCAACAAACATGAGAAGAAATACCAGACCCACTCGAATATCATATCCATTGTCTCAATCTCCTACTTCCACGCGGGTTCGTCCATCTCTCCTCCAACTCCCGGAACATGCGCTCGTCGCTCGGCGCCCACCCCACCTGCGGCAATCCGTCCACATTCAGGATCAGATCTTCCTTCTCGAAGCCCTCCCTCACGATATCCGTGCCCAGTGTGCTCGTCAGCAGCACCTTGACGGTGGCAGGCACGCTCCTGTCGTTGGCAAGGCGGATGAGGCTTAGCAACACAGGCAGCGCCTCGCCCTGAAACTCGTCCCGCTCTAACTAACCTAGCGGCTGGGTAAGCACGTCGAGGCTACGTGCCTGCAACGCCGCGATGTCGACGTCGCTATACATGGACCGCGTGTCGAAGGCATGCTGCCTCAGCAGCTGATCGATCAGGCTTGTGAGCATGGCGCGCCCGCCAACGCGTCCGCCGGCCTCAGACGGGTCGATGTGCTGCCCGCAGAACCACAGCGTCGATACGAAGCGCTCCTTCGCCCGCAGCACTTGCGTCATGTTGGCGCAAAAGACCGAAAGGGGCAAGACGTCGGCAATGGTCTCGGGCGGGCTGAAGTCCCAGTGTGCCAGGAGCTTGGCCGACGATGTCGACGTGGCCCAACTCTGGAAGCGCTGCGTGTTGACGGTTTGCTCCGCCTGGGCGCGCTCCCGTTCGGGTAGCTGCCCCTCCTTGCCGTCGACGAAGGCGAGGTCGACTAGGTGGAGATCGGGCGTGTTGAGCATCCGTCGCAGGACCTATGGGCTGATGTACGCCCCCATGACCGGTGTCTGCGGACGCGTTGGCGACAGCGCCCACCGGCTCTGCTGGGCAGGCGTGGCAGCCAACAGACTCTCGTTGATGATATGGAGGCGGAGGTTCTCTTGAAGAGTGGCTTCGAGCTCCCCTGAAGACGGGGCATCAAACTTCAATCTCCGCCCTTCAAAAGTCCTGGAGTAGGATGCGACTCATGGCGACTCATGGTCCTTTCGCAGCACGTAGTCTACCAGCAAGTGGTTGAACGAGTCCATGCCGTTTTGCATCACCTGTAGAAGCTTCTTGCGGAACTTTGCGTCTCGTGGGAGTCTTTGAGAGAAGACAGCACGTATCAATTGCCGAGTTCTCGGGTGAGTTGGGGGCATACGTGCACATGCACAACTCGTGAATGTGGGACTTTGTGGCCTCCTCCAGGAGACTTGAGGTTCTCGTCTTTATCATATCGAGGGCCCCTACTATGCTCTTCTCGTATTCTCCTCCGTTGAGCAATACCTTGACGCCCCTCAGAACTTTACGGCCGGTATGACGAGTTAGCCGTGCCTATGGCTTGTAGAAAAAAGCGGCCGGAACTCACACTCATTGCGTACGAAGAAGCCAATAACTCTCTCAATGACGTCTAGTGTCGTGACGGTCAGGACCACCGAAGCCCTCCGTATACGCACGTCGCCCCGGAAGGTCCCCAGAAACAGTTCGACGTCAGAGAAGATGGGGATGAGGCTGTCAAAGGCGTCAACGGCCTGTTGGCGCACACAGGCGGCATGTTTGACAGCCTGGGGCGCCACCGTGGTTAGCTAACTGTGCGAGCCAGGGGCTGTCGGCCTCCTCTGGCCTGCGCTGGGCTTACATCTAAAACTAACTCTATGGCAGCTAAGACCGGCGTGGCAATGGGCTCTAACTCGGCCCGCCGCGCTAAGGAGGCTAAGGTGCGCGCCATCTGGGCGATGAGAACGACAACGTCGTGGCCGACCCTGGCGCCGGCAGCGTGGGTGGTACCGCCATGGACGACAAAAGGGCCTTGGGGCCGCGTCGGGGTTCCAGTCGCATGTCCCAATGCAGCAGTGGCAGCAGCAGCTGCCTCCCACGCAGGAACAGCGCTCTGGCTACCAGAACGTCGCGGCGCCGCACCCAGGCTACACCGATGCGAGTCGCATGCCGCCGGCGCAGGCGGACCAGTTCCCGTCCGGCGGCTTTTCTTTAGCTGGCCTGTATTGTTACCTTGCCGGGCAAATGCTTACTTTGGGATATTTTCCAGACTTAGAGGGGGGCCGTGTTGGGGGCATACACTTTGGGAGGTCACGTTCCTAGGCAGTTCCACTCATTATAGGTAGGTAAGATAATGAATTATGATAAAGAGTCGTTGTTAGGGTCAGGGTTATCATCACGGTATAACTTGGCGCCCGAAAAACGTCTTTGTGATCCTCGAAGCTGGCTTTCAGGCTCAGAAAAAGGCGAGAGAGCTGGTAGTTGGGCTGATCGATGTCATAGAGCCGTTATATCTCCTCATCGGCCAGCCTCCCAGATGCCTCACCTCCGTCGAAGCTGGGGCAGCGCCAATGAGAGCGGACAAGCTATAGACATGCTGCCCATACTGGAAGCCATCGTCAACCGGGCTCAAACTCAGAACTGTGCCCGGAAGCTGGTACTGCTTGCTGCAAACACCGGCCTGTCAGGGTTGGTCAAATTGCGAACGGGCCAGGATTCTCATCGTCACGGTTCAGAAGCCCCCTCTGCCTCCAGGCATCTCCACGCCCGCGCACGAGACAAGACCCTCGGGCGGTTGCTTGGGACTGTGTAAGGGAGTTGCTGTACCTTCACCGCTGGCTATGGAGCGACGAACATCGGTCTTTGGACTTCGTATCACCGCTTTTTGCAGCTGCAGCCAGTCTCAGCTGGAAATTTTTGTTGCATGAGGCGCTCTGGCGGGTTTCACCTTCCCCCGCAATGGAGCTGCTTGTTTTTTGGCAAGCCCCCGCCTCAGCTTCTCGCTGACTATTTTTTGAGAGCAGCGGCTGAGACCACGCCCCGAGCGCTGCAGAAGCATTCGTCGCGAAGAATTGAAACGACATTGACTTCAATCCCCAGCCTAGAGCACCAGCTTCGGGAATGCGATTCGATCTCCATTGCAATGCTGGGACTTAGTTTTGCGACACAAACTTGCACAGCCCCCCGCCATGTCCTTCGGGTCTGGGGGTAGGTTTCAATTGATCGCCCGTGCAGCGCACCTCTCGCAGATCTCCAAGGTGCCATCCACCGATTGCCGGAAGATGCGATTGGCCGCCGGGTTGTCATACTGTTTGCGCCAGGCCACCGCGAGGCCAGCGTAGTGCGTTTCGCGTTGTATCACGATAGGTCTCGAGAAGCACGGCACTTTGGTCACGTCGAAAACATCGGATTAATGGAAGTCGGCATCGCCAGATTCTGGACATCGCCGCGAGTGCCCGCCGTTGTGGGTCGGGTGGTTGGTCGAGGATATAAGGAGAGTGACAGCAGCAGCAATGTCAAAAATCATCACTCATTCGAGGGCGCTCAGCTTCAGACGGTTCTTCTTGTTTATCCTTCTCTGTTCGTTTGCATCTTCATCAAGCCCAGGTGGCATTCTTTTCCGTTTGCTTCTCTTGCTCGTCCATCCGAAAGACTCACGCCGGCCGTTTGACCAGCCTACAAGAAGCTTGTCACCATGCATACCTCACATTCTCTCGTCATCTCTGTGCTGGCCATCCAGGCTTCGGCCCATGGCGTGGTCACCATGATCCGGGGCGCCAACGGCGTCAACATGCCCGGCTTGTCAGGTTAGTCGCCCATTACTCCATGATTTCTGTGAGACATCTCATCTCATTGCCCTGTTAGTCGCCGATGGTACACCTCGTGACTGCTCCAGCAATCGATGCGGCTCTCAAGCCGACACGGCCATCATTCGTGACCGTGAGATCCGGGGCGGCGAGGTTGGCCCCTTGGGCCGAACACAGGGCAACGGCCCCATCGACGCCGCCACCATGATTGCGAACTTCATGGGCGGGGCCACGGCACCGACCAACAATGGTGCCAACTCGTCGGCGGGAGTTGAGGACAACTTGAGCGGGGTCAGTGCTGCCACTGGTGCTGCCACTGGTGCTGCAACCGGTGGCGGTCGGGGTAACCGAACACCCAGGAGCAAGCTCATGGTCGCACGGCAATTTCTCAAGGGCCTCTTTGGCGGTGGCGGTACGGACAGCGCCGTGGCCACCGAGACCAATGTTGCCGCGACAGCTGGAGAGGGCGCAACCTCTGGCCTGCCAACATGCGGTGATGACGGGTCCATCGAAATGGTCTTTCACCAGGTAGGACATGATACCCCTCCATATCACGATCATATCACTGACCGCTACGTCCTAGATCAACCAAGACGGCGCTGGCCCTCTCCAGGCGTCCGTTGATGGAACCTCGGGCGGGACTGAAGCATCCGCTTTCAAGACTGCTGAAGTCAGCCAGGACGTCCCTGGTCTTGGTGTCCAGGGCTTGAGCCTGGCTACGAACAAGGACTTTCCCTTGACAGTGCAGATGCCAGCGGGCATGACATGCGAGGGGACCGTCGCTGGTGTGAACAACGTCTGTGTTGTTCGGGTCAGAAACGGCGCTGCGGCTGGGCCGTTCGGAGGCAGTGCTGCGTTCACACAGAGCTCTGCTGCTAGGAAACGCGCGCTGGAGTATCGCAAGAGGAGGCGGTCGTTGGGATTCAAGGCTTAGTTAGTCCTTGTTGTATTATATGCCTACCTTACCCGGGCACACTCGTGCCTGGGATGGATTAAGAAAGCTTCCCCATCTTTCTATTTCTGGATCAACGCTTCCTGCCAAACTCCCTCCTCTGCTATAATTGTAGAATGTACAAAGATAGAGGCTACAGACCCACACCCAGTCTCAAGACGCCGGTAACTGCCTACTCCAGACCATCGTCGCGTTCCTCTCGATGGTATCGTCATGAGGATGAATAAACCTCTCGACCTGTTTTCCCTTGTCTGTGTGTCTGCGTTACATCTTTCCTCTGTTGCAGCGCTTCTTTTTCTGGCGCGATTCAAGGCGCTGGGCCGGAGACATGGCGGATCCCTTCGAGTCGGCATTCGCGGTTTCGACATCGGGGGTTGTTTCGACATACACTTCATCGCCTTCTTGCGGTAGGGTGAAAACAATCCAAATAATTTCATTTCATGCATGCTTGATCGTACTTCGTAGCCCGAATTTTCTCCAAACCATGAATCACCGATCCAGACCGGGGCCCTAACTCCCAACCGAACGGTATTTATATCGGGGTATCCAAATGCCAACAATGCGGCCAACGGAATTCAACCAACACGCGCGAGTTGCGCCAGTGATCCAGAAAGATGCAGATCTCGCTGCCCCTGAACCCCATTAAAGAAGATACCTGTACCCGGGCTTGACGTCAACGCCCGTCGATTTGGCAGAGTGGCCTTCGATCTTGGCAGTTTCAGCAGCCACGTCAGGGTGCTGCTCCCAAGCAGCAGTGACGTCCCCTTCGTCGAGCTGTTTGTTCAGTCTCACAAGCATCATGCGGATAATCCAGCAGCCAGCGATGGTGACACCAAACATGGCTGTGACAATTCCGTAGCTGCTGCGGTACCCGTTCTTGTCCATTCCCCAGACGTAAGCTCCGGCGACGTTGCCCAGTTGGCTGAAAGCATTGATCATGGCGAGAGCGACAGCACGCTTTGCTGGCGGGCGGGGGAACGAAGAGCTGATCCAAGAGTAGAAAACAATGAAGCTGCACGGAAAGGCACCGTTAGCAATGGGTACGACTGAAGTGACGGCTCTGACCACTTACCCGGCGTATGAGCTCGCTTGCAAAAAGAGGGCTACATATCGAGCGGCCACGTTGCTGGTCGCCATGCTGATAATGAAGCCCACGAAACCCACGCAGATGGGTCCGGTAATGTGTAGGAACTGTTAATTTAGGTTAGCAGCGTCTCACGGTTGAGATCTGGAGGGGCTAAGCTTACTTTCTCCTGAGTCCTATCGGAATGCCAAGCGTTCAGCATCGAGATGAGACAGGCGAACACCCAAGGAGGGGAGCTCATCAACAACGTCGGTACGTATTCGAAACCGAGAGTTTGAGTCAGAGAGGGCTGTGAGGAGTTTAGTAGGAATCCCCGAGTTGCATGCCAAAGAGGTACTCACGAAGTAAGCATTGAAGGACAGCCCAACCACATATGCCGTGAAGGTGAGCATCATGACGTAAACTTTGATGTCCTTGACGACCATAATGAGGCCATCAAACACCCCCTGTTCGGCCGAGTCGGTATCTGCCTCGCCAACATCCTCTGTCATCCGGTACTGAGCCACAAGGAGCTCTTCCTCAGTGAAGCCTCGGCTGTTGGTGGGCAGGTCCGGGAGGACGAAGCATGCAGAGATAGCGACGCCCATGGTAATGGCGCCTTCGATCCAAAATAGCCAACGCCAGGCGGCATGGCCAAGAATTCCGTCCATATTGGACAGAACACCGGCGCCAATGAGCGCGGAGAAGGCGTTAGAGATGAGGTTTCCGCAGAAGAGGATAGCATTTCGCAAGGTCAACTCGCGGCGAGTGTACCATTTGGAGAGGATCAGTAGAGCGCCCGGTAGGAATGCCGCCTCGACGAATCCAAGGAAGAAACGGGTGACGACCATGCCGGTGAAGTTGTTGACGACCCCGGTGCAAGTGGAGATCATCCCCCAGACAAGCATCACAGCGCCGATGTACCAAGATGGCCGAGCGATGCGATTGATGAGGATGTTGGACGGCACCTGCATGATGATGTAGCCGACGTAGAGAATGCTCAGACAGGTCGCGTATTGTGTGTCGCTCAGCTTGAGGTCGGTCTGCAGGCCTTTCAACCTCGCAGCCGCCAGGTTGTTCCGGTCCAGGTAGTTCATGATGTAGATGAGGACAAAGAGGGAGCAGCGCGCATCGAGCTTGCGCTTGAGAGACTTCTCAACCCTCGCGCGGTGATCGGGATGCATGTCGGCGACGCTGAAACCTGTGTCGGGGAGGTGGTGCTTCCCATTTTGGGTGCCGTTCGCGCCCTCAATCGCATCGACACGGGCCTTGTCGAGGGACGAGCCCTCGGGGCTGCTCTGGCGTACCTTCTCGTCCATCTTGGGCAGGAGGTAGACGAAGAGGTAAAAATAAAGCTGCAAAAGCGGTTGGAACGGGGAACGGGCGACACCGACTGATAAAGACCAGACGGTAGCAGAATGGACGAACGGCGGCAGATCTAAAGTTTATATAACGTGTGGCACCCGTAGACCCGGCTGTTCAGGTCTCCAGTTCGACCCATCGTCATCCATCCGAGCGGCGACCAGGGCGGTGGCAGCTGCCCCGAATTCCTGGTTCAAGCTTTGGCAGGCATGGCTGTCACGGCAGGCCCGCTTCAAGCTTGACGCGCCCTGATGTAATGGGGCGAGTTGGGGCGAGCTGGGGAGTTGCTGACTGGCTCTAGCTATGCGGGGAGGTGGAGCCCCCGAGCCCCCGTAGTAACCCCCAGGTCAGCTGTGATTCCCCAATCGATCGTCCACACCAACTCTGGAGCCAAGTTTCGGGCGGTTTAAAAACTACCGGAGCCTCAACCCGGCTTAGCTCCACCAATTCACTCTCGGCGGAATATCCATGTGGGTGAAAGATAGAGCCTCAATCTTGGCCAAAAGGGCCGACGACGACATCCACTGCAACATATTTTAGGGGATTGGGCGACGGGCGAGCATTGGAAGCCGTTCTTGCATTCCCATTTCGTGCAACCCCTCGGCTGGTCTAGACTTGCTAGTCATGACCGCCATGTTGAACCAATTGCCGGTTCTCGGATGCGCGCTGACACCGAGGGACCTAAGAAACTTTACGAAGTTCGTCCTGCGTCAAATCGGGGCCAGACGATAAGAGCAATCGTCAATCTGGGGAGTCCCACGGTGTGGCCACAGTTCTTATTTGTACGGGGCTCCATGTGGGATCCATATCTACCGGAAACCATCGCGGTTGAGGCCCAAATCTCGCAATCCACCAGCCGGCTACCCGAAAGCCCACAGTCACACCGCTTCTTCAAATTTCCCTCACCGACTGACCAAGCAAGAGGCAATATCGTTTCCCGATCCCGAAGACTACGCAGTGTGCCCGATTCATGCTCGAGGTTTTCGCCACAGGTCTGCTCTATCATTAGTATCCATCCCGTCAAGGCTTGGGTTTCTTAGCCTTCATTCCTTTCGAACCCTGGAGGCGACAGCCACGACACCCCGCGACACAATCTGACATTTCCCCTCATGAATTTTAATTTTAATTTGGGGAAGTTGTCTTCCCCTCATCCCCCAGATCAGGCTCCTCCTTTTTCGCGCTCGCGCTGCTTTCCCCGGGCCGCCCCGCATCTTCGCTCCTAGCGCCGAGAAGAATTGTCCGCAAAGCCGCCGAGCAGCAACGGCCCCACATGCACCAAGTGGGGCCGGGCCGATGTTTGACTCGGGGAAATTGCCCGTCCTAGCGTCGTCAGCTACTTGGCTAGCTGCTTAGACACACGGCGCTGGAAAGCTTGGTACTCGGACCCAAAGATGTTCCGATCCTGTGGTCTTCGGGTCATCACCACCTGGGCGAGGACCTAGAGTGTCGACCTTTCTCGGTTAGTCTACCCAACGTGTTTGGCAAGGGATCTTGATATTTTCGTAAACAGTATCAGACTTCTATAGTTCATTGCGTAATACATGCAGTGGCATATTTCTAATATCCTCTCCAGGAATTTCCACGAAGTCCGGGCGAATCGAAACCGAACTTGACGAACTGTTAGCCGATGATGATAATTCGTAGACCATCTTCAACCTCTTTGTACTCCAATACGTCCACGCAGCCCATGTAGCGAGAACGATGATGGTGACTGGTATAGTGACAGCCCAATACACTGCCTGTGATGGACCTGTCGCGCTCACTCCAGGAGTGGCGAACAAGGACTGCACATGGTCGGTTAGCGTCCACAATAGTTAAGCCCCTCAACATATCAGGTAACGCGACTGAGACCCACGGCAATATAAGTCGCTGGTAGAAAAGTCATAGTGAGAACCGCGATCGACTTCATGCTCGAACTATCTCTTTGCGCATCCATGGCAATTCTCCGAGAGGACTCGGCAAGGCTGCGATTAATTTTGTTGCTGGTGTGGGCGAGGTGGTTGTTGATCTATTTGGATTCAACGCGTGTCAGCATGAAATAATGGCAGTGAGAAATCAGTAAAGATACGTACGGCTTCAACTTGGATCTTTGCGCGCTCCAGAAGGTGCTTTATGCTGTAGGACAAAGCATCGGCTCTCTGCAACCCCACGTCAAGGTGGTTCCACAGGATTTGGCTCTGGGCCACCAACAGCTCGTCTCCTGGCTGAACATAACTTTCCATGTAGAGCTCTAGAAACGACTTCACCGCTGCGGAAATGATGTTTCCACGCGACATGTACACGTCCCAGGCGATAGCGAGTTGTGTCACACTGATGGCTTTCCTGCTAATATCAGGGTCATCGCAGTTGCCAGGCGCCAGCGCGGCCCCAGAAGGCTGGACGATGGCGATACCGCTCCGGCCGCTGGAAACCTCCGTCTGGAATAAGTCATTCCAAGTCGACTGGACCCTACGACTCAAGACGTTTCGGTAGAGGTTGCAAAGCAAAACGGGAATGGCGGCAGGGTGAGTAACAACGCCAGCAAGTTCCATGATCATGTCAGAAATATAGGATGCTTGGCACCAATAATTGCACAGCAGCAGCACGTCAGTAGTCCTCTCAGTGGTGGAGTGAGACACGAATACTACCGCATCCATCTTGACGAGGTCGGACCCCGGGAGCTTCATAGTGAATCCTAGTTTCGCAGTCTCCTTATCAGTTCAAATGTCGAAAAAAAAAACATGAAGGGGGTGACGTCAGCACAAGTATACGTACTGATCCTGCCGGGTTCATCAACCCCCTTGAGACAAGGCGGAGAAGAGAACACTTGAAAGTGAGATTCGGTGTACATGGATGAATTCTTTGACAGCATCATGCTCGCCACTCGAGGTAAGTTGAATTTTGCTCGAAGCAACTCGAGGTCACTTTGGCAGAAGGGGATCCACCATTTCCGGCTCGATGAAGGTATCGGGAACTCTAACATCTTACGGACGCCGTTCCGGTCAGTCTGCCTTTCCAGGTCGCAGCCTGTTAGGCTGAGTATATATATCGTCAGCTCCATGTCCTGTGAATGAACATGGTAGAGAATTCGACTTACACCAATCTGAGGCGACCGCTTAGTTGTCCGTCACTCGGCTGCCCAACGGAGCCACCTGCTGTGGGTTCCTTCTATTCAGTTGCTGTCAGCCACAAGTTGCAAACATAACTTAAGACCGAGGAGATGGGAACGACACATCTGAAACCCATGCTCGAAACTGGTCAGGCTCTAAATCACGCCTCGACGCGGATGGCTCCTTATCCTAGGATATCCAGTCAGCAAGACTGGGGGTGTCTTTCATCGCTGAGAACAACCTACGGGAAATGCGGTGATTTCGATAAGTTCGACCGTTGAATGCCGGGTGACGTGATTTCCGAGTCGGCCAGGGTTGTTTTGTTCTTCCCAGCTGAGGATAATATCTGGGTCTAAAAACCCCATTTCGTAGCAAGATTGACGTCTAATTGGGGAAAAGGGCTGCGGTCGCTAATACTATTCCCAGCGCCGCGGTGGTTTGCAAAGGAGGAGGAGGAGGGTCTGGGATGATTTTGAGGAGCGGGGCAATGTAATCTCTAGCCTCGATGGGTGGCACAGCAGCTGTTATGACCTCGATATTTGGCGGATCACGTGCCATTCTACTAAGCTGGAACACGCAGCACGAGAATGTCACAAACCCACACACGCACACACCCCAGGTCTTGCGGTCTATCACAGCTACATAAAACTTGCAACCATCACGGCGCCAGACCCCACCAAACAACCAACGGAATGGGTAAGAACCCAGACTAAATGATGAAGCAAGTTTCACAGATGGGGGTACACTAACGCGAGAATGATGAGAAGGCGTGTGCAGTTGGCCAACGCGTTTCTTCCTGCAATCGTGTTCTTGGAACTTAGTTTCTCGTCACTGGTAGCGAGGGCGTTTGGGAGCGCGCTGCAAGTTCAGTAACGTCGTGCCGTGCTCGTCTTGAGCTGTTGGAGTGAATGGCCTGATGGCCCCACTCCACTTGGTTGGTTTCCAGCCAGCCCTCCAGACTTTGCTCTCCTTCCAGAGAACACACACGGTAATACAACCACATTGCCTTGCTGCACTTCCCACATGAGCGGCTTGGCGCCTCGTTGAGATGAAGCGGATGAGATGTGCCTCAGGCAGTCTCGGCTTAACGCTGGGCGTGACTGCATGCATCAGTGAGACCGCTCAACTGCAAAAGTGGAGATTATTATTCCCTACATAACCTTATAAATAGTAAGACAATTCCTTCACTTGAATTTGTTTTACCTCCTGAGTGTAGCACTGGAAGGGCATCGAATTTTGCTCTTGCTGCAAGTGCTTACACTTCTTTGCTCGATAGCGGAGGCGGCCTCTCAAGCCAGCGAAGACTTGGTTACATCCTAGCTCTTCGTACAGGAAAATCGGACCGCACATGGTGGAGGGATGCTCCGGCTCCGGCTCCGGCGGCGTTGACCTAAATAGGCGCCGAAATAATGATGTTGGTTACACAATTCCAAGAGGTAGGTAACACTATAGAAGGCCTGCAATCATATAAATGAGTGTAATCAATTTAGCCACGTAATGCTAGGTGACCCGAAAAGGGAGGAACAGTCTCACAAACCTCATCGCTGCCAATTCGTTTCGCAGGAGAAATTCACGTTGCAGCTCGTTAGCGCTGGTGACCGGAAAATGGAGGAACAGTCTCACACCAGCCTTAACGCTGCCCAATCCGTTCTGCAGGAGAAATGTACTGTGCAGGTCTCAGCTAGCCACAGGCTCACAGCTAAGCGAAGGCTGGTTTGGAGCTTGGAACTCTCCCGTGTCCCACGTCTTTCTTCTCCTATATATGCTAAATATGGTATGCTCTCAACTCGTCGACGGATTTACCACTTTCTGCAATACAAGCTCTGCAATTATTTACCTTCTCGCAACCTCCCTTCCCTTCTCAAGATGAAAGAATCACCAATCTCACCAGCCTTTAGAGCACTGCTCGATGATGACAGATACCACAACCATCGGCTCGGCTACTGGCTACCTAAGGATCGCAAGATCATTGTGGCGTGGGTCAAGCAGCTCATGGGCCGTGTTCGCGATGGCCCGATAACCCAGCTGGACCCAACGCTTGTTGCACTTCAAGACCTCGTCTCTAATGATGCTATCCTGCAACCGCTTTCCGAGAACATGTTCACAGAGGTGCCGAACATGGCACCCTACAATGAGGACCCCGAGGGCAACCGGGAACTCGGGTCATTCGAAGAAATGCTCAACGCTTTCAACGTTCTGCTGACACAAGGGCCGGCATGGAACGACATTGCGAACAAGGTCGGACTCATCGGCTGTCCTTTCAACGCAGTCCTCGACTGGCCCATGGCCACGGCGTCTGGATACATGTTTTTTCTATATCCATCAGTGAACGCATGCCTGAAGGCGATGCTGGTGCAATGGGAGACTTTTCTCACCAGCAGCGCCTCGACTGCCGTCCTTCCTTGCTGGCTCTCGGCGCCATGTGGAGGCTTGGACTTCTTGCTCAAAATGGGCAACATGGATGGCCTGCAGCCAGCCACATCATACACTTTTCCTCAACTCTACGTCTGCCCAAATCCCAGCGACCCAACCACTTACGGCTTCCCGAACTGGGACAAGTTCTTCACCCGCGATTTCCAGCCCAACATCCGCCCGCTTGTCGGTCAGAGCGACGACTCGATCATTGTGCATGCCTGCGAGTCGGCCCCGCTACAATACCCGGTCGCCAACGTGCAGATGAGCGATAACTTCATGGGGAAGAACCAGCGCTACTCGCTGCAGGACATGATGAACCAACATGCGCTCGCGCCCAGATTCGCCGGCGGCACCGTCTACCAGGCTTTCCTATCCTGCCTCAGCTACCACCAATGGCACGCGCCCGTGTCTGGCACCATCAAGGATACCGTGCTGGTGCCTGGAACGTACTACTCCCAGAACATCTACCAGACTTTCTTCGGACACTGGCCTAACCAGCCCGACCCGGCCGGGCCGACCTGGTCGCAGCCATACATCGCCAACGTCGCCGCGCGTGGCCTCATCTTCCTCGAGGCCGACAGCGTTGACATCGGGCTCGTGTGCTTCATCGCCATCGGCATGACCGACACCTCCGGATGCGAGATTACCGTGCAGCCAAATCAGCACGTGAACAAAGGCGAGAAGATGGGCATGTTCCATTTCGGCGGGTCCAGCTACTGTCTCGTCTTTGGCCCGCAGGCGAAGCTGCTCTGGTCGGGCATTCCCGCCCAAGCCTCGGAGTTGTGGCCCAAGAGCTTCAGCGACCCGGACCAGATGCCGAATTTCCCCGTCTGCAGCTTGCTTGCTACTGTCGGAGGAGGTGATGACAAGGATTGAGATGCATGTTGGCAACGGCCGCTGTAGTCTTAGTAGCTGAGAATGAATAGTTGCTTCCAAAGACTCTTTGCATTGGTTCAAATATCTACTGAATTCAAATGATTGCTCGCCACCCGAATCAGTCAGTCAAGGATCAGCATGAAATAGGAAATAGGAGAGTCCTGTGACGAACCTGCAGGCCGTCACTTGGGCCGGAGCGGCCCGACGGATCCCCCACAAAAGGAACAGTGCAGGAAAACAGTACGCACGGTACTGCGCACTGGGCCAGGGGTGCAAAGACCCGAAGCCCCTACGACCAACCAGGAGTTGCTCAGTCTTGGCAGGAGTGCTCACCTACTGAGCGTCTGTAAGACCTCTAAGCAAGAAGTGCTCAGTAACAGGTTACTCAGTTCCTCACTAAGCAACAGGCCACTGAGCAAGGTACAAGGTACCTCCCGTCTAGTTAGTATAGATAGCTATAGTTATGTCCACAACCACCGTGAGGGACTCTAGTTCCTCACGCTAGTATTCAATTGTTCATTTATATCCTACTGTTCAGACTCACCTCTGTGCATTATAGTGATAACGACTTACAGTGACATTAAACCCTTGTCTAAGAGTGCTAGCTTAATAAGCCGTCTTCGGAACGCCCCTTACCTGTTAACGTCCTACTATACGTTTTATCTTAACCTGCGCCAGTCCTCTCGAGGCCTGTGTCGGGTGCAGGTTGTAATATAATACTAACGTCCCAGTTCTAAACACTGTTTATTAAATTCCCAGACATTACCTCTCTCCCGTCACTAACATGTTAACCTCTGGTAAAGGTAAAGAACCTGAGGAAGCCCAGACCCAGTCTTAGCTCCTTATAGTTGATAAGTTAGCTATATAACTTAAAGAGTTAAACCTTAACTAGTAAAGGCTAGTTAAGGAACTTAACGAAGCCTTCCCCAGAGACATTAAAAGCCGTATCAGTCTTATTGAAAAACTTTAAGCTTGACTTAACGTTATTAAGCTAGAGAATAATAACCTTAAGGGCTTGCAGAAGAAATAAATAAAGCTCCCTTTACTGTTACGCTTTAAAGGAGACTCCACGTAACTAAAGTCCTAGATAACCTAACTTTAAAGCTATATTACTTATTATAATAAGCAGTTCTTTAAAGAAGAAGGAAAGGTTAGGTTTACCAGAGCCTTACTAGACAGAGTAACCGCTTACTAGTATAAACCTTATATAAAGATAATTAATAACCTCTTTGTAAATAAAGTATGTAAAAAGGCCCCTGAGACTTAGGCCCTCTTTAATAACTTCGACGTATTTATTAACTAACTCTGGATTAAGTTTAGAGAATTAAACGCCTTAAGGCGGGTTAAGTAACAGCTTATAACCTTAAGGCAGACATCTTTAGTCCTTAAGTTCTCCACACGCTTTAAACTAAAAACAGTAAAGACTAAGCTTAGCTAAAAGGCTCTAATAATGCTATTCTAAAGTGGTCTGAAAGAGCACGTTATTAAAGATCTTTACTAAGAAGATCGACTAGACTGCCTTTAAGAGCTAGTTAAAATAACTATTAAGGCCGATAATTAGTATTATAATTATTATTATTAAAAGAACTTTTAAAAGGAACAGACCCTTTACTAGCTAAATAAGCTTAAAAAGGGGAACTAATTAACTGTAATAAGTTATCACCCTAGGCTGATAGATATTAATATAGTAAATCGTCAGAATCGGCCTAACTGCGACAAACCTTAACGATAATAGCAGTAAAAGCAGTTTAAAGACTTATTACAGGTCTAGTACTTTAACTGTAATAAGAAAGGACATATAGTATAGTAATACCTGTTGTTAAAGTAAGTTAGTTAGAAACCTAGATTTTTGCTGCGCAATTTGACGTAGATTCGATCGGTATCCTCGTCGAGGTCCGATTTGTCAGTGGTTGGGCAGGCCTTGAAGGAGCCCTTGCTGTTGACAAAACTTCCGTCCTCATACTGGAATGGCCATGGGTAATCACCAGGCGCCAACTTCTCGTAAGCCTTACTAAGGGTCTCTGAGTCGGTTGCGGCCTCCTGGGCCTCGGTCCGAAGCGTCTCATCGTTTGCCCACTTTCCCATGATGAGGGCGCGGAGGTCGGCCTACCGGAGACGCAACTTCTTCACTTTGGGTTCTGCGAATTGTTCGCCTCCGCGATCTTTGAGCTCTTCGAGTTCCTCAATTTCAAGGTTTCCAGGGTTTGTAAGTTTTGCGAGTTGTTTGGGTGTTGGAATCATCTTGTCACAGAATCCAGGCCTCGCGATAGCCTCCAATTGTGGTGATCTCACCACAATTGCTAGCGCCAGCTACCAGAAGAGTGGTGATATCACCACTCCAGCCAGCGATTCAGAAGGCCCACTGCAAGGAATTATATAGAGGCCTTCCACGGCTCAATCCAAAGAACAGGATAGAGTAATTCACTCCATCGTTGAAGCCTTCGATTCCACTACGTGTCACACATCTTCAGGTGCGCGAAGGTCTTGCCAGTGTTGACAAAGTCTTTGTCGTAGATGGCGATCTTCTTGACGACACGTTCCCGCACTGTCTTGCATTGCACCTACTATCGGGCCGCAACTATCCAGTGCAGTTTACCTTGGTTGAGTTTCTTGAGTGAGTCCGCATTCTCGTCGAAGCGCACGGGAATCCAGCGCTTGCCAACGGCACCGGCGCGCTCGTACGGCTCCGGGGCCGAGAGTCGCCAGTAGTAGTGGAACTTCCCCTCGACATCGCTGGTGCTAGGCTCTTCCTCATCGCCGTCCTCGTCAGTATCCAGCTCTCCTTCCTCGTCAGTCTCCGGCTTTTTGCCAGCGGCTGCCCGGCCCTCCCGCTGCGCTTGCAGCGTCTTGCTCTTCTTCTCGGCAGCAAGTTGTCGCTTTGACTTTTGACACTCCTTGGGCTTCCAGAATCGCTTGACCAGATCCCAGACAGGCCGTTGGTCGGGCTCGGCTTCCAGATTGAGGGATGCGTAGTTGGCAGGCAGGCCCCAGCCATCATCTCCGTCGTCTCGGCCAGCTAGGTCGTTTTGGGCACCCGAATCTCCTTCCAGCTCCAACTCTAACTTGTATTTCTCTATCTCTTCGTAAATGCCACCATCGTTGAATTCATCGCCGCCTGGACCGTTCATGTTTGCTGCTGACTTGTAGCAGCGCGACGCTGCGCCCGGGTGTGACGGATCGCTGGGATCGGGCTAAAGAGCGCCCGGGGATGCGCAGGTAGGTGGCGGTGAGGTGAATCTGAGCGAGAGCTGGTCTGGGGAAGGCTCATTAAAGGGAGCTAACTTCGAGTTGTGACTGCCCTGGCGGCACTGGGCGCTGGGTCGGGAGGGCTCCACTCTGGTCTAGGGCAGCGTAAATCTGAAGCGTACACGTGCAGAGCGTCGTGCATGGATTCACTAGTGTCAGTTGTAACCGCCATAAAATCCGCATGGAGAAGGTCTGTGTTTTCGTGGAAAACATTTCTCCCTGTCGTGAGATGTGCTGGGGCAGGACCCTTGGATGTCCCTTGCATGGAAGGAATGCATGGCTGCATGGCTGGGCCGTGCAGTGGCTGGCTGAACGACTCCCATGCTAGAGGCCGCTAGCTATTTTGGCTGTGAGCTGCTGAATTCCAATAGATTGGAAAGAAGCGTAATTGAAGTCGGTGAGCCGGCGTATTCTACTGCCTTTAATGTTGTTTTCTAACCTAATTGAGTGCAGGTTTGCAACATGAAAGTGTCTGGTGCAAAAATGGAACTTTAGTGTGCCCAGATTCGTCGCTGCCAGAGCATCCCCATTTCGCCGGTGCAATGTTTGATCTGGTCGAGGAAGCCATTTTTGGACTCCAGAGGTGCAGGGATATTACCAAAGTAAATCTACCTACCTACCTTACCTAGACTTAAAACGTTCCAGGCCAAAGAAGGTAGGAAGCCCTGACGACGATACCATAAGGCAACCGTGATTGACTTAGCAGGAGGTTTAATTTCAGATCCTGTGTACTAGTATTTGGTTTTGAGGTATGTAGGTAGTTGCTGTGACAAGGCAGCGTTTTCTACCTAGGTACTAGTCATGAGGGGGGTGTCACTAGGCAGAGCAAGGAGGCGGGTTGCAGAGGGCCAGTCTTGCTCGCTTGAATTTTGTGAATAAAAGGAACATCCACCCTCAGGACCATCTCAGGGCTTCCGCGTATGCGTTCAGCGCAACGCACGCTGCTGGCCACCGTATGGCAAAAGTCTGGATCGTCGCGATCTTCGTCATAAGCGCGTTTCAAATCACCGTGGAGATACTATGGCTTGCCCCACTGAGAGCAGAAGCAGAAACACCGATACCTTCTCCTCAGCGAGACGGACAGGGCTGCTATATCCCGATTTGCACCCTATGTTTTACGCCCCAGATTTACAAAAACGGGCGTTCATGGGCCCACGCGTTAGGTTCGAACCAGAGCCTTGACCCTAGCAGGATAGCAGTGGCAGTGGACTATGATGAAACAGCTTGGTTTCCTGCGACGAATCTGGGCACACGAAATTTCCTTTTTCGTTCGTAATCCTGAGCTGGGGTGAGCTGGGGTGAGCTGTAGCTGATTTGTCCTGAGCTCTCCCTGATTCTTCCCTGAGCTGGGGTAATCCCATACACCACCGCCGCACAGCCTCAGAGGCCCCTTTTCAGTCCCCCCGGCTAAACTTTCCCTATCGATGGAAAGCAGATGACGCGTAATCTGTAAGGATAGCTCCTAGGCAACAATTCCAATCACGACGTACACACGTCCTAGGTGTACGTGTAACTCGGGCTAGAAGCCCTATCGTCAAAGCTGAGCAACCTACGCCTTACTAAAAGTCCTAAAATAAACTAATTAAATCAATTTCAAACCTATACTATTACTATGCTATGTTAGAGAAAGATACAATACAGATAGAGTCGTTAACGACTACAGTTACGTTACCTGTCTGTGCTCTTACCTGGTTAATAAGTCATTATCTACTATTAAGGATATATAAGATACTTTGTTAAAGTTTCAGTTCCTGATAAATAGATGTTAAGGAATTTAGTGACGTTAGCGAGTAAAATTCTCATCTTGATAATAACTCGGGGCGTTTATTCAAGCCGACCCTGTCGTTCTTTTTAAGCTCTGTATGTAATATTACTGTAGCTGTTTATATACATAGCGATGCGTTCTCTAGCGCGTGCCACTGTTAAAAAGGGGTTGCGCCGCGGGGTTCTTTAAACCGTGCTTCTTTCAATCAACGATCAATCTGACGATTTTCACTACAAAGACCTCTTATGAAAAGCTCAGTAACATTCTGGCCCTTCGATCGAAGGAAGATGACCTGATCCACGGTCGCGTTTCCTTTATTATTCCATACTAGGCTCCGTTCCATGTTAGGCACCGTTATATACTAGGTTTTGTTCCATATTAGGTACGTATCTGTTTTTCTACGTCAGTTACATTTATGTCCTTCCGATTAGAGGACTAGTAGTCTGGGAGTCGGCCTTTCAGGCTGATAATAACGTTCTGTAAGTGTAGTTCTCTTTATATTACGCTATCGCACCAGTTTAATGGAGAAGTAATCTTCTGTACTTATAATAACATACTATAAGGACAGAATAATAAAAAAACACTATTTACCATTTCTTATCTTCCTCTTATTACTTAAGTTATTCTAAACTTATACTTATTTCCACTCACTAACTACTTTATCACAGTTCTTCTAATTGTAAATAGGTAAAACCTTATAGAACTTTATGTTAAAAGGACTTAAGAATAAGAATAAGGGTTAGAAACCACTAATAAGGGAAGATAATCACTGCTTAAGGTTTCTCCACCTTTCACCACTTACTATAAGTCGTTATACGAGTATAATCTAATGTGAGAAGGTTAAGGCATTAGGTAGTATAGAGTTTAAAGGTCATTTTTCAATTTTGCATATAAGAGGCAGACGTGAGAATTACTAATACGATAACCTTATATCTGACTTATTATTATCTCAGCTACATTATAATATATAAATTGGAAAAAGCCACAGCCTTAGCTAATAAGGATCTTAATATACATAATTTACTTAAATCTTGAAAAAAAGAACTAGAGTTAATGTTTAGCTATATAATTAAGAAGACTGCTAATAAAGATAGTTATATTATTCAAGTCGGTGAATTAGTTTATCAGTTATATTTAATTTTGTTGAAATGCAAAAGGGGTCAAGGCATTGGAAAGCAGTGTGTGTTAAAGGTGATTAATTATTTCTATCTTCGAGAGTGGAAGCCGTGTTATTATAGCCGTGAGGGTGGCCAGTGCAC
>Ga0247758_1000433_pt1 | contig 37256 bp, 28 predicted proteins | sample UWRJL156409C4_FD_180950 | JGI IMG/M metagenome (GOLD analysis project Ga0247758, IMG submission 180950) | Plant litter microbial communities from Arlington Agricultural Research Station in Wisconsin, United States - UWRJ-L156-409C-4 | ecosystem: Environmental > Terrestrial > Plant litter >...
TTTTTTTTTTTTGGTTTTGGTGGGGGGGGGGGGGGGTTAACCGACGGATTTTTCGCGATGCCCTTTAGCGTGCGCCTTGTAGCCGCAGCGATCTTGATTAAGGGGCCGGGCAAAAGTCTCGGCATTCAATTAAGGTGTGGTTTTGCAGTGCTGAAATGCAGAGGGTTGCAACGGTCTTGTCGGTAATGTAAGCGACGCGCATGAAATACCCGAAATTCTATCGGGGAGCCAAAGGGTGCCTGAGAGGTCTTTGGTGTGCCTATTTCTGTGCCCAAACAGATTCAAGCCCGATGTCCTCACGCGGTGTGACAGAATGGCATTGCCGACTGGCTCCAGCGACCTGTCCGTGTGAGCTGGGAGACCGGCGGTCTGCGTGAGTGCCACGTTTCAGCAGGCGCACGAGGGCTGCGCTTGTTACTTGCTACTAGCTGGAAGCGCAGTTGGGCCTCCACGCATGCGACCGGTCACACAACAGCCACAGCCAGGCAGGAAACGAAGGCCACAAGGGGATAAAAATGGACTCCACGGTCCGAGAGAGCAACCTGTATCTTCCCTCTGACCCCAGCTTTTCTCCCATCCTCCGACTCAAAACCATGGTCCTCAAGTCAAACTATGAGATCGGCGTGTTCTCCAACGGGCAGTGGATATGTGCCTGTAACAAGAAGGCAAACTGGAACACGTCAAAACAGCCGCACAGCAAGGGAGAGAAATGTGAGCCATTCCAGTCAAGAGACCAACTCAGACGACTGACTTAGAGATACCCAGTTCTAAGATGCCCTAATCAGGGAAACGATCAATGCGACTTTTTCCTCACGGCCAACGACGAGCCCGGAGCGAGGATGGAGAAGACGGAACCTCCAATTGTTCCTCGGACTCCTTTGCAGGGCCAGGCTAGCATCAAGCGGTATCTTCCGACCCCAAACACCGATAGGATCATGATTTCGACAAAGACTCCACGGAGAAATCTCTTCGGGAAGAGTCCTAGCGTCGCGTCTGCGTCGCGCATTGATTCAGAGAGGGAAGAGGGTGACTTGACCTCTAGCATCCTTGGGATTCTTGAGAAGGATGGCGTTTCCCTGAAAGCGTCAACGAGATTGAGGATACAGTCTTTGGTCGAAGAGTTTCGAGCAGGCTTGGAGGCGAAGCTAGCGGCGTCGAATGCGAGCTTCGAAAGGGTTATGAAGCATATTGACGAGATGGAGAATGAAGCTAGGGCGGCCGGGCCCAGCACTTAGCAGTTAGTTTCACTGTATGTGGTGGCCTTAATTATGTTTTAGAGGTCCGAGCCCATTTTCTGCATATAAGTTATGCTGATTCTGGATTTTCATGTCTTAAGCATGGCTCAGTGGTATTTCCATGGGCGACAAATGGTGTCATATTTAAGATACCAGAGGTTGCACTATAGTTATATAAGACGGTAGATATTGTAAAGGCTATTTTCGCTAACTGGGATGAGAAGGACAAGCTAAGTAGTGAGGAGGAGTAAGGAGTCTACGCAGCTAGACTAATATATCTTGTTATCTTTACTAGCGTTTAGCATTGGATGAAGAAGGACACACCGCCGAGTAGCATCAGGGACAACCCCACCCTTTGGAGCAGTATATATTCTACCATCTGTGCTCGGCTAGAAACTTGGACTCGTCATCATCCTTCTACAATCCACACCACATCTACTAAATTCTTATCATCGACACTAGATATCTTCTTGCCAATCACCCTTCTCACTCACATATCTACCTACTCCAAATCCAACGGTCACAATTGGACCCGCTACTAACCAATTTCCAGTTCAGGCGCAAGTACCTGCCGCTGCTCCGCAAGCTTAGGTTCATGCTTGCCGAAAATATAGGTTTGCTTAGTTAGCTGAGAATATTAATATAGGGTTAAGTTAAGAAACAGAGCTTAAACCATTATAAAGTTTAAATATATTAAGTTTTACCTTGAATTAATATACTTAGCTGACTAAGCAAACTTAAGTTTTATTTTTATATAATAAAAAACACACCTGCAAATTCTTAGGGTTCTATATATAATATTAACAAAGATAACACCTTCATTTTTTCAGGGTTATGTGTGGTAAAAAAATTCACAGCTCGCTTGTTTCTACGGCTCGCTTATCACACACGTTATACTTCTTATTATGGTTATTTTCTTGTACATTGTCCGCTGATGCAAGCGGCTTCCTGTCTTGAAAATCCCCACAATTCCACTGCCCCAAGCCGCATTACCCCACCTTGCCATTCTAGGCAGTGCTCACACGTTAGGATTTAATTTTTTTCTGTCACTTACTCTTTCTGCTGCTTATAAATCCCTACCGTTTCTCCCTCCGTTTCATGTCATCAGTCCATCTCACCCATCTTAAATACTTTACGTCTTAATCTATCCTCTTTCTATAACAACTCTGAAAAACAGTGTAACGCGATACGTGATTATTATCCACTTACTGATTTCCTTATCACATGCCTAGTTTTCCCGCAGTTTTTAACCAGCTCGATTACTCTGGGTTAGCAACTTCCTCTACCTCCTCCCTTAGCTATATCTAAACCTGTAAAAGCTAATAAAACACCTGGCTTATACCATGTCGCAGACATCTTAGGGACCACGGACCGTAGAGTAGTCACGTGACTACGGCCAGAGAGGACTCCGAGCTAGCCTTAGAGTTTTTCCAGACTCCAGAATCTGACGACCAGTACGGACTCCAGAGTCTGACGACTAGTACGGACTCCAGAGTCCAGAGGTGTTTCGGACTCCAGAGTCTAACGGCCAGTACGGAATCCCAAGTCCAGAGGCATTCCAGACTCCAGAGTCCAGGGGTATTCCCGGTTCCAGGATCCGCAAGCCCCAGGCTCTGGAGCCTGAGGCCAGTATCCATTCCGCATTCTCGCGGTACGGATACGACACACCCAGACGTACCATTACGTTAAAGCTGCGGTATGTATTGATAATATAAGACCTAGTAACCCCTCCGGCGCTTATACTGACAGCTGTGGTGATCTAGACCCCGCCGCCGCCGCCGTACACCCCAGTCACTAACAGCAGCTCTTTGCATGCGGCTGAACCAGGTGGGCAGTTTTGTCCTGCCTGTCCCTCAAAAGTCAACTCCTGAAGGGCGGTATGAGTGTATCTTCTGTAAGAGGTGATTCACTTGAAAGGGGACGATGTGAGACTGTGTAAAATGGCATCTTATAAGATATAAGGCTAAGGTGATAGGTCTTATCTTAGTAACGTATTGTATAAGCGAGCCACCCAATTCTTCACCTATAACCCTGAAAATTAAGCCCCTGCTAAAATCACCAAATCTTAATAAAATACTTTAAGAATTGAGAATCAAGTTATTTATATTGAATCAGATTCTTTTAATTTTATTCATAGTATTATAATGAATATATGCTGGAGAAAGTGAAGTCGCAATCTCAGTCACATGTATAACCCTCAGTGCGTCTTCAGGTTTGTAAAAGCTAAGCTAGTTAGCAAGCTATACTATACTATATATATATAGTATTATTTTAGTCTTATATTATAAATCATAATGTTTGAAAATTTTTCGTTAATGTCTAGTGGTTTTAGTAGAGTTAATTTTCAGGGTTATAGGTGAAGAATTCAGTAGCTCGCTTGCTTATATGGCGCGCTCGCTTATAAGATACGTTATGGAAGTCTAAGGGTACTGTGTTAGAGGATAAAATACAGTTTAAGAATCATGCTAAAGTTATCCATGACCGAGACATACGGCCCAAGATCTAGTGGAAGGGGACGGTGGTAATGCCCCAGAGAGTCTGAAATCTACACTGAAGATTAGTCTCACACGAAGACAGAAGTCTACCCCTAGCTTGAGAATCATTCTCCGGGTCGACAAAAGACCAACTTGATAATGACGGTGATCCTTGGCTACGGTGAGCGACGAAACAGCTACGAGAATAAAGACGTTGGCGTACTCGTTCGCCTTCGGGAGCCGGAACCGAGCGGGACGTACGCCCGCTCTCCCTGATCTTCGGTTTTAACCCTCTCGGGGGTGCTCTGAAGCTGGATCCATGGAAGCGGGCGGGATTAACCATCCCTTTGCACTCCTCGCGTAGGCAGAGTAAGGGCTCGCCTTAGCGTGCTCGAAATGGTCCTCTATATGATCCCAGCACGTCTGTGTACAACTTCCTGCAAAAGAAAGGGCGCGAAACGACTCGTGGCCACATGGCGAGCATTCAGAAAGGCGGGCCTGGGCATAGCGGTCAGGTAGCTTCATAGTCCGATATTACCAGCTTTTAATTACTAACCCGTGATGAGGTCTTTTCGAACCTTCGAAGCTTCCGTCACCAATTAATCTTGGGTCTAGCTATCAGCGACTGCATCATGGCTTTCAACTTTCTCCTGTCCTCGTCGATGAACGTCAGCGGTCGATGGATAAGGGCACCCAAGCAAGCCCAGTTTTGCAGCTTCAATGGCTACATGACGCAGGTTTTTGTCATTCAAACTGACTACTGGGTTTTCACCATCGCCATCTATCCCTACTTCGTTCTCACGGACCAGAAGAGATTCTCAGCGTGGCTCGAGGCACACAATATCCTGACCTGGGCTCTACCGTGGCTCCTCTCCATTACCTGTGCCTCAATTGGCTTAGGTGTTGCATGGTACGGGGATATCGGAGCGTCGTGTTCACGTCTGACCAAGTCCGACTCCTGGTCAATTTTGTTCCGCGATGTGAGTGCTTCGCTTCGTGTAGTGCGGTAGGTATGAATGCGGCCAGGGATCATTATCGCTACCATGTTCTTGATGTATACAAGATTGTACTTTCTTCTCTTCCGAGCCCACCGTCGCTTGGTGTCGTTGGGGGCCTCCGAGTCTGGAAATCCGAGTGGCTCTGAGTCGCGCCAGCTCGGATCCAACAGCCTGTCCTAGCATGTTGCGCCCACATCAGCTGCCAATCGACAGAATCGGAGACTTAAACGGGAATGTGGACACCAAGAATCTCTCCTTCAAAGCAGTTCCGCTAACCGCTGCATCTCGCTCGTATGATGCTGCTCTACCCGCTGGCTTACGTTGTGGTGTGGTCCCTTCCAACTGGGATTCAGATTACCAAGCAGCAACCGGTCGACCCGCACCATGGCAAATCTAAACCGTCGACAAGGCGTGCATTGTGCTGCAGGGTCTTGTGGACGCCGTGATCTACGGAACCACCGAGAGTTCCCTGGCTAGATGGAGAAACTCCTCCTCCCTAAAGAGTGTCCAGCTGTAGACGGGGTGTCGCCGGCGAATAGCTATGGTGATCCGACCGACAAAGGTTCTCACCCATGGGACCCGGCTGCTCGTGCCGAGCCCCTAGCCTCTGCCTCATCTACACGTGACAATCACTCAGTGAACTCCTTTGGATCGGATACGGCGGCCCCTGGCTTTAGTGATCAGATTGAGCGGAGCACGATCAACGGCCCAACGATGTATCCTCCATATATACACTAGACATGTGCGATCGGACAAATAGAACCACCATTCGTCTATCATAATCTCGCCATCTTGCATCTGCGTCAGTCCGATCTCTCAACCGGAATTAACAGGAGCCGCTAAACTCTCATTAAATCTAGACGGAAAGGTCAGTGAAAGAGCGAAAAGGCTAGGGGGACGGATTGGACCTACAATCGTAACAGTTACGGGTTTCTGAGCCTTCCGCAGAGCTAACAAATTATTCGAAAAATTCTCGAAGGTGTTATCGGTACCGCATTCATAGTCCGCCGCAGCATAACCCGTCTGACTGAAGATAGTCCAACGCTGGAAAGACTGGAGCTCAAGCGATACCGACCACCGTTTCCTTTTATGAACCAAGAGTTTGGCGTTGGGATGTGAAGTCGATAGGGAAAAACATAACGGGTGGCTTGTGGGCATCTGCCGGAACGTCTGGATAATACTTAACAGCTATTCCATCAAGTCCCTCAAGTTTAAGCTCGAATTTTGGGTCGCCTTCAGATATAACGCCGGTGAGTCGGTGCATCGTTCGCGGGACCTCCAACAACATATGCTCCACTGCAAGCGGGAACGCCCGGAGCTTAAGAGCTCGCGACTGGTGCCCGTCGTCACAGATATGGATACTGACATCGGAGAACAGCTTGACGGATGTACTCGGGTTCCAGACAGGGCCGGTAATAGAGATCTAGGACCATGTTGGCTTAAGCCCCAATCGCCGCGCCTGGGAATTCAGCGGTGTTCTCTCCCAAAAGATTGCTCGGGGTAAGAAGGTTTCCCACAGTCCGGAGGCCAGCCGCCGATTTGTATAGCGAGATATGGCGGCCATGAGACCCTGGATCGCAACAAGCCGATCTGTAGCCCCGGACAACGACAGTTCAGAGTATTGGTCCCTAACCTGATTCCAAAACCCGTACACTTCGTCAGCCTCTGCCCCCCCGTCTTGGTTTCAGGCATCGGGTTGTGGAAGTGTCTGCACAACAGCTTGTCTTCGAATCGCCACTGATATCGAGTGAAATACGCATCTTACCTGAGGATAGCCTTCTTACCTGTGTTAGATACTGCATCGACGTCATTAGCCAGTCCTCCATCAGCCTTACGGCAAAGAGAAGACAGTCCCTCGAGCCATTGTTGTCTCGACTATGGCTTGTGGATCAAATCGCAGAGTCCGTGGGCATCGATGAAAATATCCTGATACAGCATATGAGAAGCACTGTAATGGCAATATTTCCGGAGGTTGAACACGACAATGGAGCTCCAGCACCGGCTCAGTCTCGTCGACACAGATATGGGGACTAACAAGGGTTGAAGCAAGCACTGTCTGACTGTTTCAAGCAGTTAGGGGCCACGAATTCAGGCATCAACGGCTGTGTATTTGACATTCCCCTTGAAACCGTTGCAAATGACGAAGAATCCGGTGCCGGTATGACAGACGACCTTCGAGCTTTCGTCGCTTCGACCGTTAATACCCAACCACTACCTCTTCTGCGAGATTTTCTGGACCTCTGCAGTGACCTTAACTTTTGGGGCCGGGGACTGCGGGACTTCTTTTCCCAGGGGCAGGGCAGCCATCCGGCACCTACCGTAGTGACTGAGGATCGTGGGCTGATTCTGGGCCGGGTTTTTACGACCTGTGGCGGGCGTGTCGGAACTGCGCTGTGTAACGTCCGGGTGGGGGATCGGATCTTTGTACTTGGCGGTTGCCCCATGCCCGTAGTACTAAGGCCAAAAAAAAATGAGGGAACAATAATTGGGAGCTTTTGGGAAGTGTATACGTGCCTGGACTTCTGAATGGAGAGGCAGCCGTCGAAGTGCAGGAAAGGAGTTTGAGGATGACTAGAGTGACATTGAGCTAAGGCTCTAAGCAATATTTCTTTTATGTTGTTGGCTAGCCCTAGGGATGGCCAGCGGATCTAGTTAGGGGGGTCGCCTTTCAGTTCTCTTCAATTGGGATTACGATCCTTTATTATCAACACTATTTGACGTTTGCTAAACATAACTCTTGATCACCGTGATAGGTAGTTTTATAGTACTGGTGTAACGTTTGTTAAACGCACCGCTGCAACGTTACAAATCTAACCCGAACGCCTCATAAGTGGTGAGTCGCGATTTACCTAGGATAACGTGCCGTATACACGATTTGCTTACTAAAAGAGTTCGGTCCAGTCTATCCTCCACGAGGCTAGTGCACAGATACACACCTACAGGGTATGCTCCACTATCGATAACAGTTCCCAAGTGGAAATTAGAGAGAATGATGCTTGGACAAACAAATCCAGCTAAGAGGATTGCAAGGGGCGATCCTTAGCGCGGAATTTGGCCTCGACTTGGGATGCTCTGCTCCGCCGGCTGCCATGGTCGAGCCTGTTCGGCTCTGTCTCCAACACCTTCGTAGCATGGGGTTCCTCTCCTCTGCTCAGCCTGTGGTAGCCCCCCGTGACGTCTCAGGCCAAATGCAGGCGAGTCATGGTCGGCCATCTCGGCACCACTCCGCCACAGCGTTCAACCGAAGACGCAAGCCCGGACCCCGCCTCACGCACCCGGACGCCCTCCCTCGTCAGCTTGGTAGCGAGCCCCGTTCCGTGTTCCCTCGCGTCGAGCCCTGTGCAGCGGCGGCATGCTCGCACCTTACCCCGAGCGGAGAGCGCTATCGTGTCACTAGGTTCGTCGGTGCACACCTCTTCGGCGACCTTCGAGCCCTCCCATTGCAGCTTGTTTGTCGGGAGCGCCTCTAGCTGCAGCACCATTCAAGCATCGCTGCCGTCACGTCCCACGACCTCGCCTGTTTCCGCTCCGAGCCTTGATGGACCCTCCCATCATGCGCTCGTGCCCGCCAACCCAGCCGGGCTGGGTCTGCAAAACGAAAAGGGCAAGGGTCTACAGGCGGCCCACAGCCTCGACTCGGGAACTATCGACGTGGAGGAACTCGGTGGCGGCGGCAGCTTTGGACAGCCGCCGTCCCCGTCGAAGTTGACGTCGGGGATACTCCAACCTCATAACTACTTTCAAGATGTCCTATCGGGAGAAGGCGGGGCTGTTGAAGGGGGAGACTCGCATTTTGGGGACGCCGTTCTACATAATAGTCAGCATGGATGGTTGCCAGACGCGGAGGGAAGCGTAATCACCACGCCAGACGCCGCAGCGGCGATAAGCCTAGGTTCAGGCGAGGCTTCAGTGTAGTTAGCTAGTAACGCTCTCTTCCGATACTGATTTGGTATACAACTCGTAGCAGCTTTTATTAGCCTATGCCGATGTAGTTCATTCAGGAACACAGTGTACCGCCTCCAGATAGCAGATGCATTTAGGTTGGTGGAGTTTGCGATTGCTTTACATTGGGCTTTGGAGGCATCAATTAATCATTAACTCGAGTGACTTGAAGAGATGAAGGTAAGGTCCAACGCCAATGTATGAGACGGAAGCCAATGCCAATATTTTGTGTTAGCAGCAAGTCGGCTTTGGTGAACCACTTTCCAATTAACAATATGACTCTCTCGAGCTCAGCTGTGAACTCAGCCGCACAATTAGCTTCTAAGTCTGAGTCCAAGCCTATGTCGCTACAAGATTTCAGCATTGTCCCCAAGCTGTCCCCAAGGCACACTTATTGCCGCACGCAAATGTAGCTGCTGATGGACTCGTCGAAACGCCCGTTCCCGTCGCCTAGGTCAGCATCCTCCTGATTGTCGTACGAGTCGCCCCCGCAATTGGCGTTCCTTGAGAAGATATTAGCAAACCGCAGAAACATGGCCCACGAGAACCTAGTCATACAGGTACCAGGTGCACTTGTAGTCGCTCTTTTTGTCGTTCTTGATAGAGCTGATACGGTCGTTCCAAACGTTCGGTACGTTTACTAGTAACACGGTTAGAAGAACCGTGAACCGCAAAAGCTATGTCGAGTTCCGAATCTTACTACAAGTGGTGTCCGCTCCTGTGAGGTTCTCGCAAACTCCACGAAACTCTGTTTTGTCGCATACATGTACTTCCACTACTGGCGCGCGCACGTTTAGTTCAACAGCAGTGGGGGCGCTTGCAGCGGGGAGGACGTGTGAAGCCAGAGCGGCAAAGACAAGATGATATGAGCGCATTGTTTCGGTTTGCGGGGCTGTCTGGGCTTGCTTGAGGAATGATAGCAAGAGAGTATCATGTAAGTTGGTGGGACTTCACGCTCGTGGGTCGAGCACAAGGAGAAGCCCGGATCGGGATGCCTGGCCCCCCTTTATACCCATTTTGATAGAACTCACTTGAAAACGCACAGCCTTTTATTCTCTTTTTTTGCTGCAAGGTAACGGTGGAGGGAGGCAAATGCAGCCAAGGCGCTAAATACGGCTCCTCTGATAATAGGGCCGGGGCAGTTCTTACCTAACACCAGTTGTCACATATCGAGTTCTGTCGGCTGCAGGCCACGGCCAATGGCGGTCTTGCTATCTCGGGCTATCGTACCGGATTCGCTGTCCAAATGCATTGCAGCCTGCCTGGCTCGATAGTGGGGGCCGTCGAAGGCAAAACAGGCAACTACGCGAACATAACTGCACCGAAGACGAGGCAGCGAATAGCTGGACAGGCTGGAATTGGAAAATACCACGCTCTCATGCAGCCATATGCAACAACTCGTGGCACAACTAACGTACGGCAACGTAACACACAGCTCCTTCCACCAACTAAAAGGTGGCTACTGTGGGGGCTCAACTGAGGTGGCAGGTGATCGACATCGTCTGGGATTTGCAGGCCGAGATCTTTCCGTCTGAGGCAACTGCCGCCATGTTGAGGCCCCAGCTCTATGACGTCCACTTCCCCACATTTCTTACCTCCTCCCAGACAGACGGGCTTCTTTATGTTAACCTTCAGGATCTAGAAGTCCGCCAGCCCCAAAACAGCTAGTGAGGTGGGCGCTGACACTGATCTGCCAGCTCTCAACGGGACGCAGGATAGGGTATCTGGAAATGTACACTGAGGCGGCAGGGTTCTCGACTTTATCGTCTAGATTCGTGTGGCGGCATAGAGAGGCTGTAGGGTTGCACCTTCCGACTTCCTGCCCGAGGCAAGTATAGATTGTCACACGAACGGAAGGCTTGTGGGGCATAGAAACTGAGGGTATTCACAACTATCACGGCAACTGAGGCGAACCAAACTGGTGGGATTCGAATAGTTATTTTAAAAATAGGGAACGCTTTTGGCAATGTTCATATACAGAACTAGTTATGGGCCCACTTGGCTAGAGCTAAAGCAATTCAGCATACTGTGGCGCAGCTTGCCGAAAACGGTAATTAAGGTGAGTAAAGTTGAGTAAGCCCGAGCAAATCCTGAGCAGGGGCTGAGCCGAGCCTAAGCCGGGTAAGCAGGTCACATGGGCGAGAGATGAAAAAGGAAATTTCGTGTGCCCAGATTCGTCTCACAAAACACCCTCTACACCCAGCCGCAGTTGTCGACCGCTGAGATCCCGTGCTGGCAAAGCTTTTGTTATGTTCCTAGCAGACGGGGCATAGCGTACCATCCTCCTCGCCATCATCCAATTACTAAGCGACTTTTCCGGACAGCGCAACTAATGTCGTAGACAGACAGTCCCTCTCCGCACCACAAACATACTGATGGTACCACCCCGAGTAGGAACCGTATTTTTAAATTAGTATCGCGCGGCGTTGTACGTGGAGGCTCCCGCATTCCTATATTACCAGAGGAGATTCCTATTTAGCACTCAAGCCATGGGCTGGAACATCCACTTCCTCCTTCATCGCCCCGGCCGGCATCACCAATCAGTTGCTATGCAGTTCCACCCAGAGTACCAGTATAGTCCCGGCATTAACGTGGCAAAAGTAGCAGTCAAGGCCCAATCCCTCTCTTCATAAACCGCAAGAAATCATGCTTAAGCTCATTAGGCTGCAGGATCTCTGGAAGGAGGTGGCGCACAATAGTAAGACTCTTACTGTATTAGCTTTGGCTAATTTCTAGCCACTGAGTGCCCTATAGTCTCTTTATATTACAGGGGCTCCTAGCAAGTAACAGCTTGTAGCTATTGCGTAGTTGCGTACCCCGTAACCACTAGTCGAATCTTCTAGAACCCCAGAGGGTTCTAGAGGATTCTAACCCACTCCAGGCTCCCCTGAGGCCTCTGGAGTGCTCAGAACCTATTAGAATCTAGGAGGGTGGAACCCCCTGAATTTAGTGGGGCTACTGCCCCATAGAACTAACTAGAAACACTATGGTGGCCACGTCAGCCACTACGTCAACAGAACCACACAGAACGGTTCAGAACAGTATTATTTTATTATTGTATTAGTTAGTTCCATTTCACAGAAGGCTCTGGAATCCTTCCAGAGCCTCCCACAGCCTATAACAGGCCCTTTCCTCTCCTGCATCTATTTCTAGTTAAGCAAGCAATTCCATTCTTTTCTAGTGATTATATAAGTCACTGCCTTTCAGATCCTCTTATTCTATAGTGTTAAGATTCACTGTAGCCGGCTTGGACCAGTACTGCACTTCTTCCTCTAAGGCCACAGTGCTGTACTACAGCCCTATGGTACCCTGAAGTTTAACAATAATAAAACAGCCTGATTAGGATGATGTGCACCTTTAGCTTTTATCGTTCCTTACCCTGTCACTTATAGTTAAGAATTAACTTCACTATATTTAAAAAGTTATATAATTACGTCTTTATAATTAGTGCTTTAAGGACTCCTTTTCACTATACTGTAACTATAACTTACTTCTGGGGATCTAACTATTTAATTAAGTCTCTAAAGGCTTAAAGCAGTAGCTTTATAACTACTTAATACACTTCTCATATATTATAAAGAGCCTTATTATTACTGTTAGTTTCTAGCCCCAGTGGGTCCACTGGGTCGGCGCACTGCGCCGAACCCTCTAGAACTCCTTGGAATCAGGGGGTTTCACCCCCTGAATTCCACTAGTTTCCACTGGATTCCAGTTGCCACAGCGGAAGCCGTAGAAGCCTCTGGAACCCAATGAGTCATACAAGCACTTACGTGGCCTACGGCCACTATTCCAATTCTGTATAGTAGATAGAAGGCTCTGGAAGCTGACCACAGCCTACAAAGGCCCTCTCCTCTCCTGTATCTAGCCTTCTATAAGCAAGCAATTCACACCACTCATTCAGTTATATACAAAGGCACTGCCTCTGTACCTCAGGCCTTCTTTTGCTTCCTACAGCGCTGGAAGCGCTGTAGTACGGCTTGGAACAGTACCGCTCTACTTCTTCTAAGCAACAGGCCTGTACTACAGGCCTGTGGAACCCTACTGTGCAACAATTACTAATTCTAAGCTTTAGTTTTAAGGCTTTATACTAATATATAATAAGCTGGATTAAATTATAGGAGATAAGTTAAAATGATAAGTTATTAGTGTTTGGAATCCACTACTTTAACTGTTTAGTTTCTTCAAATTGTTAGTTATATTCTTTCTTACTGGCGTTATAAATAAACTATTCTATCTGGTAAATATAAAGGCTATTAATTATTAAATCTACAATAATAATTATCAAGCTAGAGTTATCGTTACTAGCTACGGATTTCATATTACCCCTAGCCGTAATAGTTAACTAGCTTAGAGTCTTATACTTATAGTGTATAGGGTTAAAGCTGTTATTTTAGTAAGGAAAGGGGCTACTTCTTGAAACTTACTTTACAGGCCTCCAGCTACAGCCTAGCCCTGGAACTATATGTTTTACAACTCCTAGTCTTCGGAACTAGCCAGAAAGACAGTCTTATTATTATTATTAATATTCATTTTATTAGATTTTGTAAGTGGATTAAACTAGTTAGTTTAAAGTCCAGGTATACAAGTCATAATTACTTCTTATTATTATTAGTAGGGTTTGCTGACTAATTAATGCATAAGTGGTTATTATAACCTGCACCCGACACAGGCCTCGAGAGGACTGGTACGGGTTAAGACAGAACGTATGGCAAGACGCTAAAGGCTAGGGGGCGTTCCGAAGACGGCTTATTAAGCTAACACTCCTAGACAAGGGGTTCAATGTTACTGTAGGTCACTGTCACCATAATGCATAGAGGTAAGTCTGAACAGTAGGATATAAATGAACAATTAAATACTAGTATAAGGAATTAAGAGTCCCTTACAGCTATTATAGTTACGATAATGACTATCTATACTAATTAGCTAAGAGGTACCTCTGTACCTTACTTGTGGTGTTATCTGTCGGGCCGCGCCGGCCCAAGTGACGTCCTGCAAAGTCATCACAGTAGTGTAATAAGAGGTTAGTACGTTAAGTGAATAAGACTTTTAATTATTAGAAGCACTACACTTTAGATTTAGTAAAATTAAAAGGGTTATATATTATAACTTACACCTGACACAAGCCTTAAGAGGATTAGCGCAGGTTAAGACAGAACGTATAGTAAGACGCTAAAGGCTAAGGGGCGTTCTGAAGATAGCTTATTAAGTTAGCACTCCTAAACGGGGAGTTTAATGTTACTGCAAGTCGTTATCACTATAATGTATAAAGGTAAGTCTAAACAGTAAGATATAAATAAATAATTAAATACTAATGTGAGGAATTAGGAGTCTCTTACAGCTATTGTAGTTACAATGATATCTATCTATACTAACTAACGAAGGGGTACTTTATACCTTACTTGTAGTGTTACGAGTGCTTATAGCACAAGCACTCTGCTCCTCACAAGCGCCCTGCTTGCGAGGTTCCTCCTGCTTACAGTGCGAGCACTTAGCACGCTGCGAGCACCTTTCCATCAGTCGTAGGGGCTTCGGGTCTTTGCACCCCTAGCACAGTGCACAGTACTGTGCGTACTGTTTCCCTGCACTGTTCTTCCTGCAGGGGATCCGTCAGGCCGCGCCGGCCCAAGTGACGTCCTGCAAGGTCGTCACATTGTAATTACGTGATTCGGCTCCTTATCCTTATCCCCGTTCCTCTAGCTCCAGCTAAAAGTTATAAGCTTCTTTATAAACTATTCTGTAACGAACCTGCAGGTTGTAACATATTCTACAGGATTCAAGCTTTATTACTCTAATAGCTGAGGCTCACTAGCATTCTAGCAGTGCTAAGTGTCCAGTCAGCTCTACTTACTAGATGCCTAGGGCCTCTAAACCCTCTTCTTTCTGACAACTGTAGTGCTCTAGTTAGTTCTATGGGGTAGTAGCCCCACTGGATTCAGGGGGGGTTCTACCCCTTTAAATTCCAGAAGGTTCGGGGTGCTCTAGGAGCCCCAAGGGGCCTTGGAGTGGGTGGAATCCTCTGGAACCCTGAGGTTCTAGAAGATTCGACTAGTAGTTTCAGGGTGCATGACCACAATACAGGGTACGCAGTATAGAGTAGGCAGTTGTAACAGCTACAGGCTGTTGCCTGCTGGAGGCTCCTGTAATATAGGGAGCCTACAGGGCACTCAGTGGCTAGAAATTAATAAAGACTTACAGAAAGTTATTAATAATTAGATTAAAAAGTAAGGGTTTACTGTTATTTAAAAGAACAGTCATAATTAAGAGGACTGTATTTAAAATAAGAAGGAATATATATAGTATAATATTATTTATAACTATTATAATAACTTATAGTTATATTCTTCCATATATATTACCTACTGGTTCTGGCGGCGTCTTATCTTGGAAATCCCTACAAATCTATAACTTCAGGCCCCATTACCCACCTTAACATTTTAGGCAGTGCTCAAGCTTTAGGCTGAAATCTTTTTCTGTCGTTTATAAATCCTAACTGTTTCTGTCTCCGTTTTCCTATTATCAGTCCGTCTCGATCACTTTAAATGCTTTATCTCTCTTCTTTTTACAATAACGGCGCAAAGCAGCGCAATGCGTGATCTCCAATCTTGATATCATCAGTGTGTTACGAATTGACCCCGGTACACCGTAGTGATCCAGGTGAAGACAGAATCGTAGGGACGGACTCCCAAAGGCGATAGGGGCAAGATGACTGAATGAAGGCTAGCACAACTCTCCAGGGGTGAATCACACTGTCAATCGGGTCGCTGATCCAGAGGCTCCAAGCAGTAGATCACAAATGAACAATGTAAATTGCTAGCGTTAGTAGCCAAGAGCTCCTAACTCTACCGTTGACACGGTGATGGTATCTATACTACTAAGGCAGGAGGTAACTTGTGCCGGCCTCTGTGCTTGACTCCATGAGAACCCACAGAGGGTCCTGTTGCAGAGGCCCATCTTGGCACAGAGTCTTCCCTGATTGATCCAGAACCCTCGGGTCGTTGCACCCCTGGCCCAGTGTGGATTCGACCTCACTGTTTTCCATACGGCGTCTGACACGGGGTATTTTGTGAACCAAAACGTCGATTCAATACATGAAAGGAGAGAGTTGGTGAGGTTTATACCCACCGCAGGAATGTGATGCTTTACCGAGTAGCATAAGAGAGTACCTATCCGAGTCGTGAAACCAAAATAAAACATTTGTCGCCTTTAACCCCACCACATAGGATTCTCCAAGATGAGTGAAGGAGACAGAGCTGGACTCCGATGGGAGGCTACCAGAAGCTCAGTGAGGCGGTCCGCGCACCCTGTGTTCCCCCTCTTTCGGGCAAGCTCTTGCCCTCGCTCGACCTCTGCGGCATCGAAGTTACCATTAGCAGTATGCCATAAAAGCTCAAGAACCGCGATCCGGCCATGCTCTGCTGCGCCCTGCAACGCTGTTCGCCCATGAAATTTTGATGGAGCAGCGTGTAAGTCGGCGCCATGGTGCAACAGCAGACTCACAATCCTAGGATTCCCGCTGATGGCTGCGAACTGCAGAGCTGTGCCTCCGGCGCAAAGTGCTGGGGGGCTGTTGGCGTTTGCCCCGCGGTTGAGCAGGAGTTCGACAACGGCAAAGCTCCCAACTTCGCATGCCAGCTGCAATGGCGTCCGCTTCAGGCTCCGCCGCGCCAGCTGGTTGATGTCAGCGTGGCTATCCAGGAGAAGCGTAACCATGTCGCAGTTCTGCGTTTCGATTGCGGCATGCAGCCCCGTGGCGGCACCCAGGCGATGACTTGTCGGCCATTCCCCTATGGTGTTGGCGTCGGCTCCAGCGTCCAACAGAGTTTGAACAAGCTTGATGTTCCCCCCCCCGTTGTGCCTGACCGCAAATACTAGCGGGGTAATCGATTCCATCGAGATCGCGTTCACATCCATCCCCGCGTCTAACAGCTGACCGAGGATGGCACTGTTATGTTCCACGGCTGCAATTAAGCTTTCCGCACCGAAACCCCTACACCCATTGGGGTACCTTCTGCGAAAAGCTTCGAGAAGAAGATCCAGAGCCCCCACGTCCTCTTTAATAATGAAGATGAAAGCCCGAGCGTCCGCAGGGTCTCCGCCGGCTGAGAGGAGAAATTCCACCATGTCCCTGTCCCGGCTGATGAACGCTTTACAGAGAGGCGTGATCCCATACCCGTCTATGTAGAGACTGCCATTGGGATCCCCTCCATGTCCAAGCAACAACCCAACTAGTTCCCTGTTACCTCCCACTACTGCCGTCATGAGAGATTCAGTACCGACCATGCAGCCCTTATCGAGCAGCTCTCTCACCAAGCTAACATTCCCCAAATTTGCAGCCGTATTAATGGCATGGTCACCATCGCTACCGGTCAGATCTAAGTCCAATTCTAGGAGAGAGCCCACCAAGTTTAGGTTTTGCTGCTCTATGGCCGCAGCAAGAGGTCCCGAGCTGTCCCAGTGGTGCGGGAGGCACCAGTAGGGCGGGCGGACTGTTCGTTTATGTTTAACTATCGGTCTGAAATCGGGCCCCGCGTCGATGATAGCGAAGGCCGCTTCCGTGTGGCCGCTCTTAATAGCCGCTGTCAATGCACTCCTGATGCTCTGGGCCGCGAGGCAAGAGCGAGACGTCGAATATTCTTTGAAGATGCGAGCGATATATTCAAGATCACCAGCTTCGGCGGAAGCCACAAGGACCTCGCCAAAGTCATCATCCGGCGTCTTCCCTGCCGTCCAGGCTCCAAGGCTCTCTAGCCTTTGGGCCAGAGCGCGGTCCTTGCGGCGAATGGCCTCGCTCAAAGAAGACTTCCAAGCACCGGAATGTTCACCTGCCACCAGGGGCTGATTGCTTGTGCCTTGCAGTTGGATGAGGAACAGATTAGCCGTCGATGTTGGACCACCACCACCTGCGGATATGGCGGCTGACAGAGCTTCTGGGCTAGCCTTGATGAGGCCAAGAAGGAACTTGCAAAGCCGTTGGTTATCCCGACGGGCTGCCTCGATGAGGGCGTGGTCCAGAGCATCTGGAAAGTATTTTCTAGGGCAGATCGAGCAGTGGAGGAATCCGCATTCCTCGACGAGACGCTGGATTATGGTTACTGCGAATTCGTTCTCACAGTGGGCGGCAATAAATGGCACCAGTGAGCCGAGGCTGGCTCTTCCGTCTAGCCCTCGTCCAAGGCGAATTGTGGGTTCAAAGCAGTCCCGGTGGCCGTTCGGCAGCCATTTCAGCAGCTCGCCAACCACTTGCTGGAGATTGCCAAATGTCGATACATCCCTGCTTTCAAGCAAGACGTAATGGATAAGTTGGGGTGAGGCTTCGGCGTCGCTTTCAAGAAGGATACGTATGATCTTGGCATCCATACCCGCCAAGGCTGCCTTGCGGTCGCCAAAGCGAAGCCCAAAAATGGCCGTCCCGAGTGGTCCGCTGCTAAAGTTTGCGGATTGGTATGTCTTTTTGGCGTCAAGCTTCAACCGGAGGAGCACCTGGACGCCCTCGAAATTTCTTAAGCCAGCCGCAACTTCAAGTGGTGTGTACTCCGTACCTTCAACCTCGCAGACAATGCTGTCGGGATCGAACATCTCACCTCGACTCTCCATCGCTTCTATGATGGTAGTGAGAATCGAGACATCACAGCTTTCGACGGCGGCGCGGAAGAGATTGCGGGCAAGCTGGATCGCGGCGGTCTTGGGCCAAGTCTGCAGATAATTTGAAAGCTGAGGACTCAGTCGAAGGTGCTTCTTCGCCATTGCGAGTACCAATGGTTGCGGGATTCCATGGAAACCAATGAAACCGTTGGCAATTGAGCATAAAAGCGCGCTGAGGAGCCTTGAGGAATCCAACGAGTCCCCAGTAATCGCGACCTCATCACCACTGATATTCAACCGCAGCGAGCTGTACGAGAATAGTGACCGGACGTCCCTCAGCAGGTCATCAACCCGAGACATGTACCTTTGCGGCAGAGAAGAATTGTTGAGCATCAATCGAACAAGAGTGCCCAGGGGGTCTTGGCGTTCGCCTGCCACGGCTCCAGTGACCTGTTGTGGAGAAGGCAGAAGCTGGCCTCCGCCGTCGAGACCCATGCCGCTATTCAGAGGTAGATAAAGGTGAGTGGATGGTGACATGACCATGCCTGGCATGATTGATATTGTATCAGCGAAGCAGTCGAAACTAGCGTCGGAGGGTGGTAACGCCGCCAGCTGTCCATCGTCGTACATGGTATAGCATGAATCCATGAAGGGTTCTGGTGGGGAGGAGAGACCGCATAACCTCATTGGGGTGGAGAACGGAGAGGGCGTGGAAATTCGAGGTAAGGTCTGATCTAGGGTGTTGATGGCGAGGATTTCCTCACGCTGTGGCAGTGTAGATCGGGAAAAGTCAAAGTCTGAGGTGGGCGACTGAATAGGGGCAATCTCATGCTGCGGCTTTTGATGCTGTACCGATGAAGCTACATCTCCTCGTATTGTGTGCTCTTCGCCGGTATACGGTACCCATGCACAATCGTGAGTCTGGCGTTCGAGGGTAATATGTCGGCAACGTGCACTCTCACGCCCTGGAAGAAGTGAGTACAATGACTTCCACTCTATTTGATGGAGTGGATATTTACATTCTAGGAACGTTATCATTGGCTTGCCCGATTCAGCTTCGACGCGGCGGCGGTTCCTATTGAGTTTCTTCTTGTCCACTATGTGGCCAAGCACTCTCACCCGCGCGACGACCCCTGCTGACTTAAGTTCGTCCAGCTTTGCCAGGATAACTCTCCAGTCAGACGCCTTAACATACTTGTTTGCGGCCCAGACCTTCAACTTAGCCTCGTACTGCGAGGGCCTTACAATACTTGTTAGCTTCCATGCCGGCCTCGCGAAGCTGGAGTGAACGGATACTTACGTGGCCTTAAAACCTTGTGTTTCCTTCATGATTTCTGCCAGACGGTCCAACCCGCCCTGCCTACGCGTAGTTGGTGCGTCGCTTCCGCAATAAAGCTCCTCTATTCGCTCTCTGTGCCGCTCCCACAGCTCGTCCAGTCTTTCTGTAGAATTTGACATGGTGGTCGATAGCTCAGGTGTGGTTAGCGACTTTTAATCCGAAAAAGAAGAAAAAAAGGTTAGCGCAGTGTTCGAGTGAAATAAGTAAAGAAATTTCAAAGTTGACTAGACTCAAAAGTTGTGACTTTGGGCGAGTTGAACGTTGGTGATCTTCACCCGGGGCTGAAATTACGACCTGGAAGAACAGATTTTGTCCTCTCCAGTCTGAGTGACCAAAGATTTTGTCCCGGATTTGTTCAGGTTTTGTCCCCGCTTCTGTCCCCGCTTCTGTCCCCGCTCTTGTCCCGATTTCTTATCGCCTAATGCAAGTGGCGTCCAATGGTGCGGTTGGCAGGCAAGTGAGGCGGACAGGCTTCTCTCCAATAATAGAACTACCCCAAGTCCTCAGGCAGCAGCTTCGCCAAGGCAGACCAGCTTCCGACTGGGACCTAGTATTCCCATATGGCAGATCTACCGAGAAATAAGGCCTTAAACATTGGAGCTGAGCAAGGCTGCTATTTGCGTATCGGAGGAGGTTGAAGATAGTTTGTGAGAAATGGTGCTGTTTCGCTTTAAATACAGTGTAGGTTGGTGGCCGTTATCGCTGCAAGGGGCTGGTACAATAAATACTGATTGGTAGCCTTGAAAATCTCTGCCTCTGCGCCATCTAGAAATGCAATTTTATATGGCGATTAATAAGGAATTTGCATTAGGGAATTGGGTGGGTTCGGGGTCTAGGTCAGACTTTTGTCGTGGCATGGTAACCAATTGCATGAGGTGCCCTAGCTGGTCTGGCGGAGCAGAGCCCAGCCCACAGAGCAAGGTATAAGTTACCTCTAGATAAAGTAGTATAGAAACCATCATCGTGTCCATGATGGAGCGAGCAATATAAGTTCCTCACACAGGTAACTACATGGTTCATTTGTGTTCTACTATTTAACTTGCCTATATATTATAGAGCCACGGTACGCAAGCGCCACTATCCTCAGCAAGCCTTGAATTTGGCCATTTGACTCCCCTCCTACTAGTACTACTAGCTGCACACATTCCTAACACGCAGACCGAGGTGTTCGCATGGGTGAGATCAAGAGGTCTACCTATTCAGATTTGACACATATTTCCCGTGACATCCCATCTCACCGACTAAAGACTTGCATTAAGTAAACAAGGGCAAGCTAGTTTGGTGATATTCTTGGAGAGAGGACGCACTCAGTGGCAGAACCTAGCGCAACGATGGTGCATTTCTCAGGGCGCGAAGACAGGACTCGGGCGGCATGGCATCCAAGAGGTTGTGGCGGAATCCTCTCGGGACAGCTGAAATACGCTGGGGCTGGGATGGTTCGAGACGGAAAGTGTGTTCCATGGCGTGTAGAAGGGGAGCTGCCGGGTATGAAATCCAATCTCTACATCCGATTGAGTCTGACGTGTTCGCAAATGTCCAAGTCGACGATGGATAAGCTGAATTGGCAGCAGAGCAACGATAAACATGGCGAATAGGCCGACGATGCCAATGACTATCTGTCCATCCAGGGCCATGGCAGAGAGATAGGTAGCTGTAGTCGTGTTTTTGAATTGGTGGGCGGTTGCGGATGAGATGTGGGAAAAGTCAGCCGGCAAGAGTTTTAAGATTGGCAAGTGTCTTATTCCATATATCCATGATCAAATAAGGAGGGAGGAGAAAACTTGCTAAAAGGGCCATTATTTTTCAATTTATGGTATTGGCAGGTTTTCAACCTCCGCTGAGAGAAATTAGGCGAGGCAGGTCATTCGTCGGCCTACCCTACTGATTCGGACGAAATCTGGGACGAAATTTTATAGTCCAGCCTCACTACCACCGCCTGCTTAGGAAAATTAGATCACTAACCCATATAAGAGGATAAAATTAAGAGATCTTCCTAAAGAGGTTGCTTATCTGTTGCTAATTAGCTGACTATAATCTAGTTAGGGTCGTAGCTTGGATAACTCGGATCGCGAACACCCCTTCACTACTGACCCATCTTGGGGCTCCTGGGTTGTAGGACTTATCATGACCGGGGCTAATCAAGGCACATTCCGTAGTATCGGCTTCTTTCATATAACAGTACGTTTGGTCTTTAGCGGAGTGCCTGCTAGCATCTAACGACTTATTCCTGCGTACTATCCAAGCTGATTGATTCGTGATCTTAGTGGGATCTTCTAGATACACAGTTATCTCTGGACGTCACCACCAGGCTGCAACCGCGGACCATGAACCACATGTACATGTCGTCGAGTTATGCGAGAGAATTCTCGAGCCGAGACTCTAGTGTCCAAGCATTCGTGATTGATGTTCTTCACTTTTGCTTTCATTCTACCTAAAAAATGACCGCTCTCCCAGATTGAGACATTGATGCTGTGACGGGCCAGCCAGGTAAGGACCGTGACTGGTGACAGAATCTATTATGGTTTCTATGAAGAGAGGAAGGAAAGGAACAAGGCCAGCTCCTATGGGGGCTTGGTAATAAGGGTCGCTCGGAGGAGCGCGGGCCCGCATCCGTAGTAGTGGGCCTTGGCTGCAGCCAAGGCTAACCTAAATGGCTCTAGCCTCGTGACAGATGCGGCTCCTTTGCTTTCTTATAGCGAGGACCTGAATTCCATTTCGTTCGGAAGTTTATGCCAAGATTCTTTCTACTGAAACACTAGTAGGTTTGAGTTTGATCCCTAGTGATAACCAAAAGGGAAATTCCGAAGGTGTGCTTATAAATTAAGACTGGAAAGTAGTTGGCGATTCTATGAATCAAGGCAGAGCGAAGTATGGTGAGGACAAAGGTTGTGATGATGGTTGTTACGAGGGTGACGATTGATGTGTCAACCGTCTTGCCCAGTGGATTAGTACGTTCCTGGACGGTGTCCAAGACTGCGATGTAATACAATGCTTACGGCCGTATCCAAGACGAAGTTCACCTGAAACAGTAATGTATCACACAATGATGTAGGTCAAGGAACTTTGGAGATTAGCTCGATATTAGAAATGCGTGCCGCAGTTTCGGATCACCGTATACAGCATTCCACAGGGTTTTTTCTTTTGGGGTTGAGGTGGAGACAAACCCTTTTGCTCCCCTGCCTGTTACATACCAGGCCACAGCTTGTGAAACTTCATAAGCCCTAAAAGACAAACAGGCTTAAAAGCCCCGATTTAGCCCCTGAAGGATAAACGGTGGTGCAAAAAGCCGAAGAATAGTGAGTAAGGAGAGATTTAAATAGAATCAACATGCCGGATTCTGGCTGAAAAGGCAGACATTTTCAAGTCCACTTCACAAAAAATTTTACCCGCATTGCTTGTGCATAGACCGCTTGCAAGTGCAATCGATTATTATCACGTGTTGTCAGCCTCTCAGTTCGGCTCCGAAGCCACAACCATTAGCATGCATCACGAGTTGACGGGCAACCGGGTGTTGCAGCGGTTAGATACCGAAATTACAGTAGAGGAGTATGCCAAATCACTTTTAAGCCGCATAGAGGCTAGAGATAAAGTGGAAGCGTGGGAATTTCTTGGTAGGGGGTCGAGCCAGCACACCATCCCACTGCAAACCCAGCATTAGCAGCCATCTCTCCTGCCCAGCCTTGACATATACCACCCAAGACCCTAATATTCTCCTGAAGCGGAACCTATCCGCTCTATCCTAGCATGTATCAAGATAGGGGTATTACATTGGTTGCTGACAAAATCCTGTGGCGAATTGCCCTATAGATCGAGATTGTGTCCTAGCCCAAGCTCGAGCTCTGGATCAGATACCGCGAGACAAAAGAGGGCCACTTCATGGGGTTGCTTTTGGGATCAAGGACATGATATGCACCAAAGATATGCCTACTCGGTTGGGATCTCGGATCCACCCTGATTACCGATCAGGCGTGGACGCAATGGTCGTAGATATTCTACGAAAAGCTGGCGTTCTGATTCTGGGTTCGTAAAATACCAGCCCTGAGCCTACTTTGCCTCAGACTAACACTATGGTCGCGTGCAGGGAAAACGACGACCACCGAGTTCAGCGTGGCTAACTCCGGACCCCAGACAGCCAATCCTCACGACTTCAACCGCACACCTGGCGGTTCGTCCTGCGGCTCAGCAGCAGCTGTTGCTGACCAGCAAGTGCCCCTCAGCCTTGGGGCGCAGACTGGCGGTAGTCTTATTCGCCCTGCGTCTTTTAACGGTGTTTTTGCCTTCAAACCCACCCACAACACAATCTCTCTAGAGGGGACGAAGATAATCTCGGCCAGCGTCGATACCATTGGTTTTTTCGCTAGAAGTATTGACGACCTCCAGCTAGTTGCCAACGTATTCAACGTTGAAGACGACTGGCCTTTGGACAACGTATCGTTCCAGGACTGTTCCGTTGCCTTGGTAAGGACTCCGATGTGGTCGCAGGCAGGTCCCGGAACGGTGCGAGCCATGGAGAAAACAGTCGAAATTCTCGAGAGCCACGGCGTGGAAGTCGAGCAGATTTCGCTTCCGGTGGAAATCGGTGATCCCTCGAAACTGAAACTGATGCAAAACATTGTCATCAGTAAGGAAGCGGCAAACTCTCTTCTCAAAGAATATCGCAAATGCGACACCCACTCGAATTCAGTATTACATGAGATTATCCAAAGAGGCACTAGGTACACTGCTGAGCAAAAGAGTGACGCTGATCACTGGTGGAATCGCATGCGGAAGGTAGTTGACGAGCTGGCGGCGAATTACTCGGTCATTATCGCACCCAGCGCAATAGATGAGGCCCCAAGTGGAAGAAATGACATGGGCAGCCCGACTTTCAATACACTTTGGACGGTGAATCTCTCTTGTTTTTTTCTTCTTTCTTTTTCTTCCTTGTTTCTGGGATAGTTATGTTCTAGAAGATCCTCTTGCTGACCTGTGGCTACAGGGGCTTCATATGCCCGTCATCAACGTGCCTGCATTTGTGGGACCGCATGGGATGCCAGTTGGCATATCGCTTATTGCGCGCCGACATCGCGATCAACACCTGTTAAACGTCGCCCGCATGCTCAGTGGACCTCTGATGGCCCAGGGTGGCTGGAACCCGGACCAAACACCGCGCGCTCTTTAGACGCATCGGTAAGCCCTGGTTCGTCTCGAATCCCGACGCAGGCGTCATTGGGAACTGGGAAATTCGGCAAAAAGTCGTTGGGCCGCGACGGATGCTCCCCTCTCTTGTCCTCCTCTCATGGGGCCAAGGAATCCGGAACGCGACGCCCAGTGAGAACGGCAGGATCCGTGTCGCTGCAGGTGGCGTCACAATTTTTTGATTTCCGACTCAAGGCTTTACTACTATTGCCAGCGGTTTGCGCCACGTTTATCGCCTGTACCCACGGCGAACGCAACCTCGCGAAGATAACAAGGAATGTGGTGGGGTGAGGCCGCGGACTTGGTGTGGCTTTCTTAGACGGGATTGGTCCCCGCAAACGTTTTGGGCCCACAATCACGGCAGCCCTCACCACTACCCCACCCGTCAGGCATCATATGTCATTGCGGCCACTTGGGTGGTGCTACGGACGTAGGAGTCATTCTATGAGAGGCGGAGTGATGCAAATTATCTCTGGCCGCGCCCACCCGCCCGCTAAGCTACCTAACAACGATCAGTACTTCTTACCATCACCAAAGAGCCACCCCACTGTGGCCCTCCGACGCCTCGCAGGTCAAGATGCGGCTTCTCCACCGTGACGAATATGGCATTTTTACGCTCACTAAATGGATAGCGGACGAGAGCAATCGCCCCCAGTATGCCATTTTGTCGCATACGTGGCTACCCTGGAATGAAGAAGAGGTTACGTACGGCGACCTCCTCAAAGGGACGGCCGAAACAGAAAAACCTCTTGGCTACCACAAACTCGTCTTCTGTGGAGAGCAAGCCTTCAAGGATAACTTGCAGTACTTTTGGATCGACACATGCTGCATTGACAGGACCAACGGCGTGGAACTCCAAGAGTCCATCGCGTCCATGTTTGCGTGGTACCGGAACGCTTCCCGATGTTACGTTTACCTGACGGATGTTTCATGCGAATCTCGGCAGCGGTTGGAGCTGGCCTTTCACGGCAGCAGGTGGTTCACACGTGGTTGGACCCTCCAAGAGCTTCTCGCTCCGGCGACCGTTGAGTTTTTCTCAGTCGAAGGCGAGCGGCTCGGCGACAAGATATCCCTCGAGCAAGACACTCACGCTTTGACCGGGATCCCGAAGACGGCGCTGCAGGGACGCGACTTGGCCAAATTCACTGTTGACGAGCGACTCTCATGGTCTGCGAATCGACTTACGACGCGCAGAGAAGACAAAGCCTACTGTCTGCTCGGCATCTTTGGCATTTTCATGCCGCTGATCTACGGCGAGGGAGACTATGCATGCACTCGGCTTCGAGATGCGATCGACAAGAAACAACAGGACGAGAGCGCCAGCATAGATCGTGTTCTGTCCGCATTGCCCGTTGCTTCCGAGGCAGCCTTCAATTCGCTCAGCAATCAGCACGAGCCGGTGTGTCTGGCACACACGCGGACGGCGCTCCTGCAGGAATTGACGGCGTGGGCCGACAGCCGCAGCGAGAGGCATATCTTGTGGCTGAACGGGATTGCGGGTACGGGCAAGTCTACCGTGGCACGTACGGTCTGCGCAACGCAGAGTGAGCGGGGCAGGCTGGGTGGAAGCTACTTCTTCTCAAGGGGAGGCGGTGATGTCAGCAACGCCAGGAGGCTCATCACCACACTCGCCAGACAGCTAGCATCCCGCATCCCGTCCACAAAGCGTTTCATCGCCGAGGCCGTTGCGGCGCAGCCCGATATTCCGAACCACTCGTTCCGCGACCAGTGGAACCACTTGATCCTGGGCCCGCTGTCCAAGATGCATGCTAGCAGCCTGCCCCCGCCGACCATTCTGTTCGTCATCGACGCGCTGGATGAATGTGACAACGAGAGGGAGATTCAAATTATCCTTGGTGTCCTGGCGACGGCGCAGCCGCTTCACAACGTCAACCTGCGCATCCTTCTCACCAGCAAGCCGGGTTATGCCATCCGGCACAGCGTCAGGAGCATTCCGGAGGCGATGCGAGAGATCTGGACTCTTGACGAGATTCCTCCCGACGTGATCAAAGAGGACCTCGGCCGTTACTTCGAGAGCCATCTCTCGAACCTCGCCGAACGGCGTGGGTTTGGCCAAGGCTGGCCGGGAATGCAAACCGTAAGGCACTTGATTGACATCTCAGCAGGCCTCTTCCTCTGGGCTTCGACCGCATGCCGCTTCATCGTCGAAGGAGGGAGGCTCGCCAGGAGTCGGCTAGACGGCTTGCTCAGCGAGCGCCGCCAGAGGAGGGCCCCGGAGGAACAGTTGGATCAAATCTACGCCTCGGTTCTCCAGGACTCGATCCCTCCGGGCTACAGCGAAACAGAAGAGGGAGAATTGTGCGCCATGTTCCGCGAGGTTCTGGGGAGCATCGTGGTGCTCGCTTCTCCCCTCACCATCCATTCGCTGGCCGATTTGCTCGACATGCAACCGGGTGACATCGAGAACGCGCTCGCCGATCTCCATGCGATCGTCTACATTCCGGGAGACCAATCTCGTCCTATCCGCCTCCATCATCCGGCGCTCCGAGACTTTCTCCTGGATAGATCGCGTTGCAGCGATGTCCGCTTTTGGGTGGACCAGAAGCAAGCCCACAGGTTCCTGGCCGAAAAGTGCCTGTCACTCATGGAGAGGATGCTCAGGAGAGATATCTGCCGTGTGGGGCTGCCCGGCACACCCTTGGAAGATGTTGACCCCAGGAGGGTCCAACAGTACATCCCCCCCGCGCTTCAGTACGCCTGCCTGTACTGGGCTCGGCATTACCAACAGAGTGGAGCGGATTTCTGTGACGGCGATCGTGTCCACCGATTCTTGCAGCGGCACTTTCTGTTCTGGCTCGAGGCGGTTCATTGGATGGGCAAGAGCCCCGAGATCAGCTCCATTATGAGATTGTATCACTCTCTGCTCAGGGTACGTGTTATTTTTCATGCCTCGACCCAATCTCTCTCTCTCTCACTCTCTCACACACACACTACCAGTGATGTGGGTGAGCTAACAAAAAAATTAATTTGACGGTATAAGCCCTCCGCGAACGTCAGCCAGCTGGGTTTTGTCAGAGACGCAAGACGATTTATCTTTGCCTTCCAGTCCATCCTCAAGGAGGCGCCCCTTCAGGTGTACTGCTCCGGGCTCGCCTTCGTCAAACCTTGCAACCAGCTCAAGCGCCACTTCCGGGGCCTAATGCATCCTTGGATTGCATCCATTCAAGTTGTCGATTCCATTGTCGCCGACGCGAGGGACGAGTTTAATTACGTGAACGATCTGGCGTGGACCCCGGATGGCATGGAAATCGCCTCCGGGTCCGCCACAAATGTGGTCCGACTCTGGAATGCCCCGACAAAGAGAGCGATTTGGAAGTTCCAGGGGGGCGCCGACAAGATCAGCTCCGTGTCCATCTCGTCGGACGGAAGGCTCATCGCGGCCGGCTCCGACGACGCTACTGTTTTGGTCTGGAACATGGAGACGAGACGGCTGCTCCACCACTTTAGGGGGGCACATACCGGCTGGGTGAACTCGGTCGCGTTCTCACCAGATGGCCTGACGCTCGCCTCCGGCGCCATGGATCAAGTGGTGGTGCTGTGGGATCTTAACACGGGGCAAGAGCGAAGGCGGTTCAGCATCAATCAGTCAGGCGGTGTCAACTCGGTCGCCTTCTCCCCCAACGGCCAGCAGATCGCAACTGGCTCCGTTGACCAGATGATCCGGCTGTGGGATATCTCGAGCCGCGATGACCGAGAGGCGCTCGTGCTGGGCGGCCACTCGGGCGGTGTCAACTCGGTCAGGTTCTCGCCGTCGGCAGGCAAGCGCCTGGTCTCCGGGTCGGACGATCTCACTATACGCCTCTGGGATGCGGCAACGGGGCAGAACACGCAGATTCTATGTGGACATACCAGAAAGGTCGTGGCCGCCGTCTTCTCCCCGGATGGCAGCTTGGTGATATCCGGCTCTGAAGACAAGTCGGTGCGCATCTGGGGCGTGGCGAGCGGTCGACTGCTGCACAAGCTCACAGGCCACACAAGCGGAATCAACGCCGTCGCCTTCTCGCCTAACGGAAGGCTCCTCGCTTCTGGCTCGTTTGACGACGAAATCCGTCTCTGGGACGCCGAGGAGTGGATGCCGTACGGCAAACTCAAGGACTTTGAGAACGATCATGGCGATGATGATGACGACGATGATGATGAACGCGGTGGTGGTGGCGCCCGGGTCTGGCCTGGATGCGGCCGAGGACAGACAAGTGCGGGAGCCTTCGAGTTTGATTAGTCCACCGACGGGTCGCCTAAGGCACACAGTAGCGCAGTGACACGCGTGGTCTTGTCACCCGACAGCCAGCTCGTCGCTTCCAGCTCCGAAGATGCCATAATCAAGGTATGGTTAAGGAAGGGGGCGGAGCTCTGGACGTTCAAAGGCCATTCGGCCGGCGTCACCCACGTCGCCTTCTCTGCCGACGGCCGAATTCTCGCGTCTGCTTCGAGAGACCAAACGGTAAGACTGTGGGACATAACCACAGGCACGGCACTGTATACGCTCGAGAGCCAATCCGACGATGCTTTTGTTCTACTCTTCTCGCCGCCGGACGGCCAGCTGCTCGCGCTTGGCTCAGCCGACGCAACCGTCAAGCTTTGGAACGTCGTAACGGGCGCGTTAGTGGACCGTATCCAAGACCATGCCGGAGCAGTCACAAATATTGCCTTCTCCCCCGATGGCAGATTCCTGGCGTCGTGTTCGACAGACGCAACCATTGTCTTGCGAGACTTGGCGGACGCGGGAGCCTCCCCCAGGGTTCTCCGGGGACACTCGTCTCCGGTGAACTCGATTACCTTCTCGCAAGCGTTGAGGGGCGAAAGCAAAAACCCAGACGGCGGGCCGTTGCTTCTCGTGTCTTGCTCGGATGACGCCACTATCCGGACTTGGGACGTGGCGAGAGGGGGAGCGCGGAGTGACGTCGTCTTCATCGAGGCCAACGACCTGTCCCCGGTCTACTCGGTCGCGTTTTCGCCCGACATGCGACTGATAGCATCGTGCGGCTCGGCTGGTCATGCGGTGGCTCTATGGGACAGGAAGACGGGCGTGCTGCAAGGCTCCATTCCAGCAGCCACGGCAATTCGGAGCCTGTCGTTTTCCCAGTGCGGGAGATATCTGGAGACGGATAGGGGAGTTTTGGACGTGCGGCCTGTGTCTCGGCCACAATCTCACACCTTTGTGGAGTCTCCCCTCATGGAAAAGGACGCGACCCGCTCGATTGCTCTCTTCGTCGCCGAGGATTGGGTGAAGAGGGGCAATCAGAATGCGATTTGGCTTCCCGAAGAATACCGGGCGACTAGTGTGGTGGCGAGGGAAGATGTAGTAGTCTTGGGACATCGCTCAGGAGGACTGACGTTCATCATGATATCTCCTCCGTGACTGTTTAATTAGCGCGTTAGCCGAGAAGGGTGGGTGATTGCATGTTTAACGAGTACTAAAGGGACGAAACACTAAACGAAATACGGGATAGGGATAGCTAGACAACTTGGTAGCAACTTCAAACCTCCTCATTCTCCTCATTCTTCCTCCTCCTCCTCCTGCTGCTGCTTCTGCTGCTTCTTGCACCTACATATTTGCGCCAGCCCCCCGGATCGCTTCGTCCACTTCTTTCTCTATGTCATAGTAGTACATCCAGCGCTCCGTGTTCTGTGAAATCATCTTCACCCGCTCTTCAATCTCTTGATCAATCGTCAGCGTTGCCGGAATTGCCGCCTTGACGGCGGCGAACTTATCCAAGAGTTTGTACAATCTTGCATAGTAATAAGACCGGATGGAGTCAAACAGCTCGAGCGCATCCGCCAGACTCTTTCCGTTCGTAAGCCAGGCCCACTCGAGAGTCTTAGCCAGCGCGTACCCGTCCTCCAGTGCAAATCCAGCACCGGAGCCAAAGTTGCCCGATTGGGGATGAGCGGCATCGCCGATCAAGGCGATATTGCCATCGGCAACGACGCGTGGCAGGCGGGGACCGGCAAACAGAGCAAACTCGCGCGTCTCATCAGCAGCAACGGCAAGACGCAGCATCTCTCGGACTGGCGGGCAAAAGTCACCACATTTGTCCAATATCGCCTTGAGGTCGAACCGCCGACCCCAGCTCACCGGCTCGGCCTGAGTACCGTCCCCTCGAGGGCGTATCCGGACCGTCACTTCAAAATCGTCGTTCCCGAGGGGACAAGTGAAGACGTAGAAGCCACTCACGTTCTTCCAAAACGTCGGGCACCATGCCTGAGCCATGCCGGGAATCTGGTAAACCTCGGACTTGCGCACGACGGTGCGGTAGACGAGCTGGCCCCTGTAAAAGGGCTCGAATCCGGGAAAGCTCCATTTGCGGACGACCTGTGATGTAGAGACGCGGAGTCAGCGCTTCCGTTTGGTCATCCCGGCCAACGGGGAGCCCCCAAACTTACCGATCGAATCCCATCGGCGCCCAGGAGCAGATCGACCACGTCCGTGTAGCCATCCTCAAACAAAATACGGATCCTGTTGTTAGGAACAGAACTTATTTTGACAAGTTTCTGGTTCACATGGATGCGAGTCTGGTCGACGTTCTTGAGCAGGGCCGCCTGGAGCTTCGGCCGGAGCAGGCGGCATGTCTGGTGATTAGTAGGTATGTCTTTGAGGTTGTATTGTTGATCGATGAGTTCCCCTGTCCTGCCGTTGCTGCGAGCAAGAGCGCCGCATCAGACCAGCGTTAGCGAAATGTTCTAAGCGCAGAGCAAGGGACTTGAAGCATAGGACAAAATGACACTTACCGTCTCTGCTCTCTCTGCCCATCGACAGCGCGGAACATATCTTGGGCACCAATGTTTTGGGCTGTGCCATTGTGCTCGAGCAGGCGCCACGTGTGTGGCTGCAGAGCGATACCGCCCCCCGTCTCGCTAATCTTCGGCTTCTTCTCGTACAGCTTCCAGTCGACAAAGGGCAACCTTGCCAACTCAAGAGCAACACCAAGACCACCGGGACCGCCGCCGATGATAGCAACCTTGATTGATTTTTGGCTTTCGCAGGATGGTTGGGGTTTTTTGGGAGTTTCCATTGCTCATTGAGATCAACTTCTAAGAACTCAAGTACCAAGGAAAGCGTAACACGATACACAAAAAGCCGACGCCGAATTCCGGAAGAACCTCCTGGCTCCTTCCGGAGCACGTCAACACATTTTATATCTCACCCGAGAATACTTTTTGGCGACATTTGGAACTGTAGACTATTGATCTCATGGTACAAAAGAACGCCGTTGCCGGATTCACACATTCGTAGATGAAGCAGCACCCACCTATCGGGATATTGTAGATTCTTGCTGACGGGCAATGCGGTCGATTGTGTAATTCAGGCAAACAGTAGGAGTAATCCCCGTAGCAACTCCACGATTGGCCGATTTACTTGCAAGGCAGATCTGTGTCCGGCTATCTAACCAATGCGGTGCCGTCGGAGCTGTCTCAGATGAGGCGCTTCTAATGTAGCGTGAGATGCGCGACGGCATGCAAGCAGTATTTCCGCGGACAGATTTATGCGAAGTGCAAAATGGCAGGAAGGAAGGCTTAGCCGTTGTCCTGTGGACAACGATATTTTAGCATTTTGCAGGCGCGGGAGGGGCAACATGATCAATACTTGTGCTGTTACCGCTGCCTGGATGAAGCTAGTGCCAATCCCCAGGAAACGTCGAGTCCGTAACCATCTGTTAGAAGAGGCAGCTGAGGAGGCGTCGCGCACAATCGGTCAAGGCGGCAAAGAGCCCATGCTAGCGCCTTGGCACGGCGTCCGACGACCATACAGAACGGCCGACTCAGAGGCCCCTGGTCTCCATACACGTGTACCACAATAAGCGCTTCACCTGCTGCTCCGCCCCTGTGTAACTTGCCGCGCCTGTGTAACTTGCAGGAACTGCCATCGACGCCACTCGCAGCTGTCAAGGCGAAAGCCCTGCTTGGAGTGAGGTCCTCTGCTTTATTCTCTTGAGGGGGTGGAGGCCGCTATCACGCCTCACAGCTAGGCATCGGTCTGCTCAACCCCGACGAGCAGCCCGGCCCAAGCCGCTCGTGGCAGCTTATACGGGGCTGTGGGGGCCAATTTGCAGAGGTTGTCGGCTTAACAAAGGGGACATAGAAGTATATACAGCACTACAGGCAATCTATTTTCAACAAACGAGCTTGGGATTCACGCATCACCTGCGTGGCGTGGAAACTACTTGACCAACATCCCAACCGAAGCCTCGCACCTTGAATGCCCCGAGCCGATTGCCCCTCTCGCTACCTGGTATCGACTAGCTGAAAGACAGACCTTATCCGCTACGACCATCCATCACTTCAACTTCTCCCCTACTTGTCGAACTTCTTTCATTCGAGAGTAGAGCTTCTCGTCTTCGCGTTCCCACAGTTTGTCCTTAGGAAAGACGATTTTCCACAGCTTATTCAACAGCGGGATGAGTGACAAGTAGAATGGCGTGAAGTTAACAGTAATTATCTTTATGAAAATTGACGCATCCACAACAGTACCGAGCTTCAGTTTCACCAACCCTTCCATATCCACGTAGTTCCACTTGTTAAATTATGGAACGACTCTAGTTTCATCTATTCCAATGAAGTGAATACATAGCTAAAATAGAACCTAAAAGAATAACTTAGATCGTGTATAAAAGAGTGTTATTCGCCTAGAAGCGCCCCGGTTGCTATAAAAGCCCTTATGCCAGTCTTTCCCTTTACTCCCATGGCACCTTCCCATAGTTCTTTAATAGTAAGGTCAAGATCAATTAAGAACAACGGCTAGGAGGGGTTATCGATATCCTCGTTAATTATAAGATTGTTAATCAAGATGTCTCTGTGGAGAAAGCCCGCCTTATGCAAGGATTTATGTCCCTTAATGCAGCCCTTTAGCGCAGTAATAAGAGCCGATTGGGAGGTCGCTTTGTAAATAGGTTTACTGTAATTACGAAGAATGATTCACCGATGTATTTGATTTAGTAATATACTCCTGTTAATCTCTATTAGAGACTTTGAGTAAGATCGTTTATAAAGCAGCAAACGGGCGCCAGTCTGGCTAGATGATCGCTTTTAGCCAGCCTCATTACTGCTGTGACCTTTTTACGAAACATTAGCACTAGTGCTACCAAAGATGAACGCATCACTCCTCCGCCAGCGGCCGCCCGCTGCCACCTCTCGTTCCTCAGCTCCACACTTAGCTTGTCGATGACGTCGTACCCGTGTTGCCGGCAGCGGTGGACCAAAATTTGGCCGGCAAGAGTGACGAGAACCAGGCCACGAATCGACTGAGGCGCGGGTTGGGTGGCAATCTGCGTGTCCGGAATCCAATCTCCCTCTTGTCCGAGACCCACGTCTACCGAATCTTCCCAGACCCGCCCGTGAGCCCTCCGCCGAACCAACCGACCGACGCGCCACACAACAAGGGCGTTATGTGTGGGCGGAGCCAGATGATAGTTAGAGTACAAACCCCTTCCTCTTAACCCCATGGGCGAGCAGGGCAAGCTTGGGGTGAAACGGACGAAGAGCACAAGGGACAAGAACCGGGTCTCGACATCGAGTACAATGGCACGCGCTACCCAAGGCGGTGCGCCGTCGAGAGACAAGGCGTTGACGTCATCATCATCACCGCCGGAAACTCCACCACAACGATCCTCGTCCGCGGTGCCAGCCTGTCCGTGGAACTCTACATCTGTTACCGTGGGGCGGCCTGCTACTGGTAGCGGTAACGACAACGACGATGCCTCTTGCCCCGGGGAAGGTGATCGGCCGACTTGGCGGATGGCCGCCGTCTAGGAGAAACTTGCTGCCTTTGCGCACCCACACTTCAACCGAGGCCGCCTACATACAGCCTCCCGTCTCAAGCTCCTTAGCACAGCCTTTAACACCCCTTTACGACCCTCCCACAGTGCTCGACGCCACTCCTCTCGTTCCTTTCCGCTCTCAACCTTCCCTTGACAACACGTCGTCCCTGCAGGCGGTGACCACGATTTCGGTATGCCAACAGGTCGGGCTGCCGTGGCGCCCGCTCCTACTGGCCGTGGCGAAGGGCGCGGCGGTGACTGACCGGACCGGACCCTCGCGCGCCGTTCCTCACCGAGGCCCAGTACAGCAATGAGGTAGCCTTCATCAAGGGCATCGCTGGCGTCGCTGGTAAGCCCCACACCATCGTCGGGCTGAGCATCCCGCTATTCCGCGCCCTAGTGCGTAACATCAGCGTCGAGTGGACGAGCTGCACCATCTCGGCCAGTCCGGCGGGGGAGGCGGCGACCAGTCGGGGGCGAGGGTGAGCAACCTAACCCTTTACAGCGTCGCCAGCCCATAGCCGACGCTACCGACAGCCTCTTGGCCATATTACGGTCGTTGCCCGGCATTGGTGGCCTGCCGGCGCGTCTGTCGCAATTGCGGGCGCACACCGCTCTGGCATGCAGCTTGCGCCAACTCGCAAGAGGTAGTCAAGCTACTCCTCCAAGCGGGTACTTTTGCGAATCTGGCCAGCGATGAGGGCCTGTCGCCGGTCCACGTTCCGTACCGCGAGGACCAGGCCGAGAGCCTAACGGCTATGTTGGAAGGCGGCGCGAGCCCGAACCTCGCAACTGCCGAAATTCCACTAGCGGAGCCAGTCCGAGGTCATGCGGTGGGTCAAAGAGCCGCCGATGCCCGGAGGGCTTCGGGGTCTCTGAAGGCTCCAATGGTCTGGAGAGGCATGAGCGCTCGGACTAGCGAGAGCCGCGCAGGGCTCTCGTGGGCTCACAGGGACATGTGCAATAGTGAAGGTATTGCTATGTTGTGGAACACAAAACAGAGCGGTTTTCTGGCCGTTCGGCAAAAGAGTGTTATGGAATTGCTTATTCTAGATAAAAAGGAGAGGGTGGCAGAGAGCCAGTAATATAGTGGTGGAAGGTGGCGAGTCACGTGGCCAACCAGGTGACCATATTGTATCACATATGTCTGAGGAGCAGGATCTCTCGGTGCGAGAGAAACTGCTCCTTATGGAGGCCGTCACGTGCGGCACGCACGTGATAGTTACCTTCTGAGAACCTACGGTAGTTTTAGTAAGACTGTTAACGGTGGTTACTAGGCAAAAGAAAACGGTAGTACTTAGCGTAGACTGGTGTCCTCAAATTAGGTCCGCAACTTACATGTACCTTATTTTAGATTATGGTAACTATAGCCGGGCCTAAAGATCGCTTCTCTCAACTTACCTCGGCTCAGGGTGTTCGCCGCGCCTCACCCTCGGCTCAGGCTCTGCGACTTATCCGGACTTGGTCAGAAAATGTTGTGGGGGGTGACTAAAGAGGTAGTAAGAAAGACATCCCCCCACCAGTGGCTTCAACTGTTCCTGCTCTACACATCACCCAATTCCAAAGCCTTCCCCCACTTCGAAAGAAAGCCATCGCGAAAGATACCTACTTAATGGCTCGTTGTACCATGAGGATATGCCATGATGTGTATAATAATAAACGCAGAACCTACTGTTCTGGGATGGTACTTACAAAAGACGTGTCGTTTACCCAACTGAATGTTGAGAAGTGAGCGTTGGTCGTATCTACAACATCGTTGTCATCGTGGGACCCTCACTGACGATGTGCTCCAGGCGAACAGTTTAAAGCAGTCAAGTTGATTAAGCTGTTTATTAACGACCACAACTTCATTTCCAAGTTGTACGAGGTAAGCTGAGCGCTGTTTAGACGGTATCATGGTGACGTCATTATTGGACACAGCGATACTTTCAGACGCGTTTTTCCACTTCAAGTCGATATTTGTTCCGTCGCGTCGCTCGGGCGCTGGAGAGTATTATTAGATCCCGAGATCTCATTTAAGAAAGCGGGTTGGAAGGAATGCCAAGTGAAGCTTGATGCGGACTAACACGTTTTGGGGCTGATTGACAGGTGTGGCTAGGCCGGCTCGAGCGTTCTCGTCGCCTCAATTGCGAACTAGTGGTACGCCACATGCTCGTTCGGGGCTCACTACATCAATATTAGGAGATTCTGGTCCCCCCTAGTCTGGACTTTGCCGACGCCCCTGAATGCACCACAGGGAATCCCCCGTCAGAAATAAATAGTTTCCTGAGAGTCAAGAGACGCCCAACGCCCGAGGCGTTCAATCGGCTTTCTTTCTCGTTTTTCTCCGAGTCTCTGTCATTCATTCCGTGGCTTCTGCCCGCTTACACTCGTTCAGAACGCCATATCAGTCAAGATGGGCATCAATCAATCCAGGCCTGAGTGCGGGCTCACTGCCCCTTGTATACACCAAGTCCTTGGCTACCCCGCCGATGGTCTCAGCGGCAACGCCGGTCTTCAGCAAAGGGACCAGTGTATCTCGTATTTTGGAGCGCCTGTTTATGAGGATGTGTAAGTGCCCTGTGCTGTGAGATAGTTCTATGTCGTACTTCAAGGGGCTAACATGAGAACCATAGAACCGCTTATGTCACCGCCACAGAGACTGTCACCATCTCCGCGACACCCTCCTCCGCAGTGCCAAGTTCCAGTGCGCCGCCGGCTGTGAGCTCCATCATCAACCTACCAAATCTCCC